>Ga0116165_1000546_pt1 | contig 31495 bp, 27 predicted proteins | sample AD_JPNMR1_MetaG_FD_89885 | JGI IMG/M metagenome (GOLD analysis project Ga0116165, IMG submission 89885) | Active sludge microbial communities of municipal wastewater-treating anaerobic digesters from Japan - AD_JPNMR1_MetaG | ecosystem: Engineered > Bioreactor > Anaerobic > Digestate | place...
ACTCGGACACGTCCTGCGTCTTCGTCATCGCCGACGGGCTCGGCGGGCACAACAGCGGGGAAGTCGCAAGCAGGATGGCCGTTGAGTACATAAGGGACAATATAGGTGCTGAAGGCTGCTTTGACAGCGCGGACCTGAGCGGTAAGCTCGAAGCGCTGGTAAAGAAAGTCAACACTGCCGTTTATGAGAGATCGCTTGGAAGCGCTGAGGTCAGCGGCATGGGTACGACGCTGACTATGGCCGTTTTTGCCGGTTCCACGCTCACGGCCGCCCATGTGGGAGACAGCAGGCTCTATCTTATAAGGGACGGAGCCATCAGGCAGCTGACCGAAGACCATTCGTATATCGGAGAACTGGTCAGGCAGGGCAAACTGACCAGGGAGGAAGCAGAGAAACACCCGCGGAAGAATATCATTACGCGGGCGATCGGCTCTTCTCCCGAACTGGAAGTGGACATAATAAGCCATCAGATCGAGGCTGATGATATATACATACTTTGCACCGACGGACTGACAAATATGGTGAGTGAAAGCGATATAGCCGATATAGTTTCCGGCAGCGACCCGGAACACGCGTGTGCAAAGCTTATTGAAGCCGCCAACAAACAGGGCGGTGAGGACAATATCACGGTCATTGTTATAAAGTGTTAGTGAAGGTGTGGATATGGAAGGTCAGATATTGGGAAATAGATATAAATTGCTGGAAAGGATCGGCGGAGGCGGCATGGCAGTCGTCTATAAGGCGAAGTGCCTGCTTCTGAACCGCTTTGTTGCCGTTAAAATATTACGCAGTGAGTTTACAGACGACGAGGAATTCGTAAAGCGCTTCCGGGTGGAGGCGCAGGCCGCGGCGAGCCTGAACCATCCGAACATCGTATCTATATATGACGTAGGCAAACAGGACGACATCCAGTACATCGTGATGGAGCTTATAGACGGCATCACGCTGAAGGAATACATCAGCCAGAAGGGCGCACTTCCATGGAAGGAAGCTGTCGGGATCGCGATCCAGATATGTTCCGCTCTCGAACATGCCCATAAGAATTTCATCGTTCACCGTGATATAAAACCGCACAACATCATGATAACGAAGGATGGCATAGCCAAAGTCACCGACTTCGGCATTGCCAGGGCTGTCACGTCTGCGACCATTACAATGGTTGGAAGCACCATCGGCTCTGTCCATTATTTCTCCCCGGAGCAGGCAAGAGGCGGTTTCATCGATGAAAAATCCGACCTTTACTCACTGGGCATCACCATTTATGAAATGGTCACGGGGAAAGTCCCGTTCGACGGGGAGTCGCCTGTTGCGATTGCGCTTAAGCATATCCAGGAAAAGCCTGAAAAGCCCATCGACATCAACCCGAAGATCCCGAAGGGAGTAAACGACCTCATAATCAAGGCAATGAAGAAGGACCAGAACCTCAGGTATCAGACCGCATCCGAGATGCTGGCCGACCTGCAGAGGGTCCTGGCAGATCCCGATACGAAAATAAACGGAAGCAACGCCGTTGAAGAACTGCCTACGAAAAAAATGCAGGCAGTCGGTACCGGGGTTGATATAATAAAGGAAAATACCGATGACGGAGATGAAGGATACATGGAAGAAGATGGTGAAGCAGACAACAGGAAGAAAAGGGACTGGCTGAGCATCTGCCTGGGCATAGCGTCCGGCGTGGTGATCATGGCACTTGTCGTCTACCTTGGCATCAAACTCGTTATTCCGATGATAGCGCCTGACGATACGGCTTCGTTCGTCGTTGAAGACTATACGAACATGGACTTCGACGAGGTGAAGGAGCTGCTCAGCCAATATGACATTACCGCTGTGGACAATGAGAGGGTGTTTAACGAAACTGTCAAAAAAGGAGTCATCATATCGCAGGACATAGCGGTCGGCAATACTCTTAAACCCGGAAGCACGATAAACTTCACCGTAAGCGACGGGCCCCATATGGTTGAAATACCTGATATCAGGGGACAGGAGTACAGGATCGCGGAAGTGGAGATAACCAATGCAGGGCTGGTACCTGAAATAGTCAGGGAGAACAATGATAAGGTGGGCAAAGACCTTGTTATAAAGACTGAGCCTGAAGCATTCGAAATGGTAAAGCCTGATACCGTTGTCAAAGTATATGTGAGCGCAGGACCGAAGCTTGAAAAGGTGACAGTGCCCGATTTTGGCGGAATGACCAGGACAGAGGCGGAGAACGCAATACTGAAGAACAACCTCACGATAGGCAAACTTCTGCCTGAGGGAATAGTAAGTGATGTTGCAAAGGTCATCAGGCAATACCCTCTTCCGAATACAGAGGTGGATGAATATACCGCAGTGGACCTGACATTCGGAATAGATGAGCATCCTGAAGAAGGAAGGGGCGGTGATGCTCCGTCCGGTCCGGATGACGGAGGATCCCAGCAGGTAAGTACCGCGAAGACGAAAGCTATTTCGATCACTTTGAACCCAAGCCGCACATACGGCGAAGAAGTGCTTGTTTATGTGGAATCCACTCCGTCCGACACGAATGTGCGGAAGATCGAGATGAACCAGTATGTAAGGAGGGACCTGTTCCCGTTCAGTATTCCGATCACCCTTGGTGAGACAGGGACGACGCATGTGATCGTTTATCTGGATAATGATCTGGCTTTGGAAACTGATATCCAGAATCAGTAACAACAGACGCGTTATTTATCAAATTCATGGTTGCAGATGCGGAGGAGGTTGGATATTTGCCGTCTGGCATTATTATCAGAGGGATAGCCGGGTTCTATTATGTTGCGGCAAAAGATGACGGTGTTTATGAGTGCAGGGCCAGAGGAATATTCCGGAAGAAAGGGCTGACCCCGCTGACCGGCGACAGGGTCGTTTTTTCTGTGACAGATCCTGCAGGAAAAAAGGGGAATATAGAAGAAATAACAGAAAGGAGCAGTGTCCTTGTAAGGCCTGCAGTCGCGAATGTAGACCAGATCATCGCAGTTATCGCGGCGAAATCGCCGGATCCCGACCTGATGCTGCTGGACAAGATACTTGTAACTGCGGAGGACAAGGGTATCAGGGCGGTAGTATGCATCAACAAGATCGATCTGGATGAAGGCGGCAAACGGGCCAGGCTGCGGGAGCCATACATAAAAGCAGGTTATGAGGTCATCGAGACCAGTTTCCGGGAGTCGGATGGCTTCAGCAAGCTGAAGGAAGCATTGAAGGGGCATATATCGGTGTTCGCGGGCCAGTCGGGAGTCGGGAAGTCGACGTTGCTCAACAGGGTCATGGACACCGTGCTGATGAAGACCGGGAGTGTAAGTGAAAAAATAGAAAGAGGCAGGCATAGCACCCGGCACGCAGAACTGATTGAACTTCCGGGCGGAGGATACCTCGTCGATACTCCCGGTTTCAGTTCATTTGAGCTTACGGGTATAGAATATGACAGGCTACAGTTCCTGTATCCCGAATTTGCTGAACATATACCGAAGTGCAGGTTCAAAGGCTGCAGCCACGTCTTTGAGGCGGACTGCGCCGTGAAGAAGGCTGTTGATGAAAGGTCGATAGAAAAAGGAAGATACGCCCGCTTTGCTGAACTTTATAAAACACTGAAACAGGAAGACGAAGCAAAATACAAAAAGGGCGGCAGGAAAGGGATGAAGGGGAATGATTAAAATCGCACCGTCGATCCTGGCATCGGATTTTTCGAAGCTCGGGGAAGAAATATCCAGGGTCGAAAGGGCTGGCGCAGATATGATACACCTGGATGTCATGGACGGACATTTCGTACCGAACATAACCATTGGCCCGCCTGTGATAAAAAGCCTCAGGAAAGTCACGGAACTCCCGTTTGACGTACATCTCATGATTGAGGATCCGGACCGTTACATAAAAGATTTTGCAGATGCAGGCGCTAATATAATATCAGTGCATGTAGAAAACAATCCGCACCTGCACCGTACCATAGAACTGATAAGGGAATGCGGAGCAAGGCCCTCAGTGGTGCTGAATCCCGCCACTCCTCTGAATACGCTTGATGCCGTGCTTGGAGATGTGGATATGGTGCTGCTGATGACGGTGGATCCGGGATTTGGCGGCCAGCATTACATAGAAAACATGACGGAAAAGATACGCGAACTCAGGCAAATTGCCGTAAAACGCGGCCTGAGCCTTGATATCGAGGTCGACGGAGGTATCGACCTTTCTAACATATGGGATGTGACACAGGCAGGTGCAAATGTGATCGTTGCAGGCACGACCATATTCGGAGCGCCAGACGCCGCTGAAATAATGAGCAGCCTGAGGCAAAAGGCGTATGGTGGTACCATATGACTTGCGTGGTATTCTGCGGCGGAAAGATCGGGGATTACAGCCACGCGGAGAAGTACTGCAGGAATGCGGAACTGGTCATATCCGCTGACAGCGGGGCACGCCACTGCAGGGCTCTTGGCATCGTGCCCGACATCGCCCTTGGAGACTTCGATTCTATAGACAGAAGCGATTACAGCCGGCTCGAAGAGGCAGGAACCGAGATACTCCGGTTTCCCGTCGAAAAGGACATGACGGACAGCGAACTTGCCGTTGAGACAGCGATAAGCCGGGGCTGCAGCAGGATCATACTGCTCGGGGCAGCCGGTTCAAGGCTGGATCATTCGATATCCAACCTTTTTTTATTAAAGAAGATGCATGATGCGAATGTGGAAGGCATCATTGCCGACGATAAATATGAAGTACGCCTGGTCAGCGGCAGCATCAGGCTGAAGCGGGAGGAAGGCGTTTTTGTTACATTACTGCCTTTCGGCGGGGACGCCTCGGGAGTTTCCACCCGCGGCCTGTATTTCCCGCTTGACAACGCAGTGCTGAAGACTGGTTCGTCCCTTGGCGTCAGCAACAGGTTCTCCGAAGACGAGGCGTACGTCGAGGTAAAGGAAGGGCTGCTGCTGGTGATTACAGCAAAAGATTGAATTTTGATTTTCAGTGTGCAAAATTTCCGTTTCTGGGACAGAAAAACCTTCAGGAAAGCTTTTCTCCAGGGTAAACCATTCACATAATGCCGAATATGCCATATTATGTTACTCATTATTGAAAGAAATCCATACTTATGTGCCCAGAAACGAAAAATTGGTACAAAAAACGTGAGGAATTTGGATGATCGGTCAGATCACCGCCCGGAAATGAAAAAACGGTACAAAACGGCACCTGGCGCGCCAGTTAGTCAGCAATAATCAATACAGTGATGAACAATTACCGGCTGACTGGCGCGCCAGGCGCCGTATTTGACGTGTCAGGCACCACATTTGATATACAGGGCGCCACGTCTGGCGCGCAAGGCGCCGCTTTATTTATACTCCGCTGCAAGCGCCTCAAATGCCTTTTGGGAGTTGGCTATCGTCTTTTCGTCCACGCAGTATGCCAGCCTGAAGAAGCCTTTGAATCCGAACCCTGTGCCGGGCACGATGATCAGGTTGTATTTGAGCGCCTCGTTGCAGAATTTCACGTCGTCCTCTATCGGAGACCGGGGGAACAGGTAAAATGCGCCCTGCGGTTTCAGGCATTTGAACCCGGCTTTCGTGACGATTTCGTAGAGCATGTCGCGTCTCTTCTTATACGCATCGACCGCCACCTTGGCGTCGAGCGATCCGGGAAGTATACGCTGGAAGAGAGCAGGCGCGTTGACGAAGCCCAGTGTCCTCGTGGAGAAAATAAGCCCGTCCACCAGCGGCGCGGTATCGCCAATCCTGGGATTGACCGCGGCGAAGCCTATCCTTTCACCCGGCAGTGAAAGGGATTTGCTGTACGAGTTAACGATGACGGAGTTTTTAAAGACTTCGAACACTGACGGGACTGCGGCGCCGTCATATACTATTTTGTCATAAGGCTCGTCGGATATGACGCATATGGTGTTGCCGAATTCCTCCTGCCTTTTTTCAATAACTTCCGAAATGCTCTCGAGAGAACTCCGGCTGTATATGACGCCGGTAGGGTTATTCGGAGAGTTGATAATTATGGCCTTGGTCTTCGGGGTTATGACATTGTAGATCTTTTGCGCGTCAGGCTGGAACGTTTCACGGTCCGTGTCCACGATGACCGGAACGCCGCCGTGGTTGTCTATGTAAAACAGGTATTCGGCGAAATAGGGAGCAAGTACGATTACTTCGTTTCCCGGGTTGAGGATGGTTTTAAGCACCACGTTCATAGCCCCGCCTGCACCGCACTCCATCACCACATGGCAGGCTTCGACAGGGACGCCCTTGGACTTCCTCAGGTTTTCGGCGACAGCAGCCCTTACGTCAGGGTAACCTGCATTGCTCATGTAACCGTGCATTTTGGGAGTGTCCGAAAGCACCGCCTTTTTGAGGATGTCCCTGACTATCTCCGGCGGTTCCAGGTCAGGGTTGCCGAGCGAAAAGTCGTAGACGTTGTCGGCTCCGAACTTTTTGCGGAGGTTTTCTCCCTGTTCGAACATTGCCCTTATCCACGATGATCTTTTTAGATTCGCAAGTATTTTTTCAGATACCATTGCAACCACTCCTATATTTATTTATTCAGCTAATTACCTGCCAAGCTGTTGATTATCAGGATCGAATGGTCGGGGGCCGGTCAACGCTTAACGCGTCACTTAATATGACCGAATGTCCGGATCAAACGATCAGACTGCCGGGTCACCGAAGTCAGGATCATTGAAAACCTGGCTGCCGGTTTATTCGATAAACACTGCAGAGTACCAGTTCTGCTCGTCCGATTCCGTCTTCAGCGTTTCTATGGGCAGGCCGAATTTCCTGACCGTTTTGAACACATCGATGCCGACGCTGTGGAATGCAGGCCTTGCTTTTTTCGGATCGGCACATGGCATTCCCCTTTTTCCGCCGCACTCGGGGCAGATGGAGCAATCGCTGAGCGAAAAAGCCATGTAGTAGCCGTCCGTGAAAGCCTGGCTTTCTATTGCGAATGATATGTCCTGTGAGATTTTTTTGCTGTGGGAGTGTATTATGATGCCCCAACTGTATCTTCTGAATATCTGCTCATATTCCCATGGCTTCAGCGAACCCGGCCTTGACGGGCAGGTATGGTCTTTGCCCCATGAACTGCAGCCGAACATGCATTTAAGCAGCGACCTCGGATCGAATGCGATGTCCTCGGTCCTGAAAAATACTGCGTGGTCGGCGCCCATATCCATGGCTTTCCTGATATATTTTCCAGCTTTTTCGGCTGCATTTGCCATTTCGATATCGTCTCTTTCCATTTGCTGCTGCCCCTTTCCGTTTTGCTGCGTTACCTCCGTTCAAAGATTACCCTCGCAATTTATTAAACCTATTATATATAAACATGAACCGGTTTCCAAGATGTACGCCAAAATGATCAGCGAAGAACTGTCATGATGCCGTTTTCCGCGCCGCCGCGCCGTGACAGGACCCTGGATGCCGCGAGCGAGCCTGTTTCCATTGCGCTTTGTATAGTTCCGCCCCGGAAATAGTCGGCACAGAATGCAGCGATATAAGAATCCCCGCAGCCGGGGGTGTCGACAACTTCGCTTACCGGCACTGCGGCGGTCCTGTATATTGTACCTATACCCTGAGGCTTTCCACCAGCGACTGGTCCGGTGTGACAACGGCTGTTTTGTAGTTTGTATATATCACCATCCCCGGCTTTGCGCCGGAAGGTTTGCTTACATTTTTTACCTGAGTGTAGTCCACCTGGACATTGGAAGACATCCTGGCCTTGCTGTGCCATGCGGCTATTATGGCTGCCTGCTCGATGGTCCGGTCGGGGATATCGCGGCCGTTCCTCCTTATTATTACATGGGAGCCGGGGACGGCCTTCGTATGGAGCCATATGTCGCCGGACTGCGCCGTCCTTAAAGTCAGCCGGTCATTCTGGATGTTGTTCTTTCCAACAAGTATGTCGAACCCGTCTGAAGACCTGTAGCGGAATGGCTTTGTCGCGGCGGTTTCCTTTTTGTCGCTCCGCCTGCGCTTCCTGACCATATAGCCCTGGTCGGCAAGTTCCTGCCTGACTTCGTCGATCTCCTGCACGGATGTACAGTTGTCCAGCGTCTGAAGAACGCTCTCCAGGTAGTCGAGCTCGATCTGTGTCTGCTGGATCTGATGCGTCGTGTTGATATAGGTGCTCTTTGCTTTCGCATATTTGCGGAAGTAATGCTGTGCGTTCGCCTGAGGCGTAAGGTCAGGGTCAAGAGGTATCTCGACATATTCTCCATTTTCGCTGTAATAATTCATCAGCGAAACTTTTTCCGCGTTCCCGGGTATCGCATAGATATTGGCGGTGATCAGTTCGCCGTAAAGCCTGAATTTTTCCCTGTCTGCCGATTCCCTCAAAGCATCCTGCTGTATGGCGAGCTTTTTTGAACATCGTTCTATGGAGTTGTTCAGCACTTTATACAGGTCAGCCTTCTTCTTCCTGAGATGTTCGGCATTGTCACGCGAGGCGTAGAACCTGTCAAGCGCCTGGCTGACGGTGTCGAAAAGCTCTCCGAAGGCATACTGGCTTATACCGATGCAGTGGAAATCCAGGGGCACCTGGTGCTGCTCATCTTCATAATAAACAGCGGGATGGTATTCGTCGTTTCTGATCTCTTCGATCACCGACCGCAGCGCTTGTGCCAGGGCGGTGCGCTCACCGTCCGAAAGAACGGATGCACGCCCATGGCCGTCGATATCCGCACGCCAGCATACTTCGCGGCATAACAGCGGACTGAAACCTTTTATATTATCGAGCAGAAACTTCTCAATGCTTTTATCTGATGAACCGAGAAGCCTGACCAGTTCCGGAATATCCAGACGGGAGGGGGAGACCTTGTCCTGCGGAGGAGGCAGTATATACAGCCTCGCGGGCATGACTTCCCGGACGCTGCTGATATCCGAATCTACGTGTTTTATAGCGTCAAGTATCCTGCCTGCTTCGTTGAGCAGGATTATGTTGCTGTGCCTGCCCATTATCTCTATAACGAGCTTCTTTTGCGATATATCTCCAAGTTCGCCGGCAGCTTCGATGTTTATACCGATGATCCTTTCGTAGTCGCTGAACTCGAATGAAATTATCCTGCCCCTCGCCAGGTGCTTTCTCAGCAGCATGCAGAATGCAGGGGGAACAGGAGGATTTTCCTTGACAGTTTCGGTAAGGTGGATCCTGGGATACCTTGGACTGGCGCTCAGCAGCAGCCTGCTGTTTTTGCTCCGAGCCCTTACCACCAGCACTATTTCATCAGATTCGGGCTGCAGTATTTTATCTATACGGCCGCCGGCAAGTTCTCCGGTCAGTTCCTGTACTATGCTTTTTGCTACGACTCCGTCAAACGGCAAAAGGAACACTCCTTTACTTGCATCAGAGATTGATTCTACTTTAGCAAAAATCAAAAACCGATACAAGGAAAATCATAAAGGAACGATATGATTTGAATATATGTAACGTTACGAATTGTCATACGTAATGTGAAACTTGCCAAAAATGTAAAGCCCGTGTAACGTTTTTGTAAAGTATGCCCCGTAAACGCGTTATGCCCTGTAATGCTGTATTGTCAATAATCGCAGGCTTTCCGGCAAATTGTGATTGACATAACAGGAAAGGAAAACTATAATAAACATATACAAATTATGAAAAGATCATGTTTTCTTTTTTGTTGATTTTAACTTCAATTGTCCCTGGTGTTTTTACACTGTAAAATTTCAGTTGTTAAGCATATACTATACTGTTTTTATTGTATATAAAGAAAACACAATAAGGGGCTGTATATATGAAGAAGATAGCTGCACGCAAGTTATCTAAGCTATTGGCAGTGGCGCTTGCTTTAGTATTTGCTGTTTCAGGTACAGGCATTTCTTATGGCGACACAGTCGCTTCAACAGATACGGGAGGCACGGAAACAATAAGCGATTCCGTGATCCGACGTACCGATACATACGAGTATTACATTTCTCAGTACCAGGATGCTGAAAAACCGCAGGTAGAAGTTGAGATCGAAGTCGACAGGTATATCGACGCCGATATGGATGTCGAGATACTCGAAAATTTTGAAGGTTCGGCCGGGAAATCGCTGAAGACCGACGAAGAGGGATATGTCACCTGGGAAGCAGATGTGCCCCAGGAAGGACTGTACAGTCTATACATAGAGTATTTCCCGATTGAAGGCCGCAGCTCATCCATAGAACGTGAAGTCTGGATAAATGGTGAAAGTCCTTTCAATGACGCCAAGCATATCACTTTTTCCAGGGTGTGGGTCAATGCGGAGGAGGTCAGGCGGGACAACCGCGATAATGATATAAGGCCGAAACAGGAAGAAGACCCCCACTGGCTCTCTTCATATTTCAATGATTATATGGGTTACTACAACGAACCTTATCTTTTCTACTTCAAAAAAGGCAAGAATACGTTAAAACTCGTATCCGTAAAGGAACCCATGGTGATCAGGACCCTGAAACTCACGCAATATAAAACAGTCCCAACATACGAAGAGAAACTGGAAGAGTGGAGGGAAAAAGGATACGAGATCTATGACGGCGATTCCATAATCATACAGGGCGAAAGCGCCGTTTACAAGTCAGACCCGACACTGTACCCGCTCAATGACCGTACGTCTCCCAGCACAGTTCCATATCATAAATCCAAGATACGTCTGAATACGATCGGGGGTACGAACTGGCAGCAGCCGGGACAGTGGATCGAATGGAAAGTGAATGTGGAAAAAGAGGGCCTTTACCAGATAACGATCAAAGGCAGACAGAATATAACCCGAGGCAAGTATTCCTGCAGAAGGCTGCTCATAAACGGGGAGGTCCCTTTCAAGGAAGCGGAGAACATACCGTTCATCTTTTCATCCTCCTGGCAAAACTTCGTACTCGGGAACGAAGACGAACCATACCTGTTTTATCTGAAAGAGGGAGAAAACACGATAAAGATGGAGGTAGTCCTTGGAGATCTGGCGGATATACTCAGAAAAGCGGAAGAAAGCGTCTATATCCTCAACAGTGCGTACAGGAAGATCCTCATGATAGTCGGATCGTCGCCGGACCGATACAGGGATTACCAACTGCATAAGAAGATCCCTGGCGTAATATCGACTCTTGATGAACAGGCCGAACTGCTCAGGAGTCTTACTGAAGACCTGGTCGCGCTGACAGGCCAGCGCGGTTCAAATCATGCCATACTCAACAGGCTTGCATACCAGTTGGAAGATATGGCGGAAAGGCCGCGTACGATCCAGAACAGGATGACACAGTTCAGGGACAATGTAGGTGCGCTCGGTACATGGATAAACGACACGAGGAACCAGCCTTTCGAGATCGATTATTTCATATTCTCATCACCTGGCGCTGAGTTGCCCAAAGCGGAGGCATCCTTCTTCAGACGCGTGTTCCATGAGATCTCAGCCTTCATAGCATCTTTCGTCGAAGATTACAGCAGTGTCGGAAACGTATATGACACGGATGAAGCCATCACTGTCTGGATCACCACAGGACGTGACCAGGCCCAGGTACTCAAGAAAATAATAGATGACTCGTTCGTGCCTGAGACAGGCATAGCCGTCAACCTGGAACTGGTCCAGGCAAATGTGCTGCTGCCTGCTACAGTTGCAGGCAGGGGGCCGGATGTGGCCTTGTCTGTTTTGAACAGCGAGCCGGTCAATTATGCGACGCGTAATGCTGCTATAGATCTGACCCAATTCCCGGATCTCGATGAGGTGCTCAAGGAATTCACAGATGCATCGCTCCAGCCTTTCAGGTTCCAGGGCGGCTTGTATGGCCTGCCTGAACAGCAGTTGTTCCTTATGATGTTCTACCGTAAGGATATCCTGGATGAACTGGGCCTGGAACCGCCGGAAACCTGGGAGGAACTTTACTATATCATCCCGGCCATACAGAAAGTCAATATGGAAGTAAGTCTTCCGGTCGCTGTGAACAATGGCGGGAACTATGACCCGTGGGGAGCAATGGAGTCCTACAGTACGTTCCTTTACCAGGAAGGGGGACAGATTTATAACGGAGACGGCATCTCAAGCGCTCTCGATACAGAAGAGGCAATAAGGGCATTCAAAAAGTGGAGCGAGTTGTATGTGAACTACAAATTCCCTGTCATATTCGATGCGCTGAACCGTTTCAGGACAGGCCAGATGCCGCTGATGCTCCATGATTACTGGCTCTACAACAATCTGCAGGTATTTGCTCCCGAACTGAGAGGACTTTGGGAGATGGCGCCCATACCGGGCGTGATGAGAGAGGACGGGACCATCGACAGGTCCACCATCGGCGGCGGATACTCAGCCATGATACTCAGGCAGACAAAGAACAAGGAAGCTGCATGGAAGTTCCTGAAATGGTGGGTGAGCGCCGATACTCAGGTCAGGTTCGGACGTGAGATGGAAAGCCTGATGGGTGCGGCGGCCCGCCACCCGACTGCAAACATTGAAGCTGCTAAACAGATTCCGTGGCCGGTGAAGGATTACAATGCGCTGACGGAGCAGAGGAAATGGGTCAAGGGCAACCCGGAGGTCCCGGGCGGTTACTTCACCTCGAGACACCTGAGCAATGCTTTCAGGAAAGTATACAACGAAGGCGCGGATCCCAGGGAGACTCTGCTTGATTATGTCAGGACGATAAATGAAGAGATAGACAATAAGAGGAAAGAATTCGGCTTACCGCTGAGGGATGGGGGTAAATAAATGTCTGCTGTAGTGGAAAAAGTATCACAGCCTGTACAGGGAAAGACCGCAACATTCAAAAGCAGGTTCGAAAACCTGAAAAAGCAGGTAATAAAGCATAAGGTATCTTACCTGTTCGTTGCGCCTTTTGGAATAATATTCCTGGTTTTCACCATCATACCCGTAGTGGTTTCGATGGGACTCAGCTTTACATACTTCAATATACTGGAGACGCCTAAATTCATAAGCTGGCAGAATTACATAAGGCTGTTCCTGGGTGACGACGTATTCCTGAAGGCTGTCAAGAATACTTTCCTGCTTGCGGCGATCACAGGACCTGTCGGCTATCTTGCATCACTGATGTTTGCGTGGTTTATCAATGAGCTGCCCCCGAACATAAGGGCATTCATGGTCCTGATTTTTTACGCGCCGTCCATATCGGGCAATGTATACATGATATGGCAGGTAATGTTCAGCAGCGATGCCTATGGTTATGTGAACTCTACACTGATCAAGCTGGGCATCATAACTGAACCGATATTGTGGCTCCAGGATCCGAGATATGTAATGCCTGTTATCCTGATAGTCGTGCTGTGGATGAGTCTCGGCACAGGCTTCCTGTCTTTTGTCGCGGGTCTGCAGAGCATCGACAGAGCCCAGTATGAAGCCGGGATAGTAGACGGTGTGAAGAATAGGTGGCAGGAACTCTGGTACATTACATTGCCGAATATGAAACCGATGCTGATGTTCGGTGCCGTTATGTCGATTACTTCATCCTTTGCTGTAAGTGATGTCACCATAGCGCTTGCCGGTATGCCGAGCGTGGACTATGCAGCGCATACGGTAGTCAACCACCTTATTGACTATGGTACTATACGTTTTGAAATGGGTTATGCGTCAGCTATAGCTACGGTACTGTTCCTGACGATGATAATCTGCAACAAGGTGGTACAGAATCTTCTGAAGAAGGTGGGGAGATAGTATGAAGCATCGGAAACTCAACACAAAGAGGCTGAACCGTTCATTGGGGGGAGATATATTCAGCATAGTGATACTGGTCATATTCGGCTCATTCATGGTGCTTCCAATGATATATGCCATCTGTAACGCATTCAAACCTCTGGATGAGCTGTTCATGTTCCCTCCGAGGTTTTTTGTGCGCAATCCCACCCTTGATAACTTCAGGGATCTGTTCTTGCTGATGGCCCAGTCATGGGTGCCTTTTTCCCGGTACATATTCAATACCCTGTTCATTACTGCAGCAGGTACCGCAGGACATGTCGTGGTAGCGTCCATGGCGGCTTATGCGCTTGAAAAGCATAAGTTCCCCGGATCGAAACTTTTTTTCAGCATAGTGGTCACTTCGCTCATGTTTTCTTCCGTTGTTACAGCAATACCGAATTACCTGGTGATGGCAAAATTACACTGGCTGGACACATATCTTGCATTGATCGTTCCTGCTTTCGGATATCCGCTTGGGTTGTTCCTCATGAAACAGTTCATGGAGACGGTCCCCGATTCTCTCCTGGAATCGGCGCGTATGGACGGCGCAAGCGAATTCAGGACGTTCTGGACGGTAGCGATGCCATGCGTCAAACCTGCCTGGCTCACACTGGTCATTTTCTCGTTCCAGACCCTCTGGGGCAATACTGGAAGCACGTTTATATACAGCGAAGAATTGAAAACACTGCCGTATGCACTGAACCAGATATTGCTCGGCGGATTTGCCAGGGCAGGAGTCGGCGCTGCGGTCGTACTCCTTATGATGATAGTGCCGGTAGTTTTGTTCATGGTCACGCAAAGCAGCATCATCCAGACCATGGCCACATCCGGTATAAAGGAATAGAGGGGAGGGCAGGACATTGAGGCTCAGGAAGATATTGACGGCTGTTATTATATTCATTCTGCTTTGTCCGGCAACCGCTTATGCGGATGAACCCTACAACAATTATAATTATGACTTTTGGGGGACCCCGGTACCGGCGCCTGCAGCGTATCTTCCGTCGAGGATAATCGACGGCAGGTCTCTTGGTACATACGAATTCAGAAAACCCCAGGATCTTTTCACAGGTCCGGATAACAAGCTATATGTAGCAGATACAGGCAATAACCGTATAGTGGTCATAAATGAATACTGGGAACTGGACAGGATAATCGACGGGTTTGACAACAACGGGTCACAGGATACTTTCAATAACCCCCAGGGATTGTTCGTGACCAATGACGGAGAAATATATGTGGCAGATACGAGCAATTCAAGGATAGTCCACCTGGACGCTGACGGTAATCTTATCAGGATAATAGGCCGTCCTGTTTCAGATATTATCCCCGCTGATCTCCAGTATTACCCCACTGCGCTGGTAGTAGACAAGGCTGGAAGGATATACATAATAGCCCAGGGTGTCAACCAGGGTCTGATAGAACTGGACAACCAGGGCGAATTCGTTGGCTATGTAGGAGCCACCAAGGTCAAATTCAATATGGTCGATTATTTCTGGAAACTCATAGCGACGGATGAGCAGAGAGAAAGGATGCAATTGTTCGTACCGACAGAATACAACAACATCGACATCGACACGGAAGGATTCCTTTATGTCACGACCAGCAGCCTGGCGCTGGAAGATATTGATCGGGCGATAAACACGAGGTCCAAGGACGACAGGTACGCTCCCATCAGGAAGCTGAACCCGACCGGTACAGATGTTTTAAGGAGAAACGGGTATTTCCCTCCTGTGGGAGATGTGTATTTCAGATCGCGTGGTTACGCTGAATCAGGCAATTCCCAGTTGTATGACGTTTGTGTCGAGGATTCGGGCATTTACAGCGTGCTGGACAAGAAGAAGGGAAGGATATTCACATATGATACGGACGGCAACCTGCTGTACCTTTTCGGAGGTATAGGGAACCGCCTGGGCAACTTCAGGGATCCGGCCGCTCTGGATACCATCAATGACCAGTTTGTCGTGCTTGACTCGAACATGGGCCAGGTCACGGTATTTGAACCGACACTGTACGGCCAGTTGGTCAAAGAAGCGGTTGTGCTCCATCTGAACGGCAGGTATGACGAGTCTGCGGCAAAATGGGAGCAGGTGCTTAAGTACAACGCAAACTCAGAACTTGCATATATAGGCATGGGCAAGGCATATCTGAGGAAAGACGAGTTCAGGCTGGCAATGAAATATTTCAAGCTCGGGAACAAGAGGGATTATTACAGCAAGGCATTTGACCTTTACAGGCAGGAAGTGATCGGAGACAATTTCGGATGGATCGTAATATCGATCCTGGTGCTGCTGGTCGGATCGAAGATCCTGAAGAAGGTCCGGGCCAGGAAAAAGGCCGGAATCAAAGCCATGGGAAAGGTGGAAGCATAGATGGAAGTATTGCAAAGTCTGAGATATTCATTGTATCTGATATTTCACCCTTTTGACGGCTTCTGGGATCTGAAGCATGAAAAGAAAGGAAATCTCAAGACAGCCCTGCTCATAGTCGCTATGGTCATTGTCACGTTTATACTCCGCAGGCAGCTTACAGGATTCATCCTGAATGAGAACAAACTGCGGGAACTGAATATCATTGTCGAGATATTGAGCGTAGCTTTGCCGTTCTTCCTGTGGTGTTTGGCCAACTGGTGCCTGACTACTCTGATGGACGGTGAAGGGAGCTTCAAGGATATAGTGATAACGAGCGCCTATGCACTTGTGCCCCTGGTTTTGATCAACATACCGCTTATTGTTTTCAGCAATGTGATTACGCTTGAGGAAGCAGCTTTCTACACGTTCTTCGATATATTGTCGCTTGCATGGACCGTCCTGCTGCTGTTCCTTGGCACGAGCGTGGTGCATCAGTATTCGTTGTTAAAAACATTCCTGACCAGTATATGTATTGTGATAGGCATGGGGCTGATCATATTCATAGCGCTGCTGTTCTTCAGCCTGCTGCAGAAGATGTATTCCTTCGTTTATACGATATACAAGGAAATCGCACTGAGACTATAGGGGGTGTAAAGAATGTCCATGAAAAAGATAACAGCTTTGTTAATAGCAACCGCTCTTCTTATGTCTTGCAGTGCCGTTTTTGCTGATCCCGGCGTCGGCCAGGCCGGTGGGGAAACGCTGCAGTCGATGAAGATGGTCGCAGAGAACGATTATCTTGCGCTTTATATCAATGAGGAAACGACTGAAGTCGCAGTGAAGGACAAAAAAACGGGAGTCGTGTGGTATACGAATCCGCCGGACAGGAGCGAGGACATGATCGCATCCGCGATCAACAAGGATAAACTGTCTGCCCAGATATCGATTTCATACTTTACTCCCACATCACAGCAAAAACTGATGAACAACTACACGGACTGCATAAAGTATGGGCAGTTTGAAATAACTGCGATTGAAAACGGTGTCAGGATCGTATACAGGATCGGCAGGGAAGAAAAGATTTATATACTTCCCCAGGTGATCAGCAAGGAGAGGATGGAAGAGAAGATCCTGAAAAATCTGGATAACGCGACCGGCAAGAAACTGGTCAACAGGTACAGGCTCATATCGCTGGAAAATGCGAAATCCGAAAAGCAGCGGCAGGAAATGCTGGAAGAGTTTCCGACTGTAGCGAACGGGGACCTGTATGTCCTTGGTGACAATATCAAGGATTTCATGAAAGTGCAGCTGGAGGAGATAGTCATATCGGCAGGATATACGCTGGAAGATATGAATGAGGATCATATAGAAAACAACGTTCCCCCGGCCGAAGAGAACAAGGAGCATTTCGTCATACCGCTGGAATATACCCTTGATGGGGACAATCTGGTGGTCAGGGTCCCAACTGACGAGATCGAGTACAACGCGGATTCGTACCCCATATATACGATGTCGCTGCTGGAGTTCTTCGGGGCAGCCGGGACTGATGAAAGAGGTTATATACTCGTTCCGGACGGATCCGGTTCACTGATATACCTGAATAACGGCAAGCTGAATGCGCAAACCTATGCCATCGATGTTTACGGCACCGATCAGTCGATACCGCTGGCGGTAAAAACGAGCATCATCGAACAGGCATACCTTCCCGTGTTTGGCATGAAGAGAGGAGATAACGCGTTTTTCTCCATAATAGAATCCGGTGATGCTGTGGCGAGTGTCTGGGCGGATATCAGCGGCAGGTTGAACTCATATAATTATGTGTATTCCGCTTTTACACTCGTTCAGAATGATGTGCTGGATATAGGCGATTATTCCGGCAACAATACGATAATGGTCTACCAGCCGAGAGTATTCAAAGGTGACGTAAAAGTCAGGTATAAATTCCTGAAGGGCGAAGACGCAGATTATGCGGGCATGGCGGCTTACTACCGCAGTTACCTGGAAAAACAGGGGATGACCAGGGAAAAACCGCGTGATAATGTCCCGTTCTTCCTTGAAGTCGTGGGTGCCGTAGACAAGGTCAAATCCATATTGGGTCTGCCCATTAAGACTGCCGAGGTACTTACTACATATGAACAGGCAATAGAGATCATAAATGCCCTGAATGATGCGGGCATCAGCGAAATAATCCTCAAATATACGGGGTGGGCAAATGGCGGTATCGACCACTCCATACCAAAGAGCCTGAAGCTGATGTCGAAGCTGGGAGGGAGCAAGGGCTTTAAGAAGCTGCAGTCCTTCCTTAATGAAAAAGGCATTGAGTATCTTCCAGAGCTTGGATTCATACTGAACTACAGGGATAAGCTGTTTGACAGCTTTATACCCATGATCCATGCTTCGCGCTACATAACTAAGGAAATCGCCTCGATATATAAATATAACCTTGCTACCAATGTGCAGCAAAGGTCCCTTGGAACTTTCTACATCATCAGTCCTACAAAGATTCCGTCTATCGTGGACGGCATGATCAAAAGCCTTAAAAAACTGGATGTGACAGGCATATCCTTAAGAGACGGGGCAAAAAACCTGAATTCGGATTATAAAGAGTCGCGTCTTGTTGACAGGCAGCAGGCAAGGGTGATCGTCCAGCAGCAGATCGAGAAGATCCATGAGTCAGGGCTGTCGGTAATGGCAGAGGGAGGAAATGCCTACGCGCTGCCCTACTCGGATTATATCCTTGATATACCTGAAGAATCGAACCAGTTCCATCTTACGGATGAGAGCATACCTTTCTTCCAGATGGTGGTCCGCGGTTATATCACATATGCGGGGACACCGATAAACTTGTCTTCCGATTACAGGAAGACTTTCCTGAAATCCATCGAGACCGGTTCAGGTATATACTTCTGCTTTATCTATGAGGAAAACTCATTGGTGAAGGAATCATACTTCGATAGCTATTACTCAACTGAGTACAGGTTATGGATGAATGAAGCCAAAGAGTACTATAAAAAGGCAAATGAAGCTTTGAGCGATGTGCAGGGACAGACGATCAAAAACCATGAAAAACTGGCAGAGGGAATATATAAGACTACTTTCGAAAAAGGCAAGGAAATTGTAGTCAACTATACACCAAGACGTGTGGAAATCGACGGAACTACGGTGGAACCTCTTGATTTCAAAGTGGTTAAGGAGGGTCAATGATGAGGGAGGCAACAATGACAAACAGAGCGCTGAAATCAGCAGCCGCTCCGCAGAAAAAGAAAAGAAGGGGACTGGATCTTACCAGAAAAAGGGCCGCGATGGGTTACCTGTTCGTGCTGCCTTTTATAATCGGGCTCATCACATTTTTCCTTGTACCTCTTGTACAGTCCTTCATATTCAGCCTCAATAAGCTGGAAGTTGCGGAAGGCGGCTACAATCTCATACCCATGGGGTTTGAAAACTACAACAGGGCTTTGAGGGTCCATGCCTCCTACGTGAGAGACCTGTGGGAATCAGTCAGATATATGATCGCCAACGTTCCATTGATCATCATATTCAGTTTTTTTGCGGCTAATCTGCTGAATCAGAAATTTAAAGGCCGTTCACTGGCAAGAGCAATATTTTTCCTGCCTGTCATAGTGACGTCAGGAGTAATGCTGGTCGTTGACAGCGGAGACCTGCTGCAGTCTTCACTTGGCATGACGCAGACAGATGGCACGGAGGGAGCGTTCCGGGCAGTGGAACTGGCAAGGCTGCTTCTGCAGACCAGGTTGAGTGAAAGATTCATCGATTATATCATCGGCGCCGTGGATGCGATATATGATATCGTTTCGGCATCAGGCGTCCAGATCCTTGTTTTCCTGGCAGGGCTTCAGTCGATATCCCCTTCGTTATTCGAAGCTTCGAATATCGAAGGAGCAACAGGCTGGGAGAATTTCTGGAAGATCACGTTCCCGATGGTGAGCCCGTTGATATTGGTCAATACGGTATACACCATCATAGATTTGCTGATCAATTCATCAAATACAGTAATGGAGCTGATCAGGGATACAGCGTTCGCGTCGCAGGATTATGGCATGAGTTCAGCCATGGCCTGGATATATTTTGCTGCTATCCTCCTGATCGTGGGCCTGGTGATGTGGATAGTCTCGAAACTGGTATTCTATTACGATTAAAAGGGGTCGGAGGTCTTTATGAAAATAAAGGGAATATTCCACAGGAAAAGTAAACTAGATTATAAAGATTTACAGCATAGGAAGCATATGATGTATACATGGGGGAAACGAGGCTGGTCGATCGTAAGAGGGGTCATTATAGCCGGAATATGCTTTCTCATTCTGTACCCCACACTGGTAAAGCTGTCAGTTTCATTCATGCCGGAAAAAGATATATATGATGTGACCGTGCGGTATGTTCCGAAGTCGCCGACCCTTGAAAACTACAAGACCGTTATCAAGGCAATGAAATATGGCACCGCGTTCTGGAACACGTTAAAGCTGGCCCTGCTGACAAGTTTGATGCAGCTGATCTCATGTACATTGATAGGATATGGGTTCGCAAGGTTCAAATTCAAAGGAAGAAACTTTCTGTTCGCACTGGTAATCCTGACGATGGTAGTGCCTCCTCAGACTTTGATGATCCCGTTGTTCCTGCATTTCAGGTACTTTGACATATTCGGCATCATTTCAGCTGTCACCGGAGGAAAGGGCATAAACCTGCTGGAAAGTTACTGGCCGTTCATATTGATGTCGATGACAGGGATGGGGCTGAAAAACGGGCTGTACATATATATCATGCGCCAGTTCTTCAGGAATATGCCGAAGGAATTGGAGGAAGCCGCATATGTCGACGGTGCCGGCATGCTGAGGACATTTGCGCAAATCATGCTGCCAAGTGCCGTACCGTCTATGGTGACTGTGTTCCTGTTCTCATTCGTATGGCAATGGACAGATACGTTCTATTCGACATTATTCCTGCAAAAGACAAGAGTGCTGGCATCTGCACTCAGCAGTGTCTCGTTTGACGTGACCCAGAAGATTTACTTTGAGACAGGAGTGAATGTGGCACTGGCTCCGGCGATCAGTTCAATGTATACGAACACGGCGAGCCTGCTTGTCGTACTGCCGCTGCTGATACTATATCTGTTCGCACAGAAACGTTTCGTCGAGAGCGTCGAGAGAAGCGGTATAGTGGGATGATGACGGGCCATACAGCGCGGAAAACAGTTCAGGTGGCTGAAGCCGGGAACTGCGCCGGAAACCGTATTATATTGACACTATGGTGTGTTTTTGGTAAATTCTTAACTGGAAGCACCCATATATTGTGGTTGGAAATACCGGAAAAGACAACTTCTTCATCTGATTTGCGATTAAAACCCATTGGGTTTTAATAAATAAAAAATATTATAGGGAGGTTACATTATGTCAAGAGGTCTTAAAAAGTTATTGGCTCTGAGCTTGGTAACAGTTATGATGGTAGCTGTTATCGCAGGCTGCGGCCAGAAGACTGGAACGACGCCGACTGACACAACGCCGGACGAAGTTGAACCGGCACCGGCTGAACAGACTCCGTCAGAACCGGCAGATGAAGAACCCGAACCTGAACCGGAGGAGATCAGGGATCTTGGCGGCAGGGTTATCAAAGTCGCAGCATGGTGGGATCTGACTCCTCAGGGAGGAACTCCGAGCGGAGACCGTCAGGTAGCCCGCAGAGAGGAAATGGAGCAGAAGTACAACTTCAAGTTCGAGTATGTGAATGTTCCGTGGGATCAGACCGTTGAAACCTATTCATCTTCAGTTATGGCAGGAGATCCGTTTGCAGACATCGCAACTCTCGAAGACAACTGGGTGATCGGACTTGCCAACAGCGGATTTGTTACAGAGCTTGATTCGTTGTTTGATTTTACTGATGAAAAATGGGACCAGGTAACCAAGAGTCTGTCAACAATAAATGGAAAGACCTATGGCATGGGAACCGGCAAATGGTGGCCGCGAGGAATAGTCTTCTACAACAAGAACATCTTCGAAAGAGAAGGCTTGGAGAACCCCTATGAACTGATGAAGAACGGTCAGTGGACATGGGAAAAGCTGGAAGAGATCGCAAGGAAAGCAACGAAGGACACTAACAACGATGGTAAGATAGATCAGTGGGGCCTTGGCGGTATGGATATCGACTATTCACTGGTCATATCCAACGGTTCTGAGTTTGCAAGCATTGTAGACGGAAAGGCTAAACTCAACTTCAGGGAACCTGCAGTTCTCGAAGCATTCAACTTCTATCAGAGACTCTGCAAAGAGGGCATCATATTCAACAAGTTCAATTATGAAGCTGAGGAGATACCTTGGGACCTTGCAGCCAACGTATTCAAAGAAGGCAAGATAGCAATGTTCTGGTACCAGTACTGGAAGATAGACGATTTCAGAGACAATATGGCTGATGACTATGGTCTGGTACTGCCTCCGATAGGGCCCAGCAATACAGAGAAGAAATACTACTGCATGATTTCAGGCCATAATTTCCAGACTATCCCGAAGAATGTAAAGAACGTCGAAGACATTGCATTCATCTGGAACAAGTGGACCGAACCGTTCCCGGAGGATCTGGAAGATCCTGACGCCTGGATGGAACCGCATATGAACAACGTACGTGATCAGGAGTCCCTGGAAGTACTCAAGTACATGTACGATAATAACTGCGGCAAGCACGTCGGCCTGTTCGGAGCCGTTCGGCCTGCTGTCGAATTGTGGTGGGGCGGCCAGGACGACCTGCTGAAAGGCGAGAAGACCGTTGCGCAGATAATCGATGAGAAATATGACGCTATCCAGGCAGCACTGGATGACTTCCTTGCCAACAAGTAACAGGGACGGAATTAACAGAAGGTACGCACGGGAAATCAAATCAGGATACGTAAACCAAAGCTTCCGGCGAATAAATAGTTCGCCGGAAGCTTTTTTCTTGACATATATCATTGTTTCTGTTATCATTATTGCGGTAAAACAAAGAAGAAGCCTTCCGCTTCTCACCTTACGGACATGTCCGTCAGGGTCAATAATGATCAGGATCATTATGACGTTGCTTTTTTCAGCGGATCGGAGGCTCTTCTTTCGGTCCGCTTTTTATATGCCGTACCGGATGCAAGGCCGGGGCATTAAAAGACCGCGAAGCGGATTGCGAATTGCTGGGGACCATATTAACACTCGGAGGTGTATAGATATTAGAAAAAGTGATTATATGATCAATGAGGAGATCAGGGACAAGGAAATACGCCTGATCGATTCTGACGGTACCATGCTTGGGATTATGTCAGCGAAGGAAGCCCTGAAAATCGCGACGGAAAAGGACCTGGACCTTGTAAAGATCGCACCGCAGGCTGTACCACCCGTATGCAAGCTCATGGATTACGGGAAGTATATGTTTGAGCTTGCAAAGAAGGAGAAGGAAGCAAGGAAGAACCAGAAAGTCGTCACCATGAAGGAAGTCTGGGTAAAACCGAACATCGAGGATCATGACTTCGCGTTCAAATCAAGGAATGCGGCCAAGTTCCTGAAGGATGGCGACAAGGTGAAGGTCAGCGTTCGGTTCAGGGGAAGAGAACTGAATTATACATCTCTGGGCATGGAAGTGCTCAACAGATTCGCAGAAGCTTTGAAAGACGTTGGAACGGTAGAGAAAAAGCCGAAACTGGAAGGACGCAGCATGGTCATGATTCTGAATCCTAAACAGTAAGGCATTTCATAAGGCATCCGGTCAACGGAAGCTGCCGGATGCGAAACAGAAAACAGGAGGAATGGATATGCCAAAAGTCAAGACACACAGTTCATCCAAGAAAAGGTTTAAAATAACCGGAACAGGCAAAGTAAAGATGAGCCATGCTTTCAGGAGACACAGGCTCGTTTCCAAGGCAAGAAAGGCAAAGAAACACCATAGGCTCGGAGCTTATGCTTCTTCTGCCGATGAAGCCAATATCAAAAGGCTTGTACCGTACAAGTAGGAAGGAGGAAGATCGATATGTCCAGAGTTAAAGGTGCAGTAAGGACTCGCGCAAGACACAAGAAAGTTCTTAAGCTGGCGAAGGGCTATTTCGGCGATAAGAGCAAGCTTTTCAGGATAGCCAATCAGGCTGTGATGAAATCGCTTTCGTATGCATATAGAGACAGGAAGGCCAGAAAGAGAGATTTCAGAAAGCTTTGGATATCAAGGATCAATGCTGCCGCAAGGATGAACGGCATGAGTTACAGCAGGTTCATGAACTGCCTCAAGAAGTCCGGCATCAACCTGAACAGGAAGGTACTTGCCGATATGGCAGTCAATGATGAACAGGCTTTCGCACAGTTGGTCGAAAGCGTAAGGAATGCCTGAATAACGAAATATACGGAAAGGCAAGGATAGGGGGCGTAACCGGCCCTCTATTGTTTTATGAGGAAATAATATTTTCGAGGGGAGAAAATGATAAGGCTTACCAGCAGTCAAAACCCGGTGGTGAAAGAAATCCGGTCGCTCAGGAACAAGAGCGGCAGGAATGAAAGAGGCCTCTATTTTATCGAAGGCGCAAGATTTGTATCTGAAGCTTTGAATGAATATGGCGCAGCCGCCGTTATACGTGATATAAAGTATGTTGCGGTATCTGATTCATTCGTCGGAAGCGGCGGTTACGAAAGCATCGTGAAGCCCTGCCTGGACAGGGGAATAAAGGTTTACAGCCTGACGGACAGCCTCTTCGAATCGGTTTCCGATACGATGAATCCCCAGGGCGTCCTTGCCGTATTGGGCATGAAAAAGGAGAGCCTAAAAGATGCCGCACTCAGGGACGGCATCCTGGTCATCCTTGACGGGATCAGGGATCCCGGGAATATGGGTACTATCATCAGGACAGCGGATGCAGCCGGCTGTGCAGGCATAATCGTTACGGACGGCTGCGTCGACCTGTACAATCCGAAAGTATTGAGGTCAACGATGGGTTCGGTTTTCCATCTGCCTGTCCTGCATTGCCGTAGTACTGCGGAAGCCGTGGATATATGCAGACGGAAGGGTTTCCTGATATGCGCTTCCCATATGGAAGGCTCAGTGAGCATTTATGACGCAGACCTTTCGGGCAATGTCGCCGTTGTGATAGGCAGTGAGGCTGAAGGTGTCTGTGATGAGGTCCTGAGAAATTCGGACATGCTGATCAGGATACCGATGACGGGCAGGGCGGAATCCCTCAATGCCGCTGTCGCGGCGGCTATTATAATATATGAGGCTGTCAGGCAGAAGTCATATACAGAAATGAAAGAAAGAGCCATGTTTAAGACCGGCGTATAAACTGCATAAGAGATGCGCCATGCCTCGGCGCTGCAGGAAACTGGCGGAAGATCGAAGTATGAATTGCCGGACAATTGACTTAAAACAAATTTTCTAAGCTCAATTTTTCACGTTCGGGTATGTGGGTCACGAGTCTTCTGAGAGCTGCAGCTTCAGAAAGGGCGGAGACGGAATCTTTCGCTTCCAGCATTGCTTCCAGCTTTGCTATCGTAATATCTATATTATCGATTTCTTCATGGTCGATCAATGCTGACCATGTTTTTTTTATGTCCATCCAGTCATTTTTGATACGGTCCAGAGCTTCCGAAGCATTTCCCCAGTTGCCGGCATTTATGCTGTTCTGAACCGATCCTATGTTCTTTTCCAGTTTTTCAGAATCATCACGGATCAGATCCAGCGCGAAAAAGCCGGATAGTATGATAAATGCAGTGATGACGATCAACAGCACGATTATCCTTATCGTTATGCCGTATTTCATTTGGTTTTCTCAACTCCTTTTTCACGGGGCTGGAAAAATACCTGCTGAGTTGCGGTGTCCATGCAGGCGTAGAATATATCGTCCGGCCCCGAAAAATTGTTCATATGAAGCTGGGACTGGAGCCATTTCCTGTCCTTGCCGGCGATCTTCAGGTTCTCGCTCATTATGCGGCCGTCGATTATCAAATCAACAATAATACCTTCAGCTTGTGCCTGTATGTTCATATCGCCGGGCGTCAGCGGCTTTTTCTGCGGTTTTGGGATAACGCTGAGCTGTCCGTTGGTTTCGAGTATCGCATATTCAACATCGGAGATATTGGGGCAGTTGTTTATCCGAAGCTGTTCGAGAAGGTCGTGGAGTGTGTACAGTTCATTCCTGAGTGCGTCCTCGCGTATTTTGCCGTTTTCTATGAGTACTGTCCGCTTTCCGCAGATCAAAGACCTGAACCTGATGCTTTTGATCGATAAAAATGAAATAAGCAGTTGTATCGCCAGCAGTGTCAGTATCGGTATTATGCCGTTGACGAGTGGGATCCCGGTGTTCTGCATAGGAACAGCGGCAAGCTCCGAGATCATTATCGCTATGACCAGTTCAAAAGGCTGAAGCTGCCCGATCTGCCTTTTGCCCATGATCCTCATGACTATTACCACAAGTATATACAATACAAGTGCGCGTACGAATACTACCAGCATTTTTCAACCTCCTGACCACATCGGTTATTGTCTGCAATGCCTCACATGGTTATGCGCTGTGATGATACCGATGCGTAATGCATAATTTATCTGTCTGAATATTTTGCTTCCGGTTGTGCAAGCTATGAGCGAGTAAAAAACTGAAGGAGGGTTGGGATACATGTCACTGACAACAAAGGAACTGATGCTGCTCCAGGACAACATCAAAATGGCGGAGAACTCGATTAAATTCATGCAGGCGTGTGCCGAGAGCGCCTCTGACGCTCAGGTAAAAGGGCTGTGCCAGAGCCTTGTCAGAGAGCACCAGCAGGATATGCAGACACTTATCAGACACATAACCAACACGCAGATGCAATAAGGAGGGATATGCAATGGCACAGTTGAGCGATAAGGAGATAATGTACACTCTTTTGAATGAGCATAAGCTCTGCGCATCATCACTGACGAACCTGATACTTGAGAGCAGCAACCAGGCTTTGCGCAATGATGCGGCTGGCATCCTGAACAGGACTTTCCAGCATCAGAAAACCATATTCGACATCATGGCGCAGAAAGGCTGGTACACGGTCCAGCAGGCAAGCCAGCAGGATATTTACAACGCCAGGAATGAAACAGAAAAAATCCAGAGTACTATCGGGCAAATATGATATTTGCCCGGGTATAACACAACCGTCCGGTAAATTTGCAGATGCAGGAAATATTACGGGATAGGCTGCGTATGTTTGAGAACATAGCGTATACCGAAATCATCTTGCGGATATCATGATGGAGCCGCTCCGGACAATAAAAAGGGAAGCCGTACCAGTGTGCGGTTTCCCTTTTGGTTATCTCAATCGTTCCGGCTGCTTACCGGCTGTTCGTAAAGCAGCGGCTGACTCTGCCAGCCGGGATTGTCACTTTTTGTTGATATCGTAATTGCTTCCGGTGTACGATTCAAAGACCTTCTTGACGATGTTGCCGCCTATTTTGCCTGCATCTCTTGCAGAGATGTCCCCGTTATAGCCCTGTTTCAGGTTTACTCCCACCTGGCTTGCGATCTCGTACTTCAACTGGTCGAAAGATGTCCTGCTGTTGCTTCTGCTTGTATTGTTTGCCATATGATCACCTCCTCAGTAACTAGTCTGCCAAATCGGGAGGTGATTATGACTTGTAAGATATGGCTGTTACAGTTTTTTGATCTCGCCGTCTTTAAGATAGAACGTCTGCGGCATCGCCTGGGGTTCGGCGTCTGCATACATATCTCCAAGTATTATGTAACTGTTGGGGTATATTCGTTTAGTAATTGAAATCTCACCGTCGCCCTTCTTATTAAGGTACATGGCTATCAGCTTTCGCTCTTCTTCGAGAGTTCTCAGTTCTTCTCTTAGTCTTGCAAGTTTTTCAGATAAATAGCTCGTTTCGGACGGATGTGATTTCAGTTTCTGCAGTTCAAGCTTTTTACTGCTGATTTCAAGGAACAGTTCATCGAGCCTTCTTACCAGTGCCTGCCTGTTGAAACCGGTAACTTCAAGCACGGTTTTCCTTTCGATCTCAGAACCGCATACAGGTACTGATATGTAAACTTCTGCCCTGATATTCCCGCCTATGACCTGACCGTTGAATGAATCGAACAGCACGCCTTTTGCCACGATCTCGCTGTTGATGCAGTAATAACCTATGTGAGCTTCACCTCCGCAGACTATCCTGGCGTTGTCGGCGAATTTCACGTAAACGTTCTTTCCGGCTATGATCTCGACCCTGTTTTTCGAAGATACGCCTCCCTTGATATAAATGCTGCCGTTCGTACTGGTAATGCTTTTTACATTGCCAAGGCCGTATGGACTGTTGATTTCTATGTCATTTGTCGCTTCGACAGAATACCCGTCATTGATGGTGCCATGTATCGTGACATACCCGTCGAACTTGATGTTTCCTGTGGCTACACCCGCGTCGCCGTTGATTTCCAGGTGGTTCGATACGCTGATCCTTCCGTCTTCATAGTTGACGGCGCCGTTGATCCTGGATACCAGTACCGTCTTACCCGGCGTCTGCAATTCTTCCACAGTCCTTTTATCATAGAGCAGTGGTGCTGTTTTCCCTTTTACCGGCTCGATAACTTCACCCTTTACGTTTTTGCCGGGAGTGCCTTCCGTGGCTTCTATACGTTCGCCCAGCCAGTCGCCGGGCTTGACCCTGTTTATGAGCTTCATTTCGTAAAAATCCACTTTTCCGCCTTCGGCGACCTGTGGCTTGGCTTCAGCCAGTTCATACATCTTTATGACCGCATCTTTCCCGTCTTCAGCGGGGATGCCGCGGGCTGCCGTATATGGACGGAAAGGCTCAAGTTCGCCGTACAGGAAATCGAGGTTTATACCGAACACGACTCCGTTTTGCTTTAGCAGGGATTCTACGGCGACCCTGAGGTTGTCCGCGGGTATCCGGGACAGTTCTTCTTTTGTCATATAAAACGTGATGGTTGCGGTAAGCACATCGGGGAAAATTTCTAATTGGATCCTGTTCCTGAACTCACCGATTTTTTTAGGACCTGCGGGTGCCGCGAGCAGCAGGCTGCGCAGCGTATCCATGTTTGTGACGGTCACCTGGGGGTGTTTTTCCAGAACGGGGAACAGCTGTTCCACACTGAAACCTTTTTTATATGTTTCAGCGAGGACATCGTTATTTGATGTAAAGATCTTTATATATTCGTCGCTGTATATTACATTTCCGTCCATATACTCACCTCCTTTGCTAATGATGATGGTCCTGCGGCAGTATTGAGATGCCGCTGCCGTTATCCCGGAATGCTGCTTCGCTGATCCTGAAACACCGCTTGACCGATCCATGAATGACGTCTCGTTTCATGGATCATGCAGTGTTTTTCATAGGATTTCCTGTGTTTCAAATTATTACTTTACAATATATTTATACCCAATTTCTGACCTTTTCATATAATATATCGGATAATTCGATATCGATAGTTAACATAATTGATGACATAAATATTCATTTCTCGTCTCATATTATTCTTGTGTAACTTTTTCAGTCATGAGCATCAGTAACGATTAACCATGGAGATGATGGAACTGGGATACCGCAGGATAATGCTATGTTTTGTGGCAATAGTCTATATACTGATAACAGGGTTTGCCTTATTGCCGATGGAACATGGGGCATATGGCAATGTTGGATCTGCATCGGGTACCGACACAAGGGCAAGCTCGAAAACGTCGGTACATGACGGCGACATATCTGGGCAGGGGAAGAAAAGCAGGGTTTTACGCAGCATTGACAGGGCTTCATCTGACGATGCCAGGGTGTTTCCTGCTGCCGGCGGGATACTGGATGTTACGGTTACAACCGGCGAAACGGATCCTGACATAGAGCCGCCGTCAATAAACGCAATGGCCGCGGTCGTTGTCGAGGAGTCGACGGGAAGGATACTGTATGAAAAGAATGCGCTCCAGAAGCGCTCAATAGCGAGTACTACGAAGATAATGACCGCCCTGGTCGCATTGGAAAACGCTAATGTCGAGGATGTCGTCACCGTAAGCAAAAGAGCGGCAAGCATAGGCGGATCTGTAGCCGGTTTGAGATATGGAGAAAAGTATACGCTGAGAGAGCTTCTGCATGCACTGCTCATTGTTTCGGCCAACGATGCGGCAATTGCGATAGCCGAGCATGTAGGCGGTTCAGTGGAGGAATTTGCCGGTATGATGAATAAGAGAGCAAAATCTCTGGGAGCAGTCAATTCGAATTTCGTTACACCTCACGGCCTTGACACGGAGAATCAGTATTCGACGGCATACGATGTGGCGCTTATAACGATTGAAGCCCTCAAGCAGCCTTTGTTCCGTGAGATAGTATCTACTGTGAGTTCATATATTCCTGGACATAACCTTCACAATACCAATGAGCTTCTTGGGACATATCCGGGAGCCGACGGAGTCAAGACGGGATACACGGGCAAAGCGGGCAGATGCCTGGTCACGACGGCGAAAAGGAACGGCATGAGGCTTATTTCAGTTGTACTGGGCTCCCCCACAAGGAGTGCGCGGGCGGAGGCTTCAAGAAAACTGCTGGACTATGGGTTCGAAAACTACAGGATGTACAGGCTGATGAGCAAGGGTGACGTTTATGCGAAGATACCTGTTTACAGGGGCGTAACAGAGTATGTCGAACTGAAGGCGGACAGGGATATCGTACTGCCGCTGAACCGCAAAGAGGCCGAATCACTGGAAGTGAAGGAGCATGTTCCGGATGTGGTCGGTGCGCCTGTATATGCCGGGTCGGTATCAGGATATGTCGAGTTCGTGCTGGATGGCAGGGTGCTGGCGCAAAACGTGCTCAAAGCCGGCGAAGATATACGGAAAACAAATTACCTGGATTACTTTGAACTGATTTTCAGGACCTGGGGAAGGATGATCCGGGAGGGAATATTCGCAAGCCTTTGAGCCATACAGGGAACCGGCCGCCTTTGGGGACAGTTCTCAACTTTTTGAAATATGGATCGCTTCTCAGCTGTTTGCATATGGGGACGGTTCTCAAATTTCAGCAGACGGAAACGTTTCCCGGCACCCGATGTCGGGGACGTTTCCCTGATGGCCGGTAATGGGAACGTTTCCCGGTGAACGGAAAAACTGACGATGGCGTATTTCTGCATAAAGGTGCGGAAACACTGTGCTTTTATCCAGCCAATTTTTCGCGGCCAGGCCATAGGGCACTATAAATTTTTTCATGTCGACATCTGATTATTTCCAAAATTCTTCCAATTTCCTATATTATGGTGTATTATATTCATGCATGTTATATTATGGCAGAACAGGACGATATTAACATAATCAGATGTTTACTGTCTTGACTTTGCAGTGTGACAGGCATGTCCGCGAATTCGGCGCACAATCTGTTATGCAGCATGATCTCGGGACTTCGAGACAGGAACACAATACCTGGTGCAAAACCGGCTGGGTGCGGTTAAATGCAGGAGATGCCCGTTCAAATGAAACAAGCGAGTCAGGCTGCCGGTAAGACAAGCAGTTGAGGTCGGTTATGAGGAAAATTTACGATACATCCGAAGAAAAGG
>Ga0116165_1000553_pt1 | contig 31428 bp, 41 predicted proteins | sample AD_JPNMR1_MetaG_FD_89885 | JGI IMG/M metagenome (GOLD analysis project Ga0116165, IMG submission 89885) | Active sludge microbial communities of municipal wastewater-treating anaerobic digesters from Japan - AD_JPNMR1_MetaG | ecosystem: Engineered > Bioreactor > Anaerobic > Digestate | place...
CGCCTCCAGCTGACCCAGTTCGAAGTCTCCAAGCCGCGCGGTGATGGCGCGGTACGCGTGTCGCGCGTCGGTGGCCCGATGCACCAGGTCATCGCCGCGGTGCGCTTCACCGAACGCGAGCGGGCCATCTTGGCAACGCTCGGCGGCATGTCGTGATCCAACTCGCCTACTCATACCCGCGCTACGTGACCTACGCGTCAACGACGGGGTTTGCCGAGACCGATTACTCTCGCGAGGCGAGGCGCCTGCGACAGCTCGCCTACTCGGAGATGCACCGGAGGAAGGCCATCGCGGCGTTCCCGGTCATCGTCGAGCTCGCCGCGGAGCCGCCGGCCATCGAGCAGCCCGAGCCAGAGCCGCGGGTGCCCACGGCGCGCCGCGCTGGTTGTCGCGCTCGCGGTCGTCGCCCAGTTCGTAGCCGCCCCGGCGTTCGCCGATGAAGGAGCCCGCCCATGTACTGCCCCAGCTGTGACATTCACAACGGCCCCACGTCGCTCGGCTTCGTCGCGGGACCGATCGTCAACGGTGAGAAGACGTCCGTGATGGCCACGTCGTGTGCAGTCTGCAAGCGCGTGCTCGACGATGAGCAGAACATCCCGCCGCCGGCCGGTGGGTACGGTCTGCGCGAGGAAGGTCCTTCGCTCTCGCCCGCCGCAGTCAAAGCGCTCGGCAAACCATCGGCCGCCTCGAGCACCACGCCGCCGGCCGACGGCCAGTACAACGTCATCCGGGCCGCGCGCGTTCGTGTGCGCGAGCTGAAGCGCCGACTGCGTGAAGCCAAGGAATGGCAGCGCGAGCTCGACCAGCTCGAGCGTCTCCTTCAAGCATCCAAGCAGCCGCCGAGAGCGAACGTCGTGCCGCTGCGCAAGCGAGGAGAGGCGTCGTGATGGCGTGCGCGTGCGGTCTGCGCGGCGATCACTTCGCCTGCACGCAATGCGACCAGCACGCTGGCGTCAAGTCGCTCCCATGCGTGCGCTGCAGGGGCTTCAGGTTCACCGCCGTGCCCGCCGCAGCACCCAAGATCGCTTCGCCCTCCACCGAGGAGGCGACGACGGCTCCCAAGCCGATGCAACCCCAACCCCAACCCCAACCAGCAACGCAACGGCGCGCACGAAGCGCACGAGCCTAACGAGGACATCATGGCAGTTATTTTCGGAGACATCCAAGGCGTGAAGTGGCTGCGCGAAGCGGTCGGCGAGCCCGGCATTTCGCTGGTCGAGGTCGCGTTCAACCTCGGCGCCTACACCGCGTCGAACGACAACGGTCAGCTCGGCGGCACCGGCACCAAGCGCAACGGCATCGCCATCCCGACGGCGCAGACGCTCGAGCAGTTTCTCGCGGCGGATCGGCGTGACGGCAAGACCGTCACCCTCGCTGGCGTGGCCACCGCCGTCGGCGTCACCGCAGAGACCGGCAAGCAGGGCGCGACCGCGTACTACCTGAAGTCGCCCGCCGTCTCCTCCGGCAACCTCACCTTCGACGTCGCCAACTCCGCCGGCACCGAGATCGATGCGCTCAGCGGCATCGTCGATCGGCCGATGGTCGTCGTTCTTCAAGTCGCGCTCAGCTGACGTCGCGGGCCTCGGTTCGCGCCGTCGGCTCAGGCGCACTCTCTCCATACGGGTCCCGCCCCGGTCAAGAGCGGTAGGAGAAACGCACCATGACCATGCAACAGCCCGGCGCCCCTGGCGTCGTCACGAACCCCGAAACGTCAGCGCACGCACCGCCCGCGGTCGTCACTCCTCCCGCCGCTCCGCCTGCAGCACCCGCTACCGGCGCGAGCTCGGAGGAGGGCGCGCACCCTTGGCTCCCCTCTCGTCTCCAACGTGAGCGGCAAGCCGCGGAGCGCGCGCTACTCGAGCAGCTCGGCGTCCCGGACCTCGCCACCGCTCAACAGCGGGTGCAGGCCGGCGCGACCGCGAGCGCATCCGCCGCGCGCGCTGCGCAACTCGAGCAGACCGTGAGGGAACGCTCCGAGTACGAGATGGCGTCGCTCACGCCGGCGCAGCAGGCCGCCGTGCGCTCGCTCGCCGGAGACGACCACGCCCGCATCCTCACCACGATCAACTCGCTTCGCCCTACGTGGGGCGTGGCAGCGATCCCGCCGCAGGCGCCGAGCTCGACCACGACCAACGCGGCACCGCCGCCCAACACGGCCGGGAACGCAGCACCGCCGCCCGCAGCCCCCGTGGCACCACCCGCAGCGCCGCCGCCGGCAGCGCCGCCCGCCGACACCGCACCGGGCCGCACGGCGCCCGGTGGAGGCCCGCCTCCTCCGGCGACCACGCACACCGCCGTCTACAAGTCGCTCCTCCAGACCAACCCATTCGCAGCCGCTCAGTACGGCCAGAAATTCGGCGCGCTCATCGCCGAAGGCAAGTAACCAGCTCCCGAGTGATTCGGGACCAACACAAGGACAAGCACAATGCCCGTCGCATCCCGAGTCTCTCTCCCCGAAAACTTCTACGACCTCACCTCGCCGCAGCTCCTCCTTCAGCCGGAGCCCGGCTACCTCTTCGCGCGCGCGGCGCTCGCGGCTCTCGGCAAGGACCTCCCCATGCCGGACGTCCTCGGTCTCGCCGGTCGCGAGATCAGCGGCGCGGGCGCGGGCTACGTCGATCCGGCGTCGCAACAGTTCGACATGAACAAGGGCGGGCAGCTCATCGCCGACACGTTCGCGGCGACCATCGACTTCGATGCGATGCCCGGGCAGACCGTGCGCCTGAACCGCCCGCTCTACCCGAACACCACGTACACGATCGCGTCGCGGCAGATCGGTACCAACACCGCGATCTCCACCACGCCGATCTCGGTCGGCTCGGAGCAGGTCGACATCACCTGCTTCCGCTTCGCCGGTCCCTACGATCAGGCGAACAGCCGCGTGGCGCCGTACGGCATCGATGCGCTCGACGCCAAGATGGGCGTGCACAAGATGTCCCAGATCATCGGCGGCAACCTGAAGCGCGACTTCCAGCGCTTCCTCGACTCGGTCTTCGTGCTCTTCGCCGAGTCCTCCGTCGGCAGCGGCTCGACCGCCATCTACCCGAACGGCATCTCGGCCGACAACGGCATCACCGCCGTCGGCGCCGCGCCGATGGACTACGACACGATCGCGCGCGCCGAGCGAAACCTCGACGAGGCGAACGTGCCGTACTTCGCCAACACCGGCAAGCGCGGGCTCGTCCTCACGCCGCAGCAGCTCCAAGAGCTGAAGAACGATGCGCAGTACGCTCGGTACGCCGAGTTCCACCGCGACATGAACCCGATCTTCCCCGAGTACGTCGGCAGCGTCGGGAAATTCGACATCTTCAAGAGCAACACGCTCCGCAAGGTGACCAACGGCTCGAGCGTGCCCGTCAACCGCGGCCTCGCATTCGGTCCGGGCATCTTCGGCATCGGCATGGCCGGCGCGCCCCGCGTCGCGCCGAGCACCGACGACAACTTCGGCGAGACCGCCAAGGTGATCTGGGTCGCCTACCTCGGCATGCAGATGTTCGACAACCGCTTCGGCGTCTCCGTCCGCACGGGCTGAGCGGCGAACCAACGAGAGCAAGGAGACCCCATGCCCGCAAACGTGAACCGCGTGAACAACGCACTCGCATCGTCCGGCAACCTGAACACCCTGGTGGCCGGAACCACCACCGGCATGGCCACCGTCGCCATGACCGGCGTCCTCTTCGGCTCGCTCGCGGCGGAGCTCACGACGCTCGCCGAGACGAACACGCTCACCATCACGCCGAAGTGGCAGGTGAGCAAAGACGGTACGAACTGGCTCGACGTCGCCTCGGCGCCTGGTGGCGCGGCGTACACCGCGCAGTCCACCGGTACGGCCGGCGGCGACGTCGCGGTCACCCGCGTCATCCAGGCACCGATGGCGGTCTACGCCTACCAGTTCGCTCGCGTCGCGATCGTGAACGCCGTGGTCACCGGCGCCGCGGCCGACACCTACTCGAACGTCTACTCGTACGTTCGACCGCCCTTCGTCTGAGCGAAAGGACCGCATCCCATGGCACTGCTCACGAGCGAGATCACGCGGATCAAGTACGAGCTTGGTTTCAACGTGCTCTCGCTCGGAGCGGAGCCGTACATCGGGATCACCCGGCTCTTCGAAAACATCATCCAGCCATACACCCTGGCGGGCGCAACCACGACGTCATCCACCACGGTGGAGGCGGCGGAAACCCCTAAAATTCCCGAGCAACGGTCGATCACGCTCGCCAGCGCGATCGGCTTCTCCTCAGGCGATCGCGTGGTGGTCGACGTCGACGGGCTGCAAGAGACCGCCACGGTGCAGTCGCTGAGCGGCTCCTCGGTCGTCCTCCTCCTCGCCAAAGCACACGCCGGGACCTACCCGGTCACGGTGGAGGGCGGTGAGAGCATCATCCGCGAACTGCTCGCGCAGATCCGCGCCTGCACGGAGAAGCTCACCCGGGCCATCGGCTACGCCGGGGTCAAGAAGGTGGACGAGATCGAATTCTTCTCGCCGAAGGAGATGGCCAACACCCTTGGCGCATTCGGCGGCATCTACCAAGAGCGCGAGGTCTTCCGCCTCGAGCTCGCCGAGCTTCTCGGCATCGAGTACCTCCGCGCCATGCGCCAAGCGCGCGGCGCCACCACGTCGATCTACTGAAAGGGCCACGACCATGCACTACCGAAACGGACGCGAAGCGAAGAACGGCGACAAGATCGTGCAGCTCGGCATGCAGTACGACGGCACGAAGGACGAGCACGGCGCTCCCGTGGCGAAGCCCGTCATCACGGGCTTCGGCATTCTCTTCAACGCGCAGCCGGGGAACGACTACTGCAACGGCTCGATCGCGCCGCTGCTCGGCGGCGCGGTCGTCGGCGCGTGCATGTGCGACTGCCTGCACGTAGACGATCTGATTGCGCTCCTCGCCGAGAAGGGTCTCGACAAGCGGCCGGCCGGGAAGTGACCCTTCGCGACGACCTGCTCGATCTCGCCGAGGACGTGCGAGAGATTCCTGGCGAGCTGGGCGTGCGCCTGTTCGACGTCGACGTCTTCAAGCGGGTTTGGTCGGGCGAGCGGGTCGGCATCGGCGTCGGCTACGACAACGCAAAGCCGCTGTTCGTCGCGTCGTTCCGTCCCAAAGTGGTACAGGTCACGAGCCGCGACATCATCGCAAGCGGCGGCCTCTACCAAGAGCAGGACCTGCGCATCGGCCCGCTCACGCCGTCCAAGGTGGTGGTGCCCGACTTCGACCCGCCGATGGGCACGCAGCCGCTCGAGCTCTTCTTCCGCATCACCGGCCCTGGCTACGAGGGTGGAGCGTGGTTCAAGAAGGTCAACCAGCTCACCACTCGGCCCTTCCGCTACGAGGTGGTGGTGAGGGCGACCGCTGAGCTCGCGCTATGACCTCGATCGACTTCGACGCCGAAGCGCTCCGTCGGCAGATCCTCGACTTTCACGCGTCGATCCGAAACAACGCGCAGCAGGCGCTCGCGTCGGCGGTCAAGGCCGCCGCTCAGTCGGCGCGTTCTACCGCACTCTTCCGCGACGGCCCCAACGCGGTGCTCCGCAACAGCATCACCGACACCATCGGGAGTCTCGAGGGTGAGGTGGCGGCGAACGCGAAGCACGCGCGGTTCGTCGAGGCCGGCACCGCGCCGCACGAGATCAAGGCGAAGCGGCGAGGCACGCTACGGTTCGTCGCCAACGGCGAGACGATCTTCCGGCGCAAGGTCATGCACCCGGGCACCGCGCCCGCGCCGTTCATGCAAGAGGCGGCGGACCTCGGCGAGAAGACGCTCGAATGGGGCCTCGAATACTTCATCGGCGACGCCATCGAACGCTTCAACGCGTCCGGTACGTAGCCGCGTCACCGTCGTTCGTTCACGTACGGGCCATGTAGCTCACCTGGTAGAGCGCTCGCCTTGCAAGCGAGAGGCAGCGGGTTCAACTCCCGCCGGGTCCACCGAGTTCGGTTCAATCGATTGCAGCCTACACGCAACCTCTCTTGCTAAGAGGGCCACCTTTTGGTGGACTAACCTGCGCTGCAATCTCCCTCCGTCCGCTCCAGAGGTGGTGATGGCATACGGCACGTTCAACCACGGCGGCGCCACCTACCCGCTCACCGACGACACCTCTCAATCCCTGCTGCGAGACGCCGATCCGGCGATCTATTACGCGCTCCTCTACTTCGAGTCGATCATCAACACGCACGTAGGCAAGCGCCTCGTGGCGCAGGCGAAGGCGGCGGGCGTTCGTGGGATTGAGCGACCGATCGCGGTGAAGATGCCGCTCGACCCGCGGCCGTGGCTGCAGGAAGTGCAGCTACCTTCGTTCCCTCTCCTCGCCGTTCACCGAGTGAGCTCGAAGTATGGCGTCGCCTCGATGTCGTACATGCGAAACGAGAGCACGTGGATGGTGAGCTACTCCCTACCACCGCTCACGCTCGCCCAGTTCGAACAGCTCGCGCCCGTGCTTCACGCCATCGAGTCGGTGCTGCTGAACCGAATCGAGAACATGTTCGATCCGGAGTTCCAAGCCGGCGCCGAAGTGTGGGCGCTCGCCGGCATCGAGAGCATCGAGCTCACCAGCGGCACCTTCGGGACCTTCATCAACGACTCCAACATCCGCTTCCCGACGTGGGCCGGCACGCTCACCGTGCGCGAGCGCGACATGCCCGCGCCCGATGCGGCGTTCGACGGAGACTTCTCGGGCCTCGATGCGCTCATCACCTCCCAGTCTGGCAACGAGGCGCCCGTCGACATGATCTCGCTGAAGGTCGACGACGCGCGAGTCACGGTCGCCGCCATCCCGTCGCTGGTCGGCATGTTCGTCGCCGATGACGGCGTCAGCCTCGACGCGAGCGGCGCAGGCGTCACGAGCTGGGCAAACCAGGTCTCGGGCGGCAACGCCATGCAGCCGAACGCGCCGGAGAACCAGCCGATCTACGGCATCGACACCGACACCGGGCTCCCCATCATCGCGGGCGATCGCGTGGGCGCCGAGCTCTTCGCGCAGCTCCAGACGCTGGCGGCCGACACGGGCAAGACGTTCGTGGTCGCGTTCCGTCTCTACGACGTGGAGAAGCGTTCGTCGCTCGCCATGGTCACGTCCACCGTCGCCACCGGAACCATCGCGCTCGAGGCGAACCCGCCATCGACTGTCGGTGGTCGCATCGGCCTTCAGGTGACCGGCTCCTCCTTCGACACCCAGTTTGCCGTCGACACCGAGTGGCACGTGGCCGCGGTTCGCGTCTCGGCGAGCTCGGGCCCAATCGCTTCCACCGTTCGTCTTCAGGTCGACGACCAACCCGCGGTGCTCACCCTCCGCAGCGGCACCGGCACATGGGGAACGCTCGCTGTCTCCCCGTTCTTCGGCGTCCTCGGCCTTCCCAGCGACCTCGCCGGCACCGCAGCCGGCGGCGCGGTGGGCATCGCGCTCGCCTTCTCCTCAGAGCTCTCCGACGTCGACACGGCCACGGCCGTTGCATTCTGCAAACAATGGCTGCGCTCCAAGCAGCAATGAAGAGGGACCCTCATGGCTGACAAACTTCTCGTGCGCGCGGTCGGCGCGATCCTGGTCGTGAACTACGAGGCGCTCGCCGCGGGCGCTCGCCGGTTCATCGGCCGAACCTTCCTCGATGGCGTCGGCAAGCAAGGCGGCTGGCCCGCTTCTGCCGAGGTCACCTCGGTGCCGGTGACCGACGAATACCTGAAGTCGCTGCGCGATGGCTCGCTCCTCGCGTGCGACGAGGCCACCGCCAAGGCGGCCGGTGTCGCGTTCGACGCCGCTGCGGCAAAGAAGGCCGCGGAGGAGTCGAAAGAGTTCTGGGATGCGCTCGACGCGCCGACGAAGGTCGACGGCAAGAGCGCTCCGCCCGTCGCAAACCACCCTGACTCCAGCAAGGACGCCTGACCATGGCCTTCACGATCCCGCTCACCGGCCTCGCGGCGAACGATCCGGTCCCCGGCACGTACGTCGAAGTCAACTTCGCGCAGGGCGACGCCTCCGGCGCGTCCACCGTCTACCCGATCCTCCTCATCGGTAACAAGCTGAGCTCCGCCCCAGCGACGGTCGGCACGGTGCTCTATGGCCCGTTCGGGCTCACCTCGACCCCGCTCGTCACCGAGGCCGACTGCATCGCGCTCTTCGGGCAGGGCTCGGAGCTCCACCGCATGTGGCGGCGCGCCATCGCCAAGAACAAGGACACCCCCATCTATGCGATCGTGGTCGCCGAGTCGGCGGGCGCAAACGCCACGCTCGTCCTCACCTTCACGGTCACGGCGACCGCGAACGGGAACGTGCGGCTCTACGTCGGCGACGAGTTCGTCGACACCCCGATCACCGTCGGCGACACGCCGACCGCGGTTGCCACCAACGTCAAAAACTCCGTCAACGGCATGGGCAACTGGGCCGTGAGCGCGGGCAACGCGCTCGGCGTCCTCACGCTGACCGCCAAACAGAAGGGCACGCGCGGCAACTGGCTTCGCGGGTCGGCCACCATCACCGGGGCCGGCGTGGGCACCAGCGTCGACGTCATCGCCCAAACGTTCTTCACCGGCGGCACCACCGCTGACTCGAACGCAACGGCGCTCACGAACATCGTCGCCTCGCGCTTCTACTACATCGTCAGCGCCGCCGAGGACGCGACGCAGTTCGGTGCTCTGGTGACGCAGGTCAACTCGCAGGCGCTCCCGACCACGGGCATTCGCCAGCGAGCTTTCTGCGGCTCGATCGACACCGAGGCGAACGCGCAGACCATCGCGGTGGGCGTCAACGCGGCGCGCGCCGAGATCGTCTGGGGCGAAAAGCTCGACTGGACGCCGGCAGAGCTCGCGGCCGACGCCGCTGCGCTGTACGCGCTCGGTGAGGCCGCGGGAATCACGGGCATGCAATGCAACTGGGATTCGCTCGGCCTCGGCCCCAACACCCTCGACACGCTCTGGACCGTGCCCTACCCGCGCAGCGGCACGACGCCCACCCGCACCGTCATCAAGGGCGCGCTCAACAATGGTCTGACGCCGATCGGCATCAACGCCAGCGGCAAGACCTACCTCGTGAGCCGCATCACCACCCGGTCGCTGACCAACTCGATCTCCGACTACCGGATTCGAGACGCCCACAAGGTCACGATCTGCGACTTCTACGCCGACGGGCTGCAGGCGAAGTTCGCCCTGCAGTTCTCCGGCAAGAAGATCGGGCCCGATCCCAAAAAGGGACAGCGCATCCAAGGCCCCACCGTCGTCACGCCTCGGATCGCGCTCGCGGCGATCAACAAGCACACCGACGATTGGGACAAGGCCGATCTGCTGCAGAACGCGGCGACCATCATCGCCAACACGTACTGCATTCAGGAGGACAACCCGAAAACCCGCCTCAGCGCCAAGATCCCGCTCCAACCCATCGACATCCTGCACCAGTCGGCGCTCAGCATCGACCAGGTGGCGTGAAAGGACTGACCAGCCATGGCACTCGAAATCTACACGCTGGCCGTTGCGTACCTCGACGGCGCGCTGCTCACCGAAGAGAGCGGAATCACCGTCGACCGTGACGCGCGGATGCAAGAGGTCAACACGGTGGCCAAGGGCTTCGCGGGCATGTCGCCGGGCTCGCCCATCGTTCGCATCGACCTCGAGAACGGGGTGCCGGCGCGGGACTTCGAGCTCAATCCCGGCAAGTTCTTCATCAACCCTGGCGACATCCAGATCGTTGAGCTCACGATCTTCGCCGCAAGCCGTTCGCTCACCACGAAGGGCTTCATCTTGAAGGACAACTTCCGCCACGCGGTCAACGCCGAGGCGCGGCTGTCCTTCAACTTCATCGGCGAGCCGGCGGACTGGAAGTGAGCGACGATCTCTGGGGTAGGATCACCGCCGTTCCGCGGCCCCACAAGCTGGTGGACTTCCCGCGACGGTTCCCCGCCGGCATCGATGCGCCGCGCATCGCCATCCAGGTCCTCACGCAAGAGGAGCAGATGGTGTGCGCGGCGGCGGCGGAAGACTTTACGCGCAAGTCGTTCCTCTCTCGCGACAAGTCGGTGCAGCTGCCGCGCGATGGCGAGGCCCACCAGGGCTACGACGATCTCTATCGGAACGCCGCGGCCATCGAGATCCTGTTTCGCGCGTGCCGCAACCCGGAGGACCTCAAGAAACCCGCCTTCCCGTCGCCTGCGCTGATGCGTGCAGAGTTCACGAATGACGAAACCGGCGTGCTGATGTCGCACTATCACAGCACCCAATCGGAGCTCGGGCCCATCGTCGCGCGCATGACGAAAGAGGAGGTCGACGCGTTCGTCGATCGGCTCGTAGCCTCGGGTGACCGATTCCCTTTAGATTTGCTTTCGCCGGAAGTGCTGAAGAGCCTGCTGACTTCTATGGCATCCCGGCTGCGCTCCTTACAGACGGACAGCTCCTCGGATGGCTCGCAGCCCGACGACGCTTCAACGAGCGCCAGCACCGAGTCACATCCCGCCGCTGAATCGTGATGCATGCCCGCACCCATCAAGATCAACTTCCAGGTCGGCGGGATCGCCAGCGTCGAGCAGGCGCTTCGTTCCGTTGAGGCGGCAACCGCCCGCGTCGAGCGTGCGACCAAGCGCGCCTACGATGACGACGTGCGCGCCGCAAAGAAGGCGAACGCCGAGAAGGAACGCGAGTTCGCCAAGCTTGGGAAGTGGGTCGAGCAAGAGAAGGCCAAGGAGCTGAAGGCTGCGACCAAGGCCGCGACCGACGACCTCAAGGCGGCCGAGAAGACCATCGCCGCGAAGGTGAAGCTCGAGGAGAAGTGGGCGAACCAGCGCCAGCAAATCCAGCTCAACTCGGCGAGGATGGCCTACCGCATCGCCGAAGACGAGGTCCGAGAGACGGAGCGCGCCGAGGAGCGCAAGAACCAGGCGCGACAGCGGTTCGCCCGCGGCATGGGTCGAACCATCGGGGGTAGCCTCACGAGCCTCGCCGGCACGGCAGCGCGCGTCGGCGGGTCGCTGCTCGCGCTCGGTGGTGGGTTCGGCGTGGCGGATGCGGTGCAGAAGGAGTTCAGCCTCGAGCAAGAGGCGGCGCTCTTCTCCAACCAGTCGACGGCCACCGGCAAGCGCCTCTCGACCAAGGAGATCATGGCCCGCTCGCGCGCGGTGGCGATGGGCACCGGCGTTGACGCGACCGAGATCACCAAGGCGATGAACGCCTACTATGCGAAGGCTTCCGACGCGCCGGGGGCGATGCAGCAGGCTGAGCTTTTTGCGCAACTATCCAAGGCCACTGGCGCATCGATCACGGACATCGCGACCACCGCGGGCTCGCTTCGGGTGCAGAACCCGAGTCTTGATGACAAGGCCATGCGGGCGATGATGCTCGGCATCGTCGGCCAGACTCGCCACGGCGCCGTCGACATGCAGGACCTCGTGGCCCACGTGCCGACCATCACCGCGACCGCCGGCGCCTACCAGGGCGACCAGACCGAGAACCAGAAGCGGTTGATCGGTCTGTCTCAAATCGCCATGCGCACCGTCGGCGACAGCGCCGAATCGGCCACCGCGGTGAAGCACCTCGCGCTCGACGTCGGCACGCACAAGGCCAGCATGCAGGCGATGGGCATCAAGACGACGGACGCGCAAGGAAAGCTCCTCGACCCGTCCGAGCTCATCGCCAACATCATGGACAAGACGAAGGGCGACATCGGCAAGCTTCACGCCGCGGGCATCGGCGACCGCTCGATCGCACTCTTCCTCGCCGAACAGAACGCCTACAAGGCGGGCGGGCGCGCGGGCGTGGCGGCCGACGTGAAGCAGTTCACCGAGGGTGGCTACACCGAGAAGGGGCTCGCCGAGGACGTCGCGAACGTCGGCGCCGGCAGCGGCGAACGTTTCCACCGAGCCGTTGCTCGCGTCTCGGAGATCCTGCAAGAACGCCTGACGCCGTACCTCGAACGCTTCGCCGACAAGCTCCCGGAGCTCGAGCCGAAGATCGAATCGGCGATCGACGCCTTCCAAAAACTCACCGACGCATTCATCGAGCACCCCATCGCAGGCATCGGCGCGATCATCGCCCTGCAGGTGGGCAAGGACATCGCCGCGGCCCAGATCGGCAACGTCATCTCCGCGGCCATCGCTCGCGCTCTCGGCGTCCAGACGGCGGCCGGCGGCGGTGCAGCAGGTGCGGCCGGGGCAGCGGGCGCGGGTGGTGGCGGTGGCGGTGGAGGCAGCGGCGTCAGCGCGGTTGGCGTGGTCGCGGCCGCCGCGGCGCAGGCCAACGCCATGCGAGCAACGGTCGCCGACGCTGGCGCCGGCAAACGCGTGGAGGACGATCTCAGGTCGGGCAAGATCACCGTCGAGCAGGCCGAACAGATGGTGGCGCAGGCGAAGAAAGATTCGCTCGGCGCCGACAAGATCGCTCCGCACATGGCGCGCGCGCTCGGAGTCGGGACCGCGATCGACGCGGTGGCCGGCACCGACCTCGACGCGAAGGGCAAGAAGGTCCAAGAGGCCACTGCGATCGCCCATGACGGAGCGCTGCAAAAGCTCATCGACGAGATGAAGGCCAACACCGCCGCGCTGAAGGCGAACGGCGGAGCGACGGCAGCCAACAACCCGAACCGAAATGCGCCGATGTCGGCAGCTCCACGCGGAGGCACGCAGTAGATGGGCGACGTCCTCTCGCAGCTGCTCGAGTACAAGTGGCGAGACGTCTCCTTTCCCGTCGTCCAATTCTCCACCGGCGTCGCGCACGATCACGTCATCCACAAGTGGGCCGATCGCGACGGCGGCCACGTCGAAGCAACCGGCCGGCAGCCGCTCCAGTTCCGCGCATCGATCCCCTTCAAAAACAGTGTGAACCCGGGGCCGTCGGAGACGTGGGGGAAGCTCTTTCTCTACCCGGACACCTTCAGGCTCTTCCTCGCCGCATTCGCCACGCGCACCAGCGGCGTGCTCCAGCACCCGGAGCTTGGACCGATCCGGTGCAAGCCACACTCGGCCGACTTCACCTGGTCGGCCAACTCGCGCGACGGTTGCGATTGCAACGCGACTTGGACGGAAAGCCTCGACGACACTGTCAGCGAGTTTCAAGACATCCTGGCCCGGAAGTCGCCGGTCGCCGAGCTCATCCTACAGGCCGACGCGCTCGACGCCGAGGTGGCCGCCTACCCGAACCCGCTGCTCTCCACCTCCGTCCGCTCGTTCTCCTTCGCCGATGCGATGCGGCTCGCCACGAAGCCGTTCAACACGATCACCCTGACGTCCGCCAAGTACGGGGGGTACATCAACCACGTTGCCTACCGCGCGTCGCTGCTCGAGGATGCCGTGCTCCACCTGCACGACAACGCGGCGTGGCCGATCGTCACGGCGTGCGAGCGCGTGCGCGCGCTTCTTCACGACCTGAAAAAGCAGCAGCTCACCGTGGCCAACCGGCTGATCGGCTTCTACACGGTGCCGCGCGACGCCACCCTTGCGTCGCTCATCGTGCCGACCCGAACCAGCGCCCGAGAGCTCCTCAACCTGAACCCGTCGCTCGCGTCGGGTCCCGTGGTCCGCAAGGGCACGGTGGTCCGGTACCTCCTCCCGCTATGACCTACGCCGGACCGCCGACCTCGAGCGAGGATGACACGATCGTGCTCCAACTGCGGGACGCGAACAACGCGGTCACCGCCGAGGTGGATCGCTTCGATTCGTACTCGTTCAACTCGCACTTCCTCACGCCGACCGACGCCTTCTCGTTCGTCATCGGTGACGAGCAGGTGAACCGGTCGGTTTTCGAGAGCATCTTCGTTGGGCAGCGCGTAACGCTGTCGATCAACGGCTTCAAGCAAGCCGACGGCTACGTCGACTCGCTCAAGGTCACCAGCGGTCGCGACGGCAGCGGCACGAAGCTGCACGTCGAAGGGCGCGATCGGCTCTCGCCGCTGGTGGACGCGAACGCAGACCCCAAGCGCTTCCGCTTCTCGGCCCAGTCGACCCTCGAAGACATCCTGGTCGACGTCCTCGCCGACTACGGTTGGACGAGCGATCACATCCTCATCAGCAACGAGGCCAACCGGAACGCGATCACGGGTTCGCTCGAAGGCATCAAGACCACCAAGGCCGGCAAGCCGCTCAAGTCGTTTCTTGCCCACCAGCTCAAGCCCTACCCGCAAGAGGGCGTGTTCGCCTTCCTCGCCCGCCTCTCCCACCGCTTCGGCCTGTGGATCTGGCTCTCCTCCGACGGCGACGACATCATCGTCAGCCGGCCCGACTTCGAGCAAGACGCCGGGTGGCCCATCATCCACAAGCTCACCGACACGAGCCGAAACAACGTCATCCACAGCGAAGTGGGCGTGAACGCATCGAACCAACCGAGCGTCCTCATCGCCACCGGCTTTGGCGGCGGCGGCGAGTACACGCGATCGGGCATGAAGGTCGCGATGGTGAACGAGCTCACCGGGCTCGACGAACTCGGCATCACCCGCCCTGAGGTGGTCGACGAGCTCGCCCGGCACCCCGATGCGCTCCTCCTCAACCAGCGGGCCAAGCTCGGCGGCCTGCTCGTCAACGGGGGCGTCATCGCGAACATGGCGCGCGCGCAGTTCCGAGCGCTCTACCTCCACGATGACGAGAGCAAGACCACCGAGCAGCTCTCCAACTTCGTGCGCCGCGAGATGGCATTGCGTCAGCGCTCCGGCGTGAGCGCGCACTACGCGTTCGAAGGGCACACGATCAATGGCGCGCCGTGGTGCGTCGACACGATGGTCAAGGTCGACGACGACGTGAGCAACATGCATACGACCATGTACGTCCTCTCTCGCACGTTCGAGAAATCGCGCCAGGCAGGCACGCGGACCTCGGTGGAGCTCATCATGCCGTACACGTTGGAGTTTGGCGAATGAGCGCGCCGGGGCTCGGGCTGCTCATCGAGGTTGGGCTCGACGTTCTCTCGACCACGATCTCGAAGGCGACCGGCCTCATCGTCGCGCAGATCGGCAACGTCGTGACGAGTGTCCCAAGTGGGGACGTGTCCGAGTGGTGGCAGCACGTCGGGTTCGTGTCGCGCCCGAAAAAGCCTGTGCCCGGCAAGTCGGCCGCGCAGGTGGTCATCGTCAAGCGAAGCGACCACGATGCCATCATCGCCTCTCGAGACGATCGGAGCGCGGCGATCTACGCCAGCCTCGACGACGGAGAGACCGCGGTATTTGCGAGCGACGGCACGGCGATCATCTTCATTCGCAAAGACGGCTCGATCGAGGTCACCGGCACCACGGTCAAGATCGGCGACGGCGGCGCGGAGTTTCTCGCCAAGGCCCTCGCCATCTCCGACCTGCAGAGTGCGATCACTGGGTGGACACCGGTTGCCAACGACGGCGGCGCAGCGCTCAAAACCGCACTCACGACGTGGCTCGGTAACAACTACGCCACCACGAAAGCGAAGGGCACGTGAGCTCCGGCGCAGGATTCTCGGCCGCCGGCACGTCTCCCGCCGGCACCGGCGACGTCGACTTCGCCACGGTCCCATCGGGGAACCTGTTCGTTGACGCGTACGGGGTGCGCCAGTCGTGCAGGCTCATTGACCCCGCCTCTCGCCAGTACGTCCTCAACAGCGACGGTTCATCATCGGGCATGGCGTCCGCGGCGCAGCTCGTCCAGCTCAGAATCCAAACGCTTCGCGATTCGTCGGCTCTTCCTGGCTTCGGAAAGCGCGACACCGGCGGCAAGGTCAGCGAGCGAACGGCGCGCCAGGTTGAGATCGACGTGCAAGAGAGTCTCAGCGATCTCGTAGTTGGAGGAATCATCCGGCTGGTCAAGGTGAGCGTCGAGCGCGCAGGCGCCTCGCGCATCTTCGGGCTGGTGAAGTGGGTGGACCTCTCGACCGGCATCGAGATGGGATCGGAGATCTGATGGCGACCATCAACAAGTTTGCGACCAAGACGACGGAGGAGATCCGCGACGACTACCTTCGCGTCATTCGCAACGGCCTGATCCGCCGAGGCATCACCGATCCCCAAGTCGGTCCTGGCAGCGACTACTACGTGCGAGCGACTGCGCTTGCGAACGAGCTCACGCCGCTCTACGTGAACACGCAGGTCAAGGCAGACGCCCAGATGCCGGACACGGCGACCGGCGACGACCTCACCAGGCAGCTCGACATCGTCAACCTCGCGCCGCGCGGCGCGTCACCATCCACCGGTCCAATCGTGCTCGATGCGGCGGCGGCGACGACGATCCCGGCCGGTGCGCAGCTTGTCGATGCGCTGAGTCAGCGGTTCAATGTCGTTAGCCCTGGGGTCTACTCCCCGGGCGATCTCGTCATCGTGCAAGCCGTCGACGGCGGCGCTGCGACCGACCACGCGGCGGGGGACACCCTCACGTGGGTTGCTTCGCCGCCGTACTGCAACCAGAAGCAGCTCGTCGGCACGGGCGGCCTCACCGGCGGCCACGATGCGGAGGACGAGGAGACGTCGCGCGCGCGCCTGCTCGATCGCTTGCAGAACCCGCCGGGAAGCGGGAACTGGGCGCAGCTCAACGAATACGCAGAAGCGTCGACGCCGATCGTTCAGAAAGCGTTCTGCCACCCCGCTGCCAATGGGCCGGCGACCGTCCGAGTGGTGGTGGTCGGCTACGCGTCGAAGACCTCCAAGTCTCGCCAGGTCTCGAGCTCAGTGATGGCCGGCACCGTTGTGCCCTACCTGGCCGGCGTCATCCCCGAATGGGTGGAAGTGGTCACCACCACCGTGACCGACGTCAACGTCGACGTGATGGTCGGCTTGACCCTGCCCCCGTCCCCACAAGCTTCACCCGCGGGGCCCGGTGGCGGCTGGACGGACGGAACGCCCTGGCCGCGCATGCTCAGCACCACCGTGTTCCCGAGCGGCAACGTGACCTCGGTCAGCCCAGGAGGGGCTACGTTCACCGTCAACGCAGACACGGCGCCGACGGCCAACGTCACCCGGATCTGCTTCTTCGATCCGATCGTGGGAGAGCTCAAGCGAGCCAAGGTGGTCTCGTTCACCGGTTCGGTGGGCGCCTACGTGGTGACGGTCGACACGCCCTTCGCCAACCTCGCTGCGGCGCTCGCGCTCGGCGGAACGCCCTTCGTCTTCCCCGACGCGTCGAATATGGATGCGTACGTGAAGGCGTTCATCGACGCCACCGCGCTGATGGGCCCCGGCGAACTCACGGCAAATGTGAGCGTTCTTGCGCGCGCCTACCGACACCCGCTCACGACCAACTCTTGGCCGGCATCGTTCGACAGCTCGCTTCTGCGGAAGGTCGAGGTCAGCGGCGACGAGGTGACCGATACGTCCTACCTGTACCGATCGACTACCACGCCCGCGGTCCCTGGCGCCGTCACCTCGCCGCCCAACCAGCTCATCCCGCGTCACATCGGGTTCTTCCCGATCATCTGAGGCAGACCATGACGACGCCCGACATCGACACGGTGGCCACGTACGGCGGAGTGCTCACGAACGCGTGGCCGGTGGAGGACCCCACGACGGACCAGGATGCCGACGGCATGAACGCGTGCAAGGCGTCCACCGCGGCGATGACGCACACCGCGGCCCGCGCATGGGCGCGCTTCACCAGCGACCCCACCACCCCAGCCTTCGCCCTTACCAACCCGCATGATTCGATGTGGGGCAACGATCTCTCGGTGCGCCCAGTGCTCGCTCGCACCGGTGCCGGCGTGTACACGCTCACGTGGCCGGCCACTGTCACCGACGAACTCGGCGAGAGCCATGCGCTGAATTTGCGATGGGCCAAGGCGTTTTTCGAGAACCAGGCGGCCATCGCAAACGCCGAGGTAACGGCGGCGAACGTCGTTACGGTTCGCCTGTGGAACCTCGCGGGCGCCGCCGCTGACTTCACCGGCAAGGTGGTCCTGGTGGAGACGGGCTGATGCCTACGTTCGGTGGTCTTTCGCCGTCCCCCCAACGCCTCGGCGGTGGCACCCCATCGCTGAAGCACATCGTAGAATCGCTCGCGTCCCAACTTGGTACGGCGTACGACGCGCTCGATCCGGACGGCATCGTTTACCTCGAGCTTTTGGCGGAAGCGCGGTGCCTTCAGGCCATGTGGAGCCAGAACGCGCGCCTTGCAAACCAGTGGCAGGGAGAGCGCGTCACCGACTTTTTGCAACGGTGGGAAAAGATCTACGCCCTTCCGTCGTTCCCCACCGACACCCTGCAGGATCGTCGAGCGCGCATCGCAGTCGCCCAAGCGCGCGTCGGGTTCGCCGATCCACCCACCATCCTGGGGATCTGCACCAGCATCCTCGGCGCGGCATTCGTGGCGGTGGTTCACACCGACAGCTCGGCGGCGTCGGTGTGGACGCCGACGGGGTGGCCGATGGGTTCGCACGGCGCGATCAACTGGTACTCGAGCGTCGCTCACTTGGCCGTGAAGGTGACGCAACCCAGTTCGATGAGCGACGAAGACTTCTACGCTCGATGCGGTGCGCTGATGGTCGCGCTCGATGGCGTGCTGCCGGCGTGGATCACGTTCGATTGGTTCCGACTCAGCGGCTTCGGTGCTGGCTTCTACCTCGATGACGAACACAACCTGGACAACGAGGCATTCGACTGATGCAGACCTGCTTCCAATGCGGCAGTGAGCTCGTGCGGCAGCAGTCCGCCGAGATCTTCCAGTGCGACGAGTGCGCCGCGCGCCTCGCGCACGGTGAGCGCATGCCACGAGTGGTGGTCCAGCCGCACACCGACAAACGCTTCGTGGTCGTCACCATCTCGGAGCCGAACGTTCTTCGGTCGGACGGATCGACGCCGCCGGAGCCCGTCCAGTTCGTCCTCGACCGAGCGCTCGCGAGGATGCTTGGCCATGCCCTGCTGAGCGTGAGCTGACCCATGGCTTTCACTCGCGTCAAACCGGCGGGCTGGGCCGTCAACGAGAAGCTCACGAGCGCGCAGATGAACGCGCTCGACATCGACCATGCCGCGGCGGTGGACGTCGCGCAGATGACGTTGGCGCAATCGCTCGCGGCCGCTCTGAATTGGACCATCAAGGGCGGCACGACCAACAACCTGAAGCGCGGCGCGTGGTCGGCGAAGGACCAAGCGTGGTTCGCGGTCGGCGACGGCGGCAACGACTTTCTCGAGGTGACCTTCGACGAAGGGCGCACGTGGACCAACCTCACCGCCTCTCTCGGCGGCGCTGCAAAGGTCGACGTCGACGTAGCCGTCTCGAGCGGCGGCAGCGTGGTCGTGATGACCAACGCAACGAACATCCACACCGGCACTCGCACCGCGTACGCCACGTACACCTGGGTACCGTCCTCGGGCAATCTGGTTGCCGCTCCGGCTGGCGGCGGTTGCGACTACGAGGCGACGGCGGCGAAGTTCATCGCGGTCTACCGCACCGGCGCAGTGGGTCACGCAGACTTCTCCACCGCAGGCACCGGCGCGTGGACTGGCGGTACCGTGCCGGCGGCGTGGTCCACCTACGTCGGCACGCAGGCGCCCGAAGTGACGTGCATCCCGGGTCGCGCCATCGCGGCCTACATCGATGCGAGCGTGCCGCGCCTCAACATCATGCGGAGCACCGACGGCGGTGCGACATGGAACAACGTGCAGGTGACGCTCGCCATGACCGCTGCGGACGCGAGCGCGAACTCGCTCCTCGGCAAGCCCGCGTGGAATTCGGTCCGAGACGAATGGTACATCACCGTCTCCACCACCACCGGCACGCGTCGCACCGAGTTCTACCGCAGCACCGACGGCGGCCTGAACTGGTCGCTCGTCACAACCATCAGCGCCGACTTCGTGGCGAGTGACGTCGCTTGCGTGGGCGACCTGATCGTGATGACGAACGACGACGCGCGCGTGGCCTACTCGCAAGACCGAGGGGCGACGTGGAAGCTCGCCGGCCGCCTCGTCGGCAGCGCAGCTCGCCGCTACCTCCGCTCGGGCGGCAACGGCTTCATGTCCTGGAACTCAGCCGACAAGACCACGTTCGCCTCGCTGCGGTCTGGCGACGGCGGCAACGCGCTCTAGTCGCCGCCGGCATCGACCGGATCGGACACGCAGTGCTCGCCGCAGTGGGCGCAGCTCTCGGCGTCCGGAGCTCGAACCGCCGGGACGACGCACACGTTTCGCCACGCGCGGTCGGCGCATCGCCAGCACGAATCGGCGTCGGGCTTTGCGTCGACGCCGCCGTCGACCAGGAGCATCGGCCGCAAGCTGTCAGTCGGCGGCGAGCCGGTGCCGTCGGCATCGGCAGTCACCGACCCTCCGCATGCCATGGTGAGAACGAGTCCGAGCGCAATGGTTGCCGTGTGTCGCATGTTGCGAAGCTAGGCAGCTTCACCCCCGCACGCAACTGAACGCGTGCATACCGCAAGCCTTTGAGGATCGATGGCCAATCCCTCCCCCGTCTGCACCGTTGCCGATGGCGCTGGCGCGCCGCGGGCAACCACGAACGGCGTGGACGTCACCGCCGGCAACACCATCACCATCCAGCTCGCCAGCACGGCCGGCGTCGGCCCTTGGTCGATCGCGATCGTGGGGCTCGACGATGGTGTCGCTGCGCCCGCCATCACCATCAACTCGACGACCAAGACCGCGACCTTCGTGGCTCCCGCGGCGCCGTGGGCGCTCATCTTTGAATCGCTGGTGAACAACGGGATCGACATCAACCGGAAGGCCCAGAGCTCGTACCGGACGACCTTCGGCATCTACTGCGGCTCGCGCCTGATGGCTTCGAACGAGCGCCAGGAAGGCAGCTTGGCCTTCGGGTGGATCACGAAGATCAACAACTTGATCCGCGGCAACGCCGGCTCGAGCTCCGCGGGCCTTCTCTCCACCTCCGACGCGACGGTCACCACGTTCGCCACCATTCCGGTCCCGGCCAACAGCAACATCACGATCGATGTCTATGCTTCGGTCAAGAAGGCAGCGACCGCTACCAAGGCGTTCTTCGCGTATCGGCAGAAGTATTATCGCAACGGGGCTGGCCCCGTCGCATGGGGGACCTCGCCGACCGATCTCGGGACGGACGCCGACGGCAACCCGTGGACCATCACCTTCGTGGTCTCGGGTAACGACGTGCTGGTGAAGGCCACCGGCGCGGCCGCAACCACGCTCAAGTGGCAGTGGCAGGTCAAGACCCTCTCGGTGGCAGACTGATGCCCGTCATCGACTACGATCTCAGGGTCGAAGGCAACACGACCTGGCGCCGCAACTTCCTCTGGACGTCCTCCGGAGTGCCGCAGCCACTCGGCGGAGCTCACGCGCTGTGGACCGTGCGGCGAGACTTCGGGTGCGCGACGATCCTCACGCTCACCGACGGCGGCGGAATCACCCTGCTCGACGGCCAGATCTCGATGGTCATCACGGCGCAGCAGATCGAAACGATCCGCAAAAAGCTCAGCGTGTCGGTGTCGCCGTTCTACCAGGGCATTCATGCACTGGTGGTGACCTACGCGAGCGGTGAACCGGTCACCTTCATGGCCGGCAAGTACATCGGACGGAGGACGACTTGACCGACACCATCGTGGTCACCGAGCAGATTCCTGGCCCGGATGGGCCATCGGTCAGCTCGTACAACGCAAGCGGGTCTGTCCCAAAAGGGTACGCGTTCGTCATGGTGGGCGGGTACGCCCTCGTGGCCAACACCGCGAACCTGACGCAAACGCCGATCCCGAGCGGCGTCGCGACCACCGCGAGCTCGAGCGGGCAGATCTACGGTCAGACGTCGGGCGTCGTGCTCGCGTCGATCACCGGGCTCGGCGTGGGCGTGGCGAGCGCCGTCGGCGTGGACTCTTCCGGCAAACTGGTGCGCTCGACGAGCGCCCTGTGCGTCTCCGGATTCTACGTCGGCGACTGCAACGCCGTGGGCGACCTCACGATCAACGTTCGCCAGGTGACGACGCTGGATGGCTGCGTGATACTCGAACAGTTCGGCGCTAAGGGTGGCGACAACGCCACAGACGCTGCCGCCATGACGATGGCTCTAGCGGCGGCAAAACCTATACTACTCCAAGCGAAGACGTACATCATCGATGGCTACACCGGCCTACTTGCTGCTGGATGCGCGATCATCGGTGTCGGCCAGAAGAGCGCGCTCCAATGCACGAGCAATCAGTCGATCGCGCCACCGTTCGGCGGGCCGGGATGTGGCATCTACCAGTGCAAACTCATCGGCACGTTTGGCGCTGGCGCGAATAACCATGGCGTGAACGCTGGCGGCCATTCTGACGGCGTCGTCTCTGATGTCGATATCGTTACACCAGGTGGCGACGGGATCCGTGTCTCGACTGGAGAAGAGGCCCAGAGCGGCGTCCAGATATCGCGCGTGCGCGTTTACGTTCCTGTCAACGGTGCAGCGATCCGGACCGAAGGCATGGACTATGTGGTCGCCACGAACGTGAAGGGGTACGGAGGAACGTACGGGCTTCGAATCAACGCAGGAAACTTCAACGGTACGGGGTGCAGCTTCGAGCTCAACTCGTATGGATGCTACATCGACAACGCGAACGGGAACGACGGACACCCAAAGATCACGGGGTGCAGCTTCAACCATTCGACCGTCGAAGCCGTACACATCGAACCGCTCGTCAACGGAGCGAACTTCGTCGGATGCCACTTCTACTACGGCGCAGGAACCATCAAGGGCACTGTCACGCCGGACAATCGTGGCGTCGTTCGGTTCTATGCGTGCAACATAGATCTGACGAGCGTCACGAGTGACGGCGCGCGCGTTCGGTTCGATGCGTGCACCTGGCCACTCGCAAACGCGAACACGATGACACTCGCGAACGGCGGGACGATCAGCTTCGACGCAGGGAACGTGAAGCTCGATGGCAATGCGTTCGCCGGTGGCGACGCACAACTAGACTTCGATGCGACAAAGAGCCTTCTTCTGAAGGCAAGCGGTGTCACGCGGGCCAAGGTTGCCGGAGCGCATGGGGTAGGTTCGTTCGGGAACGGTGGGAGCGACGCCTTCGCCGCTCTCGGTCCGCTCGTTGGTAGCGAGACCGGGTACGGAGCACTCTGGTTGCTCGCCAACGGCGCCACACCCACAGGAACGAACCCAAGCGCCTACAGCGATGGGTCTGACCTGGTCCTCTCGGCAGCTCACCCACTTGCGTTCGGGAAGGTACGCATCTACGCCGCCGGCAGCATTGAGATGGCCACGTTCGACTCACTCGCCGGCCGCACAACGCTCACCCAAGCCGAACTCAACCTCGCTTCGCTCGCCACGACCGCGACGGCTCCGGGCGCAGGTGGAGCAGGCGCATTGCCTGCGACTCCGGCGGGATACGTCACGATCCACATCGGAGGCACGGCACGGAAGGTGCCCTACTACTGAGGTTTTCATGAAGACCATCGAAGAAACGTCCGAGCGGCTCGTGCTCGAGGTACCCCCATTCATACTTGCCGAACCGGCTCGGTTCACTCCAGCCCATCCAATCGTTCTCCATTGGCCTGCGATGCTGGAGCGCGATTCGGCTACGACCACCGTCGGAAAGATGCCGACTGCACACCGCGCGTTTGCCGAGCGGGTGATCGAGTACCTGCGCGACAATCCAACTGGGGTCGTCGAGGTTATCGTGGGGTCGACATGACCGAAGCAATGCCAAGCCACCACGACCTCGCCGACTTCGACCAGGAGGAGATCCCGACTGGCGTTCAGCGCCTGATCTTGCAGGTACCGGAGAACGTGCGCCCGTACGCCGAACAGGTCGGCCGGCAGCACGTCGCGATGCTCCGCCTCTTCCGCGAAATGGTGGCGCTGCTCCGGGCCATCAAGCTGATGCTCTGGATGATGCCGATCGTCTCTACCCTCATCGCCACCGTGATCGGCGTCGCGTGGTGGCTTTACCTCCACATCGAGATCCACAAATGAAGCTCCAACCGTCCGTGCTCGCCATCGTCGCGCTCGTCGCCACCCTTGCGTTCGTCTCCGTCTTCTTCCTGACCGGACACGGCGCCGAGCTCGCCATCGCCGGCACCGGCGCGGCGACTCTGCTCGCTCTCTTTGCGCCCGCCATCGTGCGGTCGGCCAGCGACAAGGACCCGCCGCCCCCGCCTCCTCCGGCGGCCCCCTTGCCGATCATCCTCTTCCTCGTTCTGGCGTCGCTCTTCGCTGGTTCCGCCACCGCATCGTGCGCGCCCGCGGCGGCGTCGCCCAACGGTGCCGTGACGAACCCCGCTCGAGAGACCGCGCGCGCGATCGTGATGCTGGTCGCAGAGGGCGCTCGCTCGGCTGACGAGCTCTGTGCCATCGCGGGCAAGGCAAGCGCGAACGAGAAGATGCTCGAGGTCTGCGCCAAGGCGTACGGCGTTGCTCGGCCGGCCATCATGTCGGCGGCGAACCAAGTCGACGTGTGGGACGCCATCGATCACAAGGACATCGCGTGCGCCATCGGGTCTGCCGTGCGCGCGCTCGACGGCGCGCTTCAGGCGATGGTGGCGGCAGGGGTCAAGGTGCCGCTGCTCATCTCGGACGCCGTGAAGCTGGGTGCCGCGTTCGCGGGCGGGAGCTGCCCGGCGTCATGAGCTCGGCATCCGACGTCATCGACGTTGCTGGCTCCGTCCTCGCCGGTCTGGCGAAGGCGGTGCCGGCACTGGCTTCCTGGTTGCGCCCGTCCGTCGAGGCGCAGCCGGATCACGCACTCTCGAAAGCCGTCACGGCGCTCCTCCCCGAACACGGGAAGAGCGAGGCGGCGCTCGCCGAACTGAAGAACGATTCGTAACCCATCACGACCGGACACAAGGAAGGCCACCATGGCAAAGGCATCGATCGCTGCAAACAAGGGAGCTGCCAACGTTCAGAGCGTGGCCATCATCACCGCTGCCGCCGCGAGCCCGCGACGCGCGAAGATCTACGACTGGACGCTCGGCTGCGGCGCAACGCCGGCCGATTCGGCGTTCACCCACATTGGTCAGCGGTGCACGACCGCGGGCACCGGCGCCGCGTTGACGCCGAACATGCTCGATGCGGCCGACACGCTCGCTTCCACCATCGTCGCAAAGGATACGATCACGGTCGATCCCACACTGACGTCCAACGCATTCGCCTTCCGCAAGGCGCTGAACCAGCGCTCGACGTTCCGCTGGGTGGCGCAGCCCGGTGGAGAGCTCATCATCCCGGCGACCGCGTCGAACGGGTTCATGCTCGGGCTCTCGGCGGCGACCACCACCAGCTTCGACTACGACGTGCACTTCGAGGAGCAGTGACATGATCCACGAGTGGATTCTTTCTGTGGGGCCCGTGGACGCGAGCTCGCTCGGCGATGCGCTCCACGCCGAGTACGCGACGACCAAGGAGCATCGGGAGCTTCGGGCGAGCAACGTGTTCGCCAAGACCACGCTCGAGGCCAACGGCGCGCCGTCGGCCGCGGAACGCGCCGCGATCATGGCGAAGGCCGAGGAGGAGCGGAAGCTCGCCACGTTCCCCGCCGAAGTCGATCTTCAGGTCGACACGGCGATCGGCGCCGCCGTGGCCGTCGCCAAGGCTCTCGGGTGTGCGCGCGTCGGCGTATCGATCCGCGGTCGCTACGATGAGGACGTGCGCGACGACAACATCAACCACCGGATCTCGGTCGACGTCGACCAGGTGAAGTGATGCGGCGCCCGCAGGGATACGGCATCGAGACGCGAGACGGCAAAGTCATCGGCGAAGAAGACTCGTTCACCTGCGGGCACTGCAACACCATCGTTTTCGTCAAGCCGCGGCAGGACCCGGCCGACATGGGTGGGCTGTGCAAGCTCTGCATGCGCCTGACGTGCCCCGTATGCGCCGGCAAAGCCTCGTGCGATCCGTTCGAAAAAAAGCTCGAGCGAATGGAGTCGCGAGATCGACTCCTCCGCTCTCTCATCGGGTGACCCATGGGCTACGCCGACCGCGTCAAAGACACCACGACCACCACCGGAACGGGAACGGTCACGGTGAGCGGTACGCCGCCTGCGGGGTATCAGGCGTTCGCCGCCGCGTTCGCGGTGGGCGATCCCATCTGCTACTGCATGACCGACGGCAGCAGCTGGGAGGTAGGCGAAGGCACGCTCACAAGCGCCACCACCATCTCGCGTGACATCGTCCTTCGCTCGTCGAACAGCAACTCGCTCGTGAACTGGGGCGCAGGCAGCAAAGATATTTTCGTCACGCTGGCTGCCGACAACATCGCGGACAGCGGCGTCGTCGCTGCCATGCAAAACATGACGATCACTTTCTGAGGGACCCACTATGGCCGGCAACACGAACCCGCAATTCCCCAAAAACGGGAAGGTCAACTCAGTCCTCATCACGGCGGCGAACACGTCGTCGCAGGGCGGTGGAACGATCGGCACCGACATCTTCCTCGCCTTCACCGCCGACGCGACGAACGGTAGCTGGGTCGACACGCTGCGCTTCTTCCCGACGGCGACCACGCCCACTGCGATGACCGCGACGGTTCTCCGCGTGTTCATCTCGACGCAGGCGTCTGGCGCCACGGCGTCGACCAACACGTTCCTCTGGGACGAGGTCACGTCCCCGGCCGTCAACGCCGACAACGCGAGCGCGGCAGCGTACGCGATCGACATTCCGCTCGGCTTCCGTCTTCCGGCGGGCTCGACCATCCTCGTCACCTCGCACGGGACACCCGCAGCGAACACGAACTGGCGCGCGACGGTCATCGGCGGAGACTACTGAGGTGGATCGTCTCTTCGGCGGATTCAACCCGAGGCGCGGGCTCTCTCGCCTGTACGTCGGCCACGGTGTTCAGGCGGCAACCGCGGGCGACTGGTGCCCGTTCCGCGTCCCGAAGAACGCGTCGCAGATCATGTTCGTCGCCGGTGGTGGCGGAGGCGGCGGCGGTGGCGGATTCACGGCGGCCACCGCGACGGTCAAATCGGGCGGCGGCGGCGGTGGTTCTGGCGCGTGCGCGGCGATCGTGCTCCCGACGCTGCTACTTCCGCGCGACATCTACATCGCTGCCGGCGTAGGCGGCATCGGCTCGACTGGCTCGGGCGTCGCGGGCGGCAACGGACAGCGCTCGTGGGTCTCGTGCCAGCCCAACTCTACGAACGCGGCCAACGTGATTCTCGTGAGCGGCGCAGCGGCTGCGGTCGGAGGTCCCGCAGGCACCGCGGCCGCGGCCGGTGGTGGCGCGGCCGAAACGATCGCGACGAACCTCCTTTCCGCCTGGTCGGCACTCGGGACGTGGAAGGCCATCGCCGGTCAGATCGGCGGCGCGTCATCGATCACCGCAAACTCGGCGGCGGTCGTGTGGGGCGCCTCGGGTGTCCCGTGGTGCGGAGGCACGGGCGGCGCTGGAGCGACCGCAGCCAATGCGGTGTTCAACGGAGGACAGATCACCGGCGCAGGCCTCGTGCCCACGATCGCGGGCGGCACCGGCGTCGCGGGTGGTCCGGGCAACCCGGGCAACCCGGGCCTCGGCTGGCAGCACGGCCTCCAGGCGCACACGTTCCCGTGGGCAGGCACCGGAGGTACCGGCGGCGGCTCATCGGCGACGGCTGGCGTCGGCGGCGCGGGCGGTCAGGCCGGCGGATTCTGCTCTGGCGGCGGTGGTGGCGGCGCTGGGGTCACCGGTGCGGCCGGCGGTCGAGGTGCGCCCGGGTTCGTGTTCGTCATGTGGTGGTGACGCGTGATCAGCGACACGCCGCTTTCCACTCGGCCAATCTCCGACGCCGGCACCGCTCCACCCGCGGCGCCGGCTATCACACCGTCGGTGTTTCCGGAACGCGTGATGCGTCGAGTGCTGCCGGTCGCTGCGGCGTGCGCGTTCGCGCTCTCTCTGCCCATCCTGCCGAACGCGCTCATCCCAACCGGGATGACGTCGCACCCCGATCGAATCGCCGCGCCTCGGCGCGTTCCGGTCGCTGCCGTGCCATCGTTCGTCGAGCCGCCTCAGGTGCGGTTCGGCTTCGTCCGGTACAGCGATTCGACCTTCTCGTCTTCATGCGCGTTCGGCGCTGCCAACGCGTCGGGCAACCTGCTGATCGCGGCGGTGCTCTGGGACAACTTTGCGGTCAACCAGATCTCGACCATCACCGACACGCGCGGCAACGTCTGGAAGCGAGCGACCAACGCCTACGCGCAAGACGCCACTGTCGGTGCAGCGGGCGAGATCTGGTACTGCGAGAACAGCGCGGCCGGCGCGAACACGGTCACCGTTACGTGGACCGGAGCAACGCCCGGTCTGATTGGAATCCAAGTCGCCGAGTACCGCGGGCAGTCACTCATCAGCGCTCTCGACGTTGGCGCAAACGGCGTCACGGCGAGCGGAACCGTCGCCACCACCTCGAGCTTTTCGACGTCGGCAAACAGCACGCTGGTGATCGGCTTCTCGGTGCCTGCCGGCGTCGCCACGAGCGCGGGCACCGGCTTCGTCTCTCGCGGCATCAACGCCTTCGGCGACATGCTCGAGGACGACCTCACCGCCGACCCCGCGGGAGCTCGCACGGCGACCGCCAACGTTTCGGCGGGCGCGGCCGTCATGGTCGCCGCGGCGTTTTCTACGTGGCCCGTTGGCGCCCCGTTCTCTCCGCTGGTGCCGCTCTTCGGTGACGCATCGCTGCCGAATCGAGCTCGAGGTCTGTCCTCCGCTCTGCGCGAGGGCTTTGGCGGCTACCCATCGCCGATCGCTGCATCAGCGTTCGTCGCCAACGTCGGCCTGACGAGCTTCCCTGACCGCATCGTGCGCGGCCGCGCGCCGGCCGTAGGCGACGCCGAGGTCACGCCTATCGATCGCACGTCGGCGATCTGCGATCCGTTGTTCGTCGACGTCACGCGCAGACTGCGATCGATCACGCCAGGCGGAAGCGTCGATGGCTTCGTGCCGCCGGTCGCTGCTGTGCCTAGCTCGACGACGATCTTCCCGGACATCACGCGTCGGCTGCGACCGTTCGCTCACGGGCAAGCCGTCGAAGGTCAGGTCCCGGAGCGAACGATCGCCAACTTCGTCGCCGTCTTTCCCGACGTCACCCGACGCGCAAGGAAGCCGATTGCGTGGACCGTGGGAGACGAGCGCTCGGCGACGAATCCTTCGGCGTTCAGCTCCCTTTCGGTGACGGTGTTCCCCGACGCGCTCACTCGAGCTCGGCGAACGGACGCCGCGAGCATCGCGGTGCCGGCGGTGCAGATCGCCCCGACGATCGCCGCGGTGGTCTTTTCGGACAAGACCGCTCGGCGGGCAATGGCGGCCGGCTTGATCGCCTCCAACGTGGCGCCGGAACGCACGTCGCCGCTGGCCACCGTCGAGTTCCCGCGATCCGTCGTTCGCCGTCGCGCGAGTGTCGGCATCGAGGTCGCGAACGGCGTGGTCACCCCGCCCCTGTTCTTCGCCGCAATCGCTCCCACCGGAGCCGTGCGCGCGCGCGCTACGGATCTCGGGTCGGTGGTGTTGCCGGTCGTTTTCGCCGCGCCGTCGCCGCCTCCCGTCGAGCTCGATTCGGTTCACGCGTTCGTGGCCCGGCCGAGGCCCGTCGAGCTCTCTCGCGGCGGCGCCACCGAGTTTGTCTTCTACGCGTTCGGGGGCGCGGTCATCTCGAGACTCGCCGGCAGCCTTGGAGGCGTCTCGCCCTCCGGCGAGGTCGCCACGGCGGGCTACCTCAGCGTCACGATCGGTGGTGCGGCGATCTCTGGCGCCGCGGATGGTGTAGACCTGTCTGGTGAGCTCGGCTCGGTGAGCCCGCGCGGAGAAGTCAAGGCGACCAACGACGGAGGCAGCACGTGACCTGCAGCAGCGACCAAGCCCGATACACCGCCGGCCAGCCCGTCTACCTCTTCCTTCGCTGCTACGCGCGCGACGCGAACGGCAACGAGGTCCCCGCCGATCCGCTCACGCACGACATTCAGATCTATCCGCCGACCGGAACCGTCATCACGTCGACCACGCCAACCGAGCATCCGGAGGTTGGCTACTTCGTCTTCAAGCTGCAGCTCACCGCCAGCTCGCCCGCGGGCACGTGGAAGTGGCGATGGTCGACGCAAGGCGGCACGCCCGACGCTACGAACGTCATCGACGATCCGGCGCTGAACTTCGAAGTGGTCGCGCTTCGGTGGTAGAGCGCGCCCCCATCGTCGCCCCCGTACCGTGTCCGGCGTGCGCGGAGGGAAGAGCCGAGGGGCTCCCCCTCGAGTGCGCGTGGTGCGGGAACGTCGGGACCGTCTCCCCCTTTCGCGCAGCGTCCTGGCACCTTCGAAATCCGAATGGTCCGGAGGGGGCCAGAACCCCCCAGGGTCCGCCAATTTGACGCTGTGGGCGTCTTTTGGGGAGGGGGTCCGGGGTTTGGTTGGGGACGTCGGTTGCTCCCCTTGGGCAGTCGCCAGGGCGGTAGTGGGAGGGTGTAGGTATGTTCACTATCCGCATGGGGTCCGTGGGTGTCGACGTCGCGACGTGGCAGCGCGTTCTCGGCCTGAATCCCGACGGCGTCTTTGGTCCTCGCACGCACGACCGAACGATCGCCTTTCAGCGTGCGCACGGGCTCGGCGCCGACGGCGTGGTGGGCCCCGCGACATGGGCGGCCGGCGGTTGCGTTGTCGCTCCGTCGGTTGTCGAGGGCGTCGACCTTTCGATCGCTCAGGCCGGCGCGCGCGTCGACTTCGAACGCCTCTTCGCTGCCGGCGTTCGGTTCGTTGTCGTGCGAACGCAAGCCGGGGAGGCCGCGCCCGACGCCACCTTCCGGCCGTTCATCGCGGCGGCGAGAGCGGCGGGCCACCTCGTCAGCGTCTACCAGTACGCACTCGCCGACGCCGACTTCGCCGACGACGCCGACGCGCTCCTCTCGGCGATCGATTCGGTGCCCATCGACTTCCCCGCGTGGCTCGATGTCGAATCGCTCAACGGTCGCACTCCCGCACAGGTGATCGATTTCGTGGGCGGATGGGTCGAACGGTACCGAGCTCGACGCGGGCACCGCCCCACGATCTACACCGGCAAAGGGTTCTGGGGCTTGCTCGGTAGCGACGGCACGTCAGCGCTGGCAAAGCTCGCGGTCGGCGATTGCCGGCTCGCGTCCGCGGCGTACGGTGCGGCCTTTCCGCCCGTCTTCGGCCCGTGGTCTCGAGCCACGTTCCACCAGTGGGCCGGCAACTCGATCGCGACGATCACAAAGCCTTGGGCGCACCTCGATCGCAACTACGCTCCGGGCGATCAGGTGTGGGGCTCGAACGCTCGAGCGGCGGTGGCGGCCGGCGTCGCCGTTCGTGTCGCGGCCCCCGGCATCGTGGATGGCGTAGACGGCGAGGTCGACCGCGATCGATTCTTCGGAACGCTCGACGAGCTTCGGGGCTTGACCGACGCCGACACGTTCGCGTAGCTTCTGGTCTTCGTTCGTCGCCTACTCCGCGCATGAACACAACGGCCCGCCTCCCGAAAGGGAAGCGGGCCGTTGCCTATTTTGTCTCGTCACGGCTTGCCCTGGTCGTGGTCCACGCGGCGGTTCAGCACGTGCGTGGCGCGCGCGGTGAGCGCGAGAAGGCGGAGCTCGCTCCCGTACGACGACGAACCTGGCCGGCGTCGTCATCGGAGGCCACCATTCCC
>Ga0116165_1000594_pt1 | contig 30188 bp, 23 predicted proteins | sample AD_JPNMR1_MetaG_FD_89885 | JGI IMG/M metagenome (GOLD analysis project Ga0116165, IMG submission 89885) | Active sludge microbial communities of municipal wastewater-treating anaerobic digesters from Japan - AD_JPNMR1_MetaG | ecosystem: Engineered > Bioreactor > Anaerobic > Digestate | place...
CTGCTAATTTATCTACTACTTTTCGTTTGCTCTTTTTTTTGCCTGTTATTTCTTCTAATTCTTTATCTATAAATTTGTAGCCTCTTTTATAATCTATTATTTCATCTAATTCTGAATATAATAATTCCATTCCATCTTTAAAATATATTTCTACCATTTCTTTCTAGCCAGAATCAAAATCACTTCTTTTGATTTCATTATTATTTTTATTTTTTGTTTCCATATTTTTATTATAGTTAATATGATTAAATTGTCAATATTTTTTAAAGGGTTTTATAAAGATTTTATTTATTTTTTCACTTGATTTTTTGAAAAAAATATAATAGAAAAAAATATAATTATAAATAAATAGAGGAGGATTAATATGCTAAATGTATATGCTGCTAATTGGTGTCCACATTGTAAAAAGACAATAAAATATTTAGAAGAACATAATATACCGTATAAATATTTTGAAATAGAAGAACAACCAGAAGAAGTAATAAAAAAAGTAGTTGAAGTAAATGGTGGAGAAGATTGGGTTGTGCCAACATTAGAATATAATGGCAAATGGCGAGAAGGCAAAAAATTTAATGAAAAAGAATTAGAAGAAGATTTAAGAAAATTAGGTGTTATTTAATGTTTAAGGAAATAGAAATTAGAAATACAAAATTTAAAAATCCTATTTTTATAGCAAGTGGAACTGGTGGTTTTGGTGATTCTTCATTAGAAATTGATTATTCATTAGCAGGCGCTTTTATAACAAAAACTATAACATATTATCCGCGTGCTGGAAATCCTCCCCCACGAATTTTAGAAGTTATTGGTGGTTTATTAAATTTTGTTGGTCTTGAAAATCCCGGCTTTTTTAAGTTTATTGAAATTTTAAAATCAGGTAAAATAAAGGTAAATACGAATTATATTGTTAGCATAAGTGCTGCAAATAAAAAAGAATTAAAAGAAATGATTGAAGGTTTAGAACAGTTTGATTTCATTTGTGGTTATGAAATAAATTTATCCTGTCCAAATGTAAAGCACAAAACCATAATGCCATTTTTAAATAAAAATTATATCAAAGAAATAGTTAAAAATGCAAGGAAATTAACAAAAAAATTTTTTAGTATGAAATTACCACCATACACTGGTATTGAATATGCCCCTCTTTGTGAAGAATATGGTGCTGATGCAGTGACATTAAATAATACATATCCAGGCGTTGTTTATTATGAAGATAAAAAATTTATTTCAGGTGGAATATCAGGACCAGTAATTAAACCAATGATGTTATATAATATTTTTCAGACAGCAAAATTAATAAAAATACCAATAATTGCAAGTGGTGGAATTCAAAATTACAAAGATGTTGAAGAAGCATTAAATACAGGTGCAAAAGCAGTTCAAATTGGTAGTATAAATTTTATTTACCCTGATGCAATAAAAAGAATATTAAATAAGGAGTTGTAAATGTATAAAGAAAAATTGAAAGCACGAATAAAAAAAGTTAATAGTAGATTATGTGTAGGTTTAGACCCGCGACCAGAATCATCAGAAAAAGACATAAGAAATTTTTTGTTTAAATTAATTGATGAGACAAAAGATAATGCTGCTGTTTTTAAGCCTAATATTGCTTATTTTGAAGCAATGGGAAAAAATGGCTATGAAATTTTATTTGAAATAATTGAATATATCAAAAAATACAATGTTCCAATTATACTTGATGTAAAACGGAGTGATATTGGTGAAACGCAAAAATACTATGCAAAAGCATATTTTCAAAATATGGATGTTGATGCTGTTACATTAAATCCATATCTTGGTTCTGATTCAATTGAACCATTTTTATATGAAAATAAAGGAATATATTTATTAGGCATCACATCAAATAAAGGTGCGAAAGAGATACAACAACTTGAGTTTGGTGGAAAATTTATTTTTGAGTATATCTTTGAGCAAGCAAAAAAACTAAATTCAGAAAATGTCAGCGTAGGTCTTGTCGTTGGTTTAACAAATATAAATGATTTAATAATACCAAAAATACCAGATGTTCCTTTGTTAATTCCTGGTTTAGGAGCACAGGGTGGTAATTTAGAAATAGTAAAATCATTTATTAAAAAATTAGATAGCCCAATAGTAATAAATGTATCGCGTGGTATTTTATATGATGAAAAAGAAAAAAGTTTTTATGAAAAATCTTTAAAATATAAGGAGCAAATCAATGAACTATTCAGATGAAAAAGTTTATAAAATTTTAGTTGAATGTAATGCAATTAAAGAAGGTCATTTTATTTTAGCAAGTGGGAATCATAGTTCTCATTATGTTCAATGTGCTATGCTGATGCAATATCCAGCAAAATTAGTTCAGGTAATTTTAGAGAAATTACCTTTATTACCACAAAATATTAATACTGTATTCGTGCCAGCAGTAGGTGGTGTGCCGCTTGGTGTTGAATTAGCGCATTGTCTTAATTGCCGCTCGATTTTCGCCGAACGCGATGAAAATAATAAAATGATTTTAAAAAGAAGTTTTGAAATTTATCCTGATGAAAATATTTTAATTGCAGAAGATGTGATGACCACTGGTTCAACAGTAAAAGAGTTAATAGAATTAGTAAAAGCAAATAATGCAAATGTTATAGGCATATATACGCTAATAAACAGAATGGGTAAAAAAGAATTTGAAGGTTTTAATGTTTTTGCTTCACTTGAAATTGATTTACCAATTTACAAAAAAGAAGAATGTCCTTTATGTGCAAAAGGCATACCTGCTGTTAGACCAGGAACAAAAAAAGTTAGTCAATAAAAAAATAGAAAAAATAGGAGTATTTATGGAAAATGAAAATTTATTTTTTACAAAGGAACATTTATGGATAAAATTTATTAATGAAAAAACAATTATTTGTGGCATAACAGATTTTGCACAAAAAGAATTAGGTGAAATAATATATTTTGAATTTGTTGAATTAAGCGAGAAAATTAAAAAAGGTGATAAACTATGTGAAGTTGAATCAATGAAATCAATTACTTCTATTTATTCACCATTTAGTGGTAATATAATTGAAAAAAATAATAATTTATTGAAAACACCTGAATTATTAAATCAATCGTGTTATGAAGATGGTTGGATAATAAAAATAGAGATAACAGATTTAGAAGAAAAAAAATTTCTACTTACAAAAGAAGAATATCAAAATTTGATAGCTGAATAAATGGAAAAAATACTGATTGCTGGGGTTGGCAATATTTTACGCGAAGATGATGGCATTGGAATAAAAATTGTAAATAGTTTATCAGAAGAAATAAATGAACCAAATATTAGTTTTATAGATGCAGGTATAAAATCATTTTTTTTGCTTGATATAATAAAAGAATATGAAAAAATAATAATAATTGATGCAGTGGATTTTAATGATGTTGTGGGACAAGTAAAATTATTTTCTAATGAAGAAATAAAATCATTTTTAAATACTAATCAAGTATTAGTAAATTCTCATAGTTTTAATTTGAATGAATTTTTTATATTAGCCGAATTTGAAAATATGCTGGAAAAAATATATTTAATCGGAGTACAGCCATCATCAATGGATTATAAAGATGAATTAAGTAAAAACTTAAAAATAAAGGAAAATGAAATAAAAGAAAAAGTAAAAAAAATAATTAAAAAAATACTTGCATTTTAAAATAAAACAATATATAATTATCAATTTAAAAATTTTTAATAATTTTGGAGGTGTAAAATGGTTTTAACAACCGAAGAAAAAGCAAAGATAATAAATGATTTTAAGACAAATGAAAAAGATAGTGGCTCACTTGAAGTGCAAATTGCAATAATGACTACAAGAATAAATTATTTAACAGAGCATTTAAAATCACAGCCAAAGGATAATACAACAAGAATGGGTTTAATTAAATTAGTAAATAAAAGAAAAAGATTATTAGCATATTTAAGAAAACATAACATTGAAAGTTATAAAAAATTGATTGAAAAATTAGGATTAAGAAAGTAGGTATAAGATAAATGATTTACAGTGTAAAAAGGCAAATTGCAGGTAGTGAAATAGTATTTGAAACAGGTAAATTAGCAAAGCAAGCAAATGGAGCTGTTTTTGCCAAACATAATCAAACAGCTGTATTAGTAACAGTTTGTTCAACAAAAGAACCAGTTGAAGGTATTGATTTTTTCCCTTTAACAGTTGAGTATCGTGAAAAATTTTATGCTTCTGGAAAAATACCAGGTGGTTTTATTAAAAGAGAATCAAAACCATCAACAAAAGAGATCCTTATTTCTCGGTTAATAGATAGACCAATAAGACCAATGTTTTCAGAAGGTTTTAGAAATGAGGTTCAAGTAATAGCAACCGTATTATCAGCAGATAAAATAAATACACCTGATATAATTGCAATAAATGCTTCATCCTGTGCACTTGCTATTTCTGATATTCCATTTGAACAGCCAATTGGTGCTGTTCGTGTTGGTTATATAAATAATGAATATATAATTAATCCAACAAATGAGCAAATAGATAAATCAGAATTAGATATGGTTGTAGCAGGTACAGAAGATGCAATAATAATGGTAGAAGGTGGTGCAAAAGAATTAAGTGAAGACATAATATTAAAAGGTATAGAAGAAGCACATAAATATATAAGAGAATTTATTGATTTGCAAAAAGAATTAATAAAATTAGCTGGCAAAGAAAAACAGGAAGTAAAATTATATACTATACCTGATGAATTAATAAATGAAGTAAAAGAATTAGTATATAATGATTTATCAGAAATATTAAAAATAGTAGGTAAACAAGAACGCTATAAAAAGACTGATGAATTGTTTGAAAAATTATTAGAAAGATATAAAGAAAAAATAGAAGAAGAACCTGTTTATGAACTTTATTTAAAAGATATATTTAAAAATTTTGAAAAAGAAATAGTTCGAAATAGAATATTTAATGAAGGAATAAGAATTGATGGAAGAAAACCAGATGAAATTAGACCAATATCAATTGAAATAGATTTATTAGATTGTACTCATGGTTCTGCATTATTTACAAGAGGCGAAACGCAAAGTTTAGGTATAGTAACACTTGGCACAGTGATGGATGAACAAATCCAGGATGATATAGAAAATGAAGGAACAGAAAGTTTTATGCTTCATTATAATTTTCCACCTTTTTCTGTTGGTGAGGTAAAGAGATTAGGTCCACCGGGAAGAAGAGAAATTGGACATGGTCATTTAGCAGAACGAGCAATTAAACCATTATTACCAGAAAAAAGTGAATTTCCATATACAATAAGAGTTGTCTCTGAAATTTTAGAATCAAATGGTTCATCGTCAATGGCAACAGTATGTAGTTCATCGCTCGCATTAATGGCAGCCGGTGTTCCAATCAAAAGAGCTGTTTCTGGTATAGCAATGGGTTTAATAAAAGAAAGCGAAAAATATATAATTTTATCAGATATTTTAGGACAGGAAGATCATTTAGGTGATATGGATTTTAAATTAACAGGAACAGCAAAAGGTATAACAGCATTACAAATGGATATAAAAATAAAAGGAATAGATTATAATATTATGCGAGAAGCAATATCACAAGCAACAAAAGGACGATTATATATTTTAGAAAAAATGAATGAAGTTATTTCCCAACCAAGACCATCAATACCAGATTCAGCACCGCGAATTGTTTTTGTTGATGTGCCAGAAGATAAAATTGGTGAACTAATTGGTCCTGGTGGCAAGAACATAAAAAAGATACAAGAAAAATCACGCTCAACAATATATATTGAAGAAAATGGAAAAGCCAATATTTCTGCTGCAAATAAAGAAGATCTTGAATTAGCAATTAAATTAATTAAAGAAATTACAGAAGAAGTTGAAGAAGGTCAAATATATGAGGGCGTGATAAAACGGCTTACAAATTATGGTGCTTTTGTTGAACTTAAAAATGGAATTGTTGGTTTATTACATATTTCACAGATTACTAATGGATTTGTTAATAATATTGAAGATTATTTAAAAATTGGTCAGAAGATAAAAGTTAAAGTTATTTCAATTGATAAAGAAAGTAATAAGATTTCTTTATCAGCAAAATTTGAATAATCGAAAATATAAAATATATGGATTTTTCATTTCAACTAAATAATATTAACAAAATTATTTATTTAGCAATTTTACAGGGAATAACTGAATTCTTACCAATTAGTAGTTCAGGACATTTAGCAATTGCAAAACATTTTTTAAAATTTGAAACACAATCATTATCAATAGATATTTTTTTGCATTTTGGTTCTTTGCTTGCAATTTTTCTTTTCTTTTTCAAAGAAATTAAAAAAATTTTTTTGACGGACAATAGAAATATTTTATTATATATTTTTATTGGAATTATTCCCGCAGGAATTATTGGTTTACTATTTAAAAATTATATTGAATCAAATTTATTAGAATTAAAATATATAGGTTTTTTTTATTTGTTTAGTGCTTTTATATTATTAGCAACTTTTTTTAAAAAAAGAAAAAATGAATATTCATCACTAAATTATTATAATTCACTTATAATTGGCTTAATTCAAATATTTGCTTTATTACCTGGTATTTCACGCTCTGGTTCAACTATCGCAACTGGATTACTATTGAACATAGAACCTATCGTAGCAGGTAAATTTTCTTTTTTTATGGCTATACCTTTAATTTTTGGTGCGGTTTTAAAAGACATACTTGATTTTAATTTTACTTCAATAAATTTTGTTGAAATTTTAATTGGTATTTTTATTTCTTTTATTGTGAGTTATTTAACATTAAAAATTTTATTTTTGATTTTGAAGAAAAATAGATTTGGTTTTTTTGGTTTTTATTGTTTAATTTTATCCTTGACAATTTTATGTTATTGTTATTATAATTATTTTTTAGTTTTGAATTAAGAAGAAGATAGTGGAATTATAGATAATTTTTGAATAAAGTAGTGATTATTTTGAAAAGAAAAAAAATACTTTTCTTATCAAATAAAAACAAAAAGAATATAACCGAATCAAAAGTAGTTAAAGTTATCAGTTATTTAAAAAACGAAAAATTAAATGAAATTAGCGGAATATTATTTTTTGCAATTGGTATCTTATTTTTTTTAAGTATAATTTCATTTAATATTAATGACCCACCTAATTCAACAACAAATAATGTAAAAAATTATTGTGGTTTGATTGGCGCTTATATAGCCCATTATTTGTTTTTAATTATGGGTAAAGGTGTTTTTATTTTTCCAATACTTATTATTATTACTGGTATTTATGAATTTAAAGATAAAAAATTAAAAGAAGCAACTGTATTAAAAATAGTTGGAATTATTTTTATTACCCTATCATTGAGTATCTTTTTTAATAATATTGGGGGTATAAATCTTAATTCAGATTTGCAATTTAATGATGTGCGATTAAAAGGTGGATTAATTGGATTATTACTAACTCAATTATTTTTTCCGATTTTAAAATATGCGATTTTTTTGTTGGTTTTTATCTTATTTGGACTTGGTCTTGTCTTTACTACCTCTATTTCTTTCTCAGATTTTTTAAAAAGAGTCTATGATTATTTTATTTTGATAATTATTTTAATTATAAAATTATTAAAGAAAATTTGTTTAAAAATTTTTGCTGGTATTAAAGAATTAATTTTATATATTAAAGAAAAAAGTTTTAAAGATGCAATTCAAATTTTAGATGAAAATGATTTTAAAAATTTAGTATTAGAAAAGGTTGAAAAAAATAAAGAAAATAATATTGAACCAAAAATAAATTATTATAAAGTAGAGACAGAGACAACAATAAAAGAAGCAGAAAATAAAGAAAAAGAAAATAAAGAAAATAAAGAAGAACAAAATGAAAATAAAGGTTTTGGATTCAGGTTTTTTAAACGAAAGAAAAAAGAAGAAGAAATAAGAATAAATAAAGAGGAGAATCAAAAGGAAGAAACAGAAAAAAAAGAAGAAGGCGAGATTAAATCAGAACAACAAGAAATTATTGAAAATGAAGAAAAACAAAATATAGAACAGGATAAAAAAGAAATAAAAAAAGAAGATGAAGCACAATCACAACCAAATATTATAATAAATGAAGAATCACAAGAAATATCGCCACAAATAACGAATTCAGAAAATGAAGAATTAGACCCTGAAACATTAAAGAAATTAGCAATAGAACAGGAGAAATTAGATAAAGAATTTGCTGAACAGATACAGGCAACAGAAGAAGAAGAGGAACAAGAAATTCCAGAATATAAATTTCCATCGTTTGAATTATTAAAAGTTGGAAATAATGAATTACCCGGACCATCAGATGAAGCATTACAAAGAGTAGCTAAAAAAATAAATGAAACTCTTGAAGCATTTAAAATTGAAGCAGCAGTTCGTGAAATAAATCCTGGACCGGTAGTAACGATGTATGAAGTAGTACCAGCTAATGGTGTGCCAGTCCAGAAAATAGTTCAACATAACGCTGATTTACAATTACGACTTGCAGCTAAAAGTATAAGAATAATCGCACCAATACCAGGTAAATCAGCAGTTGGTATAGAAGTTCCAAATGAAGTTGCAAATATAGTAACATTAAGAGATGTATTATCAGCAGCAAAAATAAATAGAGATGATATGAGTTCTATTTTAACTTTTGGTTTAGGTAAAGATGTGCTCGGTAGACCAGTAAATGCAAATTTAGTAAAAATGCCACATCTTTTAATTGCTGGTGCAACTGGTGCGGGTAAAAGTGTTTGTATAAATTCAATAATAATTAGTTTATTAATGAATGCTTCACCAGAAGAATTAAAATTAATTTTAATTGACCCAAAAGTAGTTGAATTAAGCGTTTATAATAGATTACCACATTTAATTACACCTGTTGTAGTTGACCCAAAAAAAGCAGCACGAGCATTTCAGTGGGCGGTAAATGAGATGGATGAAAGATATATAAAATGTGGTGAAATGGGTGTTCGTGATATTGAACGATATAATATAAAAGTAAAGAAATTACTTGAAAGTGGCGAATATGATAAATATAAAAAACAGGATAGACCTAAAATAATGCCATATATAGTGATTATAGTAGATGAATTAGCTGATTTAATGATGACAGCAAGAGAATGTGAAGGTGCAATTGCAAGAATAGCACAAAAAGCAAGAGCAGTTGGAATTCATATGATTCTTGCAACACAACGACCATCAGTAAATGTAATAACTGGATTAATTAAAGCAAATTTTCCAACAAGAATTGCTTTTCAGGTTGCTTCTGGCGTTGACTCAAAAACAATTCTTGATACAGTAGGCGCTGAAAATTTACTTGGTAATGGTGATATGCTTTATTTATCACGAACAGCCCCAAAACCAGTTAGATTACAGGGCTGTTATGTTAGTGATGAAGAGATAAATGCTGTTATAGATTTTGTATGTAATCAGGAAGCGGCAAAATATTATAAGCCAAAAAATCCAGAAGAAGTATTTCAAATTGAAGAAGAAGAAAATGAAGATGATGAATTACAATTTGACATTGATGAAGGATTATTAAAACAAGCAGAAGAGTTAGTAATAACAACACAGCGTGGTTCAATTGCTATGTTACAGCAAAAATTAAAAGTTGGTCATAAGCGTGCACAGGCAATAATGAATGCACTTGAAATGAAAGGTGTCGTTGGTCCTGCTGATGGTCCAAAACCTCGTGAAGTATTAATTACGCCAGAAGTCTATTTTAATTCAGTAAAAAATAATTAAAAATTTAATTGCCCCAATTGTATTTTCAATCAAAATAAAATCATTGAAAAAAATAATTTTATTTTTTCTCTATTAAAAATTTTATAATTTATTTGACAAAATCTTTTTGTTTTTTTATTTTTATAAATACTATTATTTTAAAGATAAAACAGAAAAATGAAAATATTTATTCTTATTTTTTTTACCAGTATTTTATATTTATTAGCAAATAGTTCTGATACTGTAATTTATCTTGATTTTGGTAAAGTATTAAATATTATAGAAAGTCAAAATATCAGTATAATTAATAAACGAGAATATTTAAAATATACATTATTTGAAATAGATGAAGCAAAATCAGCAGCAAGACCAAATCTCAAATTTCAATCAGATATATCAAAATTGAAATCATATCAAATGAAAGAAGCAAGTAATGTTTATAGTTATAAAATTAATCTTTATCAGCCATTATTTACTTATGGCAAAATAAATACAGCAATAGAAATTGCAAAGCATTATTATAAAAATTCAGAATTGGATTATAAAAATACAATTAGAGAAACACAATTACAGGCAATTATATATTTATATACTTTACAATATCTCGAAGAAAAATTAAAATTACTTGAAAATAGTGAAAAATCATTATATGAACATTTAATAATGGTAAAAAATAAATTTAGTGCAGAAACAGTTACAGAATTAGAATATAAAACAGCAGAGGTTGCTTATCATCAAATAAAACCACAAATATTAGCAATAAAAAATGAAATTGAAAATTTAAAAAATGATTTAAGATTATTATTAAATTTAGATATTAAAAAAGAAATTGTTATAACAGAAGAGATAAAAATACCATCACAAATACCTGATTTTAATAATCAGGATTTTATTATAGAACAGATAAAAAAAAATGAAAACATAAAAAAGTTATATGAAAATTTGGAAATAATAAAATTGCAAAAGAAGATTGCAAAGAATAGTTTAAGACCAGAATTAAATTTAATAAGTAATTATGGTTCAGGAGGGAATACCTTTTCAAATTCATTTAATAATTCAGATTATTTTTATGGAGTGGAATTAAATTTTCCGTTATTTGATGGTTATAAGTCATCGAACGAGGTTAAAAAATTTGATATTGAAATTGAAAATTTAAATCGTGAAATAAATTATCTGACAATGAAAATTATTAATGAAATAAATAAAGAAAATAATAATATTAAATTTTATAATGAACAAATAAAAGTAAATACATTATTAAAAGAACAATCAGAAGAGGCATATAGAATAGCAAAAGAAAATTATAGTGCTGGTGCAGCAATAAATACTGATGTTCTTGATGCAGAACAAAATAGATTGAATGCTAATTTTTTATTGCTTGAAAGTAAATATAATATACTAATTTCTATAAATAAATTAAAATATTTATTATCATTAAATTTTTTAGAGTGAGAAAAAATATGAAAAGAAAAATATTTATTTTATTTTTATTTGTTTTTTCTTTTTTATTTAATCTTTTAGCAGTTGATGAAAAAAAATATTTAAAAGAGATTAAAGAACGAGATAAAAAGATAAGTGAATTAAATGATAATTTTAAAAGAATGTTAAGAGATACAGTAATGCGATTTGAGCAACAAATATTTGAATTAAAGAATGAAAATGCAAATTTACAAGGAGAAAATTTAGAATTACAAAAAAAACTAAAAAAATATCAAGAGCAATCAAAAGAAAAAGATGAGAATGAAAAAATAATAAGTGAGTTAAAGAAGGAAATAGAAAAAAATAAAGATATGATAAATGAATTAAATTTAAAGATAAATAGTTATAAAAAAGAAATTGAAGAATACAAGAAGCAAATTGATATGTTAGAAAGTAGAAATCAAGAATTAGATGATTTATTAAATAATAGAAGAAAAATAAAAACAGTATCAGAAGAATTAAAAATAAGTAAAAAAACAATAGAACGATTAGAGAGTGAAAAAAAAGAGATAGAACAGAAAATGAACAATTTACTAAATGAAAATGATAGATTAAATAGAGAAACAAAAGAATTAAATAAATTATTAAGTGAATTAAAAGGTGAGAATGAAAAAATAAAAATTGAACAGGAAAATTTAAAAAAGATAGTAAATAGTTATAAAGAGCAGAATGAAATTTTTTTAAATGAAATAAATGAGAGAAAAAAAGAGATAAATGAAATACTGAATAAAAATAAAGAAAATGAAGAAAAAATAAGGAATGAAAATAAAAAGATTATAGATGAATTAATAAATGAAAAAGAAAAAATAAATGAAGAAAAGGAACAATTAAATAATAAAATATTAATGACAATTAATGAATATGAGAAAAAAATAAATGAAATAAGAAATGAGAAAAATAATATAGAAATGCAAATAAACAATTTATTAAGTGAAAAGAATAAATTAAATAATGATATAAAAATATTAAATGAACAAATAAATGGAAAAACAAAGGAAAATGAAATATTAAAAAGTGAGTTAGATAATATAAAGAAAATAAGTGCTAATTATAAAGAACAAAATGAAATATTTTTAAATGAAATTGGCAAATTTAAAAAAGAGATAAATGAATTAATGAAAATAAAAAATGATAATGAACAACAAATAAAAGAAAAAGAAACGAAGATAATGACATTAACAACAAATAATGAAAAACTTGAAGTTGAAATAAAACAATTAAAAATAAAATTACAGGAGCAATTAAAATATTATGAACAAACAATAAATGAATTACAGAATAGAACAGAAAATTATTTAAAAGAAATAAATTCATTAAATGAAAAAAATCAGAAATTACAAATAACACAAAAAGAATATGAGAAAAAGTTATTAATATTAGAAGGAACGAATGATGAAAAAATAACTGAGATATTAAAAAAAGAAAATGAGAATAAAAAATTAAGAAATGAAATAAATGAATTAGATAACATAATAAATAAGTTAACAGAAGAAAAAAAAGGAAGTGAAAAAAGAATAGAAGAATTAAATAAAATAGTTCAGACAAAAAATTCACTGGTAGATGATTTGAATAATCAGATACAGAATTTAATAAAACAAAATGCAGAATTAAAAGAAAAAACAATAGAAAAGAGTGAAGGTGATAAAGTATATATCAGCGTTTTAGAAAAGAAGAATAATGAATTATTACAAGAACTTAAAAAATATGAAAATTTGAATAATGAATTTAATAGGATAAATAAGATAATAAATGAAAAGGAAAATGAGAATAAAGCATTAAAACAAGAAGTAAATAATTTAATAAGCGAGAAAAGCAATATAATAAAAGAAATAAAAGAATTGCAGGAAAGAAATAAGGCATTTGAAGAAACAAATAAAGAAAATGAAGAAATAATAAGTAAATTGAAAAATGAAAACAATGAATTAAAAGTAAATATAACTAAAATAAATAATTTAATAAAAGAAAATAGAATAAATGAATTAGCCAAAAGTGATACAGAAACAGAGCAAATAAAACTTGAAAATCAAGAATATAAAAATAAAATAGAACAATTAACAAAACAAATTGAGATAATAAAAGAAGAGATAGATAAATATAAAATAGAAAAAGAAAATTACAAAACAGAGAATGATAAATTACAGAATATAATAATAAGTATGAATGATAGAATAAAATTTTATAATGAACTGAATAATGAATTAAAAGAAAAAATCAATAATTTAACAAAAGAATTAGAAGAACAAAAAGAAAAATATTATAATGAAAAAAAGAAGGTAGAAAAATTTATAAATTATGAATTTAAAAAATTAATAAATGAAGCAAATGAATTATATGAAAAAAAGGATTATGAAGCAGCAGCAGAAAAATATAAAGGTGCTTTAATATTAGTTGATAATTCAGAAGAAATTTATTATAATTTAGCAGTAATATATTATAAAACAAATAGACCAGAATTGGCAATAGAAAATATAAATAAAGCAATAGAAATAAACCCAAAAAATTTTGAAAATAAAAAATTCAAATTTATGATATTGTTTAAGACAAATAATTTTAATGAAATAAAAAAGTTTAAAAATAGTTTAAATGAAGAAGATAAAAAAGAAATAAATAATTTAATAGAGAAATATTTAACTGAAGAATTATAATTATTTTTTATTTAAGAAGTAGAATTTATTAGTAATAGGAATTCTTCGCCCAATCCCAAAGTTTTTTCGAGAAATTTTAAGTGTAATTGGTGCCTGTTTTCTTTTATATTCCTGTCTATATAATTTATGAAATATTTCATTCACAATATTTTCATCAAAATTATATTTATTAATAATATCATTTTTAGTTAAACCTAATTCAAAATGATAATAAAGCACAGCATCTAATATTTTATAAGGTGGTAAAGTATCTTCATCTTTTTGATTATATTTTAATTCAGCTGATGGTGCTTTTAAAAAGATATTTTCTGGAATTATTTCTTTTTCTTTATTTATGTATCGTGCTAATTCATATATTTCTCTTTTTAATAAATCACCAATAACAGCAAGCCCACCAATTAAATCACCATATAAAGTGCAATAACCCATTGATAACTCTGATTTATTACCAGTGGCAAGAACAAGAGCATTAAATTTATTTGCAAATGCCATAAGTAAATTTCCTCTTATTCGTGATTGTATATTTTCTTCTGTAATATCAAATTCACGGTTTTTAAAATATTCTGAAAGTTCATCGAGATATAATGAAAATAATTTATTAATTGAAATTATAAAATATTCGATTTCTAAATTTCTGGATAATTTTATTGCATCATCAATACTTGCCTGTGAAGTATATTTTGAAGGTAATATTAAACCGATTACATTATTATTTCCTAATGCACGAACAGCGAGCGAAGCAACGACAGCAGAATCAATTCCTCCACTAATACCTATGATTGTTTTATTGAATTTGCATTTCAGAAAATAATCTTTTATACCTAAAATTAAAGCAGAATGAATTTGTTCAATTAAGGGAACTTTTTTATAATTATTAATTTTTTGATTTAAATCAAAAATAGCAAAATCTTCTTCAAATTGTTTACAGATAAAAATATTATCATTATTCAAATAAAAACTTGCACCATCAAAAATTAATTCATCCTGCGCCCCAATAGAATTAACATAAATTATAGGGATTTTAGATTTTACAAAATTATTATGACAAATTGTTAGCCTTTTTTCAATTTTTTCTTTTTCAAAAGGTGAAGCAGAAATAACAACAACTAAATCAGGTTTTAATTTTTTTATTTTATTAATTGGATTAATTTTATAATTTTTAAATTCATCATACCAAATATCTTCACATATTAATATACCAATTTTAAAATTGTTAATTTGAAAAAGGGAGAATTTTTTATTAGGAGTAAAATATCTTTTTTCATCAAACACATCATAGTTTGGTAATAATGTTTTATTTTGTTGAAAAATTATATTACCTTTATGTAACACTAATGCAGAATTAAATAATTGATTATTCAGGCGAGTAATTGAACCAAGAATAACATAATTGTCTGAATTTACTGTATGTTTTAAAATTTTATTTAAAGCATTATAATTATGGTCAATAAATTCTGGATTATCAAGTAAATCCATCGGCGGATAACCTGAAATGCATAATTCAGGGAAAATAATTAAATCACATTTTTGTTCTGTGGCTAATTTTATATAATTTATAATTTTATTTGAATTATTTTCAAAATCACCAATTTGAGAATTTATCTGACAAATAGCAAATTTCATAATTCTAATTCTTTTAAGCGTTTATCCCATTCTTTACTTTTTTCTATCATTTCTTTTTCTTTGCGAATTTTATCTTTTCCTTCTTTAGTAAGCGGTGGAAATAAAGTTAATCGTAAATTCATAAAAACAATTAAAGATAGTCCATCATTTGTATTAATAAGAGAAGCAGTTAAAAGAGGTAAAGAACCTTTAATTCGAAAATTCATAAGAATAGAATTTTGTTTATCACTAATCGGTTTGGCAAGTTCTAAAAATAATCCCCATTTTTTAGTGAAGTCAATATCAGTACCTAAAAAAACGAGAAAGCCAGAATTAGGCAAATAATAATCAGTTAAATAAGAAAAACCTTTAGCATAACCATTTGTTAATAAACCAAAATGCAATCTACCATTTTTAGAACGAAGATAAGATTTAGATGTAGATAAATAAAAACCAGAAAAAGTAGATGGTCTTTCAATTTTTTCTTCTGACGACCAGGAAAGAGCGAAAGTATATAAAAAACCAGTAGATAAAGCAGGTCTTTTATATTGTTCTGAAAAAAAAGTATATTTTAAATCACCAGTAATTAATTGAGCAAAACCAGCATTAGTCCAGATAATATTTTTATTTGGGTCATTTTTTCGTTTACCAATAAGTTCACCAACAATAGGAGTAATAATTAAATCAAAATTAAAACCAGTGGTAGCAGGTTCACCACGATATCCTGTTGGTAATAAAACAATACCACTTCGTTGTGTATCAAGAAATCTGATTTCTTCTGTTTCTTTTACAATTTTTATATCTGATTTTGCAGTTTCGCTAAATAATGATGTACCACAAAAAAAAATAATAATTGTAACAATAATATATATTTTTTGCATTTATTTTTTCTTTAAATTTTTATATATTTCAGGATTTAAATTAGGGTCATTATACATTTTAAATTGGCGATAAACAATAATTTTTTTTTGACCTTTAATTATTTCATCAAAGAGAAATTTTAATGCTTTTAATAATAATTTTTTTTGTTTGATTAAAATATTCAATTTATTTTTACAATTAGATTTATGCAGAGAATCGACATCGTCTCTCAACATTTGTTCTTGCATATGATAGATTTTCAAAGTTAGAATAGTTAAACGGTCAATTGCAGAACCAGGTGTTTCAGTATTTATTTTTACATCTTTTTTATATTTAATTTTTGCTTTTTTGAATTCTTTTAAAAGATAATCATCAATCAATTCGATTAAATCATTTCGTTCTTGATTTTTTTTATCTATTTGTCTTTTTATATCAGCAATTGTTTTATCTGTTGCAGCAGGGTCTCTTGCTTTATCCTCTAAATGCCATAATTCATAATTTTTTTTTTGTAATGAATATATTAGTTTTTCTAACTCTGATAAACTATTTTGTTCAATATCTTTTTCCTGATGCCATAAATCAACTAAATTTTCACTTAATTTTGAGAATTTTAAAAAGTTTATAAAAAAATTCATAATTAATATTGTTTAAGCAAACTTTCTTTTTCAAATTTTTTCTCTCTTTTTTCCCAGTAAGTTTTTGCATCTTTATCAAAATTTTTCTTCATATAATCTTTACCACAAAGTTTTAAAATAAAAGCAACAGGTGTGAAAATACAATAAAAAATAAATGCAAGCACAATTTTACTTACAATTTTTTCACCTAAAAAAATTGAGAATTTCATCCAGCAATTATAAAAAGGCTGTAAAATAATCGGTGCAATAACACCTATGATAATAAAGGCAAAAGCAATAATATAAACAATTTTTGCTACAGTGCCAAAAGTTTGCCATCTTTTAAACATAAATAAAATTGATAGTAAGACTAATAAAGCAATACCCATAGTAAAAGCAAATTTTCTTAATTCATTATTTTGTTTTTCATTTTTTGTCATTTTTATTCACCACCATAATTAATTTATTTAATCAAGGTCAAAATCAGTCATCCAACTTTTGTCTTTTGGAATATCTTTAATTTTCTTTTTATCAATTAAAAAATTGCCCATAATTAAATAGTCCATTTCAGTTCTTAAAAAACAGGTAAAAGCGTGTTGAGGTGAACATACAATTGGTTCACCACGCACATTAAAAGAAGTATTTATTATAATGCCATAACCTGTTCGTTTTTTAAATGCTTCTATTAATTTGTAATAAAGTGGATTTGTTTCTTTATTAACAGTTTGTAATCTACCAGAATAATTAACATGAGTAATAGCAGGGACATCAGAACGAGGTGCATGTATTTTAATTCTGAATTTTATATAATCTTTACTATTAATTAAATTTTTGATTTTATTGTATTCATCCATACGACCTAATTTTTGTAATTCAACTAATTCTTCTTCTAATTTCTTTTTTTGTTCTTCAACTTTTTTTTCTAATTCTTCTTCTGATGGCATTGGAATTAATTTATCTTTACGAATATTATCAATTAGCAGCATATAAGGACTTTTCATAGGCGATTCAAAAAATTGAGTTACATCTTCTTCTAAAACAGAAGGTGCAAAAGGTCTGAATGATTCACGATATTTTATTTTTAAATTCATAATAGATTGCATTTCAGTAGAACGAGCATCGCCTAAAATACTGCGTGCCCCAAGCGCGCGTGGTCCAAATTCCATTCTTCCTTGAAACCAGCCAATAACATTTTGTTTTTCAATTAATTCTGCAATTCTATCAGGTATTTCCTCAGTTGGAATGTATTCATATTCGACATTTTTATCTTTTAAAAATCTTTCAATATATTCATTACTATACTCTGGACCTAAATAAGAACCTTTTTGAAAATCATTTATATTATCTGCTTTTCGTTCATTTTCTAAGTATTGATACCAGACCATTAAAGCAGCACCAACAGCCCCCCCAGCGTCACCAGCAGCAGGTTGAATCCAAATATCATCAAAAACTTTTTCCATAAGTAATTTACCATTAGCAACGCAGTTTAATGCCACTCCACCAGCCATACATAAATATTTTTCACCAGTAATTTTTTTGATATTTCTTGCTAATTTATCTATTATTTCTTCTGTAACAAATTGAATTGAAGCAGCGAGGTCCATTTCTCTTTGTGAAATAAAAGTTTCAGGTTTTCGTGCAGGACCACCAAATAAATCAGCCATTTTTTTACTTGTCATTTTCAAACCAACCATATAATCAAAATAGTCTAAATTAAGCCGAAAAGAACCATCTTCTTTAATATCAATTAATTCTTTTTTAATTAAATCAGCATAAATAGGTCTGCCATGTGGCGCTAAACCCATTAATTTATATTCGCCTGAATTAACTTTAAAACCACAGAAGTAAGTAAAAGCAGAATATAAAAGACCTAAAGAATGAGGGAATTTAATTTCACCAATAATTTCAATTTTATTATTTTTGCCAACCCCATAACTTGTTGTAGTCCATTCGCCAACACCATCTAATGTAAGAAAAGCAGCCTGTTTAAATGGTGATGGAAAGAAAGCAGAAGCAGCGTGTGAATAATGGTGCTCAGGAAAAAGAATTTCACCGTCATAATTTAATGATTCCATAATTAAATCTTTAATAAAGAATTTTTGTTTTAACCAGATAGGTAAAGCCTCGACAAATGATTCAAAGCCTACTGGTGCATAACTAAGATAGGTTAATAAAAGACGGTGAAATTTTAATAATGGCTTATCATAAAAAGCCACATAACTTAAATCAGATACTTTGATGCCGGCATAATTTAAGCAAAAATTAATAGCATTAATAGGAAAATTCTGGTCGTGTTTTTTTCGAGTAAATCGTTCTTCCTGTGCTGCCGCTACAATTTCACCATTGTGTATTAAAGCAGCAGCACTATCATGATAAAAACAAGAAATACCTAAAATATACATAATTAAACTCCTTAAAAAAATTTATTAAAAAAAGTGAAAAGTAATAATAATATAATTTTAATAAATTGTCAAATTATTTATATTTCTTTCAACTTAATTTTTTTGAAGATAAATAAAAATTTTTCAATTAAGATAATGAAAAATAAATTATTTTTATTTGTGTCATTTTCATCTTTTAAGATAAATTTTTTCTTAATATTATTTTGCCGAACAGTTCCAATAATTTCATTGCGTTTATTTTTTTTAATTTTTTCAATTGTAATGTTTTCAACAAAAAAAACAGGGATATAATTTTCTTTTGTTAAAGGGATCAAATATTCTAATTCTAATAATGAATTATATTTTAAATCTGTTAATTCAATTTTAAAAAATTTATCAGTATTGAAAAGATAATCTTTTTCTTCATCAAGTTTTATATTTGTAAATTCAAGATATTTTTCAATAAAAGAGAAAATAGTTTCTTTTTGAAATTTTCTTAATGCATTTTGCAATTTATAAAATATTTTTAGAATTTCAAATCTATTAAAATTATCAATTTTTTTTAATAGAGATTTAATTAGATAAACTTTACATTTTTTTAAATTATTAATAGCAGAGATAAAATATAATCTATTTTCACCAATAATTTTTTTAGGAGTAATAAGCATAGATGGAATAATGACACTTAAATAATTATTAGTAAAAATTTTAAGACCAATTTGTTTTAATAAAATTAATTTAATGAAAGAATCACCAGTTGCTTCTGCATCAGCAGCAGCGCGATGTGCATCAATTAATTCAATTCCCATATCTTCAGAAATAGCACCTAAACTAAGACCTGACATTGGTCTAATTGATTGCGCAATCATTCTTGTATCATAACTTTTCATATTAAAAGTTTTATTCAAATACTTCTTATATGCTTTGCTAATAAAGGAAATATCAAGTCCACCATTATGAACAACAATAAAATCAGCATCACTTAAAAAGTTAGCAAAATCTTTAATAACATCTTTAATTACAGGTGCATTTTTAACCATTTCATTTGTTATATTAGTTAAGTTGACAATATGCTGTGGAATAAATCGTTGGGGATTGACCAGTGTTTGAAATTTATCAACTTTAACACCATTACGATATTTAACAGCGCCGATTTCTATTATTTCATCAAGCATTGATGTACCTGTGGTTTCTAAATCATAAGCAACAAATGTTTTATTAAATAATTCTTCTTCTGATAAAAACAAAGATTGAATTAATTTAAAAGTTAGAACTTCAAGAGATAGAGAATATTTGCTTTTATATTTTTCCTCAGTAAAGTTATTAAAAATAATTAGTTCATTTTTTTCTTCTTCATTTATTTTATCATAATCAGTAATTTTTATAATTTGATTTTTTTTATCACTAATTGAAAAAGAGCCAACAATAATATTTAATCTATTTCTTAAAGAAACAGAAATATCATTAAAAATAATTTCTTTTTTTTGCCATTTAAAAAATTTAGAAATTAGATAAGCAGAAAAAATAGAGGAAAGTTCATTATTATAATGTATTACAATTTCAGCAGATTTATCATACATAAAACTTTTAATTAAAGAAAGTGCTTTACTAATATTATTAATAACAAAAGGATTAAGAAAAGTATCAAAATCTGGCATATAAAAATGATAGATTTCTTTTTCATTATCAGTTTTCAAAAGTTGTGCAAGAATATTTTTTGTAAATTGTGAAATTTCAATTTTTCTTTTCATTTAATGACCTGATTAAAGTAAGATGATTTGCAATTTTTAATTTTAATTCTACAACATCAAATGGTTTTTTAAGAAAATCAACCGCACCTGCTTTTAATGCTTTAATAGCAGCGAGTCTATCATCAGCAGCAGAAACAAAAATAAAAGGTGGTAATGGATAGATTTTAAATTCTTCTTTTAATTTTTCTAATAATCTTAAACCTGATAATTTAGGCATATAAATATCACAAATAACAAAATTAATTGTAGATGGATTTTGTAAAATAATATTTAAAGCAATTTCACCATCTTTTGCAGTTAAAACTTTGTAACCTTCTGCTTTTAAAACATTTTCTAAATTTTTTAAAACAAGTTCACTATCATCAGCAATTAAAATTGTTTCTTCGCGTGTGTGTTTTTGATTAATTAAAATTTTTTCTATATGTTCAGCCAGAGTTTCAGGTTTAAAAGGCTTGATAAAATACTCAGTTATTCCTAAATGAAAAGCATTGTCAACATCTTCCTTTGTATTTTTAGATGTAATCATAATGATAGGTATATTTTCTAAATTTTTATTTTCTTTAATTCGACGAATAGTTTCAAAACCATTAATACCAGGCATTTCAATATCACAGGTAATTAAGTTTATTTGTTCATGCTTTAATAAATCAAGTGCTTTTTCACCTGATTCAGCTTCGATTGTTTTGTAGCCCATAGTATGAAGTGCACGAGTAATAATAGCACGAATCATAGGACTATCATCAATGATTAGAATTTTTTCATCTTTTATTGAAACACCTTTACTTTCAAAATCGCGAATCATTTTTAATAAATCTTCTATTTGATAAGGTTTAGTAAGATAAGCATTTATGCCTGATTCAAAACCTAATTTAATGTCAGCAGGTTTATCCATACCAGAAACCATTATGATAGGTAAAAAAGAAAATTCAGGAATTAAACGAATTTTTTTACAAATGTCGTAACCTGTTTCTTTTTCTAAAATATTATCAACAATTAACAAATCAATTTTTTCAGTTTGTAAAATATTTAAACCTTCATCACCATTTGTAGCAGTAAATACTGAATAATAAGGACTAACAAATTTTTTTACAAATTGTCTTTGAAAATAACTATCATCGATAATTAAAATTCGCGAAAACATATTTTTATTTATTTATCAGTTTTTGATATAAAGATAAAACTTTTTTAGCCACAGCAGTCCAACTATAAAATTGAATAGCACGGTCCCGACCTTTTTTTCCCATCTGTTTTCTTAATTCTTCATTTGCCATTAAATAATTTATTTTTTCGGCTAATTTTTTAGAAAAAGCATCAGGATTTATAGGTTCAAAAGGTGCTACCTGATATTGTTCAAATTCAACTAAAAAACCAGTTTCACCATCAAGAACAACTTCCTTAATACCACCAACAGCACTTGCAACAACAGGAACTTCACAAGCCATAGCTTCTAAATTAATAATACCAAAAGGCTCATAAATAGAAGGGCAACAGAAAACAGCAGCATTTGAATAAATTTCAATAAGAGAAGGTTTAGGCACCATTTCTTCAATCCAGACAATATTATCACGAATATTGCGAACATTAGCAACAGCCGCTTCCATTTCTTTTGCAATTTCTTTTGTATCAGGTTCACCTGCACATAATACAATTTGAACATCTGGATTAATATATTTAATTGCATTAACTAAATGTATAATACCCTTTTGTCTTGTAATTCTACCAACAAATAAAACATACGGCTGTTCAGTATTTATTTTATATTTTTTTAATGCTTCTTTTGATAAAACTGGTTTATATTCTTCTGTGTCAATACCATTAGGAATAATATGAATTTTTTCTTCTTTAACATTGAAATATTTTAATATATCATTTTTAGTTTCTTTTGAAACAGCAATAATAGCATCAGCCATTTCAAGTGCAGTTTTTTCAACCCAGGTTGATAAATCAAAACCACGACCTAATTGTTCGCGTTTCCACGGTCTTAAAGGTTCAAGAGAATGAGTAGTTATAACAAGCGGAATACCATATAAAATTTTTGCTAAAATACCACCAAAGTGTGAATACCATGTATGGCAATGCACAATATCAGCATCAATTTTTTCGCTATTAAAATTTATACAAATATCAAATGCTTGTAATGGTGATTTTAATAATGGTTCACAATTATAAAATTTTTTTTCATCAAAATTAAAACCACGAACTTTTAAATTTTTTTCATTTACGAATTGATTACCAAAACATCGAACTTCTGTTTCAGTTAATTTAGATAGTTCTTTACTTAAATATTCTATATGCACACCAGCACCACCATAAGTATGAGGTGGATATTCACGAGTTAATAATAAAACTTTCATAACTGCCCTCCAGAATAGATATAATAAAAAATTAAATCATATTTATAAAAATTTTTCAATAAATTTTTTAATATTTATTTAACCAATAAACCAATCACAAATATTTTTTTCAGAAGAAATAATATTTATACCAATTAAAATTATAGGTTTATTTTTAATTTGATATTATTCTATATATTTTCTTCTTTTTATTTCCGCTATTGCTTTTTCAGCAGTTTTATTGCATATAATTCTATTATATATATTTTTTCTTTTGTTTCTATTAACATATCAACTCTGTTAGTAGCACTTTATAATTCAGAATATACTTTTAATTCATTATATGATAATAGATTCATTATTAAATAAAATATTGTATGATAATATTTTTCTCGTTCTGCTGTATTTTTCGGGATTATTGCGTGTGGAATGATTGCAAATGATTTTTTTATTAATGCAAAAAATATTTTATAATCATTTGTAATTAATATTTTTTTAATTTACTTTTGATTATTTCAGCAAAATTTGATATATCAATTGCAATTGGTTTTATAAAAAAATATTCTTACATCACTCAAAAAAATGCAGGCAATTTAAAAAAGAAAAATCAAATAAAATCTTTATTTTTTACCTTTATTTTTTTTTGTAATTAAAGAATGTAAATATCTGTTAATTATGTTTAAATAAGCTTTAGCGCTTGCTTCAATAATATCAGTACTTGCACCTCTTGCAACAAATTTTGTATTATCAACTTCAGCTATTATAATAACTTCACCAATTGCATCTCTGCCTTTTGTTTTTGCTTTTAAGTTATAATCAATAATATTAACTTTAAATTTTGTAATTTTATCAATAGCATTAAATAAAGCATCAACAGGACCATCACCAGTTGCAGCAGCCTGATATTTTTCATTATCTTTAATCAATTGAACAGAAGCAGTAGGTAAAATATTATTACCACTACTAACCTGAAATTTATCAATGATAAAAATCTCTTTTAATTTTAATACATCACTTTCAACAATAGCAATAATATCATCATCAAAAACTTGTTTCTTTTTATCACAAAGATTTTTGAATTCAACAAAAGCTTTTTCAAATTTTTCGCCATCAATTTCATAACCTAATTCTTTTAATTTGAGTTTAAAAGCGTGCCTTCCAGAATGTTTGCCTAATACTAATTCACTTTTTTCAATACCAATATCTTTTGGGCTCATTATTTCATAAGTTAATCTTTCTTTAATCACACCATCCTGATGAATACCTGCTTCGTGTGCAAATGCATTTTTCCCAACGATTGCTTTATTTGGTTGAACATTTATTCCAGTAATATTTTGAAGTAATTTACTTGTTTTGTATATTTCTTTAGTTATAATGTTTGTATAAAAATTAGGAAATAAATCTTTTCTTGTATTTAAAGCCATAACAACTTCTTCTAATGCAGCATTACCAGCGCGCTCGCCAATACCATTTATAGTGCATTCAACCTGACGAGCACCATTTGCCACTGCTGTTAATGAATTTGCAGTTGCTAATCCTAAATCATTATGACAATGCACACTGAATATTACTTTATCACTATTTTTTACTCGCTCTATTAATGTTTTAATTAATTTACCAAATTCAAATGGAATAGAATAACCAACAGTATCAGGAATGTTTATTGTTGTTGCACCTGCTTCAATTACTTTTTCAACAATAGCGACTAAAAAATTTATATCCGAACGAGCAGCATCTTCAGCACTAAATTCAACATTATCACATAATTTTTTAGCTAATTTAACTGCATTAACAGCAGTTTCCAGAACTTTTTCTTTTGTTGATTTTAATTTGTATTTTATATGTATATCTGATGTAGCAATAAAAGTATGAATTCTTGGTTTTGCTGAATATTTTACTGCTTCATAACAGCGTTTTATATCTAATTCAACAGCACGCGCAAGCCCAACAATTTCTGGTCCTTTAATTGTTTGAGCAATAAGTTTTACTGCTTCAAAGTCACCTTGCGATGAAATAGGAAAACCTGCTTCAATTGCATCAACTTTTAATTTTGCTAATTGTTTTGCAAACATTAATTTTTCATCAATATTCATACTGGCGCCAGGCGATTGTTCACCATCTCTTAAAGTCGTATCAAATATTTTTATATTTATTTTATTGGTTTTCATAAACTTCACTCCTTTCAGGAATTTTTTTAAATCTAAAAATAAAAGTAATTGGACCAGATAAAACATAACATAGCGAAAAAGCAAACATAATAAACCCTGGTAACATCATAAGTAAGAAAATCAAACTACTAATTAAAAATAATAATAAATAAGGGTTTAATTTTCTTATATTTATTTTTTTCAAACTTGGATAACGAATTCTACTAACCATTAAATAAGTTAACACTATAATTGTGCCTGGTATTATTTCAGGTATTATTTGTAAGTATTTATCCAGATTAAAATTGAAATTAAATAAATTAAATTGATAACCAGAATATTTACTATAAATCCATAACATAGATGAAATAAATATAGATGCGCCAGTAATTGGCAAGCCACGAAAATCCTTTGCACCTTTTTCTTCACGCATTGCAATTACATTAAATCTTGCTAATCTAATTGCGCCAGCCATTAAAAATAAAAAAGCTAACATCCAGCCAAATTTATGACCACCATATTCATCAGGACGAAGAAATCTCAAATATAAAATGATAGAAGGGCAAACTCCAAATGAAACCACATCAACAATTGAATCAAAATTAAAACCAAAATGAGAAACTGTTTTTGTAGCTCTTGCAACCATACCATCGAGACCATCCATTAAGCCAGCAATTGTTAATAATGCAGCAGATTTTTTCCATTCATTATTTAATGCTAAAATAACAGAATAAAATCCGCACACCATATTTGCCAGAGTAAATAAACTCGGCAATATAAACATTCCATTTTTTAATTTTTTCTTTTGTATTTTCATTTATTTCAAAATTATATTTATTTAATTTTAAAAGTCAATTAAATTGTTTTAAATAATTTGAAATTGAAAAAAATATAAAAATAATTTTGAATAATTATTATTTTTAAGAATTCAATTATAATTTGTATCCTACTAAATAAATAAGTATTATTACATTTTTTGTTTATTTATTCACTATTTTTAGCTGTTTCAGTAATAATTATTTTAATGTTTAAAGTGTCTTATGCCAGTAAAAATCATTATACCTTTTTTTTCATCTATTTTTTTAATTACATCTTTATCTCTTATAGAACCACCTGGTTGGATAAAATATTTTATCCCATCATTTAATGCTTGTTCGATTGTATCAGGAAAAGGGAAAAAAGCATCAGAGAAAAAAAAGATTTTTTTAAAAAATTTTTCTTTATCAAATTTAATATTTTTTTTCAAGAAATTTAAAGCATCAAATCGTGCTAACTTATTATAACAGTCAACCCGATTAGGTTGACCCGCCCCTTTACCAATAATACAATAATATCCTTTTTTATATTCATAAACTAATGAAATAGCATTTGATTTTAAATGTTTAACTGATTTAATACCAAAACTAATAAGATTTTTATTTATTTTTTTAGGTTTTATTTTTGATACTACTTTTAAATATTTATATAATTTATTATCCTGAGTTTGTTCTAAAAAGCCACCTGATATTGTTCTTATTATTTCTTTTTGTGTATCAAAAAATTTGTTTATTTTTAATATTCGCAAATTCTTTTTTGTCTTTAATAAATCTAATGCCTGTTTTTCAAATGCAGGCGCAATTATTATTTCTATAAATTTGTCTTTTAAAAATTTTGCACTATTTAAAGAAACTTTTTTAGTAAAACCAATGACACTGCCAAAAGCAGAAACTTCATCACCAGCCCAGGCAAATTTTAATGCTTCAAAATCATTTTTTCCTGTTGCTAATCCACAGGGATTATTGTGTTTTATAATACAAACAGTATTTTCATTTTTAAAATCATTCAGGATATTTAAACACGCATCCACATCTAAAATATTATTATATGATAAATCTATACCATTCAATTGTTCATAATTGCCTAATCCAGAATTATTTTGACTTTCTAAAATATAAAGTTTACCTGATTGATGATTATTTTCACCATAGCGTAATTCTTTTGTTTTGTCATAATAAATTGGTTTAAATAATAATTCCTTTTGTTCGATTTTTTCTTTGTTTTCTTTTAAATAATTTATTAAAAAAAATTCTGCATTTAAGAATTTTTTCGAAATTATTTCAAATGAATCATATTTTGAAATAGGAAATACTATTTGTTCGAGTATTTTCTCTTCATTGTTTTCTATTTTTGTTAATGTTACACCACTAACTTTATAATTATTTTTTATGATTGAATTTATTATTTGATTTTTTGAAATAAATTTTGAGATATCAAGACCAAAAATAATTCTAAATAAATTTTTTTCTGATTTTAAAAAATCTGGAATTTGACAATTATAAAATAGAAAAATAAAATTTTTATTTTGAAAAAATTTTTTTATATTCTGAACAAATACAATGTCAGAAAAATTTTTTTTAATTAAATCAGAAACATTATTTTTTTCATCATAAAAAATAATAATTTTTTCTTTCATAGAATAATTATTGATATAATAAACAATATTAGATTGTCAAATTAAATAATTTAAAATTTAGATATTATTTTGTATAAAAATTTTAACAAAAAAAATTTTAAGTCTGATCTAAAAATTGAAATACTCATTTTAAAAATATTTGTTTTGCTTATTTATTTTAAATTTTTTTTTAAAATCCAAAAATTTTTTTAAAAAACTTGACAAAGAAAAAGAAAATTTGTAAAAAAACATAAAATGGAGGTAAAGATATAAAACAAAATAAAAAAATAATTTTTTAAAAATGAAAAAAAAATATATTCTTCTTTTTTTGCAATTTTTATTTTTATTATTTATTTTTAATAATTATTTATTAGCCATTGATACCTGGACAGTTATTCAAAATATCCCTTATGGGGTTGGACAGGGAGGTTCATTAGTAGCCACGAGTGATACTATTTATGCTTTGTGTGGTAATAATTCAAATTATTTTTATAGTTATTCAATAATAGAAAATATTTGGTACCCATTACAGAATGCACCTTTATCTATATCTGGGGGTGGTGCATTAGTCTATCCAGGAACAGGGGACACCATTTATGCTTTGGGAGGAACTAATTCACAGAATTTTTATGCTTATAGAATAAGCCAGAATAACTGGATTTCATTAGCAAATATACCATATTCAGTTTCAGATGGTGGTGCATTAGTTTATCCAGGAATAGGTGATACAATATATGCATTTTGCGGTAATGCTTCTAACAATTTTTATGGTTATTCCATAAGTAATAATATATGGACATTATTAGCAACAATTCCCTTTTCTGTTAGTACTGGCAGTGCACTTGCAGGCATTGGCGATTCAATTTATGCTTTTAATTCAAATAGTGGACAATTTTGGTGTTATTCTATTTTAAATAATAATTGGACTTCTTTAACTTCTTTACCGTTTACACCTGATGCAGGTGCAGCAATGTGTTATCCTGGTTTTGGTGATAATATTTATGCTTTCAAAGGTGGTAATACTAATCAATTCTGGGCTTATTCTATTAGCGATAATAGTTGGACATCTTTAACACCTGCAATTTTTAATATAGGAACTGGTGGTGCATTAACATATTTAGGTGGTAATATTTATGCATTAGTTGGTGGTAGTTCAACTCAATTTTTAAAATATGGATATACTGGACCTAACTGGTATGTAAACGATATTAGTCAATTAAATGATACTTATACATCAAGTATTGGCGCTGATACTTATTCTGGTAGTTCACAATTTCCTTTTAGAACAATAAGGCAGGCTTTATTAAAATCTATGCCGGGTGATACTATTTATATTGATATAGGCACATATAGTGAGACAATAGTGATTAATAAAGATGGAATTTCGCTAATTGGAGCGGATTCAGCGACAACGATAATTGACCCACCTGGCGATTCAACTAATACTTCACTTTATGGTATTTATGCTGATGCAAAAACGAATTTGCACATAAGTAATTTGCGAATCACTGATTGTTATTATGGTATATATTTTAATAATGTTGATACATCAGTAATTAATAATGTGTGGGTAGAGTGGTGTGGAAAAACAGGCGGAAGTGGTGCTGGAATTACTTTAAGAAATGGTTCAGATTCAAATATAATACAGAATTGTTATGTGTATAAAAATATTTATGGTCTTTTTATCTATACTAACTCAAATAATAATACTATAACAAATAATTTATGTTCAAATAATAATTATGGTCTTTTTATCTATACTAACTCAAATAATAATATTATAATAAACAATATAACCTTAAATAATGTTTATATTGGTTTAAATATTGGTTTTTCAAGTAATAATAATATTGAAAACAATATAAGTTCAAATAATAATTATGGATTCTATATTGAAACTACGGACAGTAATTACATAAAGAATAATACAATTTCTAATAATGAATTTGGTTTGTATTTATATAGTTCATTTAGTAATAATGTAATATCAAACAAAAGTATAAATAATGATTCAGGCTTTTATATCGATTCTTCTGGCACAAATTATATAACTAACAATACAATATTGAATAATAAAGAAGGGCTAATAGATAAATCTTCATATAATAATTATATAGTCCAAAATGATATAAGAGGAAATACAGAATATCAAATAATATTAAAAGAATCGACAAATAACGAAACTATAGTAAAGAATAATATAATAACAGGAAATACAAATCCAGATTCAGCAGTAATAAATA
>Ga0116165_1000597_pt1 | contig 30119 bp, 20 predicted proteins | sample AD_JPNMR1_MetaG_FD_89885 | JGI IMG/M metagenome (GOLD analysis project Ga0116165, IMG submission 89885) | Active sludge microbial communities of municipal wastewater-treating anaerobic digesters from Japan - AD_JPNMR1_MetaG | ecosystem: Engineered > Bioreactor > Anaerobic > Digestate | place...
ATCAAATCCAGGTATTCGGTTTTCCAGTCTTCTTCGGAGGCCGGAAGGACATCGATAAATCGGCGGGTTTTTTCGCAGCCGCGCAGCTGGACGTTTTTTTCTTCGAGGGCTGTTTTGACGGCCGGCAGGAAACGCTCGGCAATCTCTGCGTGGACCAGCAGCGCTTCGGCGGCGTTGCAGACGGCCGGATACTGACATTTGGAATCGACGGTGATTCGAACCGCCATCTCGAGGTCGGCGTCTTTGTCCACATAGACGTGGCAGATGCCGTCGGCGTGTCCGAGAACAGGGATGTTGGTGTTGTTCATGATATGTCGGACGAACTCATTGCTGCCCCGGGGGATAATCAGGTCGATAGAATCGTCCAGTTTCAGCATCGAGGCGACGTCGGCCCGGGTTTCCAGCAGGGCCAGCCAGCCGTCGGGCAGTCCGGCCTGAAGGGAGGCCTTCAGAATGACCTCGGCCAGAACCCGATTGGTTTCGGCGGCCTCTGAACCGCCTTTGAGCAGCACGGCATTGCCGCTTTTCAGACAGAGCGTGGAAATCTGCACGAGGGCATCCGGTCTGGATTCAAAAATAACGCCGATGACGCCGATCGGGCAGGTCACCTTGTACAGTTCCAGTCCCTTGTCCAGTTCCGTTGCACTCAGGGTCGCTCCGACCGGGTCCGGCAGGGCGATTAAACTATCGATGCCTTTGCAGACATCCTCAATTTTCTTTTGGTCGAATTTGAGGCGTTTCAGGAGCGGGGCGGCCAGCTTTTCCTGTTCCGCCTTGCGGAGGTCCTGTTGATTGGCGGCGATGATTTTTTCAGCATGGGCCTGCAGGGCGTTTCGGATGCAGGCCAGGGCATGGTTTTTCTCTGCCGAAGACAGAGACGAAAGCACCAAAGAGGATTCCTGGGCTTTCAAAGCAAGATTTTCAATGGTCATTGTCTATCCCGAAAATCCCTAAGTAACGACAATCCAGTATTTTATCAGTCATTAACATATATCTTTTTTTTCTTTGAAAATACAGAGGAAAATGACAAAAAACTTACATCTAAATATATACAGGATATACAGGTTATGTCTTATAATGTTACCTTATTCCGAATAGATAATCATAGTTGTTTTTAACGGATGCACAAAGTTTATCGGCCTTAGCACACGGCTGGTAAGCCGCTTCCTTTTTTTAATCCATTCCTTTTGGAATCTTTTTGGAATCTTTGCTTAAGACCTGCTCGGTTCAAGACGATTTGTCGCCGGAAAGATTTTTCGGAGATACTATATGAACCAACTGAAATGGGCAGTCTTTTTACTCGGATTTTTCGGGGGAATTTCATTTGGGGGGATTGCGGTTCTGGATGTTCAAAAAGATGAAGCGTTTTTGAAGAATATGCGGATGAGCGGTCTGCTTGTTTCAAGCGGATATACCTACTCTTTTATTAGAGGTTCGAGGTATATTACCGACGGCAGCGATTATCAGGCCGTACAAAATGCCTTTCAGAAATGGACTTCCGCAAATTCGTACCTTTGGGCAGTGGAAGTGCCGTCAAAAGGGAATTTTACGCCCGGCCGCCGGAATGGTCGGAATGAAATTGCCTGGATAAGTCCGACGGAGAAAGAGTCGAACCCATGGAAAAATGTCCTGAACCTGCCGGATACGATTCTGGCGGTTGTAAAGGTCTGGGTGGAGTCGGCAACCAATCGTGTGATTGAGAGGGATTTGTATTTTAATGATGTGACTGTGTCCTGGAGGACGGGCAGTGATGGGGACGAAGGAGGGTTTTGGGTGGAGCGGGTGGCCTTGCATGAGATCGGCCATTTGTTCGGCCTGAGGGATGTGTACAATCCGGGCCAGAAGGGATGGGAGGGGTGGATGGGGGAAGGGAATGAGCTTTTGACTATGTACGGCTATTCCTCCCGATGGGATGAAACGGCGGCGGTGCACCCTGTCGAGTCGGCGGCGCTGGCGTTTGTCTATTTTTCCGTTCCTGAGCCGCGTTCAATGCCCGTCTTTGCCCTGGCCGCTGCGATGTTTTTTATTCCCCGCAGACGCTGAAAAGCTTTTTGGATTGGATACTTGACAAAAGAGGGGCGGTTTCGTACTCTTTGGGGCAGTTGTTTTCGCGGGCGTAGCTTAATGGTAAAGCCCCAGCCTTCCAAGCTGGTTATGTCGGTTCGATTCCGATCGCCCGCTTAACAAGTAAATAAAGGCATTGACAAGACTTACAAATCTGCTATACTGGAAGTTAGCAACGATCCAGTGTAATTTCCAGTGTAGTTTACGGCAGGGGAGGTGAACAAAATACCGTTTGTATTCTACCGTCTGTTTTGGAATGTCTCTGCTTTTTAGTGTCCGGTCGTCAAACCCGGCCGCTAAGGCCGTCCCGGCCAGCCAAATCACCGCCCAGCGGCTGGCAACCCGCATCCAAAACTCCCGATGAACTTGCCCTTCCAGCCCGCCGGAAAATGCCTTGACGACCGATCGGGTGTTCGACAGGGTCCAGTCAGGCCCTAAAAACGTCAGCTGCAAGAGGTTGCGAACCGTTGGGGAAATCCCCAGCCGGTCATAATGCAGCCCGCCGAAGTCATTGTTCAGCAGCTCCGCCGCCGCCCGATACAGCTGGGATTCCTCCATCTTGCCTTCCAGCAGCTGCGTCTTGTACTTTTCCCGCAGGTGATCCAATTCCCGCAGGGCGGCTAATGAAACAAAAAGAGAAATCTCTCAGAACAGTGTATCATAATTAAATCTCAGACGGACAAAGTATCTGAATATGCAACGACTTTAGTTTCCTTGAAATAGCGATTGCAATCTTTTATAAATGAATGATATTATATTTCTAATTTTTTAGAGAGAGGTCGGTGTCGCAGGAGTCCTCCATAGCAGATATACATTGTCCGGTATCCGTGTTCCATTTATTTTAAGAAGGAGAGGGAATGGCTCGATTAGAAGACATTCAAAAAGGAGCGGTGCTTCGGGGTATTTTGCCGAACGGTTTGGTTACGGTTGTCGATGTGCGCTGGATTGGGAATTCGGTCATCGAACTGACCTACAAAGACGCCCAGGGAAGGCTGGGCAACGAGTTGATTTATCGGGACCGGGAATCTGACATTGTCATCGAAGAATCAGGGAAACCCTGGAGTTTCGGCGCCGATGGTTCGCTGTTCCGTCTGGTCTCGGAGGCGCAGCGCATCCAGTGGGCCCATTTGTTTGACCCCCATTTGGCCGTTCATACTTCGTTGGTCGAACCGCTTCCGCATCAGATTACGGCGGTTTATGAGCAGATGCTTCCCCGGCAGCCGCTTCGGTTTCTGCTGGCCGATGACCCCGGAGCGGGCAAAACCATTATGACTGGACTGCTGATTCGGGAGCTGATTGCCCGCGGCGATGTGGCGCGCTGTCTGATTGTCTGTCCGGGCAGACTGACGGAGCAGTGGCAGGATGAGTTGTTTCAGAAGTTCAGTCTTCCGTTTGAGATTATGACGCAGGATGCGTATGAGGCGGCCCGAACAGGCAACTGGTTTTTGGAAAATCCTCTGGCCATCTGCCGACTGGACAAACTCAGCCGCAATGAGGAGGTTCAGGAGAAACTGAAGGCGACGGACTGGGACCTTATCGTCTGCGATGAAGCCCATAAAATGAGCGCTTCCTATTTCAACGGCGAAATCAATTCCACCAAGCGGTACAAACTGGGCCGGCTGCTGTCCACGCTGACCAGGCATTTTCTTTTGCTGACGGCAACCCCTCACAACGGCAAAGAAGAAGATTTTCATCTGTTTCTGGCGCTTCTGGACGGGGACCGGTTTGAAGGCCGGTTTCGGGACGGGGTTCATACGAGCGATGTATCCGACCTGATGCGGCGAATGCTCAAGGAGCAGCTGGTTCGATTTGATGGAAGACCCCTGTTTCCGGAGCGAAGGGCTTATACGGTATGCTATAAGCTTTCTGATTCCGAGGCGCAGCTGTATAAAGAGGTGACTGAATATGTCCGCCAGGAGTTCAATCGAGCCGATGCGCTGGAAAATGAAGGACGAAAAGGCACCGTCGGGTTTGCCCTGACCATTCTGCAGCGCCGGCTGGCATCGTCTCCGGAGGCGATTTACCAGTCTCTTCGAAGGCGAAGAGAGCGTCTGGAGCAGCGTCTGCGGGAAGAAGAGATTCTGCGGCGAGGTCAGACCGCCGCTCTTGACTGGGAGCCGGATGTGCCGGCAGCGGCGGAGGAGGATTTGGAGGACCTGGAGGATGTGCCGGAGGAGGAGATTGTTCAGACCGAAGAGAAGCTGGTGGATCGGGCCACCGCCGCCCAGACGATAGCGGAACTGAAGGCGGAAATCGGCATCCTGAAACGGCTGGAATCCCTGGCCCTGCAGGTCCGTCAGTCCGGCTGCGACCGGAAATGGGAGGAACTGTCTCGTCTGCTTGGTGTTTTGAACGGCGGGCGCAGCTGCCTCCGGAATGGATGGCCGTGGACAGCGCGACTACAGAAAATAAGGCACTGGAATTTCTTCGGCAGCGGTTTGAAAATTGTTATCCGTTTCATCCGGCCACACTGTCCGTCTTTCAGCGAAAATGGCAGGTCCTTTCCCAGTATCAGCAGACTCGCGGCACGCTGGCTATGCTGGCTCAGTGGATATCCTGGGCTTATCGCACCGGCTATAAGGAAGCGCGCAAAGAACCGCTGATTACTCTGGGTTCGGCCCCGTTGGAGGTGCCGGAATTCCGAAGCATTGTGCTTGGACAGCTGGGGGAATCGCGACTGGTAGCCGCCATCGAGGCCGACATTTCCGGCATTCATTCTCACGCCCGTGCTTTGGATGCAGATACAAGAGGAGTTCTGCAGAATATTCATCGAAGGGTTGCGGCCACCATTTTGTTTGAGTCTTCGGGCGGTCAGGTCGATAAGGTCGCGCACTTGCCGGAGTTGCGTTTTGCCCTCGGGGAACCGGAGATTGATACCACCTCGATTGACAATGCGGCTTTTGCCCTGGAAGCCAAGTCCTACTTTATTCGCCGGGTGGGAGCTGACGGATTCAAAATCAGTCATCAGCCGACTTTGAAAAAAGTCGTCAATGACCGCCGGGCTTCTCTGGATGAAGAATCTGAAATCATTCCTGCCATGCGGTCGCTGATTCAGAAGGAATTTGAGCGGAATGCAGGGGTTCCCCTGGTTTTCTTTCCCACGGAAGGAGCAGCCGTTCCGGATACACCGCGGCTGGTTATGGTGGTAGCTGACCCTTGTTTGGAGTGGACAGACGGAGGCCCCTTGCGTGAGCAAATTGCAGAATGGACGAAACAGCGGGGAAAATCCCCTCGTTTGTATCCGGCCTCTCTGGTCTGGTGTGTGAAAAAGCCGGGTCGTGATTTACGCGACAAAGTGGAAGTCTGGCTAGCCTGGAAACGAGTCGCCAGGGAGGTCGCCGAAGGAACACTGGGGGGGAGATTTTGACCGCAGCGACCGGACGAGCATTCAGACGAATCTTTCGCAAGCCGAGGAAGCGGCCAGAGATGAAGTCTGGGGCGGGTATCGGTTTGCTGTACTGGCAGACAGCAAGGAACCGTCCGGCCTTAAAACAATTGATCTTGGTGCAGGCCACTCCAGCAGCGGTGACTCGATGTGCGGACGCGTCCTTACGGCACTCAAATCACAGGCGCTTTTGAACGAATCTGTCGGGGCAGGGTATATCGAGAGGAACTGGCCCCCGGCCCTGAAGGAGTCGGGAGCATGGTCTTTGGCCAGTCTTCAGCAGAGTTTTCTGAACGGCTCTCTTACCCGGCTTTTAGACCCGGTTGTGGTTTTACGTGCCCGGATCGTCGAGTTTGTTTCGAGGGGGGACTTCGGACTTGCATCCGGTGAGAAGCCGGACGGCTCGTATGAACGGGTTTGGTTTGAGGAATCAATTTCTCCGGATGAGGTCGCATTTGAGCAGGGAGTCTTTTTATTGCTTAAGTCAAAAGCCAAAGCTCTCAAAAGTATGCCGGAACCTGCTCCTAAGCCGGGGTCTGCATCGGGTTCAGGTTCAGAACATCAACCGCATCAACCAGAATCCGATCAGAAAACGGAACCTGAGCCGACTTCGTCTTCCGGTGCAGGGCAACAAACGTTCCGGATTTCAGGCAGTTTGCCCCCAGAGATGTGGAACCGACTGGGTACGAAGATTCTTCCAAAGCTGCGAAGCGGTTCTGATTTAAATATTCATGTGGAGTTTACAGTCACAGTTGAAAATGTGATGGTTTCTTCCTTCTCTGCGGATTTGCAGAATATCGTAAAAGATTTAGGATTGGGTGAACGGATTTCCATTGAGCCGATTTAGGTTTGGCTTTGGAAGGGTTTTTAACAGGAAATCCGCACTTATCTTTCCCAGTCCACCCTCGCTATTGTCTCCATAGTCTTTTGCGGTTCCTGCTCGGCATAGAATAATTGGGCTATTTTATAACAAACTCCTTACGCAGGGCAGGGCGCTGGGGGTTGTCCCCGGGCCATTGCTTTGGTGTAGGGGGCGACCTTTGATGGAATTAATGTGGTAAACTGCTTATTTGCTTCAAAAAATCTGCAGGAATTTCCTTTAGGGTTTTACCTCCCCGAGCAGGGGTCGAACCTGCGACCTAGCGGTTAACAGCCGCTCGCTCTACCGATTGAGCTATCGGGGAATCAGTATACTTCATAATATTGCTATTTTCGGCGATTTTGTCAAGAAAATCGCTTTCAAAAATTAATTTTTCCCATCAAAACTCTTGCTGGACAAACCTTTTTTTGACGACTATACTTTGAAAGGGTTTCAAAAAGTCTAAAAGGGTGAAGGTCTGTTCTTTTCCCAAAAGTAGAGACTTAAGCTTAGGAGATAAAAGGATTTACAGTAATGCCGATTGAAAAAGTCGACATTGATGGTTTTACCATTATCAAAAAGATCGGCACCGGTGCACGCAGTCTGATTTATCTGGCCGTTGATGAAGAGTCCGGCCAGACGGTGGCGCTCAAACGGGCTGTGATGGAAACGCCCGAAGACCTGCGTATTTTTGAGCAGATGGAGACGGAGTACAAGGTCAGCCGACAGATAGACCATCCCTATATTCGAAAATGTTATAAGATTCTCAGGAAACGGAAACTCCTCCGGACGCAGGAGCTGCTGCTTTCGATGGAATATTTCGACGGGCAGAGTCTGGAGGAGCTGCCCGGCCTGAGTCTGGGCGATGTCCTTCTGGTTTTTCGAATGGTTGCCACCGCCCTCAATGCCATGCATCAGAAGGGGTATGTCCACTGTGACATCAAGCCCAACAACATCCTTTTCAGCAAAAAAGGGGCCATCAAAATCATCGACCTCGGTCAAAGCTGCAAAATCGGTGAGATTAAGAAGAGAATTCAGGGGACTCCCGATTATATTGCGCCCGAACAGGTCCGGCGAGAGCATCTGAGTCATCGGACAGACATCTTCAATTTAGGTGCTACGATGTACTGGGCTCTCACGGGGAAAAATGCCCCTACCCTGATTCCCAAGAAGAATGAATACGGTTTTTCCGTTCCGGTTACTGCTGATTTTAAGTCGCCCAGCGAAATCTACAAAAAAATTCCTGCGGCCCTGTCCAATCTTGTGATGGACTGTGTAAAAGAACGGCCGGGAGACAGGCCCTCGAGTATGTCTGAAATCATTGCCCGTCTGGATGTGATGATTCGCGAAATCTTCGGAGCACGTCTGCAGAACCAGCAAAGCCATGTCGCAGCAAACAATCCAGCTGTATCTGAAGGGGGCTGAAGCTAACCAGTCCGACCCTCATCGGAAGGGCAATCTGATTGTCCTTCCCGAGAAAGGCCGAGTGATTGTCTCGGGCGATCTGCATGGTCATCGCAGGCATTTTGAAAAGATTGTTGACTATGCGGATCTTGAAAATCATCCTGAGACCCATGTAATTTTGCAAGAGATTCTTCACGGGGGGCCGGAGGATGATTACGGCGGCTGCCTTTCCTACCGCTTGCTTCAGGATGCTATTCGCTACAAACTGCTTTACCCGGGTCAGGTGCATATTCTCCTTGGCAATCACGATACAGCCGTCGTCAATCAGGGAACCGTGATGAAAAACGGGCGGGAGGTCAATGTGGCAATGCAGGAGGCAATGAAACGGGAATATCAGGACCATTTTGGGCTTGTGCATCAGGCGATGGTTCATTACCTCCTGTCGCAGCCGCTGGCGGTCAAGACTCCCAATAAAATCTGGATTTCCCATTCTCTGCCGGCGGACCCTTATGTGGAGTCGTTTGATTTGGAGATTTTTGACCGTCCTTACACAGCCGAAGATACCCGCCGGCCCAATCCAGTGTACCTCCTGACGTGGGGCAGGCATCATAGCCCCCAGGCCCTTTCCCGAATGGCTGAACGCCTTGAAGTGGACCTTTTTGTCCTGGGGCACCAGCCGCAGGATGAAGGATGGGGGATCGCCGGGGACAATACGATTATCCTGGCATCCGAACACAGTCACGGCTGTCTGCTCAATTTTGAGCTGGAGCGGCTCTACAACATCGAGCTGCTGAGCGAAAGGGTAGTTCCCCTTGCCTCTATTTTATAGTTTCTTTCGGCCGGGAGAATGTCGGCTGGATTCAGACCGTTTGGAATGTCCGGATTGTTTTTTGGAATCGGCTGCTGGATGAGGTTTGCCGGGTTCGGACGTCGGAGACGCTTTCTCTTCTTTGCTGTATGAAACAGGGGGGAGAATATCGGATTCTGCCGAAGGGCGGGAGGCATTTGTTTTGCTGCCGATAATAACAATTTGGTTTTTCCCCTGCCGCTTGGCTTCCAGCAGGGCTTCATCGGCCCGTTTCAAAAGTTCATCCGCGGTTTTTCCATCCTCAGGGAAAGAAGCGAGTCCGCCGCTGATTGTCAGCCGGCCCTGCCCTTCGGGTCCCAGCATTTTAAGACGAGATGCCGAAATCTCTTTCCGAAACCGCTCCGCCATAAAAAGCGGTTCACGGGGATGTTTGGCCGGATGATGCCGCCGCTCCTCCCCCGGTCCGGCACCGGCGGAGGACCTTTGTTTTTCCGGCAGGTCCCAAAAAACAACCGCAAACTCATCCCCGCCGATGCGTGCCACGACATCATGCGACCGACAGCAGCGGCGAATCATCTCGCCCGCTTCCACAAGCACCTTATCGCCGACCCAATGGCCGAATTGGTCATTGTATTGTTTAAAGTTGTCAATATCGAACAGGAGCAGTGTTACAGGGAATTGATACTGTCGGGCTAATGCCAAAACCTGTGCAAGAAACTGATTCAGATAGCGGCGGTTTTTCAGGCCCGTCAAATCATCCTCCGTTGCCAGTTTTTCCAGCTGGCGGATTCGTTCCTGGTAGTACCGTTCCCGCTCAGGGGTCAGCGGCTGGGCGACAGGTTTGGCCGGAGGGGATGGGATGAGCTCTTCCGCCCGAACCGGACAAATCAGGTAGTCGTCTGCAATTGCCTCCCTCTGGTTTCCGTGCCCGGTTAATTCTCGTGCGATCGGTTCTTCGAGCATTTCCGCCAAAAGAAGAATCCGCGACTGCGGACTGCTTTTCCGAAGGGCCTTCAGTGCCTCCTGCGGATGCCCCTGAATACAGGACAGCACCACCGCAATGGTCTCGAACGAAGCGGATTGTGCCTGTTCGATGCCCCCCAAAATTGATTCACAGACCGCCGCCCCGTTCAGACTGTCCGGATTCATCATGGCTTTTTGAGGCAACCCAATCAGCAGGATTTTTGGGGGTGAGTTTTCCATCGTTTATTCTGAATGAAACAAGGCCTCCAGTTCCTCCGGACTGATACGGATGCCGACTCCTTCCGGAAGGTTTTGCATCTTTTCGGGCGTATTGTTTCGATCGCTCTCCGCCGCCCAGCGAACAGCTTCTGTTAAAGGGGTATTTCTCGAGCAGGGCAGAATGACCCCTTCCCAAATCGCCTGCTGGAATTCGGCCGGAAATGCGGAGTTGTCCGTCTGCAAGGCAATACATCGCACAAAGGGGTGACGTTTCAGAAAGGTCAGAAATGAGCCGTGTTCTTTTGTAAGGTCCTTTGATGGAGCAACAAACACAGCAAGTTCTTCTTCGGAAAGGGCGGAAAGAATTCGTACGGCCTCATAAAGATTCGCACAGACTTCTCGGCGTTCCTCCCATTCGGCCGGATAAGACAGCGGCCCGAAAACCCGCTCCGCTCCGTCGAGAATCAGGATTTTGCTGACAGCCGGTATATCCATTATTTACCCTCAAATTCCAGACCCTATTTTACCAAATTTTTGTTAAAAAAGTCAAGGTTTCCCCAGATTACCATTTTTTGCTTTGCTCCATACTTTGTTATTGCGTTTGAAAGGCGATTCGATAGAGTACTGCAGGAAGGAAGTCCAACAATATCGGACCTTACGGGAAAGGAAAGGTTTTGCAGAGTTTTTTGGGATACCCGGATTTGAAAATAAATCGTCGAACCTTTTTACGCCGCTCTATCCTGACGGTTTCCGCTGCCGGGCTTTTGGCCTCCAAGAAAGGGTTTTCGTCGGAACCGTCTGATGCTTTTCCGGTCAAAATTGCTGTCGACGCCTCCAGAAAAATCGGCGAGTTTCGTCCTATCTGGCGGTTTTTCGGTGCCGATGAGCCGAATTATGCCTATATGAAAGACGGCAGGAAACTGCTGGCCGAACTGGGAGAACTGGCTCCCCAGAAAGTCTATTTCCGTGCGCATAATCTTCTCTGCTCCGGCGACGGAACCCCGGCCCTCAAATGGGGCTCCACTGGGGTCTATCGCGAGGATGAGCAGGGCAGGGCTGTTTATGACTGGACCCTTTTAGACCGCATCTTCGACACCTATCTGGAATGCGGCATCAGGCCTTATGTCGAGATTGGTTTTATGCCCAAAGACCTGTCCGTCAAACGCGAACCCTATCAGCATCGCTGGACCCCCTCGGCCAGATACGAAGAGATTTACACCGGCTGGGCTTATCCGCCGAAGGATTACGGCAAATGGGCCGAGCTGGTCTATCAATGGGCCAAACACTGCGTCCAGCGATACGGGCGCAGCGAAGTCGAAACCTGGTACTGGCAGGTCTGGAACGAACCCAACATCGGCTATTGGCAGGGCACATTCGAAGAGTTCTGCCGACTTCACGATACGGCGATTGATGCGGTCAGAAGAGCCCTGCCGACCGCCCGAGTCGGCGGTCCCGATGTTGCCGGCAGCGGCGGGCAATTCCAAAAAGATTTTCTCCGGCATTGTCTGGAGGGCACCAACCGGGCAACCGGTCAAATGGGTACTCCGCTGGATTTTGTGTCGTTCCACGCCAAAGGGGCCCCTCGCTTTGTGGACGGCCATGTTCGAATGGGCATTGCTGAGCATCTTCGAACCATCGAAGACGGGTTTCGCATCATTGCCTCCTTCCCGCAACTTCAGGGCCGGCCGGTCATTATCGGCGAATCAGACCCGGAGGGCTGTGCCGCCTGTCAGGGAGAACATCTGGGCTATCGCAACGGCACGATGTATTCCAGTTATACGGCCGCCGTTTTTGCCCGCAAATACGAGCTGGCCGAGCGGTACGGAATCAATCTCGAGGGGGCCCTCACCTGGGCCTTTCAGTTTGAAGGCCAGCCGTTTTTTGCGGGGTTTCGCTCTCTGGCCACACGCGGCATTGACAAGCCCGTCCTGAATGTCTTCCGGATGTTCAGCCGAATGAGCGGTCAGCGAATCGCCGTACAAAGCAGCGGGGCTGTTTCCCTCGAGACTATGCTCCGGGAGGGCGTCCGCCAGCAGCCCGATGTTTCCGCTCTGGCCTCCCTGAATGAACACAACCTGGCTGTATTGGTCTGGCATTATCACGATGACGACCTGCCTGGCCCGGAGGCACATGTTGCACTGAAGATGGCGAATCTGCCGTCCAATTTCCGGCAAGTTTCTGTCCGGCATTTTCGAATTGATCAGACCCACAGCAACGCCTACACCCTCTGGAAAGAAATGGGCTGCCCGCAGAACCCCGCCCCCGAGGAGTATGCGCTGCTCGAACAGGCAGGCCGTCTGGCGGAAATCCCCGCGCCGCAAACGCACGCCGAATCGGACACAATCACCCTTGACTTTTCTCTCCCGCGTCAGGCCGTTTCGCTGCTGCTTTTCAGCAAAGTTTGAAATGAAGGACGGCTGCTGTTTTTTCATTCACTGCGGGCGGCATCGGGCCCGCTCCGCCCACTCGTTCTCGGTTTTTTAACAGACGGAAATTCGCATAGGCAAAGGACTCGGCTGAATGAGGAAAGGTTCAGATGCTTTCGGGGTCTTACGGGATTGACGGCTGGACTGTTAAAGGAGGTTCTTTTTATACCAGTCGATTGCCCTGCGAAGCCCTTCTTCGAAAGACACAACAGGTTTGTAGCCGATCAGCTTCTGTGCCTTTTGAATATCCGCCAGCGAATGCTTTACATCGCCTGCACGGGGCGGGGCATAAATCGGACGGATATCTTTTCCGAGGATGCGGTTAATCAGTCGGATGACCTCGTTCAGAGTGATGCGCTGACCGCAGGCGATATTGATGACTTCCCCGCAGGTCTTCGGTGCGCGGGCGGCCAGCAGGTTTGCCTCCACGACATTCTCCACGTAGGTAAAATCGCGGCTTTGTTCCCCGTCTCCATAAATTGTGGGGGGGCGGTCATTCAGAATACTCGTCACAAAAGCCGGTATCGCCGCTGCATATTGACTTTTCGGATTTTGATAAGGCCCGAAAACATTGAAGTACCGCGGCGAAATGGTTTCCAGTCCGAAGATTTTCGAAAACACGCTGCAATAGTATTCGCCGAAGAGTTTGGCCGCTGCATAAGGAGACAGGGGATTGGGAAGCATCGATTCCGTCTTTGGCAGCGTTGGGCTGTCTCCGTAGGCCGAGGAGCTGGCCGCATACACGAACCGCCGGACTTTGGCATCTCGAGCGGCTATCAGCAGGGTAAAGGTGGCATCTACGCAATGCTGATGAGTCGCCGCCGGGTCCTCCACGCTGCGCGGAACGGAAGGCAAGGCACCCTGATGAAGAACGATGTCAATTCCTTTCATACAGCGGCGGGCCGTCGCTTCATCGCCCATGTCTCCTTCAACAAATTCGAGAGAACCGATGATGTCGTCCAGATTGCTCTTTTTGCCGGTGCTCAGATTGTCCAGCACTCGTACAAAAGCCCCTTCCTTCACCAGACGCCGACAGATGTTGGAGCCGATAAAGCCGGCACCGCCTGTGACCAAATAGCGTTCCATGGTACAGATGTCCTTTCTTTAGATGCCGGACCGAATCGGAACCTGCTGATATTCGAGGTACGAACGGTACACTTCCTGGAAGTAGCCGCCCTTGCGGCTTCTGACGCCCATCAGCACTGTTCCGACAACGTTTGCTCGGATGGACTGAAGCTCCCGCAGAATTCTCATTGCCGCTCCGCGATGTGTTGTGGAGGCGTTGATGACCACCAGAGTTCCGTCCGCCGCCGCCGCCAGCGCCTTGGCGTCGCTGACCAGCATGGCGGGGCCGTCGATGAGAACATAGTCATAGCGGGTTTTGCTCTGTTCGAGCAGTTCTTTCATCCGAGGGCTGTCAAGCAGCTCGGCCGGATTGGACGGCAGAGGACCGCTGTCAATGATGTCCAGCCCCGCAATACCGCTGGGTCGGATGATTTGCGAAACATCCGTGCATTGTCCCATCAGGTAGTTGCTCAGACCGTAGTCCGGATGCTCAACCACCGAACCGTTTTCACTGGTTCGCGGGAACAGGTGGGCAATAGCCGAACGGCGGAAGTTTGCATCAATCAGCAGGATGCGTCGATTTTCCGCCAGGAATGTGCTGGCCAGGTTGCTGGCGACAGAAGTCTTTCCGTCGCCGGCCTGGGGGCTGGTGATCAGCAGGGTCTTGTGAACAGCCGGGCCGGCGGACAGTTTCAGGTTGGTCCGCAGCTGCCGGTAGCACTCGCTCATAATCGAGTAGGGGGCCTGACGCACTACATGTACCAGTTCGATGCCCTCGACATCGTCATCATCATCGGCATGGCAGATGTTGCCCAGCAGCGGGACCTTCAGGTGCCGCATTACATCACTGGGTGTCCGTACGAGGTCGTTGAGCAGTTCTACGGCAAACGCCAGTCCCAAACCGGCCAGCAGTCCGAGAATGAATCCGGCCGGCAGATAAATCTCCCATCGCGGTGAACTGACTTCCAGCGGTTCCGGGGCGGCACCAAGACTTCGGAGCTTGCTGATGTCCGGGTCGTCAAACAGGGCCTTCAGACTTTCATAATGAGCGTTGGCCTTTTCCAGCAGGGCCTGCTTTTCTTCCCGCTCAATTTCCAGTTTGGTGTACAGGGCACGGTCATTGTCCACGCGTTTGTATTCATCGCGTGCCCGCTGAACCTGCTGCGTGATTGTTTCCAATTGCTGGGTAATGGCGGAGACGTCGTCCTGAGCAAGCTGCCACTGCGATTTTCGCTGGATTTCCGCAATTTCAATCTTGCGGGCATCCAGGTCTTTTTTGAATTGGTCCCGGGCTTGACGGGTTTCCTGGACTCGCCGGTGGTTTTCTCCGAACCGGGATGTCTGCTGAGCCAGCAAGGCATCAATGCTGTTCAGCGAGTTCTGAAGTTCCCGAACCAGCGGGTCCTGTTCAACCGCCTGCTGCACGACCTGGTCATAATCCGTCTGGGTTGCGCGCCGTTCTGCGATAGCCAGCAAAACCCGCAGCCGCTCCCGCTCCGCATCCAGTCGGCTGAACTCGTTGTACAAAGAGGCCAGCTTTTCATCCATATAATCCCGGTATGACATTGTTTTCGAGTCCAGCCGGGCGAATTCGCTTCCAGCCCGCAGGTTGTCCATCTGAGTTTGAATCGCTCTCAGACTGTCGCGAAGGTCCTGGCGGGCCTTTTCTTCGGAAGCCATTTTTTCAGAAATCTCGGCGCGGGCTTTTTCCCGCTGATCCGACAAAAACAGGCGAACCATTTCATTGACAATCAGAGCCGACTCTTTCGGGTCCGCCCATGTCATCGAAACCCGGATAAAGTCCTGATCCCGAGACGCATTCACCGCAAGCTTCTTGTCCAGTTTTCGGATGGCCTTGGCGACATCAATCGAAACAATTTCACCGGCGGCATCTCGTTTGACAAACTGCTCGAACCATTTCGTGGCCCGGATGCTGTCCTGCTTAATCAGGTTCTGGAGCATATCCTGCTGCTTCATCAGGGCTGCTTTGGTGGCTCGGAACTGGTAGTACAAATCTTTTTGCGGCTGGATTGCAGTAAACTCCCGCGGATCGGACGTAACCGGCGGCAGCACGTTAATTCCGGTCGAAGCGGTATAACGGGGGAAGAACCGGAGCATAACCACATAGAGCCCCGCTCCGAGGATAAATCCGGTGATTGTAAAGAGAACAATCATCCAGATATGCCTCCGCAGGATTCCGAGAATCTCTTTCGGCGTCAGAGCGACGACAGCCGCCGGAGGCGGAGCCATTCTCATCGCAGAGGGATGCACAGGAACAGGAGCTGTCATTCCCTGGATTACCCGTTGAATCTGTTCAGTCATATTTCAACTCCCGTTGTAAAGGTCGGTTGCTCTCCGTTTTTATACACTCAGTTCCTGAATCTTCTTTTCCAAAGCTTCTTTTTCTTTATCCGGAATGCCGCTCGTTTCGACGGCTTTTCGATAAGCCGAGACGGCTTCAGTTTTTTTGCCCAGACCTTCCTGAGCCATTCCGATATGTTTGTAGACCTCCCAGGGAATCGGCTCATTGCGGGCTTCATGGAGCTGAATGGTTCGAAGCAGGGCCTGGTGGGCCTCTTCAAAATGTCCCAGCAGACACTGGATATAAGCGTAGGTGTCCAAATAGATGGGATTGCCCATTTCCATCTGGCAGGCCTTCCGGGAATATTCCAGTGCCTTTTCGAGCTGCTGTTTATTGTCCGCCAGCATATAGGCCAGATTGTTCATTGCAGTATGGTTGTTAGGCATGGCTTCCAGCAGTTTTTCCATCAGACCGACGGCCTGCTGAAGATATTGTTCATCCGCAGTCTGGGCATAGGCCATCGTGTAGATATTGGCTTTTTTCATGGACAGCTGGAGCCATTCGGTTTGATTGGGCTGAAGCAGTTCCAGGCAGGCATTGATGTATTGAATCGCCTGATTGTACTGACCCGTCTGGGAGTAAAGACTGATTGCGGCCAAGAGCCCTTCGATGGATTTGGGATTCTGGCGGAGCTTCTGCGTGCACCACTGGGCTACCGTATCCGGTCCGGTCTTTTCCACAATGATGGAAACGATGCCGCTCATCAGGTCAACATTGGTGCCGGCCTTCTCGAGGGCCTGGAAGAAGTTCTGGACGGCTTTGTCTTTTTGTCCCAGCTCCGTATGGGTTTGGGCCACATACGTGTAGAGAATTGCGGCATGAGGCGAATCGATGTTTTCCGCCGCAAATGCCAGCAACTTGTTATAAGATTTGCTCTGGAGCAGCGTTTCCATATAGTAATCCAGCGTTCTGCCGTCTCCCGGACCCTCTTTGCGGCTTAATTCCCATGCCTTGGCAAGAAGCTGTTCGGCGGTGGTCAAATCTTTCTGCTCCAGATAGAATTTGCCTGCGCGGAAATGCCAGTACACATTGTCCGGATACTTGTCGAGGGTTTCCTGATAGAAGCGTTTTAAGTCGGCGGTGCGCTTGCGCTGTTCATAAATGCTTTCGAGCATGGCACGCAGCTGCATAGGGGCCTGCGGTTCATTGAGGCCGCTTTTCAATTCGCCGATGGCGGCTTCCATTTGGCCGCTTTCGAGATACACGTTTGCCAGTTCAATCCGTGCGGCTGCGCTGGCTTCAATGGTTTTGCTTTTCAGGAGGGATTCAATGGCCTTCGGATAGTCTCCCATCAGCCGGTAGACTCGTCCCCGCAGACGCCAGGCGCCGGCGTGTTCCGGCTGGCTTGCGAGAAACTCGTTCAGTTTTGTCAGGGCCTCCTGAAGCTGTCCGCGGCTGATGCGGTACCATGCATCCAGGAGAAGCACCTGCGTTTGATTGGGATAGCGCTCTCGGAAGCTGGCAATTTGTTTGTCGATGGATTCCGTAAATTCAAATTCCAGATAACGCTGCAGGACCCACAATTCCTCTTCTGCGGTGGATGCCAGCGGGAGCATTGTATCGAGCAGACGCCGGACGGCGGCACGGTCTCCTTTGCCCTGAGCAACCAGAATGAGACCCTGCAGGGCGTCTTTGTCGGAGGGATTCTGGCGAATCAGCTCATTCAGGATGGCTTCGGCCTTCTCAAACTGGCCGTCACGCAGGTAAAAACGCCACAGGACCTTGGATTGGCCGCTCAGCAGGGATTCCGCTTCTGCAGAGCGTCCGGTCTGACGCAGGTATTCTGCGAAAGCGTTGAGCACTCCCTCATTGTTTGGGTCGATTTCCAACGCTTTTTGGAAGGCGCCGCCGGCCACTTGATAAAGCCCCTGCTTTTTCGAAGGGTCTCGCTCCCGTTCCGCCATCCGCATAGCCATATTTCCAAGCAGAATAGCGTTGGAGACGGTGGGACTGCTTTTGAGCAGCTGCTGCCGCATTGCCAAAGACCGTTCCGGATTCTTTTCGAAGGTGATTTCTGCATAATAACTCTGCAGGTTGCGGTTTCCCGGATTCAGCAGCATGGCAAACAGGAGCATCCGTTCGGCTTCTTCGGCCTGCTCCGGCGTGACCTTGGCGCCCAGGCGGGCGTTTCGCTCCTGCAGGAGTGAGGCGTAATGCAGAATCGCATCCGGACTGAGCGGGTTCATCCGGGCGGCGGTTTGAGCGGCGTTCACGGCATCTTCCAATTTGTTTTGAGACAGGAAGATGCGGCTTTTCAGCAGCCACGCCTGCGGCAGCAGAGGCCGATAGGTTAGGCATTCATCCAGAAGGCGCAGCGCGGCATCGAAGTTTTCCCTCGCCATGGCCATCTGTGCAGCGTAAAAGCTGCCCCCGCAGCCGTCCAGATTTTTCTGTCGGGCCTGCTGGGCTACTTTTTCCGCCTCTTCGAACGATTTTTGATTCAGCAGCGACTCATAGTATGCATTGGCGACAGCCGCATCATCCGGAAACTGCTCATAGGCCTGGCGATAGGCCGCCGCGGCTTCCTGCATACGATTCGCCGAGGCATAGAATTGAGCCAGAGAGACCAGCCGTTTCCGCGGGTCCGAAATTTCATTGAGAGATTCTTCCGTCAAACGCGAAAGCAATTCCGCAGGGATAGCCGTCGGGTCCGGCTGAGACAGCTGTTTCTGCAGAACGGCGAAGGCCGGCTCATCCGGCCGCTGCTGCCGAAAGGCATCCACCAGTGCTTTTGCCTTTTCAATTTCTTTATCCCGAACCAGACGATGACAGGCAGACAGGAGCAGAGCGCTGTCCACTTGCTCAATATCGAGTTTTATCAATTTGGAAAAGAGATTGAACTGGTCCTCATAAAGCGCATTCAGCTGCTGTCTTTTTTCCGGCGATAGCGGAGTTTCTTCTTCACCGGCTGTCGGGGCGGTGAGTGAAAGAATCTTGCGGTTCACCAAAAGCAGACGCAGTGAAATGGTTTCCGGCTCTTCCGGATTGAGGGCCTTCAGGGCCTCTTCGGCTTCCTGGATGAATCCGGCCTCGATAAGGGCCCGCAGTCGAAGGCGCTCGGTTTCGGCGGTGCTGCCGTAGCTGTTTTCATAGGTTCGAATCATCATGACCGCCTGCGGGTAGTTTCTGGCAACGATAAGAATTTTGGCGTAGTCTATGAGGGTTTCCGGTTTCCAGGAGGCCGCACTGTTTCGGTTAAAGATCGCTTTTTCGAGGAACTCTTTGTGCATTCCAAAAACATTTTGGTCGGCCATTTCCTGGGCTAAGATATAGCAGAGGTATGAATCAATTTGAGAAGGTTCGTTGGGAGCATCGAGGGCCTTGGCTTGTTCATAGGCCTTGTACAACTGGCGGACAGCCTTGTCTTTCTGTCCTTCCGCCAGGGCAAGCAGTCCCTGCCATTTTTGGATGGCGGGGTTCTCTGCAGAGCCCAGCAGCTGCGTCATTCGGTCTACAGCCGTTTTCACCCGTTCCATCTGCGGTTTAAAGTCGTCCAGAGAACGTCCGGCACGGATTCCCTCCAGGATGGTTTCGATGTGAATCTGAGCAATGAAGGAATGCAGGGCGTACTGGTTGCTGCGGGCGTAAGACTGGCGGGGACCGGTCTGTTCCTGTGCATCCGGAAGGTTCAGGGCGTTTTCAGCGATTTGGACGGCTTCTTCAATCAAAGCCGGTTTTTTCTGGACGGCACCGAGCCGGTGAAGCAGGGTGGCAAGATGGAGAAGATGTCGGATGTTCTGCGGAGCGAGGGCGACGGCCTGCCGCATTGCAGCGGAAGCCCTCATCAGCTCTTCAGAACGGCTTAAATTTCCTGCCCGTTCGTATGTACTGGACAAAGCCGTATAAAGAACATCGCTGGGCGGGAGGGTTTGGATGAGATTCTCGACCTGCTGACGAATCTCGCCCAGACGGTTCGGGTCTGTAAGGGTTTCCAGTTCAAAATTGATTTTGGCAGCCCAGGCCGCCGGTTGATCACTGCATTGTTCGACGGCCTGCTGAAGGATTTTTTCAGCTTCCTGACGGGCGGTTTCTCTCGCCTGCAGATTTCCCTGCGATGTTTCAATCGAACTGCGAACCAAAATGCTTTCGGCTAAGTATTCATATCCTTTGATGTCATTAGGATTCAGTTCAATGTACCGCTGAAAGTCAGAGGCGGCTTGCTGGACCACTTCCAGACGGTTGCTGACAGCACCCAGGCGGGCCATTTCCAGGGAAGCCCGTCCGTGAGCCAAAAGGACTTTGGAATCGAGCGGTTTTTGGGCTTCCTCCAGAATCTTCAGAAGGTCTCGGGCGTAATCCTGCACCTGTTTCCAAGCCTGCGGCTGCCCCAGGTCAGCCACTTCATAGAAGTAGTCGAACAGTTTGCGTGTTGCCGTTTCGTTTTTCGGGTCAAACCGGAGGATTTGATTCCAGCAGCCCAGTGCTTTGCCCCAGTCGGCCTCGTGATGCTCGTTTTGAATCAGCTGAAATTCAGCGTAGCGGAAATAATTGGCAATTTTGTCCCGATTGGTTTTGGCTACAGCACAGGCCCTCCCGAAAAACCGTTCAGCGGTTTTGTAATCATTTTCCTTGAGAGCGTCTTCGGCCTTTTTCAGGCAGTATTCGGGATTTCGGCCTCGTAAAACGTACACACCGGCCCCGGCCACACACAGGGCTCCTACTCCGACTAAAACCAGCAGGATAATCACTACCTTCTTATTGAGTTTCTTGGCCATACTCGTTCATCCGTTCCTTATCAAGAATCGTTTGATTTTTGGTTGATTTTTTCCCAGTCCGGCCAATGGTCGGTCTCCAGGACCGGCAGGAGAACCGAGAGCAGCTTCCGGCTGCCTTCGATGACCTGGTCTCTGTCCGGATAAAGAATCTCGGCGAAACCAAATCCGTAAAATTTCCATTCTACTTTGCAGAAATAGGAATATCGGCTGAAAAAGTTGCTTCCAAGCAGCGTACGGGTTTCGGTTCGGCTGGAAGCATACTTTCCGTTGACTTTGAAGAAATACTGAACCCTTAATTCTTTTTCAATCGGCATCGGACCCTGAAGACGCTGGCTGAACAGTATCGACTGAACCCCGAGCGTGTCCGGAATCAAAGGACGGACGGATTCCGGCATGAACTCTTTCTGAATGGGGATTGAAAGGACTTCGCTGGCCAGTTTCGTATTTCCGCCGCCCACATAGCATTCATCCGGCACGTGCGGCACCATATCCGGATTGCCGGTATAGTAGGTGATAAACAGGGAGCAGAACCGCAGGGGGCTGTCTTTGGGAACTTCCGGGTCTTCCAGCTCCCATTGGAGATATTCCTCGGTTCCCAAACTGTCCAATACATCCCGGTTGGTAATGCGATTTTTTTTCTGAACCAGATAAGGAGCAATTTTGGTTTCATTGAGTTTTTCGAATGAAGCTTTCAGCGGGATGGGGGATTTTGAGAAATAAACCCCCATCTGGCGAAGCGTATATTCTTTGGAGGCAGAGGCGACCGCCAAAATGCCTGTGCAGATGAGAAAAGAGGGCTTCCAAAAGGAGCGAAGGAAGGACGTCATAACCGCTCCTCCTTTTCAGCAGGGGGCTCAGAACTCCGCCTGCGGACAATAACAGATGCAGGGGTTTCTGTTTCTTCCACAAACAGATTCTCCATCAGCCAGGCCAGACCCCAGTAAAGGAAGAAGGCCACAAAAATCATCATCATCCCAAGCAGGTCATGATAGACCCCCTGAGCATATTGCGGGTCGCCGAAGATGTAAATAAGACCGGTTACTGTAACCCGAATCATATTGCAGAGGATGGCAATGGGGATTGTACTGGCCAGCAGGATGATTTTCTGCCAGGCCGGGCGCTTGTGCAGATAAGCCATCAGAACACTCAGGGCCAGGAAGGCCCAAAGGAGCCGCATTCCGCTGCATGCTTCCGCTACATCGAGGGCGGGCTCCAGCCGAACCCCTTTGTATTCGATTTCAATCGTGACACCTTGTGAAACAGCCTCCAGGTTCGGAATCAGGTCTAAAATTGCGGTGGATACATGGGCTGCCGCCAATCGAAGCGGTCTTGAGATTCGGGTGTAAATGTCGGCCGGCAGCGGAATGGCGAAATAAAGATAGAAAACCGGAAGCCATACCTGCTGAAAGAATTTCCAGCCGCCCAAAAGAAGCACCACAGAGGCCAGGGAAGTGAGCATCAAAAGCGGATATCCATAACCGAATTTCAGCACGGCAATATTCAAGGCATACAGCCCTAAGGATGCCGTCAATCCCAAAATGCCCCAGAAATAACTGGGTCGAATGGGTGCCTGAAGAACATCTTCTTTGCGGCGGTTTAGAAGATAAAGACTAAACAAAGGAATCAGGAAACCGTGAGACCAGCTTGGGTCAAGCCATTGAACAACAAGCCGATGGATGTCTTTGTAAAAGAAAGAATAAAAAAGAATTCCGACAATTGCGATTTGAACGTACGCAGTGACAGAGACACGGCGCCATCCGCTCGAAGGCATTGAGGGACTGGAGGCAGAATAATCTGTAGCGGCTGAGGAAGGTGCCATCAATGTGTTCCTGTACGATTACCAAGTCCAGATGTCTTCAAAATCCTCATTTGCGAAGTTTCTGTCATATACAAGTCCAAAACCGTATGTAGCCCGGAAGGCGTTCCGCAACACAGCCAGGTACCGGCTGCTTCCGTGTGTTCCTACGTTAATCAGGTCATAGGGTTTGATGAAGAAATCCGGCTGGAGGCCTTTGGCGATTTTTTTCAGATCAACCAGCACAATTTCTTCCTGAGCCATTCCGGCGGGATTCTTCCCCAACCGACGAATTACCTCTACTTTCTGCGGATAGGCAATCTGGTTCAGCCCGCCCGCCGTGGCAATGGCTTGTTTGAGTGTGATAGGTCTTCCGGTCAAGGGGAACGGCCCTTGTGCGTTTACATTCCCCAGAATCCAAAATTCTCCAATGATGTCCAGCGGAACCGTAATTCGGTCTCCGGGACGTATCACAATGTTGTAGCGGGGATCGCCGGCCAAAAGCCGGTCGACGGGAACCCGGATAACACGTGTTGTCGTTTTTGTCTTGCCGATGTCTTTGGTGCCGAAACCTTCCGGCAAAGGTTCTTCAGGAGCTTGCCGGGCCGGTTCTGCAGCGGGCGGGGGTGTTTGTTTGGCAAGCGGTACACCGGAACGAACTTTCGGTACCCATTTTCCGTTCTCATAAACCCACTCGATGGGTTCGCTCGGCGAGGGGATTGCTTCGGTTGTTTGTTCCGGCTTGGATTTGTCGGTAGGGGGCGGCAATTCAAAACCTTCCGGTAAAGCCAATTCTTCGAGCTCTTCTCGTGTTGCCATTTCAGCTGAAGCAATCAGGATGCCTCCGCGTTTGGCCGCGTTTTCCGAGGGAGTGATGATTTCGAGAAGTTCGTTTTCCTGTGTCTGCTGCGGTTTAGAGGATGGAGCGGGCTGTGCCGGAGATTCTTCACTGGAGGTCCCGTTTTCCATCGGACTGAGCGGAAGCGTATCGGACTGTTCTACAGGGACGTCGCGAGATACGTAAATATAGCTGAGGTTGAATTCCGCGATGCTTCCGGTTAAGGCAATGGCATCGGTCAACCGGAAGGTATAGCGAGGCAGCGGAAACCGGCCGGATGTACCCAGACCCTGTCCAACAATAGAAAAGTATTGTTTTTGGGATTCAACCAAACTGACTGTGACGGATGGGTTTTTAAGGATATTCGGTGATAAAATGTCTCGTATTTCCTGTTCCAGCTGGGGCTCTGTCAAGCCGGCTGCTCGGACAAGGCCGACATCCGGAATCGAGATGCGTCCTGTTTCGGTGACTACATAATTGTTTGTATATAATTGACCTTCCTGGTAGAGTTCAAAGATGCTGATTTGGACAATGTCGCCCGGCCCAAAAACGTAGTCAGTCTGGAAATCGATAAGGTCTTCCGGTCTGGGGTCTTCGGCACCTTCATAAGCGGGACTTGGCTCTTCCGCGACTCCCAATGTGTTCAGGATGACGTTCACCTTTGGGGTCGGCTCAAACCGTCCGATTTGAGTGGGGTCCAACGGGTCATTGTAGCAGCCAAAGAGAAGGGAAAGAATCAGAAGGTTTCCCAAATTGACCAAAAAGATTCTTTTTTCCATTTTCTCGCTCGTTAAAAAGTAAAAATAGATATAATAGACATACAAATATTCAAATGTCTATTCTTCCTACATTCCTGCTATCGGTTTCTTTTGAAGCTTTCTTAAGTAGTATATCGGTCGTAAAACCTTTATTGAAACATTATTTATAACTTGCCCCAAGAGGGCTGTTGGTCCTTGAGAAAAGACCGGATTTCTGCATTATGGGATTAAACAAAAAAGTGGAAAAAACCTCCATATTGTACTCGTACTTGCTTTTTCGAAATCGGTTCATTGAGAAGCCGAAATTTCTTTATATTCTATCTGGATAAGGAGCTTTTTGGAAGAAACACCATTTGTAATATCAAATATATCTATTTTTCTCGGAATAAGTATTTCTCGTTTTCCCAAGAGGCGCCAATTGTAGAGAATCGCCATCAGGGTTTTGTTGTCTTTTTTGTTGTGAATGTTTACACGGTCAATAATGCCTGTTTTTTGATTTTTGTATAAGGTTGCTTCGAAACCTTCAGATGCTAAGAGAGGAATGGCGGTGTAAACCTGACCTTCCAGGTTAGCAGTGGGCTGTTCCGGAGGCAGATTGACTGATAAAAGGCCGCTGCCGTACAGGAAGCCGGAAAAAACCGCCAGGGCGGATTCAGGCTGCCATTCGCCGCTTAACGTTTTTTCCCCGCCGGCAGGGCGGTTAAAGGTTCCTTTTTCCCATTTCCATTGAACTGTGCCTTCCGGTTCTTCCGCGGATATCTCCAGTATTTGGAGGGAGGGACAGAAGCGATGCTCCTGTTCTGTGTAGTACGTTTTCCCGGCAGACAGGTAGAATGCTGTCACAGCGTGTGCTTTCAGGAGGTCCTTACAGGGCAAAGTTTTGTTCTCTGCAGGAGAAAAGCTGTTGCGGTTTGTGAGAGTACATCCTGCCAAAGCCAATCCCAGCAGGACAGACAGAAAACCTGTTTTTCTTTTCAAGCCCATAAACAGTTCCTCTTGCTGCAAAGAAAGAACAGGCGGTCTTGTTTTGTCAAGACCGCCTGTTGGTGCCTTTCAGCATTCGATTTGCGACAACTTTTCGTAGAGAGCGTATTTCCGCTTGACGTAACGTCGAGCTTCTTCCAGGAGCCGTTCGGCAATTTCCGGCTTGGTTTTCTGGAGAACGCGGAAACGGTTTTCCCCGTTTGCATATTCGGCAAAGTCCAGCGTGGGGGCCTTGGAATCCAGCTGAAGCGGATTTTTGCCCTGCTGGGCCAGGCGCGGGTCAAACCGGTATAAGGGCCAGTGACCGCAGGCAACGGCCTTTTTCTGTTCCTCATATCCGCGGCCCATATCCTCGATTCCGTGGGCAATACAATGGCAATAAGAAAGAATCAAAGACGGTCCGTCATAACTTTCAGCTTCCACAAAAGCCCTGACGGCTTGAGCGGGATTGGCTCCGATGGCGATGGAGGCCACGTAGATGTTTCCGTAGGTCATGGCAATCAATCCCATGTCTTTTTTGGGAAGACGTTTGCCGCCGGCAGCGAACTGTGCCACAGCTCCCAATGGGGTCGATTTGGACATCTGGCCGCCTGTATTGGAATAAACCTCTGTGTCCAGCACCAGGACATTGACGTTTTCACCGCTGGCCAGGACATGGTCCAATCCGCCGTAGCCGATGTCGTACGCCCATCCGTCGCCGCCGACAATCCAGACACTCCTGCGGACAAGATAGTCTGCTACCGTCAGAAGCCGTTCACATTCCGGACAGCGGCTTTGACGGCAGGCGGTTTTCAGCTCTTCCACACGGGCCCGCTGGGCTTCGATGCCTTCCTGGGTATCCTGGGTTTTCATTCCTTCTTGGAGGGATTCCGCCAGTTCTTTTCGGACACATCCGGCGGAAGCCGCCTTCTCCAGCAGTTCGAGGGCGTGGGTCATCATTTTGTTGATAGCCAGACGCATCCCCAGTCCGAATTCTGCATTGTCTTCGAAAAGACTGTTGCTCCAGGTTGGGCCGCGTCCGTCGGCACGTTTGGTATAGGGTGTGGTCGGAAGGTTGCCGCCGTAAATGGAGGAGCAGCCGGTGGCGTTGGCAATATAAAGCCGGTCGCCGAACAGCTGACTGATCAGCTTGATGTTGGCTGTTTCGCCGCAGCCGGCACAGGCCCCTGAGAACTCAAAGAGCGGCGGAACCAGCTGACTGCCTTTGATGGAGGCCAGCTTGAATTTCTTCGGGTCTGTGTTCGGAATAGACAGGAAGAAGCGGAAGTTTTCCCGTTCCTGAAGCCGCAGGGGTTCCTGAAGAGCCATATTGATGGCCTTCCGTCCGGTCGGCTGTTTGTTGGCATCACGTTCAACCGCCGGGCAATTCACGACGCAGGCCTCGCATCCGGTGCAGTCTTCCGGGGCGACCTGCACGGTAAATTTCATCCCGGCAAACTCCTTGCCTTTGGCATCAATGCTCTTGAAGGCCGCCGGAGCATTTTTCAGGCAGCCGGGGTCATACGCTTTGATGCGAATGGCAGCGTGAGGACAGACAAAAGAGCATTGGCCGCATTGAATGCACAGGTCCGGCTCCCAGACCGGAATATGAACGGCGATGTTGCGTTTTTCATATTGGGTTGTACCTGTGGGGAATTTGCCGTCGCAGGGCATCTTGCTGACAGGCAGTTTGTCGCCGCGTCCGGCCATAATTTCTGCCGTGACAGTGCGGACGAATTCGGGGGCGTCATCCGGCACCATTTTGGCCATTCGAATCTTGCTGGTGGCTTTCGAAGGCACCTGGACTTTGTAAACTTTTTCGAGGGCCTGGTCCACGGCGGCATTATTCATCTGTACGATTTTTTCACCTTTTTTGCCGTAGGTCTTTTTGATGGCATCCTTAATCGCCGTTACCGCTTGCTGAATATCAATAACATTGCTGATTTTGAAGAAAGCCGTCTGCATGATGACATTGATGCGGCCGCCCAGCCCGAGCTGTTCGGCAATGCCGATGGCATCGATAACATAGAAATTGATTTTCTTGTCAATGATTTGCTGCTGAACCTCGTAGGGCAGGGTATCCCAGACTTTGTCGGGGCCGTGACTGCTGGTCAGCAGGAAGGTTCCGCCGGGCTTCAGATTCGACAGCATATCGTATTTTTCGAGAAAGCTCGGATTGTGACAGGCCACAAAGTCCGCCCGGCTGATGAGATACGGGCTGCGAATGGGATCGGGACCAAACCGCAGATGCGATACCGTAACGGCCCCGGCTTTTTTGGAGTCATAGACGAAATAGCCTTGAGCGTAATTCGGGGTTTCTTCGCCGATGATTTTGATGCTGTTCTTGTTGGCTCCGACCGTTCCGTCAGACCCCAGTCCGTAGAACATTCCTGTAAAGGTTCGGCCGCCGATGTCAAAGGATTCGTCGACTTCCAGACTCGTCCGGCAGACGTCGTCCGTAATGCCGACAGTGAAGTGATTTTTCGGCTGTGCGGCATCCAGATTGTCGAAGACGGCTTTGACCATTGCGGGGGTGAAATCTTTGGAGCCCAGACCGTAGCGTCCGCCGATAATTTTGGGATAATCCTTAAACGGTGCCCACCCTTCGGACATTCCTTCCCCAACGGCCGTGCGGACATCCAAATAAAGCGGTTCGCCGATGGAACCGGGTTCTTTTGTGCGGTCTAAAACAGCAATTTTTTTCACGGTTTTCGGAAGGGCCTGAACGAAATGTTTGCTGCTGAAGGGCCGATAAAGCCGAACTTTCAACACGCCGACTTTTTGTCCTTTGCTGTTCAGATAATCAACCGTTTCGTGTACCACGTCGGCACCGGAGCACATAATCACAATGACCTTTTCCGCATCGGGGGCTCCGATATAGTCGAAAAGATGATACTGCCGGCCGACGATTTTGGCGAACTTGTCCATGGTTTGCTGGACGATTTCCGGGCAGGCCAGATAGAACGGGTTGACGGTTTCCCGTCCCTGGAAGTAGACATCGGGGTTTTGAGCGGTACCGCTGATCATCGGGCGGTCCGGATTGAGGGCGCGGGCTTTGTGGGCTGCTACCAGTTTGTCATCAATCATTGCCCGCATATCCTCAAAGGTCAGTTCTTCGACTTTTTGAACTTCGTGACTGGTTCGGAAGCCGTCAAAGAAATGCAGGAAGGGGACTCGGCTGGCCAGCGTGGCCTGCTGAGCAATGAGAGCCATATCCATCACTTCTTGGACATTGGAGGAAGCCAGGAGGGCAAACCCCGTTTGCCGCACGGCCATCACGTCCGAGTGGTCCCCGAAAATACTCAGGGCCTGACAGGCCAGCGAACGGGCCGATACGTGGAATACGGTCGGCAGGAGTTCTCCGGCGATTTTGTACATATTTGGAATCATCAGCAGGAGTCCCTGAGAGGCAGTGAATGTAGTTGTTAACGCTCCTGCCAGCAAAGCCCCATGGACGGCACCGGCCGCTCCGCCTTCTGACTGCATTTCCGTGACGGAAGGAATTGTCCCCCAGATATTTCGCTGACCGGCGGCGGTTTTGGCGTCAGACATTTCTCCCATCGGGGAACTGGGGGTAATCGGATAAATCGCAATCACTTCGTTGGTAGCGTGGGCTACGTGGGCAACGGCTGTATTGCCGTCTATGGTAACCATTTTTCGTGCCATAAGGGTTTCTCCATTCAGATATAAAAGTCCAACAGAGGGAAATCGAAAGTCCCATCGTAAAAGAAAACCAACTTTATATCATTTCCTCTTCGCTCAGGCAACGGTTTTTCGGGCTTTCCGAAAGAATCTATGCGGACAAAGCAAAGAAGGCGGAGATAATATGGCTATATAAGACCTATTATAGGGACAATAAATATATATTAAATATTTTTTTATCTTTCTCTTGTCAATTTGCCGTTATAATAATCACGTTCAACCAAAGGCGACAAGAGAGGATAAGGAATGTTTGCGGTTCCTGCAGGAATAGGTCTTTCGTATTTATTGCTGCTTCTGTATTTTCTGTCTTTGTCGTTCAATCAGGCGAACCCTGTAGGTTTTGACAAGTCATCCGGCAGAAAAGAGGAACAACAGGACAATCCGTAAATTTATCTGACGGCTTTCGACAGGGCCTGTTCGATGTCGTCGATAATATCCGCAACGTTTTCAATCCCGATTGAAAGACGTATAAAGTCCGGTGTAACTCCCGTTGCCAACTGCTCCTGCGGAGACAGCTGCTGATGAGTGGTGGAGGCCGGATGGATGGCCAGGGACTTGGCATCGCCGATATTGGCCAAATGAGAAATTAGTTCCAGTGAATTAATAAACTTTTTCCCTGCTTCCAATCCTCCTTTGATGCCGAACCCTACGATGGCCCCTGCGCCTTTGGGCAGATATTTTTTGGTGCGCTCCGCTTCCGGGCTGGAAGGAAGTCCGGGATAGCGAACCCAGGAGACGGCGGGGTGATTCTGAAGGTATTGAGCGACGGTTAAAGCGTTTTCCGAATGTCGCGGCATTCTTAAATGAAGGGTTTCGAGTCCCTGAAGATGCAGGAAAGCATTAAAGGGGGACATAGCGGGTCCCATATCTCGGAGCAGGGTAACGCGGGCCTTGATAATGTAGGCAATATTTCCGAGGGGCTTGAGGGCTTCCACAAAATTGAGGTTGTGATAACTCGGGTCAGGGGCTGCAATCAGCGGAAAGCGGCCGTTTGTCCAGTCAAATTTTCCCGAATCGACTATCAGCCCTCCCAGGGATGTTCCGTGTCCGCCGATAAACTTGGTGGCAGAGTACACGACAATGTCGACTCCGTAATCAATCGGGCGGAGCAGATACGGTGAGACAGTGTTGTCCAGAATGAACGGTATGCCGTGCTGATGAGCCACAGCCGCGATGCCTTCCAAATCCGCTACATCGAGCTTTGGGTTTCCAATGCTTTCGGCATAGACAGCTTTGGTTTTGGGAGTGATGGCTTTGCGCAGAGCGTTCAAGTCATTGGAGGGGACAAATCGAACCTGAATGCCCATTCTGGGAAAGGTATAGTGAAAAAGATTGTATGTGCCGCCGTAAAGATTGTCGGCGGAGACGATTTCATCACCTGCCTGCGCAATGTTTAATAAAGCCAGGGTAATAGCGGCCTGGCCGCTGGCGACAGCCAGGGCTCCGACGCCTCCGTCCAGAACGGCCATACGTTTTTCCAGGACGTCTGTAGTCGGGTTCATCAGGCGTGTGTATATGTTTCCAAACTCTTTCAGAGCAAAAAGGTTGGCCGCATGGTCGGTGTCACGGAATTGATAGGAGGTGGTCTGATAGATTGGAACGGCTCTGGCTCCGGTTGCAGGATCGGGAATCTGCCCGCCGTGAACGGCTAATGTTTCGAGTTTGAAAGTCTGTTCTTTTTTCTGCATTTCATCCTCTTGAAGTTTAAATATAGTACATGGGTTGATTCTGCCCTTTTTTCCCTGATGCTGGCGGGCCAATTGTTCTAAGGTGATTGATTCAAGTACTTCAGA
>Ga0116165_1000600_pt1 | contig 30068 bp, 23 predicted proteins | sample AD_JPNMR1_MetaG_FD_89885 | JGI IMG/M metagenome (GOLD analysis project Ga0116165, IMG submission 89885) | Active sludge microbial communities of municipal wastewater-treating anaerobic digesters from Japan - AD_JPNMR1_MetaG | ecosystem: Engineered > Bioreactor > Anaerobic > Digestate | place...
AATCCAACTATGCAATCGATGTCATTGCCGGCAACATAGCAACAGCCGAAGCGGCGCGGGATTTGATTGATGCCGGTGCCGATGCGGTTAAGGTGGGAATCGGCCCGGGGGCTATCTGCACAACCCGCGTCATCTCCGGCGTGGGAGTGCCGCAGATTACGGCAGTAATGCTAGCGGCTTCTGAAGCTGAAAAGTCCGGTGTGCCAGTGATTGCCGACGGCGGAATTCGCCATTCCGGCGATATCACCAAAGCCATCGCTGCCGGCGCCTCAAGCGTGATGCTCGGTTCGCTGTTTGCCGGGCTGGCCGAAAGCCCCGGCCAGCTGGTTATTTATAAGGGCAGGCAGTTCAAGGAATACCGCGGAATGGGCTCGATTGGAGCGATGGTGCAGGGCTCAGCTGACCGCTATGGGCAGGACAAGGGGACGGAAAAGGACAAGCTTGTGCCGGAAGGCGTCGAAGGCCGTGTGCCGTATCGCGGAACACTGAGCAATTTTGTCTATCAGCTTGTTGGCGGCCTGCGGGCAGGGATGGGTTATTGCGGAACGCCTACTATTGAGGATCTGCGGAAGCGCGGGCGGTTTGTCCGCATCAGTGCCGCCGGCGTCAGCGAATCTCACCCCCATGATATTATGATTACCAAGGAATCGCCGAATTACTCGGCCTACGAACCATTTGGAAAGTAAAACACAGATAAAGCAGATGACACGCGAAGTAATAGCCATTATTGATTTCGGCAGTCAGTACGGGCAGCTGATAGCCCGGCGGGTCCGCGAACATAAGGTCTATTCGCAGATTTATCAGCCGTCGGTTCGTATTGAACAGCTGGCGCAGTCCGGTCTGAAGGGAATAATTCTGTCCGGCGGGCCGGCCAGCGTATATGCTCAAAATGCTCCAACCTGCGACAAACGGATTTTCGAGCTTGGAGTACCGGTTTTGGGGATCTGTTATGGGATGCAGATTGGCTGCCAGATTCTGGGGGCTGAAGTGCGTCCTGCCGCCAGCCGCGAGTACGGCCGGACCTCGCTGGAAATTGCCGATGCGTCAGACTTGTTCAAAGGCATCAGCCGTCATACAACTGTCTGGATGAGTCACGGCGATCAAGTTAATCAGCTGACGGAGGATTTTGTGCCTCTGGCAGCCACGCCGACGTGTCCGTTTGCGGCGGTACGTCACAACAGCGGCAGGTTTTTCGGGGTTCAGTTCCATCCGGAAGTCACCCATACGCCCAGAGGGTCAGAAATTCTCAAGAACTTTCTCTATGACATCTGCGGTTGTGCAGGTGACTGGCAGATGAGCGATTTTGTGGAGGACACAATCGCTCGGGTGCGACAACAGGTTGCCGGAGGAACGGTTATCTGCGGACTTTCCGGCGGTGTGGATTCGGCGGTAACAGCCGCACTGCTGCATAAAGCCATCGGCAGCCAATTGATCTGTATCTTTGTGGATAACGGCCTCTTGCGGAAAAATGAGCGGCAGGGCGTGGAATCGATGTTTCGGGAGCATTTTCATATCGACCTGCATGTCGTCGACTGGAAAGAGAAGTTTCTGGCAAAACTGGCCGGCGTCACCGATCCGCAGCAGAAGCGCAAAATTATCGGCGCCGAATTCATCGAGGCCTTCAAGTCCGAAGCCAAAAAGATAAAAGATGCCCGGTTTTTAGCGCAGGGCACACTGTATCCGGATGTCATCGAATCAGGCAGCAAGGACGGCAATCTGGCAGCCAATATCAAGCTGCATCACAATGTCGGCGGGCTTCCCGAACAGCTCGGCTTTGAGCTGGTTGAGCCGCTGCGCGATTTATTTAAAGATGAAGTCCGGCTGGTTGGCGAGTATTTGGGACTGCCGGAAGAAATGGTTTGGAGACACCCGTTCCCCGGCCCCGGTCTGGCTGTAAGAATTATCGGTGAGGTTACCGAAGCCAAGCTGGTAATCCTGCGGGAGGCCGATGATATTCTGATTGAGGAAATCCGGGCGGCCGGACTGTATCGCCAAATCAGCCAAGCTCTGGCGGTGCTTCTGCCGATCGGCACGGTAGGGGTTATGGGTGACGAACGCACCTATGACAATGTCATTGCTCTGCGGTGTGTCGAAACGACAGACTTTATGACGGCCGATTTTTCTCATGTGCCTTTTGAAGTGCTTGGACGGATTGCCGGCAGGATTATCAACGAGGTGCGCGGCGTCAACCGTGTGGTCTATGATGTGTCCAGCAAGCCGCCGGCTACAATAGAATGGGAATAGAGGAATCGTCAGCGCGGGGTACTTCACTCATGACCAATACATTCTCATTTTACCAAAGTTTGTTTTTTTGTCTTCTGATTTTGTTGCCGAGTCGGTGGGGATTGGCAGCAGAAGCCGTTTCATTCTATATGGATAACGACAGCAAGCGGCTCAAGCCCAATCATAATACCGACCGTCATTATACAGCCGGCACCAAGCTGGTTTTTGTGACTCAGCCGGATTGGCTGTGGCTGCAGGATTTTGCGCACTGGCATTTTGGGCAGGACGGCCGGCCGGTTGATATAGTAGCGGGTTTTTTTATCGGTCAGAATATTTATACCCCAGACCACGCAGATGAACCGGCAAAACGCCGTCCGGAGGATATGCTTTTTGCCGGCTGGCTCTACAGCGGCATGTTTATCCAGCGGGCAGCAGAGGATACATTGGACCATATTGAAGTGAATGTGGGTGTAATTGGTCCTTCATCTGGGGCCGAACAGGCACAGCGCTGTATCCACCGTTATTTTCATTCAGGAGAACCGGTTGGCTGGGAAAAACAAATAACCGACGAATTTGCATCCGATTTCACCTACATTCGGCAGCAGCGGCTTGCCGCATGTCTTCCGGCTTATTCTGCCACGATGGATTTTATCGCTGATTATGGATTTACAGTTGGTTCAGTGCATCGTTTTGTTCAGGCCGGGCTGACGTGCCGCTATGGATTTAATATGGGCAAAACATTTGCCCCAGGACGACTCGACCAGCCCGATGGCATTTCTCTGCTGCGGAGAGCAGTAGAAAAATCCGGCTATATTTATCTTCGCGGGGCTGCCAAAGCGGTTGAATATAACCGTTTTTTAACCGGACTTGAGCCGGAACCTCTTGTAGGACAATTGCAGGCAGGCATTGTTTTACGGTATAAAAAGCTTGATATAGGATATTCCCAAACCTTTTTTACCCAAGAGTTTGAAGAACAGTCGGGCAAGGACAGTGTTGGTTCGCTAACACTGTCGTGGCAATTCTGATTTTATTTGCTGCCTTGAACCGATATAATTAAAATACCCAAAGCGGGATTTGTGTTGAAATTTCGGATTTTCTCACTAAATTTCGCAGACAGTTACGACCTTTAGAGATTGAGACACTATGACTCCTGAATTTAAAATTGAAGTATCGTCCCGGATTAAACGCCTTCCGCCTTACTTGTTTGGGCGGCTTAATGCCCTAAAACTCGAAAAGCGGCGTCAGGATATAGATATTATAGACTTGGGGATGGGTAATCCCATGGATGGAGCCCCCAAGATGGTTATTGACAAGCTGTGTGAAGCTGCCAGAGACCCTCGCAACCACCGTTACAGCGTGTCCAAAGGTATTTACAACCTCCGCAGGGAAATGGCATTAAAGTATGAGCGAAAATGGAATGTTTCGCTGGATCCCGACAGTGAGGTCTTGGCCTGCATCGGCTCCAAGGAGGGCTTCAGCCATATGTGTCTGGCTATGCTTGGACCGGGGGATACGGCGATTGTAGCTGACCCGGCGTTTCCAATTCATATCTACAGCGTAGCTTTGGCCGGTGCAAATGTTATCACTGTTCCGCTGGGCAACGACCAGAAATTTCTCGATACGATTGCCTATGTATGCGAGCATTTATATCCAAAACCGAAGCTTTTAATTCTAAATTACCCCCATAATCCGACTGCAATGACAGTAGAGCCCGGATTTTTTGATACGGTGGTAGATTTGGCCAGACGGTTCAATATTGCGGTGATTCACGATTTTGCCTATGGTGAAACGGCATTTGACGGGTATAAACCGCCGAGTTTTCTTTCTGCTAAGGGAGCCAAAGAGGTAGGAATGGAATTTACCACGATGAGCAAACCCTATGGAATGGCGGGTTTCCGCATCGGATTTGCAGCGGGCAATAAGGCAATGCTTGATGCGCTGGCTACAGTCAAAGGCTATTATGATTACGGTATTTTCCAGCCGATTCAGATTGCCAGCATTATCGCAATGCGTCATTGTGAAGATGCAATAGTCCAACAGAATGCTAAATATCAGGCACGGCGGGATGTTGTCTGCGATGGGCTGAAACGGATTGGCTGGGATGTCGAAGTTCCGCGTGCATCCATGTTTGTCTGGACGCGTTTTCCTAAGGAGCATTCCAAAGGCAAAGGCAGTGTCGATTTTGCGATGGAATTGCTCGAGAATGCGAATGTGGTGATTTCCCCCGGACGTGCTTTCGGTGAGAACGGCGAATATCATATGCGGATTGCTCTTGTCGAGAATGAGCATCGCCTGCGTCAGGCCATTCGAAATATAGGACGTTATATTCAGGGGAAAGAGGTTGTTGGCCATCGCCGAAAAAAGTCAAAAGATTGACCTGAAATAATTTTTAAAACCGTTTTTTCAGTACTGGAAACGCTCTTTTTCAGGGTTTTTTATTGTTTCTTAACTCAATAGATTCCAATAAGTTATGCTTCTTTTGCAGAGCTGGATAGAAAACAATAAAAAAAATGGATTTCTTCAAGTTTTTTACTTGACTTGAAGTGGAATATTTGCTTTAATAAGGTCATCATCGACAGTGGGGGAAGTAGGAAAGATACGAGCTTGGCAAGTTGTTGAATATGTTTTGAGTTTTTTATCTTGCTGAGCTGTCAATTCATTTTTTGGGGAGTGTTGGAAAGACTTTCTGTGAGGAGTTGAGATTCTGTTGGCGATAAGAGTTTTTTATCGCCGAGGACGGGAAAGAGGAATCGCAATGTGAAACAGGAAGTTTTTTTGACCGTTCAGTTCAAAAAGCTTCATTTCATACAGGCAGGAGAAGAGCTGGAAAGACGTTTACGAGGATGAGGACAGAGTGTCGTTCCAGAGCAGGTTATGTACTGCATGGACAGCGGGGAGAGGAATTGATCGAGCCGAAAGGCGGATGAATTGCTCTTTTTGAAGTGAACGTCCTTTGAGAATCGTAAAAGCTGTTCAGCGCGGGGCTGCTCAAAGCAGTCCATAAGCCTGAAACACCTTTTTGTTTTTCATAACGGGCTTTATCCAAAGGATTGTTTCTTTTGCTGTAAGAAAGGAGATTGATGATGAAGAAGTTAGGAATGGGGCTGGCGTTTTTGGCAGTTGTTCTGCTGCCGGCAGGTGCTTGGGCAACAATTATCGCAGATGCCTTTTTTACTTACACTCCTTTGTCGGGTCCGGGGACTGTAACAGTGCACAGTTGGGTAGAGGATTTGGCTCCGACAGCCGCCCTTTACCGCTACAACTATCAAATTCTGGATCCATCGGTCAATATTCAGTGGTTCTCTGCTGAACTCCTTCCCAATGCGGCGATTGTCAATTGGGCGACCTATACCGGTCTTCCCGGCGAGCCGGCTCTGTGGGCACCCAACGGCATCGGTACGAGTTTTGACGCAACATTTATCAATCCTATCCTGGCCCCCGGCGGGAAATCTGCGGTTTTATGGTTTGACAGCCCGCAGAAACCGACAACAGCAGACGGCATGGCGGCAGGATTTACAGGCGGCTACAAGGCGTTCTACGGCAATCTTTATACCCCGGTTCCTGAACCGACGACATTGCTGCTGCTGGCAGCAGGGGCAATAGGACTGCTGCGAAAAAAATAGCGGGTGATGGTTTAATTTTTTAAGATCGGAGGTTGTGTGCGATGAAGAAGATGTGGGTGATGACAATGTCGTGCGTATTGCTGGGTTCGGCCATACAGGCCGGGCTGGCACCAACGTATCTGCCGTCCAGTTCTTATTATCAGGGCCGGCACAGTTTTGCTTATGATTTGGGGGCTCAGGGCATTTTGAGCGGCCATTTGGAGTTTGCCGTTTACAAAGGAACCGAGGCCGAAGTGATGATGGACTGGACTGGATATCAGGGACAAGCCCAGTATGTGTATGCCTACCAGGTTTTTAATGACGGGGCCAACAGCAATGCGGCACTGACCTATTTCGCCCTGACAGGCATCAATCCGGGTTCTATCGGCTCTGTCACGGAAGATATCGGACAGGCTGAGTCCGTCGGCTCCTTTGATTCTGAAGGCATTGCTCCGGAAGGAGATGGCTATTTCAATGCATCCGTTACGAAGGCCATCTGGACATTTGCAGACGGAACCTTGATAAAAGGGACGCAGTCATGGTTTCTCTTCCTATACAGCAACTACGATTGGATTAAGGGCGATATGGAGGTCCAGACCACGCAAAACGACGACATCCCGATTCCAGACGATAGCAACAACAATATCCCGGAGCCGGCTACAATGCTGCTGCTGGTAAGCGGACTGGTTTTGTCCGGGTTGCGGAAAAAGTAAAACGGCATCATCAATATTGCTGCCGGGGGGCGCAATTTTATGAAAGGCCTAAAGAAAATGAATCCACGGTGGAGTGTGATAGCGGGGTGTGTGCTGGTTTTTCTGGCTGTTTCTGCTGGTGTACGGGGAGCCGACGAAAACAGCTATACGCTTTTAATCCAAAGCAGTCCTCCGGACGGGGGCGTTGTCTCGCCCGGGATGGGTGTTTTGGCGATGCCGGTGGGGCAGAAAATTCCTCTGGCAGCGACGCCGAATCGGGGTTATCGTTTTGCTTACTGGCTGGGCGATGTCTCCTCGAATGGTCCTGCCGATGCGATTGTATCGATTGATTCCCCCAAACTGATAGTGGCTGTATTTGTTCGGGAAGAATTTGAAGAAACGCTTCCGGGACTTAGTGTTATCGACGGCCAGATGGGCGGCGGAGGCGGTCAACGGTATATCGGCACTCCTATGCAGTCTCCCGGCGGTGTCAGTCCTGCCTATGGATCTTCCGGTGGCGGTTACACCTACAACTTTCCCAATATTCCCGATGATGATGATGATATTCCCATTCCGGATGATGGCGGCGATGATGATATTCCGATTCCGGGCGATGGAGAAGTACCTGAACCGGCTACCATTTTTCTGCTTGGACTGGGTACAGTGGCTCTTGTTATAAGCCGCAAGCGATAGAAAACGACCTCCTCCTGAGGCGCCGACAGCACTGATAGCATAGCATTGATTGCAGCGTCCAAGGAAGAAACGGAGATTGGCGCTGGAGGAGGTTTAGATGATATGGCCGAACGACGGGTGCGTTCGGCTGTATTTTTTTAAATCCGCACGGCTACTGTTTCCGAAAAACCGCTACGATGTTTTCAACCTCGACGACAAACAGCCGATTGTCGCCCTCGAAATCCACAGGGATTGCCCCCTTTGGATTGAACAAGACCTTGTCGTACTGTTTGAGCGGAAATTCACTGGACATCTCCACTTCTGCCGAAACGGACACAATCCGTCCGGTGATCGTCGGGATTTCAATATTATCGGGAAGCTGAATCCCGCCCTTGGTCTGCTTTTTATCTTCGTCTTTGCGGATCAAAACGCGCTTGCCGATCGGTTCGATTGTCTCAAATGTTTCCTTATTGGTAATTGAAATATTCTTGTCGGATTTTGTCATACTTGCCTCGCTGTTGCAGATTTTTTGGAAGTTTTTGCCTTCGCTGCAGCGTCTATTCCGAGGATGCGGCGGGCTTCTTCTTCGCTGGCCGGCGGCCATTGGCCCTCTGCTTGCAGTTTTTTCAGCTCGTCCAGATGCTTCATGCTTACCATTGTCCGGCAGCGGGGGAAATTGCTGCATCCCAGAAAGGGACCGCGCTTGCTCTGGCGGATAAGCAGGTCGCCGTTTTTGCATTTGTAGCATTTGACGCCGGACGATTGAGCCGGCGGTTTGGGCGGCAGGGGCTGGCCTTGCTTATCCAGTTTCACGATGGTTTTGCAGGCAGGATAATCGGAACAGCCCAAAAATGGCCCAAACCGTCCCCGCTTCTGAACCAAGGGTTTCGAACAGACCGGACACAGATGCTCACTGGGCTTTTCCTGCAGCATTTTGCCGTCTTTGTCGCAGGGACAGGCAAATTTGCAGTTCGGATATGCCGAACAGCTTAAAAATCGCCCGTTTTTGCCCAGCCGGTAAACCAGCGGGGCTTTGCAGTCCGGGCAGGTATAATCGCTGGGCTGGGTTTGGGCTTTGGCGTGTTCTGTTGTAAAAGCCTTTTCGAGATTGTCCTTAAACGGCCTGTAAAACTCGTTGAGGACATCCACCCAGTTAAGATGCTGCTCTTCAATCTTATCAAGCTGCTCTTCCATATGGCGGGTGAAGGCGATATCCATGACCCGCGGAAAACATTCTTCCAGCTTGTCGGTGACGATTTCACCCAGATCGGTTGCATAAAACTTTTTGTCGATTTGCTCGACATATTTCCGCTCCTGAATCGTGGAAATGATCTGGGCGTAAGTGCTGGGCCGGCCAATCCCTTCTTTTTCGAGGGCTTTGACCAGCGAGGCCTCTGTGTAGCGGGCAGGGGGTTTTGTAAAATGCTGCTCGGCATCTATCGAAATGATGCCCAAACGGTCGCCTTTCTCCAGAGCCGGCAGCTGCGGCTCTTCTGTGGAGGTCGGCCAGATTTTTGTAAAGCCGTCAAACACCAGCACGCGGCCGGTGGCACGGTATAAACAGGAAAATCCATCCTTTTGACCTGTCATTTCCACATGTGTGGTATCCCACTGGGCAGCAGCCATCTGACAGGCCACAAACCGCCGCCATATCAGGTCGTATAATTTGTATTGGTCATCTGTTAAAAACGGCTTGATTTCGCTGGGAATCAGGTCGGGGTCAGTGGGGCGAATCGCTTCGTGTGCTTCTTGAGCATCTTTGCTTGAGGCGTAGAAATTCGGTTTTTCGGGAAGATACTGCTGGCCGATTTGCGAGCCGATGTATCGCCGAACAGCGCTGATAGCTTCAGAAGACAAATGCGTGCTGTCCGTACGCATATAGGTAATCAATCCCAATGATCCCATGGAGCCGAGGTCGATGCCTTCATAGAGCTGCTGAGCAACCAGCATGGTGCGCTTGGTCGCAAAACCCAGCCGGTTGGCGGCAGCTTGCTGGAGTGTCGAGGTAATAAACGGCGGTGACGGCCGGGACTGAATCCGCCGGGTTGTTTTATCCGTTACAGTATAGTGGGATTCCCGCAGCGCACTGACAAGTGCTTCTGCCTGCTGAGCAATTTTGGCCTGAAATTTCTCTCCATTGACCGTAATTAGATCGGCCTTGAATGCATTGTGCGCTGCCAGCCACTGCTGCTGTTCAGACAGGCAGCGTCCTTTTTCTTTGTCCGCTGCCGATTCCATAAATGCTTTCCAGTCCGCGCCGAGGCTGCAGCTGCTGCTGGTGGTAAAGATTCCGGGAATCAGCCAGTATTCCTCCGGCACAAAGGCACGAATTTGCCGTTCCCGCTGGACAATCATTTTGACAGCAACAGACTGAACGCGGCCGGCACTAAGGCCGCGTGTTACCTTTTTCCACAGCAGCGGGCTGATTTGATAGCCAACGATTCGGTCAAGTATCCGCCGGGCCTGCTGGGCCATAACACGGTCCATATCGATTTTGCCGGGATTTGCAAAGGCCTTTTGAATGTCGTTTTTGGTGATGGCATTAAAAACCACACGAAAGGTATTCTCGTCGGACAGGCCGAGACATTCTTTCAAATGCCATGCAATGGCTTCCCCTTCACGGTCAAGGTCGGTTGCCAGATAAACGCTGGAGCATCCTTTGGCGGCGGTTTTCAAGGCCTGAACCGTGCGTTTGCGGCCCGGCGTTATTTCATACGTCGGTTCGAAATTGTTCTCAATGTCCACATTGAGACCTTTGGCAGGAAGGTCGCGCACGTGTCCCATCGACGCTTTGACCTCGAAGCTGCTGCCTAAATATTTGTTTATCGTCTTGGCCTTCGCCGGCGATTCGACGATTACAAGGGATTTTCCGGTTTTTGCCATAAAATGCCTTATCGGTTAAGTAAAATAATAATATCTGCTCCGGTTTTACCGTTATCAATCTGTGGTTAGTCGATAGATAACAAATCCTTTGTCTGCCTGTCAAGAAAATTAAAAAACCTGTCTGTTCTCTTTCTACGCCAATCAAATAAATCTGTTTTGCTGATGAAATAGATAAATTTATTCTGGAAAGTCCGGTAAATAAATATCTTAAAAAATTTTATTTGGATGATTGGTACACTTAATATCACTTAAGTCATCTTTTTATCGGACATCTCGAAAAAATACTTAAATCCGGCAGGTAAAGTTCCGACTTCCGAAGCTATAATTACCGATTGCATCGGCATTTCGAGACAAAAGAGTAAAACATTGAAAGGCCCTAAAAGATGGAATTGCGACTGCACAGAAAGCTTTGGGGGGGTCTTTTCATTCTTGCCGCTTTCATAAGTTCCACTCTCGCTGCACAGGAAGCTGCCAAGCCGGAGAATTTATTCGAACTGTCGCTGGAGGAGCTGATGAATGTGGAAATCACTTCAATGGCTTCACTGACCTCCGCGACACGGCGACTGCAACCGTCTGCTATCACAACCATAACCGAGGCGGACATTCAGGCCTCGGGTGCCCGCTCGCTTTATGAACTGCTGGATATTTATGTGCCGAACCTGCAGTGGATTCGAAACTGGTGGGAACCGGATGATATCGGTTTGCGCGGCATTATCAGCGACCGCGACGATAAGTACCTGCTGACGGTCAACGGCAAAGTAATGAACGACCGCACGCATTACGGCGCCATCAGCGAGCGCGATCTGGTGCTGCTGCGGGATATCCATCACATTGACGTGGTGCGCGGGCCGGGATCGGCGTTGTATGGACCGGGTGCGGTATCCATGGTGATCAATATTGTCACGCATAACTATAAGACATTCCAGGGAACAGAAATCACGACACGGGCAGGTGTGGTTGAAGAATTCGAATCGGTGGAAATTCGACACGGACGCGAGTTTTCGGATAATGACGGCGGTATTTTTGGATACGCCGGCATCGGCAATTATGTGGGCGCCAGCAAGTATGATGCGCCGGTCCACTACGGATTTGATTTTCCGAGCGTGTCATGGTTTGACTGGACCGGTCAAACCGGCGCGGACTACTATCCCGGCGACGGCACAGCCGCAGGTGACGCGATGACCAGTATCAACATGCCCCGGGACCAGGCGGCGGCCCGTGGTCTTCCGCCGGTCAAGTTGTTCGGGCAGATCAATCGAGGTGACTGGACCTATTGGGCACGGTACACGCGCGGCGGGCAGGCGTTTTCATGGGAGGGCTCGACCCTGGCACGAGTTCCCTACGGCTGGACGGACTGGCTGCGCGGCGGCATCGTGGATTGGGTTGAGTATGAGCCCGGCCAGTGGGGTCCTGCCTGGGACACGTATCCCCTGGCGCAGAATTTTTATCAATATCAGCAATTAACAGGTTACGCGGGGTATGACACCAGCTTATCGGAGAAAACCGATTTAAGTTTGGGCTTCGGCTATGATATGTTCGATTATAATCGGTTTGTCATCAACAGTATCGCCGACTCGTATCGTGAAGACGAGTACTATGCGCGGGTATTGCTCCGGCATCGGTTTAATGAACGCCATCAGGCCGCGTTCGGTGCGGAAGTCTCACATCACGAACTGGGGCTGGATCCGCACGGCTGGCCGGATATAGGATTCAAAAGCAGCAACGATATGCTCAGCGGCGACAATGCAAGCCGGTGGTCCACCAACCTGTACTCGCTTTTTGGCGAATACCAGTGGAACATTACCGACCAATGGACGACGTTTCTCGGCGCCCGCGTCGATGACCATACTTACAGCGGCAAGATGTTTTCCCCGCGCGCCGCGCTGGTCCATACGCCCAACGAAAAGGACACCTATAAACTCATGTGGGCACGATCCGTTCGGGCTAATTTCGAGGAAGAAATGCGGGCCGGAGCGCTGAACGGTCTGGGCGACGGCGACCCGGAAAAACTCGACAGCGTCGAATTGCGTTATGAGCGTACGCACACGAAGAATATTGATCTGGCCGCTTCGTTCTTCTGGCACTACAACCTCGAACTGATCTCCTGGTCCGGATCCACCGGTGCGCCAGTTCCCATCGGAACGCAAAAGAACTATGGTATCGAGCTGGAGGCGTATTATCATACCGACAAAACGCGGTTCGGCATTTCACACGGCTTTACCAAGCTCTATGAATTTGATCTGGCAGAGGGGCAATCAACCACCCTCACGTCTGAAGCGTACGGCGCCGGAGAGGACTCGGCCCTGTGGTCCAAACATGTTACCAAATTAACGGCGTGTCACAAGCTGACAGACCAGTTAACCGTCGACGGTTCGCTGCGCACCTATTGGGGATTCAGCGGGATAAAGGACCTGGAACGATACCGCCTAAGCCAGAACCCGAACCATCCGATCGATCCGGACTGGGAGCGCGGCTACCGAGGCAATTACTACCTCAATTTGGGTCTTCAGTATCAGCCGGATAAAAACCTGACCTTCCGTGTGGACGGCATGAATCTGCTGGGTATTTTTGACAAGGATTTGAATAAACGCAACTACGGTTCCTCGGGCGCCTTCCGTTCGCACGCCCCGGCAGTGGCGGTCACGATGACATATACGTTTTAGCGGCCGGCTTGACGCTGTGCCAAAAGCTGCTCCAGAAGCGGTTTCATCTGCCGGATGGCATGGCCGCGGTGGGAGACTTGGTTTTTGCTGCTGTTGTCAAGCTGTGCGGCGGTTTTGCCCAGCGACGGAATATAAAAAATCGGGTCATAGCCGAATCCGTTTTGCCCCCGGGGCTGGTTAATAATGACGCCTTCGACGGCGCCCGTTGCCTCCAGCAGGATTTGCTTGTCGTCGACCAGCGCCAAGTGGCAGAAGAACCGGGCGGTACGCTGCGAATCCGGTATATCTTTTAACAGGCGCAGGACTTTTTGGTAATTGGCCTTATCCAGCGTTTTGCGGTCGGCAGCGGGGCATTCATCGGCGGCAAAGCGGGCACTGAGAACACCGGGCTGACCGTGGAGGGCATCGATGCACAAGCCGGAATCATCTGCCAAAGTCCACAGGCCTGTCGCTTGGGCATAGCCGAGGGCTTTTTTGCGGGCGTTGTCGGCAAAGGTCGCCCCGTCCTCGACGATTTCGGGCAGACCGGGAAAATCCCGCAGCGAGACCCATTCAATCCTGCCTGCAATATCTCCCAGCAGCATCGACAATTCCTCCAGCTTGCCGGGATTGGTTGTCGCAACAAGAATTTTCATCAAACTTGCCTTATTCCATCAGGTATTTCAGGAGGGCACGCTGGAAGTGGAGGCGGTTTTCGGCCTGATCAAAGACGATTGACTGTTCCGACTCCATTACCTCATCGGTAATCTCATTGCCGCGGTAAGCCGGCAGGCAGTGCATAACCTTGACCTTTTTGGCGGCCTTCGACAGCAGTGTCCTATCCACCGCATAGCCCTGAAAATCCCGTATCCGCTGGGCCTTTTCCTCTTCCTGCCCCATGCTGATCCACGTGTCCGTATAGACTATATCGGCATCGCGGACTGCTTCTTCAGGACAGCGTATCTGAACGGCACAGCCGGCAGTCACGGCGTTGGCTGCCTCCACTGTCTGTTTGTCCAGCTCATAGCCTGCCGGCGATGCACACACAAAGGCCATCCCCAGTTTGGCACAGGCAAATGCCAGCGACCGGGCGACATTGTTGCCGTCGCCGATATACGCCAGCTTCAGCCCCGCCAGCTTGCCGCAATGCTCCTGAATGGTCAGCATGTCCGCCATCGCCTGACAGGGATGTGACCAGTCGCTCAATGCATTGATGACCGGCACCGTCGCCCACCGGTCCAGCTCCAGCAGCGTCTCATGGGCAAAGGTCCTTGCCATAATGCCGTCCACATACCGCGAAAACACGCGGGCCATATCTTTGGCCGGTTCGCGCTTGCCGATGATGCCGATGTCCTCGGGCTTGAGATAAATGGCTATGCCGCCCAAATCGCTCATCGCCACCTGAAAGCTGATGCGCGTCCGCAGGCTGGTTTTTTCAAACAGCATCGCCAGCACCTTGCCGGACAGACACAGATCGCGCCCGCCGCTTTTGTACAGACGCTTGAGTTCGCTGCTGAGCGTCAGCAGTGCTTCCAGTTCGTCCCGCGAACAATCGGCAATGGATAAAAAGCTTTTCATGCTTGCTGTCCCTCTGCTAAAACCTCATCCAGTATGGTTATTGCCTTGTCGATCTCCGGCTGCGTAATCGTCATGGACGGCATCAGCCGCAGAACAGTCTCCTGCGTGCAGTTGATCCGCAGGCCCTTTTCCAGACACCGGCTGACAATTTTGGCTCCGGGCATGGTCAGCTGAACGCCAATCATCAGACCCTTGCCCCGGATATGGTCGATAATCGGGTATTTTTCCCTTAACTGTTCCAGCCGGGTCCGCAGATAATCGCCCATCGTGTGGGCATTGTCCAGCAGATGTTCTTGCTCGATGGCTTCAATGACCGCAATGCCGGCGGCGCAGGCCAGCGGATTGCCGCCGAAGGTGGAGGCGTGGGTGCCGGGAACCAGCGAGGCGGCGATTTGCGGCTTTGCCATCATCGCCCCGATGGCAGCCCCGCCGCCCAAGGCCTTGGCCATCGTGATAATATCCGGCGTGACCTCATAATGCTGGTAGGCAAACCACCGTCCGGTGCGTCCAAGACCTGTCTGTACTTCATCCAGAATCATCAAGGCGCCGTGTGCATCGCACAGCTCCCGAATCGTCTGCATATATTCGGGCGTTGCCTCATGGATGCCGCCTTCCCCCTGAATCGGCTCAATCATCACTGCGGCCACTTCCTCATTGAACGCCTGATGCAGGGCATCGATGTCGTTATAGGGCACATACACAAATCCGGGCGGCAGCGGCAGGAATCCCTCGTGGTATTTGGGCTGTCCGGTAGCGGTCACAGTCGCCAGTGTTCGTCCATGAAAACTCTTTTCGGCGGTGATGAATTTGTATTTTTCCCGAGGCGTATGCCGCCGGGCCAGCTTAATGGCTGCTTCGTTGGCCTCAGCACCGCTGTTGCAGAAAAAGCATTTGCCGCCGAAGCCCCGCTCGGACAGCAGTCTGGCCAGCTGGCCCTGCTGGAGCGTATAAAAGGTGTTGTCCATATGCAGCAGTTCCCCCGCCTGCCGGCGAATGGCCTCTACGACTTTGGGATGGCAGTGGCCGATGCCGCTGACAGCCCAGCCGGGGAAAAAGTCCAGAATTTCATTGCCCTCAAGGTCCCAGAGTTTGTTGCCCTGTCCCTTGACAATAACCCGCGGCAGGCGGCCATAATTGCCGATTACATAACGACTGTACATTTCGATTATATCTTGAGTCTTCATTGCAGGTGTCCTTATTGTGACGGCCTATTTGACAATTTGTGTTCCGATGCCTTTATCGGTATAAATTTCCAGCAGCAGCGAATGCGGGATGCGTCCGTCGATAATATGGGCCTTGCCGACGCCTCCGTCCAGCGCTGTCAGGCAGGCCTCTACTTTGGGAATCATTCCCGACGAGATAACGTTGTCCGCTATCATGCCGGCAATTTCCTTTTCACTGATGCTTGAAATACAGCTGCCCGGATCGCTGACATCCCGGCGGATGCCGTGGGTGTCGCTGAGAACAACGAGCTTTTCGGCTTTTACCGCAGCTGCTATGTGGCCGGCTACACTGTCAGCGTTGACATTGAGCTTGCCGCCGGTTTTGGCGCGGGCGACGGGGGCAATCACCGGAATCACTCCGCTGCCGCACAGTGTAATCAGCAGTTCGGCATTGACCTCCGAAACCTTGCCCACAAAGCCCAGATCAATTTTCCGACCGTCGCCGTTTTCCAAACGCAGCGGCTCAGCAAATACAACGCAGCTGCTCAATGAATGCAGCCCCATGGCCTTGATGCCCATTTCCTGCAGCGTCTGGCAGATGGGCTGATTGACGGTTTTGATTAAGGTATGCTCGGCGATGGTCAATGTGCGTTCGTCAGTATACCGCCGCCCGTGAACCCATACCGGTTCCAGTCCCGCCTCATTCATCGCTGCGGTAATGGCTTTGCCGCCCCCGTGCACCAGAATTGGACGCATCCCGACGATCGACATAAACACAATGTCGGTCAGAAGATTTTTCTGAAGTTCACAGTCGTCCAGAATGCTGCCGCCCAGTTTTACGACTACGATTTTGTCCCTGAACCGGCGGATGTATTCCATCGCTTCTATTAAAGCACCGGCCTTTTCAATCGCCTGTTCCATCAAATATCCTCAACTGTCAAGGTTTTATCCCAAAAATACAAAAAAGCCAACGAAGGGATTTGAACCCTTAACCGCCGGTTTACAAAACCGGTGCTCTACCGTTGAGCTACGTTGGCGTAACTGCTTACTTAGAAAATGATTATACAGCGATGGGAAGGTGTTCTTCCAGCATCTTCTGCAATTATAATAACACTAACTCTCCTGCTGTCCGGCTGGCAAGCTGCCATGCCAGAAAGCGGCTGTCAAACCATAACAGGTCAATAATTTTTCGATGACTTTACAAAAAATAACGAACTTTTGCAAGAAAATTATAGACTCCTCAATTGTTACAGACACTCAAACACTGCAGCCTGCCCTGCAAGGCAGCTGAAATGTTTTTATCTGCACATTGCAAACGGCAAAGCGGATGCTGAATATCCAGAGCAAGCCCAGCGGCATCGGCGACAAATGTTGCTGCCGGAGGAGATGGGAGCTCTGGAAGGCAGTGAGAGCATACGCCAGATAGAGTATGAAAGAGTAATCAACAATTATCAACAGCTCTGGATTTTTACACTAAAATCAGTGTTGTCGTCGACAATACTGGATAACACTCTAATTGTCCGGTGTTGTCGATGGTATTTGACGGCCTCAACAGGCACACCGCCGCCTTTGGAACAGTATACCGGATGCCGTTATGCAGGAATTGCCGGCCGGATAGGCAGTGCGGATTGCCGCTGCCGGACGATGTTTACGGGGTATGAGGGTGTAGATCATCAATTTCAGAAATTCTGGATTGTCATCAAAATAAATCCAGAATTTCTGAATTTACAGACCCTGCCGGACCTGCGGGAAAACTGAAGCTGCCGGGTAAAAAAACATAATAACTCCCGACAGTGCAGAAAGCCCCGTTCTATGTACATGGATTTTGAAAAACCTGCCAGCAGGGGGCAGGTCCTTTCTGGGCGGTGCTTTTTGCGTTTTCGAAGTAGCGAGCTGCCTATGCCGAGCAGGGCCAGGGTGGCCGGTTCGGGGTAGATGAAGTTGATGTTGGTCCATACGGGATCGTAATCGAAGTCATTAATGAACTCAATATGTAAAGGCGAGCCGTCATGCCACTGTCCCTGAACGCCGAGCAGGGGATTGTCCAAAATCCACGAATGGCCGAGCAGAACATAAAGGTCAATGTGCGGGTCGGCGCCTATCTTGGTTGTATATTGCATACTCTTAATGTAGTTGATACTTCCACCCCGAAGAACTGCGGTAGCGTTGCTCCCGCCTATTAGGACCAATTCGGTCAGGCCATCTAATCTAAATAGAGCAAATGGCCATTTAAAAGCAGAATATCATAAACGCCGCTAACATATCTTTGTAATGGTGTTGAGGTCGATTGCACAATCAGGCGACCGTTGTCTCTGACGGATATGTCGTACGCCCCCCCCCATTGACAATCAGGGGCGGGTCGTTAGACCGCCAAGTAACACCAAATTCATATTCGCCCGCCGTAATAAAACCATCGCTGTAACCGGCAAAGGAAACAGACACATAGAATAAAACCCCAAACAGGGTCGGCATTAACCTTTTCATCAAAGACACTCCGCCTGTTATTTATTGTTTATTCTATCGAAAACATCTTCTTATGTCAAGATTTTTCACTTTTGGGTTCGAATGCCAACCAGACAGTCCTCTAAAACGCTTTTAATTCGTAAAAATCCTCGATATTTTCCTGTTCCGGCTCCTGCCGGATGGGTTGTCTGCTGGATTCAGCTGCTTGGCATCGGCAGGGATGTTAGCCGCCGGAGCGGTATTTGCCACAACGGCTTATAAGCCGGCAAATGCAGAATTAACCGGTCAGCTGCTTAAAGCGATTTTCTGTGGTAATGCTGGGTCATTCCTTGCTTTAAGGATTTAGAGGTTGTATAATGCTAATTTTTCAATCTAATGGGACATTTATGAAAGAAGTGGATTTAGAACGGATAGAGCGAGCGGTTTTGGAAATTCTGTATGCCGTAGGAGAAGATCCCGGCCGGGAAGGGCTCAAAGACACCCCCCGAAGGGTTGCCAAGATGTATGCTGAATTGCTGGAAGGTCTTCGCCATGAGCCGTCCGAACACGTCAAAAGCATTTTTCACGAACAATATGATGAGATTGTGCTGCTTAAGGATATTCCTTTCTATAGTATCTGTGAACACCATCTGATGCCGTTTATCGGCAAGGCCCACGTAGCGTATCTGCCGGACGGCCGAGTTCTTGGCGTCAGCAAATTGGCTCGTGTTGTCGATTCGTTTGCACGCCGGCTGCAGCTTCAGGAGCGTCTGACAAACCAGATAGCGGATTTTCTGATGCAGAACCTCAAGCCGTTGGGAGTAACCGTAGTTTTAGAAGCGGCTCACAGCTGTATGACAATTCGCGGCATCAAAAAACCCGGTGCCACTATGATAACCAGCGCATTGCGGGGTATATTCAAAAAGGACCCTCGCAGCCGGGCGGAGGTAATGACCCTGATGCATGGGGACAAGCATTTAGGATAAATATGCATATCCTGACCCGACAGGTTCGCTTTTCAATAGCCCCTTTTTTGTCCGACCAGCCGACGGGTTTTAATTCCTATGCCTCAAAGCCCGCCGGCGGAGATGGATTGAGCGTGTTTCTGGCTTTGTGGGTAGATTTGGAAGGTCCGGTCGAGCAGCAGACTGGTTTTGTCGTAAATGTCTCGACAATCGATAAAGCGGTCCGCCAGCATGCTGTCCCTGTTTTTACTCGTTCTGTTCAAGATGCGTTTAGACATTGCAGAACCTTGAAGCTGGAAGAGCTGGCCGGACTTTTAAAACAGGTTTGGAAGCCGATTCAAGAGGTCTTTGCGGCACAGATTCTCAGGCAGCTGCGTTTGGATCTGAATCCCTATCGATATCTTGCTGTTCAGGCGGAGGATGCTGATATGCTGATTTACAGTGAAAAATTTGAGTTTTCCTCGATGCACAAATTATGGAATGAGGCGTTTGATGCCCAGTCTAATTTTGAGCATTTTGGAAAATGTGCCAATCCGGCCGGACATGGGCATAATTATATTCTCGAAGTTCGGGTCAGAAAAAAAATACCGCAGGCGGAACAAGATTGGGTCTGTGATTTTCAGAAGGTTGTTGCAGAAGAATTTCTGGATCTTGTGGACCACAAAAACCTGAATGCCGATGTGCCAGAGTTTAAATCGTTAAATCCAACCGTTGAAAATCTTGCCTTTTTGGCTTGGGAAAAACTGGAAGGAAAATTTAAGAACGTTACACTATGCAGCATTACAGTCTGGGAAAATGACAGGACCTATTGTACTTACAGCCGGTAATTTGCCCGCTGCAGGCAATTGAACCGACCGGCAAAAAGGGCGTATCGATTTTATGAAAAACCTCTATTGAATATCTAAACTCTTGTTAATACAGCTGTAATGAATAGCCGATAAAAATGATAACCGTGTATGTTTTTTACTGAAACACGGTTTTTTAGTGCTTGGGAGGGTGACTGCCTTCCGAAGCCGTGAATACGCGGAAATAATCCTATTTTGATGCTGAAAATCGGTTTTCCAGCATTCAGCGCAACCGACGGGCACGGAGTGTAGATAGGACTAGTTGTTTTAAGGTGTTTGGCCGTTTTTTATTGCGCTGCTTGAATTTTTATAATAATTTTATCTATAAGGATTTAAACTATTGAAAATTGCTGTTGCAGGCGTTGGTTATGTCGGTTTGGTAGCAGCTGGATGTCTGGCCGACGGGGGCAACCATGTTATCTGCGTTGACAACGACGCTGTAAAAATTGACAATCTTAAAAAAGGTATAATCCCTATCTATGAACCGGGATTATCTGAAATTGTTCAAAAGAATGTCAAGGCAGGGCGTTTGACATTTACAACAAATCTCAAAGAGGGAGTAGATAATTCTCTGATTATCATTATCGGCGTTGGCACACCCAGCGCCCCTGACGGTTCTGCCGATATATCAGCCGTATTGGATGTAGCCGAAAAGACGGCTCAATATATGACCGACTACCGTATCATTGTAACCAAAAGCACAGTCCCAGTCGGTACATACAAAAAAGTTACCGATTTGATGGCTTCCAAAACGAATGTCCCCTTTGACTATGTAAGCAATCCGGAATTTCTTAAAGAGGGCTCAGCTGTAGAGGATTTCCTCAAGCCGGACCGGGTAATTATCGGAACAGCCAATCCGGCGGTTATGGAGCTGATGAAGGTCCTTTATGCACCGTTTATGCGTAAAAGCAGCCGTATCTTATTTATGGACCCAGCCAGTGCAGAAATGACCAAATATGCCGCCAATGTGATGCTGGCTTCACGCATTTCATTTATGAATGAATTAAGTGCGCTCTGCGAGGTGTATGGAGCGGATATTGAATTGGTACGAGCCGGCATAGGCGCTGACAGCCGGATCGGCAATGCCTTTTTATTTGCCGGCGTCGGCTATGGCGGCAGCTGTTTTCCCAAAGATGTTCGTGCCCTCATTCATATGGGGCGGCAAAAAGGCGTCCGGATGGGTATTGCTGAAGCTGTCAATGAGGCCAATTATGCCCAGCATGACCGCTTTGCTAAAAAAGTTATCGATTATTTTGCCGGCCGAAACGATGTGCAGCTGGGCATCTGGGGGCTGGCATACAAAGCCCGCACCGATGACACACGTGAATCCCCGGCGATTTACTGCATTCAAAAGTTTCTGGATGCCGGGATGCGGATTATCGCTTTTGACCCCGAAGCCGGCTGCGGACCGCTGGGTGACAAGATTCAAAAAGCAGCGGATGCCTACGATGTGCTGGCCGGCTCAGAAGCCCTTGTCATTTTTACCGATTGGCAGGAGTTTCGCTCTCCGGATTTTGATGCCATAGCCAAAAAACTCAACAGGCCGGTCATCTTTGACGGCCGGAATCTTTACAATCCGTCTTTTGTTCGAAAGATAGGTATTGAATACCACAGCATCGGTCGGCCTTGACTGCCGTCGGATTTGGCACATCTGACAGCCACCGGCTTGCAGAAAGCAGAAAAAAAGCAGTTACTATGTCTGAGAAAATACTCGTAACCGGTACCGCAGGATTTATCGGCTTTCATCTGGCCAGACGCCTGCTGGAGCGGGGCGATGAGGTCGTCGGACTGGACAGCATCAATGATTATTATGATCCGGCGATCAAGTACGCACGGCTTGAGCAGACCGGCATTCATCAGCAGGCAATCGAATACAATAAACCTGCTGTCAGCTCGACCTTTGAAAAGTACCGGTTTATTCAGCTTCATCTGGAAGATAAGCCGGCTGTTGAAGCGCTTTTTGCAAGGGAAACATTCGGCAAAGTCTGTCACCTTGCCGCACAGGCAGGTGTTCGCTACAGTTTGGTGAATCCAAGGGCCTATATCGATTCCAATATTATTGGTTTTTTTAATATTCTTGAACTGTGCCGGCAATACAAAATAGGGCATCTGACCTATGCCAGCAGCTCCAGCGTTTACGGGCTGAATGAATCCATGCCGTTTTCGACGAGCCACAATGTGGACCATCCGGTCAGCTTGTATGCGGCCAGTAAAAAGTCCAACGAGCTGATGGCTCATACTTACAGCCACCTGTTCGGCCTGCCGACGACGGGCTTGCGTTTTTTCACAGTATATGGGCCTTGGGGCCGGCCGGATATGGCTCTGTTTCGCTTTACACAGGCGATTTTGGAAGACAAGCCGATTGATGTGTACAATTACGGACAGATGCAGCGGGATTTTACGTATATTGACGATATTGTGGAAGGCATTGTCCGCGTGCTCGACAATCCGCCGCAGGGCAATCCGCATTGGACCGGCCGGACGCCGGACCCTTCCAGTTCAAAAGCGCCTTATAAGATTTACAATATTGGAAACAGTGCGCCGGTCAAACTGACGGATTTTATAGAGGCAATAGAACAGGCACTGGGCCGAAAAGCCAACAAGAGAATGCTTCCGCTTCAGCCCGGTGATGTGCCGGCTACGTGGGCCGATGTCAGCGATTTGGCTGAAAACTTCAATTACAGGCCTGCTACAGCCATTCAGGAAGGCATCAGCCGGTTTGTCGACTGGTATAAAGACTTTTATGGTGTTTGACAATCAGAAAACGGAGTGATACATGCAGGTACCTTTGCTGGACTTAAAAGCGCAATATGCGGCAATCAAGGATGAGGTTTTGGCAAAAATCAATGAGGTGCTGGATTCCCAGCGCTGCATCGGCGGCCCGATGGTCGAGGAGCTTGAAAAGGCGATTGCACAGGTGTGCGGCTGCCGCTATGCAGTGGGTGTTTCCAGCGGCACCGATGCACTGCTGGCCAGCTTGATGAGTTTGGGTATTGGTCCCGGAGATGAAGTGATTACAACCCCCTTTACCTTTTTTGCCACCGCCGGCAGCATTGCCCGCCTCGGAGCTGTGCCGGTGTTTGTGGATATTGATCCCAAGACCTTTAATATAAATCCGGCCCTGATAGAGCCGGCCATTACCGCTAAAACCAAAGCCATTATGCCGGTCCACCTGTTCGGCCAGATGGCTGATATGGATCCGATTATGCAGCTTGCTGGCCAGACCTCGCTGGCGGTTATCGAAGATGCTGCCCAGGCGATCTCGGCTACCTACAAAGGCAAAAAGGCCGGTCAGATGGGCACGTGCGGCTGCTTCAGTTTCTTTCCCAGCAAAAATCTCGGCGGCATCGGGGACGGGGGGATGGTTGTTACCAACGATGAAAAACTGCATCATCAGCTGTTTATTATGCGCAACCACGGAATGGAACCCAAATATTACCATCACTGCATCGGCGGCAATTTTCGGCTTGATCCTATTCAGGCTGCGGCGCTGCTGGTCAAACTGCCGCATCTGGATGACTGGTCAAATGCCCGCCGCCAAAACGCCGCCTACTACAATAAAAAATTCAGGAATTCTGTGGTGCAGACGCCTTTTATCGCTGAAGACTGTGTGTCGATTTATAACCAATATGTCATCCGCGTGCCCCGCCGGGATGCATTGGTCAAGCACTTGCAGTCCAAAGGCATCGGCTGTGAGATTTATTATCCTGTGCCGCTGCATCTGCAGAAGTGCTTTGCCTATCTGGGCAAAGGTCCGGGCAGTTTTCCGGAAGCCGAAAAGGCGTCCCGAGAAGTGCTGGCTTTGCCGATTTATCCTGAACTGACCAATGAGATGAAAGACTATGTTGTCCAGACGATTTTGGACTTTCTGTCGTAAACAATCAAACTGCGTAGAACATCTGCATGTGTAAAATGCCGATACAAACTCTATAACTGCATCAAACAGCTGACAGAATTAGGAGAACAAGATATGGCTAAAAAGCCAGCTTCGCTGGAACAGAAGATTCAAAGCAAAAAGGTGGTGGTGGGAGTACTTGGATTGGGCTATGTAGGGCTGCCGCTTGCACGGGAATTTGCATCCGCCGGCATTCGGGTCATTGGATTGGATATTGATGAGCCGAAGGTCAGGAAACTCAATGCGGGCAAAAGCATTCTTAAGACCGTTTCTCACGAATCGGTCAAAAAGATGGTGCAATCCGGCAAATTCCGCGCTACCGCTGATATGTCCGAGATTCGCAAGGTGGATGCTGTCTTGATTTGTGTTCCCACGCCGCTGACAGAAAACCGCGAGCCTGACATGCAGTATGTCGAAGGAAGCTGCCGCACGATTGCCAAATATCTCCAGAAAGGACAGCTGATTTCGCTGGAAAGCACAACCTACCCCGGCACAACCCGCGAGCTGATGATGCCGATTCTGGAAGCGACAGGATTAAAAGCCGGCCGGGATTTCTATCTGGCCTATTCCCCCGAACGCGAGGATCCGGGCAATAAGCAATACTGCACCCGGACGATTCCCAAGGTCGTCGGCGGCCTGACGCCCACCTGTCGGGAACTGGCCCGGCGGCTGTATCTGCTGGCGATTGAAACAATGGTGCCTGTGTCGTCGCTGGAAGCCGCCGAAGCTGCCAAAATTCTTGAAAATACCTACCGCTGCATCAATATTGCACTGGTCAACGAACTGAAAATGCTTTTTGATCGGATGGGTATCGATGTCTGGGAGGTTATTCGTGCTGCCAGCACCAAGCCGTTCGGTTATCATCCGTTTTATCCCGGTCCCGGTTTAGGCGGCCACTGCATCCCGATAGATCCGTTCTATCTGACTTGGAAGGCCCGGCAATATGGGATGCCGACGCGGTTTATTGAACTGGCCGGCGAAATCAATACCGATATGCCCCATTATGTTGTCCATCGGGTGATGGAAGCCCTCAATACCCGCAAAAAGAGCTTAAACGGCTCCAAAGTATTGGTTTTGGGATTGGCTTACAAACCCGATATCGACGATGTCCGCGAGTCGCCCTCGCTGGAGCTGATAGAACTGCTCAAAGCCGGCGGCGCCAAAGTTGACTACAACGATCCCTATATTCCGCAGACGCATAAAATGCGGGAATACGATTTGAAAATGAAAAGTGTTCCGCTGACGGCGGCCCGGCTGAAAAGCTATGACTGTATACTGATTTCCACCAATCACAGTGAATACGATTACAAATGGATTGTTCAAAACGCCCGTCTGGTGGTGGATACCCGCAACGCCTGCGCTGCTGTCAAGTCGGGCCGCAGCAAGATAGTCAAGGCGTGAAAGCCGGCGTAGAACCGATTTGCTTTAGGGCTTGAAAGATTTTCATTCGAGGTATGGATTCCGGCCGTTCGGAATCTGCAGCAATAACTTCTGATGAAAAATGGAGGACGATGTATGGACAAGAGGGTGGTGGCGGTGATGGCGATGAGTGTTTTATTTTCTTCACTGGCCGAGGCGGATTTGCCGGTATTCCCAATCTGTACGGCTGCCGGCGATCAGGTTCAGCCGGATATCGACGGCGACTGGATTGTCTGGCATGACAATCGAAACGGCACAGCCAACGATGACATATTCGGCTACATCCTGTCCGAACCCAATGAAGTGCCTATCTGCACCGCCGCCGGACGGCAGCGGTATGCCAAAGTCAGCGGCTCGATTGCAGTTTGGCAGGATGACCGCGACAGCCAGCGTGATATTTATGCCTTTGACCTTCAAAACCGCCTGCCTCTGGAGCTTTCCGGCATGCCCTTAGGAGATGGAATCCAGCAGCGGTATCCGAAAATCAGCGGCAGTTATATCCTGTATGAGCATTTGGTAGACGGGCTCTTTAATCTGTTTGTATATAATCTTTCAGCCGGCACAATATCACCGGTTTTCTTATCCCCTTACAGGCAGATAAACAGTGCTATTGAGGGTTCGATTGCAGTCTGGATGGAAGACCATGGTTCTGTGTTTCAGGTGTACAGCTGCGATGTCAGCCGCTCGGCTCCTGCAACAGCAGTCAGCCCCGGCAGTTTCGCTCAATGGTATCCGGCCATAAGCGGATCTGTGGTTGTTTGGGCTGAAGACAGACAGCTTGGCACAGGATTGGATATCTATGGTTATGATTTATCCGAGGGCAAGGAGTTTTCAATCTGCAGCGCATTGGGCGATCAAAATTATCCCGACATAAGCGGTCGATTGGTTGTCTGGCAGGATCTCTCCAAAGGCCCATCCGATTCGGATATCTGGGCATTTGACTTGAACAAAGGGTTCTTATTTCCAGTTGCCGCCGATGGACAAAACGACCAATACCCGGCCATTTCCGGCCGCCGTGTGGTTTGGCAGCGCGGAATTTCCGGCAATTTTGATATCTATATGGCTGAAATTCCGCAGCCCCAGTCAATAGCAATACTTTCACCCAGCCCCGGCCAGCAGATTTTGGCAGGTTTGTCAGTTCCGGTTGTCTGGCAGATGCTGGAAGGGACGCTGCCCGGCGAGGTCAAAATCGAGTTTTCAGCCGATAATGGAACTAACTGGCAGCTTATTGAATCAGCCGTGCCGGCTGATGAGCCGTACCAGTGGCAGACGCCGACTGTTGATTCGCAAGATTGCCTGATTCGCGTAAGCGACCCGACAGCCCCAGAACTTGCTGCTGTCAGCGGCTCCTTTACCATTTTCCGATGCAGTCCAGAACTGACGGCGGATATTACCGGAGATTGTTTTGTCGGGCTGGATGATATTGCCATGCTTGCTTCCCAGTGGCTTATCTGCGGCAATCCTTATAATCCCGATTGGTGCGGCAATCACTGAATATCCGGTAAAATTATGTCTCTTTTATAAGGGCTGTTATTTGTCCGGCAGAGTGAATAGTTACTATAAAACTTCTCAAATATGCGATTACGGTAGCCCCCGTCCTGTTTTACTTGTTATATTTTATGAGCTGAAGCAATAAACTCACAGTACGGGGTATAAACGATGAAACATTATAGGACATACATCACGGCGGCAGGCGTTTGTTTGATAGCAGTTGGTGCATTTATAGTGAAAATTGCATCCGAAGACGGCCAATCGGCCGTTAGGCCCGCGGCTAATGCTGCACCGCTGGCAGCCGCTCCAGCTGCCGCACAGCCTATTGTAGATACGGCATCGAAAACTTCCGCTGGAGAGTCTTTTCTTGCGGCGATAAATGTTCAGCCTGCACAGACACCTCTTCAGCCTGTCGATATGCCTGTTTTTTATGAAACAGGCTGGCAGACGTATGATGATTATACGTGGACCGGCTCGCCTGATAATGTAGTTGGCTATTCATCCTCATCGGGCTCAACGGCATACTACGCATCAGCAGAAGGCGGTATATTGGGCAGCCCTTCTTCTTCTTCTTCTTCTGCTGCTGCTGCTGCTGCTGCTGAAACAAATTCCGGCGTATCTGGAGGCAGCGAAGGTTCTTCCGGCATTTCCGGCGGTTCTGCCGGCGGAGCATCTTCCAGCTCCGGCGACAGCTCTTCTTCCGATACCAGCCAGACGTCCGGTGATTCGTCGGCTGATACATCTTCCGGCGGCACAACGCATACCTCCGGCAGCGGCGGGGCGGTTAATCCGTTCAGCAATATTGCTGTGACTGTTGTGTCGAGTATGGAACGGCTATTGCAGGACGATATTTCCGCTCCTGGTGAAAATTATGCTGAGATTTTCTGTGCTAAAAATGAAACCGAATCATTTCAGATTCTTATTACTAATCAATCCTATTCTAAGCTGCTTGATGTTGAACTGCACGTTTCAGATTGGCAGGGTCCTTCTGGAGCCCAAAAACCGAAATTAACACTTTTTCGAGAACATTATGTTAAAACGACGGTTCCCTCCTATAGCTTGTCGCCGGATACTCCTATCGGTTGGTACCCCGATGCTCTGATTCCGTTTGTGGATCCTTACACGGGCAAAGCGATTACAACGGGCCTCTATCAGGCCAATCACCAGTCTGTGGCTCCCCGTAAAAGTCAGGGCTACTGGGTTGATGTGCGGGTGGATTCGGATGTGCCTGCCGGCACTTACACGGCCAGCATTTTGGTAACTTCTTCCTCCCGCCCGGTGGCTGAAATCCCCGTAACACTGACGGTTTGGAATTTTGCATTGCCCAAACAGCGCGACTGGACGGCATGGTTTTCGATGATTACTAATCTGGGAAAAGTTTATGGATTGGTCGATAATAAAGGGGATGATTTTGAATTGCTGTTGCAGCGCTATCAAGATATGCTGTATGAACATGGTGTTTATCCGACAATGCAGATGCCGCTGTATCCGATTGTTGACACGAAGACTGGGGCGGTTAACTTTGACGGCTACAATCGATTTCTGCCTAATTTTAAAGCATTTGTCAAAAGATATGGTCCAGGCGTATATCGGATTTTGGATCATTTCCCTAATGAGTTTGATAAATATGGAAATAATCCAAAGCTGTCTAAAACATTGTCTGATTTTCATCATTTTCAGACAAAATACCCCGAATTAGGACAATTCTTTTACATTATTGACGAGCCGTATTCTGATGAAGGAGGACGTAAAGTTATTGCTGTCGGCAGGATAATCGATCGCGTGGCGCCTTCAATTAAATTGCTTGTCAATGGGGCATGGTTTATTTATTATAAAGATCCATCCGTTACCGAGGCGGCGGTGGAAGCGGCTATTGATATTCGGAGTATCTATAGTCTTAACTATCTTTCCACGCCAGAACAGCTTGCTGCAGTGGAAAACTTTATCAGCGATGGTAAAGTGGTCTGGGTTTGTCAAGGCACCAGACTGGATCGTCCCATTCTTCATCATCGTATCGGTGCATGGCGCGGGTATTGTCTGGGGGCAAGCGGCCAGTTGGAGTGGCGGTCGTCAGTATCAGATCCTGCAATGGACCCCTGGGTCAATCCAGTTACCTACACCGATGACTCCGGCAAGCAGTATAACGGCAACGGAATGTTTATCTATCAGGGAACACCGAATCGCGTCGGCCTTTCCGGTCCTGGTGGACCTATTGCCAGCATGCGGCTGAAGGTCTTTCGGGATGCAGTGGACGACTATGCCTACTTTAAGCTGGCTGAGGCATCGGCTGGCCGGCCTGCGGTGGTATCGCTCGTGGATCCGGCGGCTCCTGATTTTAAGACTTCTAAAAGCCCGGCTGTGTATGCCTCTGTCCGAAAGGCTGTGGCGGCGTTGATTCTTGAAAATCAGTAGAAGTTAATTTTCGACTTGCTGTGTCGATGCACTGGAGCAAAAACAGTGAAAAATTGCTCCTGATTATTAAGGGCAATAGCTGGCCTCTACACCGGATATTTAACCCACTCTAAGAACCTAATAACGAATGATGGAAAACGATAAACCCCTCAATATTATGATTGTCGGTGGGAATTATATTGGCAAAGGGGCTGAAGCCATGATGCTGGTGGTTCGGGATCAGATCAGCCGTCGATATCCAAACGCAAATTTCTGGCTGATCCCCAATAGTGCTGATGAGGCTGAAAAATTAAAACAAGATGGCTTCAAATTAATTTATCAAAAAAAAGGGAGACGATTTATTAAGCTTCTGCAGTTGCTGTGTGGTTTTTTGGGTATTCAGCAAAAAACCGGTTTGTCGGCTGTTGAATCTGGTCAAAGCTTGATAAATCCATTCATGGCTACCGATGCAGTTGTTGATATTTCTGGATTTGTATCCAGCGACCAAATTGGGGGTCGGGCGGCAAAAGGGAGGTGGTTGAACTATATGTGGGCGGCTTATGCGGGAAATAAGATTTTTTTTATGCCGCAGTCATGGGGACCCTTTGAAAATAAAACCGTTAGGCGATTTACCAAATGGCTGCTAAAGAAGGCTAGTTTTATTTGTGCCAGGGAAAAGATTAGCTTTCGCTATCTGATAGATTCAGGCTGTGCCAAAGCGAATTATGTTTTACACAGTTATGACATTGCATTTCTATTTGATGTTCATGGCTCTGAAAAGAGGGCTTGTGATCTATTAAGCCTGATTGGCCTGAAGGATAGTAATTTACCGTTTATAACGATCACGCCTAATATGAGAATATATGAAAGAGTTCAGGGCAAAGATGGCAACAATAAGTATATTGCTCTTATTCTCGAAATCATTCGATATTTTTTAGATCATACAGATCATAATGTTATACTTATACCCCATGAAGCTTCACTCAATAGGCCCAATGACCCGGAGTTGTGTATGTTGCTTAAAGAGTTGGCGAGGAACCCTGATCGTGTTGCAATGTTGACTGGAAAAGAATCAGCCCTTGAGGTTAAGTCTGTTATTGGCCAGTCTGATTTTTTAGTGGCAAGCCGTTATCACAGCCTGGTGGCGGCACTTTCGATGCGGACA
>Ga0116165_1000603_pt1 | contig 30051 bp, 32 predicted proteins | sample AD_JPNMR1_MetaG_FD_89885 | JGI IMG/M metagenome (GOLD analysis project Ga0116165, IMG submission 89885) | Active sludge microbial communities of municipal wastewater-treating anaerobic digesters from Japan - AD_JPNMR1_MetaG | ecosystem: Engineered > Bioreactor > Anaerobic > Digestate | place...
AATAAAAAAAGAAAAGATAAAAATTGCTTTAATTATCCTTATATTTTCACTATATGGAGTAAGGACGATTTTAAGAAATTATGACTGGCTGGACCCGATAAGTTTTTATGAAAAATCATTAAAATATTTCCCTTACTCAAAAAAACTTATTCACAATTATGGAGTTGAACTGCTTATGAAATATAAATATGAAAAAGCACTTATTCAGTTTAAAAAACTGGAAAAACAATTTGCAAATTCAAAAAGAGAACTTTCAAAAGCAACCCTTGGAATAAGTAAAAGTTATTTTATGCTGGGTAATTATGAAGAAGCAATGAAATATTATATTAAAACACTTGAGATTGACCCTTTTAACTTTGATGCTTTAACAGGTCTTGGACTAATATATGAAAGAAAAGGAGATACTGAAAATTGTCTAAACTTTTTAAACAAGGCAGTACAAATAAATCCATATTCTTCTCCTACCCTATATCTTCTTGGTAAAATTTATCTTGATAAAGGTAATTATGATTTAGCAGAAAAAATTTTTATAAAAGCAATTGAACTTGACCCAAAAGAAAGTATTTACTGGAATAAACTTGGCATTTGTTATTTTAAAGAAGGGCAATTTGATAAATCTTTATATTGTTTCTTAAATGCATATAAATTTAATAAAAATGATTTTTTAATAATATTAAATTTAGCAAGAGCATGCCAGAGATTGAACAAACATAATGAAGCAATTTTTTATTTTGAAAGAGTTTTTGAATTAGAGCCAGAAAAAACAAAAAAAAATATTGAAATTTTAAACGATTATGCAATTTCTTTAAATGAGATAGGAGAAAAAGAAAAATCAATAGAAATACTTAAAAAAATTTTAAAAATAAAGCCAGATTTTGAACCAGCAAAAATTAATTTAAGGATTATATTACAACAGAAAAAATGAATTGAAAATTCTGATAAATGTTATATAAAAATAAAAAAGCCCCCGCTTTAAAAGCGGGGGCTTCCTCTTTTCAGATTATAATGGATTTCTTACTTTTGCCTGAGAATTGTCAGCATTGTTGTAATTTGGGAACAGTTCTTCAACTTTTCCTACTGGTATCCATCTTACATGCCCATCTATGTAGCAGGCATTAACTCCATCGTTCTTGTGGTTGAGAAGTCCAACAGGAACAGCACTTGCTCCACCACTTGTTGAAGTTGCTCCACTTTGCAATGCTGTTAAACTCCAAGGTGTTCCTGCTGTATATGTTCCTCCCTGATAATCTGTAATATAAACTGCCTTATCAACCACAAGAACTGTATCTATATCAACATTCTCATGGCACCATAAAGCATATGCATAAGAAAGACCTGCTCCATCTGTATCTCCTGTTGTATCTCTTAACTGTGTGCTTATCCCCTGGGTAATTTCAGAACCTGCAAGGTCAACTGTTCTGTGGGAAATGTCAGATGGGCATATAAATGTTTTCTGTGCTGAAACATAGTTTGGATAGAGTAGTCCAAGGCATCCAACTGCTGTCTGAAGAGTTGTTGCTGATGTAATCGGGAAGAATTCTCTGTAGTCCTGGCTATACATTCTTAATGCAAGACCAATCTGTTTTAAGTTACTTATACATACACTCCTTCTTGCCTGTTCCCTTGCTCTTGCAAGTGCTGGCAGTAACATCGCTGCGAGAATCGCTATGATCGCTATAACCACCAGCAATTCAATTAATGTAAATCCTTTTTTTCTCATCTTTTTTCACCTCCTTTCTTTATTTTTAATTTTACCATACTTCCTCCTGTTTGTCAAGTTTTTATGGATTCCTTATATTCATCCAGTTCGGTATTCCTTTATAATCACCTGAAGAAGGTATATAATAATCAGTCCCTTGTTTAACAGAAGGAATCCAGTTTACAGCACCTCCAACAAATAAAGCATTTACTCCTGCAGTTGAATGGTTATTATCAGGAGATAATTTTAAAGCAATAGCAACATTTGTAGTATTCCACATCTTATTACCAAGAGATAAAATCGCTGCTAATGTCTGCTTATCAACAACAATTACACTATCATCCTGTGTTTGTTCATTCAAAGGATAGCTCCAACCAGAATCCATTGCATAGGCATAGGAACATTCTTCTTTTTTTGTTATTCTTACATTTTGTGATTTTCCATCATTTTTCTGGCTCGGACATATAAAAATACCAGGGTCTTTCAAATAGTTTGGACATGGTCTTATATTTTGCCAGTTTCCCACAGTAGAATTTGTATATCCGAGTAATTTATTAAAAGCCATAATCACATTACCGTCTTCACCAGTTTGCCCAGGAGGAGCAGCAGCACCACTTACATCTGGAAAATTTTCATCATAATCCTGGGCATACATTTTAAGAGCAAGCCCTATCTGTTTTAAATTACTCACACATACACCTCTTCTTGCTGTCTCACGAGCACGTGCAAGTGCTGGTAAAAGCATCGCTGCAAGAATCGCTATGATAGCAACTACTACCAGCAATTCAATCAATGTAAATCCTCTTTTTCTCATTTTTTTTCACCTCCTTTCTTCCAAATTTTCAAAACAATAATTTTTCATTTTATGGTCTCGGTATTCTCAAAGCAGTTGTTGAACCATTTGTACAGTTAGGTAATTCAGATGTTGGTAAATAATAATTTCCACTTTTCTTATAAGAAGCAACCCATTTTACATTACCGCTTACATATAAAACATTAATTCCTTCTGTTCCATGATTATCCTGTGTTTCAAGGTCATAAGTTGTACTTTCTATAGCATAAAGAGCAGAGTTTGCTGTTGAAAGAGACCTTGCCCATCTATCTGCCATAATTGCTGTTTCCTGTGCTGTTTGTTCATGTAAAGGCAAAGCATAAACATAGGAACAAGTTCTCTGGCATATTAATCCTGTGTCTGATTTTGTTTCTGCTGAAGATGGACATACAAATACACCAGGGTCTTTCACATAAACAACTCCTTCCTTTAGGGCATCTGATTCATTTAACTGACCTGTAAGAAGTTGTAAAGAAACAGCCACATCATGACCTGTTGGTGCATTTTTATCAATGTTTGTTGGAAATCTCTCATCATAATCCTGAGCATACATATGTAAAGCAAGTCCAAGTTGTTTTAAATTACTCACACATACACCTCTTCTTGCCTGTTCTCTTGCTCTTGCAAGTGCTGGCAGTAACATCGCTGCAAGAATCGCTATGATAGCAATTACTACCAGCAATTCAATTAATGTAAACCCTTTCCTTTTCATCTTTTTTCACCTCCTTTCTTTTTTAATAACATTTTAATTTTCTGCAGCATCTATTCTTAATGTACACTATCTTTTTAATCTTGTCAAGTTTATTTTTACCTTATATTTTTAATTTTGTCAAGTTTTTTACTTATTATTTTCAAAATTTAAAATAAATGAGAAACTTTCTTCCTTCCCCTGGATAATCCGGAGCAATTTCATATTCTTCATTAAGTATATTATAAATACCAAAACCAATTTCAAATTTAGTTCTATAAGTAATTTCAAAATTTAATGTGGAAAAACTTTTTAAATCTTCTTTAATAAAATGTCTTTCACCAGTAAAAGAATTCCATATTTTAAAATTTATTTTTTCATTCTTAAATTCTATACCTGCATTATGTTTATATTCAGGAAGAAAAGAAATCTTTTTGTCAAAAATATCCTTTTCTATTTCAAGAAACAGATTTAAGTTATCTTTAAGTGGTATTTTTGAATTCAATAAAAAACCTGTCTTTTCAAATTTTTCTCTAAAAGGCTGGTAAAGATTATTGTTAGCAATATCTTCCCATAAATACTTTTTGTTATATGAATGAGAAATTTCAAATTCTGTATCTTTAAATTGAAACTTTACTCCACCTTTATATATTTCTTCTGGTAAAACTTTTTCTTTTTTTATTTCTTTCCAGTTTTCCATAATTACATCTTTCCATAAATCTGGAATTTCAAAATCAGAACTTAAAAAAACTGAAAAATTTTCATTTATTTTAAATAAAAAAGAAGGTAAAAATCTCAACCCACTTCCTTCAATAAATTTTAAACCAGGTTTAATTAAAAAATTTTCTTTCTCAAAAATTATATATTCTGTAATGGAAAAAACACTTTCATTATCAAATATATCTTCTTCAATTTCTGTATTCAATTTAAAACTTTTAAAATCTTTTTCCATATTAAAACCTAAAAAATGAGAAATTTCTTCATCAATAGCATAAAATTTATGGGAAAATCCAAAATTAAAATAAGAAAATCTCTTTTTAAAATCCCAGTTTAAATAAAAAAATTCCCTTTTATCTTCAAAAGGGTTTTTAACAGGTCCCGGAAGTTCCATCTGCCCTGTTATAAAATCAAGATTGAAAAGATTAGGGGATGAAGATAAATAGAATCTTGTGTAGAAAAAACCGCTGTTTTTTCTGTAATTTTCAGTATAAAAGTTTGAAATACCGAAATTCATTTTTTCATCATTGTAAACAATATCAAAACCCCTTGTTACAAAATTTCCAGATTTACCATTAAAAAACCATTTCTTTTTTCCCTTCTCTGCTTCTATCTTTTTTTCTTCAATTATTTCCTTTGTTTCTGTTATTTCTGTTTCTACTTTTGTTTCTTCTTCTATTTTAACTTCAGGTATTTGTGGAAAATTTATATCTGTAATTGAAGGCATAATATAAAATATCTTTGTTTTTTTCTCTGTAAGGTCTTTCCCTTCAATTTCTTCATAAATGTCTATATTCTGAGAATATGTAAACAGAGGAAAGAGAAAAATTAAAGTTAGAACTATTTCTTTAATTCTTTCAATGACTTTTCTGATTTTTCTTTCCATTCTTTAAATTGAGGATATAAACTTATTACTTCTATAAATTTCTCTTTTGCCTTTTCAATATTTCCCTGTTTCTGATAGATTTTACCAAGATAAAAATTCATTTCTGCTTTAATAACAGGACTATCTATTTTTAAATTTTCAAAAATATCTTTCGCTTTTGTGTATTCTTCTTTCAAGTAATAAATTTTACCGAGCAAAAATTCAATATAGTTATCATATTTATTTTCAAGAAATTTTTTTATATAAATTTCACCTTCTTCAAATTTTTTTTCTTTTATAAGAACTTCTATTAGATATGTTAGACCTTCTTCATAATAAGGATTGTTATTTTTTTCCACTATCTCTTTAAAATTTTTTTCCGCCTCTTTTAAATTATTATCCTGGTAAAATTTTTTACCTTTAAGATATGAAATCTGTAAAATAAATGGACTTTCAGGATATTCTTTTATCAAATTTTCCCAGAAATTAAGACAATCATTGAAATTACCTTTAAGATAATTCACATAACCTGCAAAAAAAAGTCCTTTTTCTTTAACTGAATTCTTATTTGCAAGTTCTATTGCTTTTTTAAAATAAAAAATACTCTTATCAAAATCCTTTTTATTGAAGTTTATAATACCTATTTTAAAATATATTTCAGGAATTTCTTTTCTTTCTGGAAATTTATTAATGAGTAAATTTAAGGTTTCTTCTGCTTTTTCCCATTTTTCAAGTAAAATATAGATATTTGCCTTTTCATTTAAAACATTAAATATTAAATTTGAATCATCTTTAAGTTCAATATTATTTAAAATCTCAATTGATTTTGAAAGATTTCCCCTTTTTTTCTCTATCATTGCAATCTGAAATTTTGCCCATTGCGAAAAAATTGAATTTTCTTCCAATAGTTTTTTATAATAATTTTCCGCTTCTTCATATTTCTCAAGATTAAAATAACAATCACCTGTTTTAAGTTTACTATCAGAAACAATATCTCCCTTCCCTGAAATAATCACTTTTTCAAAATAATCTTTTGCTTTTATAAAATTGCCTGATTCAAATTCACAGAGTCCAAGATAGTAATTTGCCCATAAAGTTAAATCTACATCTTTAAATTCATTTAAGATTAAAGAAAAATAGGTTCTTGCTTCTTGAATATTTTTGTTTTTAAAGAGGTTTATTCCCTTTTCAATTATTTTTTCAGATATCTGTTTTTCAATTTTCTCATCAGGTCCAAATTTATTTTTATACTCTATGTATGAATTTATGCTTGAATCAACATCTTCTGTCTTTAAATAGGCGGGAATTAAAAACTCATATGCATTTTTAAGATATTGAGATAGGGGAAACCTTTTTATTACTGTCTCAAGTTTTTCTATTGCCTGATGATATTTTTCAAGTTTAAGGAGATTATAGCCATAAAGGAGATAGACATAATCAACATAATCTTGATTTCCACCTGCAATATAATCTTCTATATACTTATTTGACAACTCATAAAAGCCATTCTGTGAAGATGTAATTGCAAGTTTTAGATAATCTTTACCGGTTTCCCCTATCCCAATCAATGTCAGGAGAAGATATAAAAAGATATGTTTCTTCAACATTCAGGACTCTTTTTATATTATATTTTCACAACATTAACTGCCTGAAGACCTTTATCTCTTTTTACAACTTCAAATTCAACTGCATCACCTTCATTAAGGGTTTTATAACCCTGACCTACAATTGAACTGTAATGGACAAATACATCTTCTCCATTCTCTCTCTCAATGAAGCCGAACCCCTTCTTGTTATTAAACCATTTTACTTTTCCTTTTTCTTTTGCCACTCTTTCTTCCCTCCTTTCTCATCCCAGAAAATTTAAAATAATTTTAAATCTCCGGGGTAATTTTTTTTAGATTTTACGGATTGGAATTTAAAAACTCCTTCCCTAAAATCCTCCTTTAACTTTTATTATTTTACATAATTTTTTTTATTCTGTCAATTCTAAATTTTCTTTCTTCTTTTTTCAACTGACAGAATGCTTTCAAATATTTTACTCCATTTTCATCTATAATTTCAAGAGGTAAAATTTTCCTTTCTGTAATTTCTTTTTTAAAATTCATATACCTTATTAAAATCTCTTTTTTTTCACTCAACGCTTTTAAAATATCTTCTAAAATAATTCTATCAGGATATATTTTATTCTCAATCTGATTTATGTCAAATATTATTCTTCTGTAAAAAAATTTTTTCTGATATCTGAACAGAAAAAGTAAATTTAATGAATTGGGCCTGTATCTTTTCTCAATTTCTCTACAAAAAATTTTAAAAATTTCAAATGTTGCTTTTGCATCATCTTCTGCTCTATGCTCTGATATTCTTTTTAACTTATAAAATTGTGAAAGATAATGAAGGGAATTTTTTCTGAAGGAAAAAAAATTCTTTGCGATTAAATATGTATCAATAATCTTTACTTCTGGAAATTGATATCCTACTCTTTCAAATTCCTTTTTTAAAAATGATATATCAAAACTTGCATTATGACATAATAAAATTTCTCCATTTATAAAATTTCTAATTTTTTCAACAATTTCTTTAAATTTAGGAGCATTTTCAACATCTACATCCTTTATTCCACTTATTAAGGAAACACTTTCAGGTATTTTTATTTCTGGATTTATCAAAGTGGTAAAATTTTCAATTAGATTATCTTTTTTTATTTTTAAAAAAGAAACTTCACAAATTCTATCTTTATCAGGATTAAGTCCTGTTGTTTCAATGTCAAGTACAATCAAATCATTTATTTTAATCTTCATTATCCAACAAGTTTTAAATATTTTTCAGGGTCTTTTTCAAATTTTTCTTTACAGGAAGGACTGCAGAAATAATATATCTTTCCATCTTTTTCCACTACATTTTTTGTTTCTTTTGTAAGCCATTTCCTGCAAACAGTATCTTTATATTTTTTCTTTCCCATTTTTCACTCCTATTAGACCATAAATTTTATATATTATATCATCTTTTCTTAATTTTTAAAAAACGGCATTCAAAACCCTTGATTATCAACAATTCCACCTTCCCACCTTAAAGGTGGGATGAGGCCGGTGTTATATATATGTTGTTTGAAAAAATCCAGTTTCTGTTATCAAGAAAAACTTCAACTCTATAATTTCCTTCTTTTTCAATCTTAATCTCTTCTCTTTCAATTATCCCTTCCATAATTACTTTACCATTTCTTATCAATTTTGTCTTTGCTTTAACAGGATTTTTTATCAATATTATATCATTGACTTTTCCTTCTTCTCCGCATATATACTTTCCATCTTTTTCACCAAAATAAAAGTTGGAACTATTCTGTATGTAATCATTAGCAAAAAATAAATTACCATTCTTTATTGAAGTTAATATTTTTACCTTATCTTCCTCTAAATTTCCAGAAAGTTTTTCTCTTAAATATATGTGGTTTCTCAGTGTTCTGAAAACATTTTTATATGAAAAATTTTTTTTGAAATCAAGAATTTTAAAATAAAAAGGTAAAGAATGAATATCAAGACCTGCAAAACCAGAAGTTTTCTTTTTCATATTTAATTCATCCCATTTTTTTAAAATTTTTTCAGCAGGAACATCAATATTAAAAGGGAAATTTAAGTATCTTAAAGGAATATTGTAAATTCTTGTTTTATCTGCCCAATCAAAAAGAGATGACCATATTTCAATTCCATGAAAAACAGAGTCCCATTTTTCCCATTTATAATCCTTTTTAACAAAAAAAAGACGATGTTTTCCATAAGGATGAACAATTAGTTTTATGAATTTTTCATTTTCTTTAAGGACATTTTCAATTTCTTCTTCTTTTGTCCATTTTTTATTCCCAATAAGTATAAAATGGTTTTTTTTCTTTTCATCCACCTCTTCAGCATGAATAATTAGAATATCATTATAGTATCCATCAATTTCAAATAATTCCTTATATTTTTCTTTTCCCTTTAAAGGAGTGTGAGAGGTAAGAATAATAAAATCAAGTTTTGCTTTTTTCCCATCTTCTGAAATTATTTTAATATATTCTTTTACTCTTCTTTTAGGAAAATGCACATGAATAACTCCAACAACCTCATTATATATTGACTTTTGGCTCATTTAATTGTATTATACCATAATTAGATTATATGGAATTAGATTATATGGCCCCATCGTCTAATGGTAAGGACAGGTGGTTCTCAGCCATCAGGTACGGGTTCGAATCCCGTTGGGGCTAAAAAAACAACTTCTGGATAACCGGAAATTATTCAGAAAAAGGAGGCGAATTATGAAAGAAATACTTAAAATTAATCCTGAAAGAGTGAGGGATTTTCTTGTTGAATTTTTAAGAGATGAATTTAAAAAAGCAAATAAGGGAGTAGCAGTTTTTGGCATGTCTGGTGGAGTTGATTCTACTGTTGTGGGATATTTGTGTAAAATGGCTTTTGGAAGAAATAATACCTATGGAATAATTTTACCCTACAAAAATACACCAAAAATTTCTGTTGACCATGCCTATATGGTGGGAAGAACTCTTGGAATAAGATATTTACGATTTAATGTAACACCTCAGATTGACTATTATTTCAAAAATTTCCCTCAGGCAGACAGAATAAGAATAGGAAACAAAATTTCAAGAGAAAGAATGAGCATACTTTACGATTTATCTTCCCATTTTGATGGTATCGTTGTCGGGTCAAGTAATAAAAGTGAAATATATCTTGGTTATGGAACTCTTTTTGGAGACCTTGCATGGCTTATAAATCCACTCGGAGACCTTTTTAAAACAGAAATTTATCAACTCGCTCAATTTCTCGGAATTCCAGAAGAAATATTGAAAAAAAAGCCAAGTGCTGAATTGTGGGAAGGACAGACAGATGAAGAAGAACTCGGTTTTACTTATCAGGATGCAGATATAATTCTTTACTATTATGTTGAAAAAAATATGAAGGTTGAGGAAATTACAGGTCAGATTAAAAATTTAAGTCCTGAAATTATAAATAAAGTTATTGAAAAGGTCAAAAAAACTGAATTTAAAAGAAAAGCACCAAAAATTGCAAAGATACCAGACGAAATTAAATACTCATAAATCAATCTTTTTCTCTTATTCTTTCTATTGCAAGGTTGACTCTGTTTATAAGTTCATGAATTTCTATTGTATTGCTTTTTTTATTTATAAGGATATTAATTCCTGGAAGTAAAAAAGGTTTTGTAATTAAATACTGATTCCCGTTTTTTTCTCCAAGAAGTCCTTCAATTGTAAAACGATTATCCTTTATTGAAATCCTTCCCTTTATATCTTTATAATAAAAGTTTGAACTTCCAGCCATTCTGATTGGATTACCTCCACTTAAAGAGGCAATGAGTTCAATTGCTCCAAAATTCATAAATTGTTTAATACCTCTTTTTTTCACTGAATTAAAAGTTACATCAATTTCAAATTTTCCTTTGCCTATATTAAATTCTCCATTGATATTCATTAACCCTTCAAATACAATTTTTTCATTAAAAGAATAAGCAAGTTTTTTTAAGTTTAAATTTTCAATAAAAAGTTTACCATTTATATAAGAAAAATCTTTATTTTTAATATCAATGTTCCCTTTCCCTTTATAAAAAGAAAATTTTATATCTCCCTCTAAATCTTTATTAAATTTACCATTAATGTTTTCAATTATAAGTTTTCCATAATTCATATTTTCACAGGAAAAAAAATTCTCAGGTGTTTTAAATTTAAGATTTGTAAATTTTATATCTTTGAAAGAAAAAATTTTTGAAATGAACAGAGATTCTCCGTCAAAATAAATTTTTTTTTAAAAAGTTTAACACAAATTTATTTGAAGAGAATTTAGAACCCTCCATTTTAAGATTATATTTTTTTATTATTTCTTCAGGAAGTAGTTTCAAAAATTCATCAAGCGAAAATTCTTTTGTATCAAAAATAAATTCAAACTCATTTTCAGAAATAAAACCACTGAATACAAGTTGTTCTCCTTTTTCATTTTTAAGAACACCCTCTTCTAACAGTCCTTTTTTTTCTAAAGGTAAATATTTCCCCTTGACATATAAATTAAATTGGCTCTGATAGTTTGCCTGAGAAATTTCTTTTATATCAAGATTAAATTTGATTTCTTTTATTTTTTCTTTTTCCTTTTCAATAAAAACCTTTCCATATATTTTACCGTCAAAAGGTATTTTGTATTTTGTCATTTCCAGAATTTCTTTAACCCTCACTCCGTTGAGTTCAATAACTCCTTCAAATTTTTCCTTTCCCCAGTTTGAAAGAAATCCAGAAAATTTTAAATTACCAATACCTTCTATTTCAATTCTTGATGTTGTAATATTTACATTCCCATTAACGACATTTCCTTTTATCTTTCCTTCAACATTTACTTTTTTCTTTTCAAAATCAGACAGGATTTCTCCAGGACCTTCAAAAGCAAAAGCATTTTTTATAAAGGATGGTTTTAATTTCACTTCGTCCATCCTGACAGAAATCCATGTTTCTTTATAGGTAAGGTCTTTTAAATTTATTTCTCCTGATGAAAAATTTATATCTTTTATCTTCCATTTTTCAGTGAGATTTATATTTTTTATCAGATTAATTTTAAAAACTATGAAAGAGAAAATGAAAAACAATATTATTAAAAATGGAATAATAAAGTATTTTATCTTCTTAAATTTTTTCCTTTCTATTTTTCCTCCCATTTATCATAACATATTATTTCTTCTAAACTTTTTCTGTTTTTTGTTTCTTTAAAAACATTTGGATTTTCCGGATATCCTAAAGGTGTCAGAGCGACAACATTTACATCCTCCGGAATTCCAAGAAATTTTTTTATCCCTTCATTGTCAAAAGAACCAATCCAGCATGTACCAAGTCCTTCTGCTCTTGCTGCAAGTGTAAGATGGTCAACAGCAATTGCCACATCAACGATAACACTGTAATCACCCATCCATCTACCTCTATTATAATGAATATTTTTACCACAGGCAACTATTAAAACAGGAGATTCAGCAACAAATTCCTGTCCATCGCAAAGGGCAATCATTTTTTCTTTTATCTTACGGTCCTTTATAATAATAAATTTCCATGGCTGTCTATTATTCCCACTGGGCGCTATTCTTGCTGCATTTAAAACTCTTTTTAAGACATCATCGGGAATGGAATCTTTTTTATAGTTTCTCACACTCCTTCTTGTTTTAATAACTTCATAAAATTCCATACCTTCCTCCTTTTATTTAACCGTTATTTCTCCTGTTTTAGGATTGTAAACAAACTTCATTCCTTCAGGTGGTTTTGGCATTTCCTCTTTTTTAATATATCCTTTTTCAACAAGTTCATCAAGAGAATAAGGATATCTTCCTTCCTGAATCTGAAAAGTATTAATTTTATTTTTCAAATAAATAACACCATCCATTGCCTTTGCCTTTTTCATGGTCTTACTCATTACTTCTCCATACTTTAAAGGAGCATTTAAAGGAGTAAGTTCTTCCTCTTTTTTCTTACCACAACCTGAAATAAAAACCAAAACTATTATTACAGAAATTGCAGAAATTAAAACATTTTTTTTCATTTTCCACCCCCCTTATATTTTTTTAAGTTTCTATAAATTTTCCTTCTTTTTTTTAATCTTACCACTTTTTTTAAAATTTGATAAGTTTTTTTTCAGATGGTATTATATCTCTGACAAAAAGGGAAAAAAATGAATCTGTGGTTACTTGCTGTTAAAGGTGGGTATATAATGATACCCATCTTTATATGTGGTGTTTTAACTCTTGCAATAATAATAGAAAGATTTATTTACTTAAAAAATTCTCAAATTGACAGTGAGAAATTTATAAAAGATATAGAAGACCTTTTAAAAAGAAGAAAAATAAGAGAAGCAATTGAAAAATGTGAAAATCAAAATAAACCAGTTCCAAATATTATAAAAGCAGGTCTTTTAAAACTTGATAGAACAAGGGATGAAATAAAAGAAGCGATTGATGACACAGCAAACCACCAAATTCCAGAACTTGAAAAATATCTTGTAATTCTTGCGACCATTGCAGTAATATCTCCTCTTTTAGGACTTCTTGGAACTGTAACAGGAATGATTAAAGCATTTATGGTAATTGAAATGAAAGAAGGACTTGTAAATCCTGGAGAACTTGCAAGAGGAATCTGGGAGGCGCTTGTAACAACTGTAGGTGGACTTGTTGTAGCAATTCCTGCTTATCTTTCTTACAATTATTTTGTATCCCGTGTAAACAATCTAATACTTGAAATGGAAAAAAGTGCAACAAGATTGATAGACCTGATTTTCTTATTAAAAAGTGAAGAAGAATGATGAATAACAAGGATTTTGAAATTTGAAAATTTTGAAATTGTTGACAAATAAAAAATTCCTCTTGACAAAATTTAAAAAGTGTTGTAAATTCAATAAAAAAGAAAGAAAGGAGGTGAGAAAGTATGAATAAAGGAGATTTGATTGAAGCAGTAGCAAAGGTTGTTTGTACAAAAAAAGAAGCGGCAGCAGCAGTTGATGCAGTTTTAGATGCAATTAAAGGTGCTCTTAAGAAAGGGGATGTAGTTACTCTTGTTGGCTTCGGAACATTCAAAGTTGTGGAAAGAAAAGCAAGAAAAGGAAGAAATCCAAGAACAGGAGAAGAGATAAAGATTCCAAAGAAGAAGGTTCCAGTATTCAGAGCAGGAAGCGAATTGAAAAAGGCAGTCAAGTAATTTTTAATTCTTAAAGGCGGACCTTAGAAAATCCGGTCCGCCTTTTTTATTTTAAAAGATTTTAAATTTTCTGAAAGGATGATATCTACAAAGAACTTTTCCAACAATAAAGTTTTTTTCAACGGGTCCCCATGTAGTACTGTCTTCACTTTCATTTCTGTTGTCTCCAAGTAAAAAATAAGTTCCTGGAGGGATTTCTATTTCTTTAAATAAATATTCAGGTCTTTCTTTAATATAAGGTTCTTGAAGTTTTTCTCCATTTATATAAACATAACCCTTTTCAATTTTTATTTTTTCTCCCGGAAGCCCTATAACTCTTTTAATTAAAAACTCTTTTTCTCCTTCCGGAGAAAGTAAAACAACTATATCTTTTCTTTTTATATCATTTGATTTTACAGAAATTATTTTATCCCCAATACTTAAGGTAGGTTCCATTGAAGAGGATATTATTTTTAAAAATTTAACATCTTTAATCCCAAAAATATAACCAGTAAAAAAAACTATCCCGATAAGTATAAAATATCTGATGAGTTTAAACATAGTTTATATTATAAACCTTGACAATTTAATTGTCTAATGGGTATAACTATTTAAATATTTTTTTTCTGGAGGGCTACATATAAAATGGAAGGTGGAACTTTAGGTTCTGAAGTTGAAGAAATACTTGAAAAAATAGATATAGTTGAAATTGTTTCTGAATACATAAATTTGAAGAAAGCGGGTAAAAATTTTAAAGCATTGTGTCCTTTTCATCCCGAAAAAACACCTTCTTTTTTTGTGAGTCCTGAAAAACAGGTTTTTCATTGTTTTGGATGCGGGATTGGTGGAAATGCCTTGAAATTCTTAATGAATATAGAAAAAATATCTTTTTATGATGCCTTAAATATTCTTGCAAAAAAGGCAGGAATAGAAATTTCAAAAAAAGAAAATATTGAAGAAAGTATTGAAAAAAAGAAAATTTTAAAAGCAAATGAATATGCAGCCAATTTATATAATAAAACTCTTTTTTCTACTTATGGAAAAATTGCTCTTGAATATTTATATCAGAGAGGTTTAACAGATGAACAGATTAATAAATTTTCAATTGGTTTTGCTCCTTCAAATAATTATCTCATAAAAAAATTGGAAGAAGAAAAATTGAATAAAAAGGACTTTTTACTTGCTGCTTTACTTGATGAAGAAGGAAAAGAAGACACATTCAAAAATAGAATAATTTTCCCAATTTATAATATTAAAAACGAAATTATTGGATTTGGAGGAAGAACCATAGATGATGAAATTATGCCGAAATATTTAAATATAAGAGAAAATATTGTTTTTAATAAAAGTAATTGTCTGTATGGAATAAACTGGGGTAAGGAAAATATAAAATCAAAAGGATTTGTTATTTTTGTTGAGGGATATTTTGATGTTTTGAAAATGCATATAAAAGGAATGCAAAATACAGTTGCTCCTATGGGAACTACCATAACAGAACTTCATTTAAATTTGATGAAAAAACTCACTGATAAAATTTTATTGCTTTTTGATGGTGATGACCCTGGAATAAGAGCGGTATTGAGAAACCTTGAAACAATAATAAAAAAGGGATTTGAAATTAAAATCTGTATGCTTCCTTCAGGTTTTGACCCTGATAAATTTATTGATGAATATGGAATAAAATCACTCAAAAATTTTATTGAAAATTCACAGGATTTTGTTGATTTCTCAGTATCTATAAATTCACAGATTTATGACATTAAAAATCCCAAGGAAAAATCTGCAATTATAAAAGAAACCTTGAAATTTATCTCAAAAGTCCCGGATGAAATTGAAAGATATGAATTTTTAAAAAAACTTTCTGAAAAGATGGAAATAAAGATTGAGATACTTGAAGGTTATCTTGATGCGATGATAGAAAAAGATATTGAAACGGAATATATAACTCTCTCAAAAATAAATCAGGAAAATCAAAATTCTGCTGAAAAATTTTTAATAGAAATAGTTATAAATGATAAAAAATATTTTGAAAAACTTTTTGAATTTAAAGGACAACTTACAGAAAAAATAGAGAAAATAATTACAGCGGGTGAAAAATTAATTAATAAAAAACTTGAAATAAATCCTTCTCTTTTAATGGGTGAATGTAACGATGAAGAACTTGCAAGTTTTATTTCCTCTATTGCGATAAAAGATAATAATAAAATTTCAGAGGAGTTAAAGGAAAAAATTTTCAATGATTGTTTAAAAAAAATAAAAAAGAAAAAATTGTTGATAGAAATTGAGTCATACAAGAAAAAAATGAATGAAAAACTGGAAAAAGGGATTGATTATAAGGATGATTTAAAAGAAATGCAAAAATTGTTATATAAATTAAAAAAGGAGTGAGATATGGGAAGAAAGAAGAAAAGTGTTAAAAATAAAGAAGCTACAAAAATTGAAGATAAAATAAATGAAATAGTTGAACTTGGAAAAAGGAAAAAGTATCTTTCATGGGATGATATAAACGAAATTCTTCCAATGGATATGACAGATGAAGAGGATATAAATGAACTTTTTGATGAACTTGAATATTATAATATTGACATACTTGAAGATGAAGAGGAAGAAGATGTATTTTTTGTGGAAAAAGAAAAAAAGATTGATATAGATGATGCAAGAAATCCATTAAGGTCTTATCTTAAAGGTGCAGGAAGTTATAATTTATTAACACATGAAGAAGAAATTGAAATTGCAAAAGGGATAGAAGAAGCAAAAAAACAATTAAATAAATTAAGTAAAAAATCAAATCCTTCAAAAAAACAAATAGAAAAATATGAAAAGCAATTAAATAAACTGAGAGAAAAATTGATAAATTCAAATCTGCGACTTGTTATAAATATAGCCAAAAGATACAGCAATCCAAAACTTTCTATACTTGACTTAATTCAGGAAGGAAATATAGGACTTATGAAGGCGGTGGAGAAATTCAAATACAAAACTGGTTTTAAGTTCAGTACTTATGCAACATGGTGGATAAGACAGGCAATAACAAGAGCAATCGCAGACCATTCTTCTACTATAAGAATTCCTGTTCATATGATAGAAAAAATAAATAAAGTAAAAAAAATTGAGGCAAAGTATTCACAACTTGGAGAAGAAAATGAACTGTCGGAAGAAGAAATAGCAAGGGAAATGAATTTACCTGTAGAAAAAATAAAAAATATAAAAAAATCAATGAGACCAGACCCAATTTCTATTGACTCTCCTATTGGAGATGAAGAAAGAGCAACTATAGGTGACTTTATAGAAGACAAATTCAATCCAAATCCATTGTCATATACAAGACATTCTCTTTTAAAAGAAGAAATAGAAAAAGCACTCTCAATTCTTGATGAAAGAGAAGAACTGATAATAAGATTAAGATTTGGACTTGATGGAGAAGGTTATCCAAGAACTCTTGAAGAAGTCGGACAGATTTTCAATTTAACGAGGGAAAGGATTAGACAGATAGAAGCAAAGGCAATACAGAAATTGAGAAATTCTTATAAAGGAAAAAAATTGCAAATATTTACCCACGGAATATTCGGTTCAAAGTCATTTATTAAATGAATTCTATCAAATTTCTCGGAACAGCAGGTGCAAGATTTGTTATGATTTCACAATTGAGGTATTCAGGGGGTATCTGGTTTTCTCTTGAAGGGATACAGTTTCTTGTTGACCCTGGACCAGGAACTTTATTAAGAGCGGTGAAGTCAAAACCAAAATTAAATCCTGTGAATCTTGAAGGAATTTTTCTTTCTCACAGACATCTTGACCATTCATGCGAAATAAACCTTATGATTGAAGCGATGACAGATGGTGGATTTAAAAAAAGGGGAGTTGTTTTTGCTCCATATGATTGTCTGTATCACGACCCTGTTATTCTTTTATATTGCAGGGATTTTGTTGAAAGGATTGAAATTTTAGAGGAAAAGAAAGATTATAAACTTAAAGGGTTAAATTTTGAAATACCGGTGAAACTCAGGCATGGTGTTGATACTTACGGATTCAAAATAAACTTGAAAAATACTGTTATTTCATATTTGCCGGATACATCTTTTTTCCCTGAATTAATTGATTATTATAAAAACAGTGAAATACTTATTATCAATACAGTCCTTTATGAAAAAAAAGAAAATATACAGCACTTATGTTTATCCGAAGCAGAAGAAATAATAAAAAATATAAAACCAAAAAAAGCAATTCTAACACATTTTGGAATGACAATGCTAAAAAATAAAATATGGGAAAAAAAAGACCAAATAAGTGAAAGGGTTGGAACAGAAGTTATAATTGCTAATGATGGAATGAATTTTGAATTTTAAAGGTATCCTGTATATTTTGCAAGATACTTACAATACTCAATAAAATTTTCAAAAGATATATCAGGAGGAACACCATGGTCACAGGAAGGTATATAACCTCCATCTTTAAATAAAAATGGTATGATTCTGTCCATTTCTTTTTTTAAAACATCTCCACCTTTTGCAATTTTTCTTTTATCAATTCCTCCAACATAAGCCATATTCTTACCAAATTTTTTTCTGAATTTAACAGGGTCATTTCCTGCAGCAATTTCAACTGGTATTGTGCAGTTAATTCCACTTTCTATCCATATGGGTATTATCTCTTCAATATAGCCATCTGAATCAACCATAACTACTTCACACCCACTTTTTTTCAATAAAGATGTCCATTCAACCCAGCAGGGCATTAAATATTTCTTAATCATTGAGGGAGAAATCATACTTTTTTCTTTATAAGCCATATCTTCATTTATAACAGCATAGTCAAACTGAACTTTTAAAATTAGTTTTTTTAAAATTTCAGAAACAAAATTTTTCCAGAAATTAGCCATTTCAAGAACAAAATCCTCCTTTTCTGCCATAAAAATACATAAATTTTCAAATCCACACCACTCTCTTAACTGCCAGAAAGGTCCATGGAATGATATTCCTAAAACCCAGTCCCTTTCTTTTAAAATTTCTGCTTTTTTATCAATTTCAGGGTCTATTCTTTCAGGACTCTCAGGATTATATCTTTTCTTCATATCCTCCCAATCGCTTAAATTTTCAACAGGAAATTTGTGCCATTTTCTTGTCACAAAATCCTTTGCGCTCCTTAAATATGTGAAATCGTATTTTTCATCAATTTCTACAATCTCTCCTTTCTCCGTCTGTACAATTAAGTGTCCATTTTTCTTTTCTATTACCTTTTCTTCAAATAGAGGATTCAAGAAAAACGAATAGGATAAATTAATTTTTGTTTTTTTTGGTTTTTCTATCTTTATTCCTATTTTTTCACATATATACTCAAACCAGTTAACATTTTCAGGAAGCCCTTCTTTATGCCATCTTTTTAAAGTTGATTCTCTCGGACTACCAGGTGAAAAAGGAATTTTATCTACTTTCTCAAATAATAGAGTTTTTTTATATCTTTCTCTCTCGTTCATTTTCCCTTTCTCTCAAATCTTAAAAATTGTATAATAAAAATTAAGGATATGCAAGAAAAGTTAAATTTTTTAGGAAATCTTGGAATTTTTGAAGTAAGTGAATATATAAATCAAAAAGAAAGGTTTACATCTTTTATATATCCTTCTGTATGTGGAAATAGGATTGTAAAACTTTTCAAAGTTCTTCTTACAAATAACTGTAAATTTAACTGTCTTTACTGTGCCAATAGAAGAGATAGAGATTGTCCAAGGTATAGTTTTAATGTAAGAGAACTTGCAGATATATTTTATTCTATGTGGAGAAAAGGGATTGTAAACGGACTTTTTCTATCCTCTGCAATAAATGGGGATAATAATGAAACGCAGGAAAAAATGTTAGAAGTTGTGGAAATTTTAAGAAAAAAATATAAATATAATGATTACATACATCTTAAAATTCTACCGGGAGTTGACGAATATTTAATAAAAAAGGGGAAAATTTATGCTGATAGATTGTCTTTAAACATGGAAACAGTTAATTCAGAATATATGAAAAGGATAGCAAAAGAAAAGGACTTTTCAAAAAATTTACTTTTAACCTTAAAAAAACTTTCAGACCTAAACAAAGAAAGTCCTTTAAAGAATGGGATTACAACACAGATTATTATTGGTTCTTCTGAAGAAAAAGATAGAGAAATATTAAGTTTTTCCTTTTATCTTTATAAAAATTATAATCTTTCAAGAGTTTACTATAGCGGATTTATTCCTGTTTTAAAAACACCTCTTGAAAATAAAAAGCCCTGCTCCTTAAAAAGACAGGTAAGATTGTATCAGGCAGATATTCTTATAAGAAAATATAAATTTCTACCTTCTGAAATTCCTTTTGACAGAAATGGAAATTTGTATTTAAATAGAGACCCAAAAATTCTCTGGGCTGAAAGGAATAAAGATTTTTTCCCTGTAGAAATCAACAAAGCAGATTTATATCAATTAATTCGCATTCCCGGGGTTGGAATAAAAACAGCAAAAAAGATTTTGGAAGCAAGGAAAGAAGGAAAAATAAAATCAGAAATCACATTGAAAAAAATAGGGGTTAGATTGAGAAAAGCACTGCCCTATATTTTAATTAATGGTAAAAGAATAAAGAAACAACAGGAACAAAAAGAAAAAGATTTTTATTATACAATTTTTGATGAGGTGGTTTAATATGGAAAAGAAATTTTATACAACAGGAGAACTTGGAAAAATAATTGGAGTGAGCAGAATTACTGTTTATAAATGGATAATAGATAAAAAAATTGAAGGAGTTAGATTACCTGGTGGAAGATGGGTGATTTTAAAAAAAGAAGTAGAAAGGATAATGAAAGAGAGAAAACTTTTAGGATATGAAACAGAAAAAGAAGTAAAGATTTTAATTGGAGATGATAATGTTGATATATCAAATTCTTTAAAAGAATTCCTTGAAAGAAGAAATACAAATTTCAGAATAATAACTGCTTATAATGGATTTGAAGTTGGAAAATATCTGTATTCTTTTAAACCAGAAATTTTAATACTTGATATATTTATGCCTGGTATTAATGGATTTGAGGTTTTAAATATTATAAAAAATGACCCTAATTTGAAAAATATTGTTATTATCGTTATCACAGGTCATCCGGAAGAAGAAAATATAAAAAAAGCAAAAGAAGAGGGTGCTGATTATATCTTCATAAAACCATTTGATTATAAAGAGATAGAAAAGACAATAAAAAATATAGTTCAGATTTAAAAATACTGTTCAATTTTCATTTCTCAAATTTTCATGTCTTTTTCTTTGCGAAAAAAGAGATAATAGGGTAAAATATATATATGTTCTCAAATGATAAATTCATTTTAAAATCAAAAAGGAGATAAGTATGAAGGCGCTTTTGCTTTTAGGGGGATTCGGTACAAGATTAAGACCTTTTACAATAACAACACCAAAAGCGCTTTTACCAATTGTAAATTATCCTTTTATAAGTTATCAATTTGAATTATTGAAAAACTATGGAATAGTAGATGTTGTTCTCGGAGTGGGTTATAAAGGGGATGATTTTAAAAAAGCAATAGAGATTGGAAAACAGATGGGAATTAAGGTTTATTTATCATATGAAAAAAAACCACTTGGGACAGGTGGTGGAATAAAGAATGCTGAAAAGTTTTTAAAAGGGAAAGACCCATTTTTTGTGTTTAACGGAGACGTCCTTGCAGATTTTAATCTTGAGAAAATCTTAAATTTTCATAAAGAAAAGAATGCATTTATAACAATAGGGATGATAAAAGTTCCAGACCCTTCATCTTATGGTTTAATTTTAACTGATGATGATATGAAAATAATTAAATTCATTGAAAAACCAAAAAAAGAAGAAATTATTACTGATACAGTAAATGCAGGTGTTTATATTTTTCAACCAGAAGTTCTTGAAGAAATACCAGAAAATAAAGAAGTTTCGGTTGAAAAAGAGACATTCCCTCAAATTCTTCAAAAAGGTAAAGATATGTATGGATATATTCATTATGGATACTGGCTTGATGTCGGAACAATTGATAAATATAAAAAAGGGAATTTTGATTTAATTGATGGAAAAATTGAACTTCTTTACAAAAAATCAGAAAAAAATATAGAAAAAAAAGATAATGTTTTAATTGGAAATAATGTAATCGTTGAAGGGAAGTTGATTGCAGATGAAAATGTTATAATTGGTGAAAATTCAATATTTAAGGGAAAGGTTATTATAGGTAAAAAATCATTTATAGGGAAAAATTGTATTATTGAAAACTCCATAATTTTTGGAAATGTATTTATTGGAGATGAGTGTATCATAGAAAATTCTATAATTGGAGATTCTGTTATAATCAGAAATAATTGTTTAGTTAAAAATTCTGCAATAGGCGATAATTCTTATATAAATCAATTTTCAAAAATTTCGGAATAAAAATGGAAATAGTAACAAAAACGAGATTTTTTAAACCAACTGAGTATAGTATATATAAACCAAAAATCTGTTTTCTTTCAACTTATATACCAAAACCATGTGGAATTGCTACTTTTACAAATGATTTATTAAGACATATTGACAACTATAATATTTTAATTCCATCAAAAGTTATTGCCTTAAACGGAAAAGACGACACTTATAATTATCCTGAAGAAGTTGTCAGAATTATTACTATTGAAGAAATAGAGGATTACAGAAAAGCAGGTGAATTTGTAAACGAATCTGAAATTGAAATTGTTGGGATACAGCATGAATTTGGTATATTTGGTGGAGAGTATGGAGAGTATCTTCTTGAATTTCTTGAACATCTCAAAAAACCCTGTGTAACAACATTTCATACAGTACTACCAAATCCACCCCAGAAAATGAGAGAAATTGTGAGAAAGATATCCGAAAAAAGTTCATATATTGTTGTGATGACAAATATCGCAAAAGAACTTTTAAATGATTTTTATGGAATTGCAAAAAGAAAGATAGAATTAATTTATCATGGTGTCCCTTTTTCTTATTTAAGGCCAACCAATTATTTTAAAGAAAAATTAAATTTAAATAATAAAATAGTCCTTTCAACTTTTGGACTTTTAAGCAGGGGAAAAGGACTTGAATATGTAATATATTCTCTTCCATCGATTTTAAAAGAATTTCCTGATGTTGTATATTTAATAATAGGTGCTACACACCCAAATATAGTAAAACAGGAAGGAGAAAGTTATAGGGAATTTCTGATTAAAGAATGTGAGAGATTGAATATTGTTAATAATGTAAAATTTGTGAATAAATTTTTAACTCTTGAAGAATTGCTTGATTATCTTGGAGCAACTGATATTTATATAACTCCATATCTAAACCCTGGACAGATTACAAGTGGAACTCTGTCCTATGCAATCGGATGCGGTAAGGCATGTATTTCAACCCCTTATCTTTATGCAAAAGATATTTTTGAAAATGGTAAAAGAGGGTTAATTGTGAATTTCAGGGACCCTGAAAGTATTAGTGATACAGTCCTTTATCTCTTGAAAAATCCAGAAAAAAAGAAGCAGATAGAAAGAGAAGCATATAAACTCGGACAAAAAATGACATGGGAAAAAGTTGCATGGGAATATTTAACTTTGTTTTCAAGAGTCAGTTCCAGTAGAGGAGAAAGTGCTTCTATTTATTTTGAGGATAGATTGCTTCCAATAAAACTAACCCATCTTGAAACACTTACAGATGATGTTGGAATAATACAGCATGCTAAATTTTCTATGGCTGATAGAAAAACAGGTTACACCATAGATGATAATGCAAGAGGACTTGTGGTTGTAACAAAACATTATAATATGTGTATAGACCAGAAAAGTTTAAATCTCATAAATATATATCTGAGTTTTATTTATTACATGCAAAAATCAAATGGAAGATTTCATAATTTACTCGGCTATGATAGGAACTTTCTTGATACAGATGGAGGAGATGATTGTTTTGGTAGATGTATATGGGCTATTGGGTTTCTTCTTTCAAGTGATTTTATCTACGAAAATATTAAAGGTGCAGCAAAACACATATTTGATCTTGCCTTACCCCAGATTGAAAACATCAATTCATTAAGGGGAATGGCTAATTGTCTGGCAGGACTTTACTACTACTTAAAAACCGAAAATAATGAAAGAGTAAGAGAGATTGCAAAAAAACTTGCTGAAAGAATAATTGAAAATTACCAGAATTCAAGCGAACCAAACTGGAAATGGTTTGAAAACATAATAACTTATGAAAATGCTAAATTACCATGTGGTTTGCTTTATGCCTATGAGATACTTGAGGATAAAAAATATTTTGATATTGGGATGGAAACTCTCAATTTTCTTATTGACCTTACAATCATAGAAAACAGATTTATCCCTATAGGAAATAATGGCTGGTACATAAAAGGTGGGAAAAGAGCATATTATGACCAGCAACCAATTGAAGCGGCATGTATGATTGAGGCATTAAAAAAAGCAGAAAAATTGACCGGAGATGAAAAATATGGAAACTTATCTTTAATTGTATTTGACTGGTTCCTTGGAAGAAATACTAAAGGTGAAATGATGTATGACCCTGTTACAGGTGGTTGTTATGATGGACTTTCAAAATCAGGACCAAATAGAAATCAAGGGGCAGAATCTACCATTTCCTATTTACTTGCTCGTCTTGAAATAGAAGAAATATAAAATGGCAAAGGTTATTACTTTTGGTTGTAAAGTTAACCAATATGAAAGCCAACTCATAAAAGAAAATATAGAGAAGGATGACAATTTTAAATCAGAAAATATTGTTATTTTAAACTCATGCTGTGTTACTGAAAAAGTAGAAAAAGAAGTAAAGAAAAAAATAAAAAAATTGTTAAAAGAAGGAAAAAAAATATATTTAACAGGATGTCTTATCAAAAAAAATGGTAAACTAAGAGAACTTGAAAATATAAATTTTGTTGAAAGAGATTTTTTCTTAAAGTTCAAAGATAAAATTGAACGTTTTGATGAACATACTCGTGCCTTTGTAAAAATAGAAGATGGATGTGAAAATTTCTGTACTTACTGCATTGTTCCTTTTGTTAGAGGAAAGGTTAAAAGCAGAAAAGAAAAAGATATAATTGAGGAAATAAAAAAACTTGGAGAAAACGGATATAAAGAAATTGTTCTTACAGGGATTGACCTTGGTTCTTATGGAAAAGATACAGGTGAAAAACTTCTTTCCCTTCTTGAAAAAATAGAAGAAATAAAAGAAATAAAAAGGATTAGGTTGAGTTCAATTGAAATTTATTATATTAATGAATTTTTTATCAATTCTTTAAAAAAAATAAATAAATTCTGTCCGCATTTTCATATTCCTCTTCAAAGTGGTTCAGATAGGATTTTAAATTTAATGGGAAGAAGATATACTTTTAACGATTATCTTGAAAAGATTGATATGATTAAGGAAAATATAGATAGGGTGACTTTCACAACAGACGTAATAGTTGGATTTCCTGGGGAAAAAGAGGAAGATTTTGAAAAAACTTGTATGGCTATTGATAAAATTAAATTTTTAAAAGTTCATATTTTTCCCTATTCAGAAAGAAAAAATACAGTTGCAATAAATCTTCCTGATAAAGTAGAGGAAAAAACAAAAAAAGAAAGATTTAAGAAAATTTTAAAAATTTCAAATTATTCAAGCAAAAAAGTTAAAGAAAATTTTATTGGTAAAAAACTTGAAGTTTTGATTGAAGAAAAAACTGGGAACTTCTTGAAAGGATATTCAGAAAATTATATTCCTGTAATAGTTAATTCTGATAAAAATTTAAAAAATGAAATTATTTCTGTAACTGCTGAAAAAATTTTAAAAAATTTTCTATCTGGAAAAATTATAAAAGAAAAAGGAGAATAAATAAAAATGAAAGGTATATTTATAATTCTGGGTTTTTTATTATTACTGGGTGGAATTTTTTTAACATTTAAACCAAGGTTGACATATGAAAAGGAATCCACTTCTGACATTATAGCAGTTGCTGGAATTATTTTGATGATAGCAGGGATTGTTATCCTTCTTTCTCCATTTATGAAATAATCAAAAACGGATTGATGGAGAAATCAAATTGAGTGCTTCAGTTCTTGTTCTTAAATCTCTTAAAAATATACCTCTCATAGCACTTGTTACTATTTTTGTCCCTGGTTTTTTTATCCCTCTCATTATCATACACATATGTTCTGCTTCAATTATTGCCATTGCACCCTGAGGTGTTAAAACATCCATAATTATATCCACTATCTGATTTGTCATTCTTTCCTGTAATTGAGGTCTTTTTGAAAGTACATCAACAAGACGGGCAATTTTACTTATTCCAACAACATTATTACCATCCGGTAAATAGGCAACATGTGCTTTCCCGAAAAATGGAAGAAAGTGGTGTTCACATATTGAATAAAAATTTATATCTTTAACAAGTACAAGTTCATTAAAATCCTCCTTGAAGACCTTCCCCAGAACTTTTTTAGGGTCAACATCTATTCCACTGAAAATCTCTTCGTACATCTTTGCAACTCTTTTTGGTGTATCTTTAAGTTTTTTCTTGTCTATATTTTTACCCAGTGCTTCTATTATCAGTTCCATCCCCTTTTCTATTTTCACTATGTCCATTTTCCTCTCCTTTTTCTATCCCAAGAATTTTATCAATATCTTCTGATGTCAATGTTTCTTTTTCAAGCAATTCTTTAACAAGAATATCAAGTTTATCCCTATTTTTCATTATTATTTCTTTTGCTCTTGCCTCTGCTTCTTCAAGAATCTTCTTTATCTCCTTATCAATTTCTCTTGATGTCTCTTCACTGAATTCTCTCTGCTGAACAAGGTCTCTACCAAGAAAAACTGCCTCATGGGGTCTGAAACTTATAGGACCTAAATTTTCGCTCATTCCCCACTCACATACCATTTTTTTTGCAATCTCTGTTGCTACCCTTAAATCATTTTCACTACCAGTAAATTTCCTGCCAAAAACAATTTCTTCTGTTGCCCTTCCTGCAAGAAGTGCTGCAAGTGAATTTTTATAGTATGTATCACTTTCAAGAAACCTATCCTTATCGGGAAGTATATGAGTTATTCCAAGTGCCTGTCCTCTTGGAATAATTGTTACTTTATGAACAGGATATACCTCTGGCAAACTTTTCTGAACAAGAGTATGACCTGCCTCATGATAAGCAATAATTTTTTTCTCCTCTTCACTTACATATAAACTTTTCCTTTCAACTCCCATTAAAACCTTATCCTTTGCTTCCTCAAAATCACTCATATCAATTTTTTCTTTTCCTTTTTTTGCTGCAAGAAGTGCTGCTTCATTAACAATATTTGCAAGGTCAGCTCCTGAAAGTCCCGGTGTTGCTCTTGCTATTAAAGAAAGGTCAACAGAACTATCAAGCGGTTTATTTTTTGTATGAACTTTTAAAATTTTTTCCCTTGCCTTAACATCAGGAAGTGTAACAACCACTGTTCTGTCAAATCTTCCAGGCCTTGTTAAAGCAGGGTCTAAAACATCGGGTCTATTTGTCGCAGCCATAACAATTATACCTTCATCCGTTTGAAATCCATCCATTTCAACAAGTAGTTGATTCAATGTCTGTTCTCTTTCATCATGTCCTCCTCCAAGCCCAGCAAATCTCTGTCTTCCAACAGCATCAATTTCATCAATAAACACAATACATGGAGCAAGCCGTTTTGCCTGTCTAAAAAGGTCTCTTACCCTTGCTGCACCAACTCCAACAAACATTTCAACAAAATCAGAACCACTCATACTTAAAAAAGGAACTCCTGCTTCTCCTGCAACTGCTTTTGCAAGGAGAGTTTTACCTGTCCCAGGAGGACCTATTAAAAGAACTCCTTTTGGAATTTTACCACCGAGTTTCTGAAATTTTTTTGGATTTTTCAAAAATTCAATTATTTCTTTTAACTCTTCCTTTGCTTCCTCACATCCAGCCACATCTTCAAAAGTAACTCTATTTCTTGGATTTGGAATTATAGGAGTACTTCTTGCAAAAGACATAACCCTATTTCTTTCAATATTCGCCTGTTTTATAAACATCCAGAAAATAAAAAAGAAAATCAAAGCAGGAATAATATACGGAATGAGTTCTGCTATCCAGTTACCTGGCTCATATTTAAAAGAAATATTATTATCAATTAAAATTCTGTTTAAATCAGGGTCTTCTCCAATAAAAGTATAAAAATTTCTTCCATCCTTTAATTTTCCGTAAACTATATTCTTTTTTATAGACAATACACCTTCAATATTACCTTTTTTAACCTCATTTATGAAATCACTATAAATTAAGTTTATCTTTTTCCCTTCAACTTCAGAAAATTTCAAAAGAGCAAAAATAAAAATTATAACCAGAACCCAGAATAAAAAACCTTTCAAAAAATTCAAATTATTCTTTTTCCCTTTTTCTTCCATCCTTTTTTTATCTCCTCCTTTAACTTTTTTATTATTTTTTCAGGATTTTCTGAATTTTCCACAACACTTATAACAGCCACTCCATCCGCTCCTTTTTCAATAACTTCCCCTGCATTTTCTATATTTATACCCCCAATCCCTATAAGAGGTATAGATATAATTTCTTTTATTCTTCTTAAAATATCTTTTCCAACAGGTTTTTTTTCTGGTTTTGTCGGAGATTTAAAAATAGAACCAATCGCAATATAATCTATATCTCCATTTTTAACTTCTTTTACATCTTCTATATTCCCTGTTGAAACACCTACAATTTTATCAGGTAATATTTTTCTGACACTTTCTACATCAAGATCATTTTTTCCTAAATGAACTCCATCACCTTCACATAAAAAACATATATCTACTCTGTCATTAATTAAATATATTATCTCATCAGGAATAATTTTTTTCAAGGTTTTTGCTATTTTTAAAAAAAACTTTGAATTTTCTCCTTTATATCTTAGTTGGATTATATCTGGCTTTCCTTTAATCACTTTTTCAGCAAATTTTAAAAATTCTTTTTCATTTTCTTTAAGATTAAGTATTACATATAGAGATGGAATTTTTATTTTTTTTCTTGAAATTCTGGTAATAACTTTTTTCTCTAATCGGTAAACTTCAAACCTCAAATCATGAAAAAAAGAAAAACTATCAGGATTCAGTACTTTTGAATACTCTTCAAGGACTCTTAAAGATTCTTCCACTCTGAAAAAGTTAGTTTCTATCAATCCTTTTAAATTCAATTTCTGTTTTATATCAGATGTCTTTCCTATGTCTGTCTCCACAAATCTATAACTTTTTAATTTATCAGATGGAAAATAGTATAAGAGGCCTTTTGAAAATTTATGTCTGATTTCTTTTATTTTCTTTAAAATTTCATTATCCTCACATATAAATCTTACAGATTCTTCAATAACTCTAATCCCTTCTCTGACCCTGTTAAAATTTACATCAATAATCCTTAAAATTTTCATTTATTTTCCTTATCAGATTTGTTGTTGAATATTTCTTATTTAATGGAACAATAACAACCTTTCCACCATATTTTTCAATAATATCCCTGCCAATAACTTCTTCTTCCCTGTAATCACTACCTTTTACAATAAAATTCGGTAAAATTGATTTTATCAGTTTTTCAGGTGTTTTTTCTTCAAATAAAACAATATAATCCACCATCCAGAAAGAAGACATAATTTCACACCTGCCTCTCTGGTCTATTATTGGTCTTTTTTCTCCTTTAATTTTTTTAATTGATTTATCACTATTAAGACCGACTATTAAAACATCTCCCATTGATTTTGCTTTTTTCAAAATCTTTATATGGCCTGGATGAATTATATCAAAACAACCATTTGTAAAAACAATGGTTTTACCTTCTTTCTTCAATCTTTCAGAAATTTTTTTTATTTCTTTAAGAGTTTTTATTTTACACATTTTCAAAATTCTTCCTCAATAAGATAGCAAAGCAGGTGATAGATAATTAGATGTATTTGCTGAACCTTTTCTGTTTCTTTTGACTGGATAGAGATGATAAAGTCGGATATTTTTTCAAGGGTATTTGGTGTTTTCCCTGTAAGTGAAATAACCTTCATTTTTTTTTCTTTTGCAACTTTTGCTGCTTTTATTACATTTTTAGATTCACCTGAAGTTGAAAAACAGATTAAAATATCTTTTTCTTTTCCAATTGCTTTAACCTGTTTTGAAAATATATCTTCAAAAGAGTAATCATTTCCTATACTTGTAATTACAGAAGTATCTGTCGTCAAAGAAATAAAAGGGAGTGGTTCTCTTTCTTTTTTAAATCTATTGACCATCTCACCACAAAAATGCTGACAATCAGCACTGCTTCCTCCATTACCGCATAGAAGAATTTTATTACCATTTTTTATACAATCAACAATAGTTTCAGAAATTTTTATAAGATTTTCATTAAAAGAAGGAGAGAAAACAATTTTTACAAGTTCAATGTGGTTTTTAACCTCTTTTTCCAGAAACTCAAGTTTCTTCTGGTTTTTCATTTTCCTCTTTGTTTTCAAACTCACCTATTATATTTGAAACATAGATTTCTATATTTGATATTCTTTCAATGCCAATTGT
>Ga0116165_1000607_pt1 | contig 30000 bp, 26 predicted proteins | sample AD_JPNMR1_MetaG_FD_89885 | JGI IMG/M metagenome (GOLD analysis project Ga0116165, IMG submission 89885) | Active sludge microbial communities of municipal wastewater-treating anaerobic digesters from Japan - AD_JPNMR1_MetaG | ecosystem: Engineered > Bioreactor > Anaerobic > Digestate | place...
TAATCTTTTGTATACTGTCTTGTAGTTCTTTTTTCTTTTCCTGACATGATTGACCTCCGTTTTTTCTTATTTTTAGACTATTTGTTCGAGGCCTTCGTGTCAAGTATTATTATACAACATCACCCTTATTCATACATGCTCTTTCTAAGAGCTGCAATCTCTTCACTTTCAAGGTATTCATCATAAGTCATTTGCCTGTCAATGAGGCCCTTAGGAGTAATTTCCATAATCCTGTTGGCTACAGTCTGCACAAACTGATGGTCATGGGATGCAAATAAAACCGTTCCTTTATAGTTTATAAGTCCATTGTTAAGTGCAGTAATTGATTCTAAGTCCAGATGGTTGGTAGGCTCATCCAATATCAGAACATTAGCACCCGAAAGCATCATTTTTGCAAGCATGCAGCGAACCTTTTCTCCTCCCGAAAGTACAGAAGCCTTCTTCAATGCTTCTTCGCCCGAGAAAAGCATCCTTCCAAGCCATCCTCTAAGGAATGTTTCGGTCTGATCCTTGGAAAACTGCCTTAACCAATCAACCAGAGTAAGATCCACACCATCAAAATATGATGAGTTATCCTTTGGAAAATATGCTTGAGAAGTAGTTACTCCCCATTTAAATTCTCCGCTGTCCGCTTTAAGTTCATCAGTCAATATTTTAAACAGGGTAGTTTTTGCAAGTCCATTAGGACCGACAAATGCTATTTTATCACCTTTATTTACAATAAAGCTGATATCGTTCAATAACTTTTCACCATCAATAGTTTTGCATAATCCCGATACCATAAGAAGATCGTTGCCTGCTTCCCTATCCGGCTTAAAATCCACAAAGGGGTACTTACGTGAAGATGGCTTTATATCCTCGAGTGTAAGCTTTTCTAAAAGTTTCTTTCTTGATGTAGCCTGTTTTGACTTAGATGCATTTGCACTAAATCGTTGGATAAATTCCTGTAACTCCTTAATTTTGGCCTCTATCTTTTTATTTGCATCTCTTGCCTGCTGCAATGCAAGCTGGCTGGATTCATACCAAAAGTCATAGTTTCCCACATACAACTGTATCTTGCCATAATCTATATCAGCAATATGAGTACAAACCTTGTTTAGAAAATGCCTGTCATGGGATACTACAATGACAGTATTTTCAAAATTATACAAAAAATTCTCAAGCCATGTGATTGATTCAATATCTAAATGGTTTGTAGGCTCGTCAAGAAGCAGAATATCAGGATTCCCAAAAAGTGCCTGTGCTAAAAGAACCCTGACCTTTTGGTTTCCATCAATATCCTTCATTTTTTTATAATGAAATTCTTCTCCAATTCCAAGGCCATTCAATAAAGTAGCCGCCTCCGACTCTGCCTCCCATCCGTTAAGCTCTGCAAACTCGGCCTCAAGTTCAGATATTCTGATACCGTCCTCTTCCGAAAACTCCGATTTTGAATACAGAGCTTCTTTTTCATCCATAATTTCACACAATCTCTTGTGTCCCATTATTACTGTTTTTAAAACATCATACTCATCAAACTCGTAATGGTTCTGTTTTAAAACAGCCAGCCTCTCGCCGGGGGTTATTATAACCTCACCTTTATTGGGCTCAATTTCTCCCGAAAGTATTTTTAAGAAAGTCGATTTGCCCGAGCCATTAGCACCGATAAGCCCATAGCAATTACCAGCTGTAAATTTAATGTCAACGTTTTCAAATAAGGCACGCCCTCCATACCTCAGAGATATGCCGCTTGCATGTATCATTTTGTTTGTAAACCTGCCTTCCTTTAAATTACTGCATATTATATGCATACCTCCATATTAGGAGAAGGTATGCAGCAATACACTCATTTATAATTAAAATTATATATTATAAATTTTTATTTTTAACTTTATCTCTATAAACCCACAGCTTATAACCCAGATAATTCACCACCTGTGCTGTAACAATACCGTACAGACTGTTTATCCAATTCATATTTTCTGTGGAGAATATTATTGCACCGAGGTTCTTAGCTCCTAATGACGTTAAATATGAGAGTATATTAATGACAAAAAATTTCAACATCTTGTCTTTAGCTCTTTTAAAATCCGATTTGCTGTTGAATGTGAATATGCTGTTAAGTATGTATGAATTCACCATACCCGCAAAATAGCCAAGTGAATAAGAAATATTTCCATTAACACTAAAAAGGCCGTTTAATATTTCATCTACGGCCCATGTGATAAGCGAATTGAGCACACCAATAATGGAAAAACTTGCAATTCTTTTTATTTCTTCCAGCAATCCCTTGTTAAAAATTTTCAACATTAACTACTCCATTATAAATATAATTGATTAAAATCAATTAATCTCATGTTTGCCAAGCCCTTTATTAATTATAATCGCAATAGTATAAAAAGTCAAAAACTCTAATTGCTTTTGCCAAAATTGCTGTTGGAGGCACTGCAATGAGGACAATACTTATAATCATTTCTAACCTTTTTCCCGCAGTGCTCACATGGGCTTGCCTTTGGTATAGCTCGTGTAACAATGAGGTATACAATAAGATTCGAGGGTATATTCAACAATCCGAAAAATCCCCATAACCATTTATTGTGGCCTCTTTTGGAAGCGTCATTAAAAATCCAGGCTCCCTGAATAAAAAGTGCAATGAACAAAGGAATCAAAAGCCAATAGGAAAATGAATCATTCACTTTACATACCCTCCTTTAAACGTCTTTCCTTAAAAAATGCAATCAAGCTAAAGGGGGCTAAAAAGAAGATGGCTATCTGTGCATAAAGCAGATATTTGCCATATCCTTTATATGCAAGAACAAATATAACAAAGAATATCCCAATGGCCATTAACATAAAAATTATCATGTCGATTATATTTCTCTTTTTCTCTTCTTTTTGCTCTATAGAAGCGAAAGCACTCTCGACAAGCGAATAATCTATTGGAATATCGGCATCAAGAAGTGCCAACTGGTCCCCAAGCTCCTCCATTTCATTAAAGAACTCACGGCAATTGTTGCAGCTTTCAAGATGGCTCTTTATTTCGGCACTCATTACCGCTTCTCCATAATATATATCTATAAGAATATCTTCATATTCTTCACAACACTTACTCATCAGAAATACCTCCGTCCAAAACCGATTTTAGCTTTTTTATAGAGTAGTGAATCCTTGATCTCACAGTCCCTATGGGGCAGTTCAATATCCCAGCTATCTCTTCATAGCTGTAATTGTAATAATGCTTTAGTATAAATGCCTGCCTCATTTCTGTCGGAATCGATGCCAATGCTTTCTTTAAACTCGCAAGCCTTTCCCTTGTAAGAACGGCTTCCTCAACATCCTCTTCTGCCTCAAGGTCCACTATTTCATCTATATCATCATGGTTTTGCCCCTTTTTCTTTACAGCATCCTTAAAAAGGTTTGATGCAATGGAAATAAGCCAGGTAGAAATTTTAGACTCGCCCTTAAACTTATTTATATTGACAATAGCTCTGGTCATGGTCTCCTGGGTCAAATCCCTTGTAAAATCCTCGTTCATGGTCAGCTTTAAAAGGTAACCGTAAACCACCTTGTAATTGGCTTCGAGAAGTTTTTTGAGAGCGTTTTTGTCACCTGATTTAGCCAATCCAAGCAGTTCAGCCTCAAGCAAATAATATTACCCCTTTCTATACACTTTCTCAGCCATTACTAAGTTCAGTCCTCTTTAACTTCAATACCGCAAACAGATTTAGTGCCACAATGGCCAAAAGGGCAACTGTTATGGAAACAATTGTGTCAGATTGGAGACCTGATTCAAACGCACTGGCATCTCCTAATATATATGTCGGGAAAAACATTTTAAAATTAACGAATCCTTCAACTGCACGCATTAAGTAAATTGTAACAAGCGACATAATCCCCGCCATAAATGCCTTACTAAAGAAACTGCTGTAAAAATTCACAATACTTAAAACAAACAGGAAATACAACCCGAAAAGCACACCGGCCTTTAAAGCCGGAATAATATCAAAGCTGTTTCCAAATATTATGCCCGAATAGTAATATGCTGTCAACATACCAACCATAGAAGAAATACTCAAGAATATTCCATATAATAGAAATTTCCCTCCAACTATTCCATATACATCACAGCCCATTGAAACAGGTATAGTCAATGTCTTATTGCTCTTCTCTCCTGCTATTAGCCCCGATAAAGCCAGAATTATAACGAAGGTGCTTATTTGAAAAAGATCCTTTGTGTAATTTGCCATGGCAGCATATTGATCAAATTTCATCTTGCTGATATCAATCATTTCCATCTGACTTTTTAATATTTGAGGCAAAAGTTTTAACATGGCAGGATCCGCTACTGCAAAAAACATTATTGCTGCAATGATAATTACAAACTTATGAGTCCTTATCCCTTCAATCAGCTCTTTTCTAAAAAAAGCATTCAAACTTTTCACTTCATTTCACCACCTTCAAAAATATTTCTTCAAGGCTGTTCCTTCTTAAATTAATCGAAGCAATATACACATCGGATTCTGCTATTTCCCTAAGGAGCTTCTGTGAATCCTTTTCAACGCTTTTTATCGTTATACTTGCCTTATTGTCCTGCAAATAAACATTTTCCACATAATCCAGTTTCAAAAGCCTTTCGGTTATATCTTTATCCGGCGTCTTCATAAATTCGATGTCATATACAGGCTGTACAAATTTACCTATGAGAGAATCAAGCTTATCTTCAACAACAATCTTACCGTCATGTATGATTCCAACTCTGTCGCAAACCCTCTCGATATCATTTAAAATATGAGTGGATAAAAAAACAGTTTTACCCTGACCCTTTAAATCCTCAATAATATTTAGCATATCCAGCCTGCCTTCGGGGTCAAGTGCAGAGGATGGTTCATCCAAAAGATATAAAGATGGATCATGATACATTGCAACAGCAAGTCCAAGCCTCTGCTTCATTCCTCTCGAATATCCGCCTATAGGTCTTTTTGCCGATTTTTCAAGCTTTACCACTTCAAGAAGCCTCATTGCCTTTTGTTTAATCACATTACCGCTTTCCCCGCCTATTCGACCAATAAATTCCAAATACTCCCATCCGCTCATATAGGGATAAAATTTAGGATCTTCAGGCAAATAGCCAACGTCTTTATTCTTAGGTCCTCTGTATGAGATATCCCTTCCGTTGATAATGCATCTGCCTGTTTGAAATTCAATAAGCCCGGCAAGAATGTTCATTGTTGTGGATTTTCCGACACCGTTATGACCTATAAATCCGTATACTTCTCCTGTCTGCACCTCTATGTTCAGTCCTTTAAGGACCTTATGTCCCTTATAGCTTTTGTGAAGATTCTCAATTTTAATCATCATCCCACCTCTTCTTTCCAACCAGCAGATATGCAATTATGCCAACAGTACCGGTTATTGTAATCAATATCCAAATACCTTTATTCAAATTCCTTGTACCTTTTCTTAAAATATTGACCAGGCAGTATACAAACAATGATTCCTGAATTATAATCAAAGGCATTAATAATTTTATAATTTCCAAAGTGCTCATATCGCCCATTAAAACCACTCCTTTTGTTTATTTGTTAATGTGACGATTGAGTAGCAAAATAGTTCAAATAATTTTCAAAAAAAATAATAGCCATCCAAAAACGGATAGCTACTTTTGTTCTTGTTTGCTTTCAGCTTATTTTGCTAAATTTGCTGACAATATGTTTTTATCTTCACTAATCTCACTAATTAATTTCACATTATCTCCAACCTGCAAAAGGATTATTTCTTCATTGTCAAGAATACTCAAAGAATAGTACTTTTCATTGTTTTCAAGCTTTATATAATAATATGTAGTACCCTGTTTAATAGCCTCTTTTATGTTCTCTATTTTACCCTCTACAAAGTCTTTCTTTGACTCAGACACCTCTGCACCATTGCTCACTAACAGATCTCTATACTTGCTCCGGCAGCTCTTTATAGTGTCTCCGATAGCAACTATATGGTACTTCTCCACATTTATCATAGCATACATTTTTACAAGCCCGGCTGCATCCTTTAGTGCCACAAAATATGTGGGCTGGCCTTCTATTTTAAGAAGCAATGGGAAGGTTGATATATATCCTAGATCCTGTACCATACCTTCGGCACTGCTCATTGCAGAATATTCTTCTGCACCGGATTGAGGGTAATAAATAACTTCTTTTGTTCTTTTATTTGCTACAATAAATCCAATATTGGATTCGTCTTTACCGGCGGATGTAACACCTGTATAGATATAATTGTCATTACCTTGAGGAATATAATTATAGCCCTCTGTCGTTACTTTTACGCCTCTTTGACCAATTATGGAATTCCAGTATCCATTTTGGAATTTACCGTAATAATCATATTGCTTCATAATCAAATCGGAGCCGAATACATTGTCCAACCACTCGGGGATTTCACCGATATTGTATTTTCCCACATCTCCAGTTACTGCATCTACTGTTACTGCTCCTGAGATGTCCTTACCGCCAAACAAGCCTATTGTGTGATCAATGATTGGTGCTATCCAATAAGGATGCCCGTTTTCGTCAAGCTCTAATGTTGGACGTTCGAACATTAAAGTAGGGAATTTATTTCTTAAATATCTTTTTAAGTCCCTTCCAAAATACTCGCTCGGCGAATACTTTATGCCATTGTCTACTCGTACCAACTCCGCATCCTGTGTTGTCATATCTACCATAATATAGCCGGGTGTACCGGAAGACTTATTATTTATCCATTTGAAAAAACCGGAATAGGCTAAAACAGATACTCTTACAGGTTTACCTTTAACCGTTATCTGTTCGCTGCCTTCTATTTCAAACTGTGATACAACGTCCATCAAAGTACCCAACTTTCTATTGGCTAATAACATGGCACTATCTTTATCAAGCAGCGGTACATTATCAATTGTAGCATTGTAATCCTTTATATCACCTTCTTTAATATGCGATTCCAGCAAGGATGCATAATCTTTTGAATTAACCAATCTACTGCTGAAAAATCCTGCCCCAATTAAAAATATGATAAGTAAACCGACGACTCCGAAAATCAAAATTATTGGTTTAGGTAACTCGTTACTATTATAATTAAGAGTACATAATGCTGTGGCGAAAATTATTAAAGTTATAATTACAAATATCCACATTCCGATAGACTCAATATTCCATGCAGGTAAACAAAAATAGTTTAAAATCCATGAAAGAATACCTGTTATTATCACTGAAATAATAATGTTTTTTATATTTTTCAAAAAAATTCTCCCTTTCTTGTTTCTTACATTAATATAATTATATGCTCCATTATTTTCTAGATACATCACCTATATTATAAATTTCAATAGCTGTAGCATCAAGTTTAAAAAAATATAGAAGCAGCCATTATATCTCCATATGCCCAATGATTCTTGTCTACATCTGCAAATCCACGTATTGAATCGTTTATAGGTTTTATTCCCAAAGCTCTATTTATCAGAGCAACACATTCAGAACGTTTCACATTATTGTCCGGCTTAAAAGTGCCATCAGGATAACCTTTGATATATCCATCTGTCACAAGTTTATTTATATAGTTAATTGCCCAATGATTCTTTATATCCGGCAATATATTGTTATTTTTTTCGTTAGTTTCCAAGTGCAGATAATTACATAGTACAACAGAAAGCTCTGCTCTGGTAATATTCTTGCTCGGTCTATATGTACCATCACCGTATCCCTTGAAATACCCTTTCTTAGTCACATATGCTATCGCCCATGCTGCCCAATGTTCTTTCGGAACATCTGTAAATTCCGTGCCTTCAAAATCACCTTTTACCACCCCATCAAGGTTGGCAAGTATAACAGCCATTTCAGCACGGGTCAGGTTACGTTCAGGTCTAAATGTGTTATCCTCATATCCCTTTATATATGCTTTCATCTTACCAGACACAGGCATCTTGGATGGCGTAGGTTCTTCAGTCATATGTATTTGTGTAGATGTCGGCGTCATAGTTGATGTTGCACTCGGTGTTGGTGTTGCACTTGGTGTCGGCGTCGTTGTATACGCTGGTGATACATCATGAGCGTTAATAGGTATTGCTCCTCCGCTACCGGAAGTATTTCCTCCTCCATCTGGTTGTGTACTCGGTGCAGGCGTTGTGGTCGGAGTCGGCGTTGGTGTTGATGTTGATGTTGGTGTTGGCGTTGCTGTTGCTGTCGGTGTCGGTGTTGTTGTTGATGGCGTTGGTGTAGGTGTTACTGTTGGTGTCGACGTTGGTGTTACCGTCACACTTGAATTCTCTGATGGTCTTACCACTGTAAAATCAACATTATTGGCATAGCTAACTTCATTTTGATCAACTTCAACTTTTGCGTAGATTCTTGACCTAGCTAATGCAAATTCATCGCCAGCATCAAAATTCAATATCACTCTTTTCTCCTCAAGCGGCTGTATATTTTTAACCTCTTTGGTATTGATAATATTTTTGAATTCCTTATCTGTTGCGATACTTACCTTTGCACTTTCAACACTGCTAAATCCAACATTCTTAACATAAACATAAGCAAAACCTTTGTTTTCATCAAAAATATCATTATATACCCTTGTAATTTCTAAATCTGTATACAATATAACCAGTTCAGAAACGTTATTTGAAATATTACTGTCACTTGCCACTTCTAAAACCGCTTTTAATTTTAACTCTTTGCATTCTTCAGGAACAACCCAACTAAAGCTTGTCAACATTTCACTTGACGGTACTAAGCAAGCATTATGTACTTCTTTTACATCAATTAAATCATCTTCATAATATAATGCTACTTTTATATCATTTACTGTTACATCTCCAACATTTTTAATTGCAACTAAAATATTTGTTTCTTCACCAGGAAGAGGTGCAGCATTCTGGAAATAAACTCCATCCTCTTTTATAGCAACATCAGTTTTTCTTACATAACTTGAAGAAGTTAGTGAAGTATTACTTTTATAAAAGATACCTTTTTCTTCATCCAACTGATAAACCGATTTATTATATACTGATACGATAGTATCATTAAAACCTGATAAAGTAAGATTCTTAGGAATCTCCATTGAATTCAATTCTATTTCAGAACCCTGTGTCCATGTAGAACTCTCTTCTTCATAAGTACTGATATACAGCTTTCGTTCTCCACCCATTGCCTTAATCCATGCTAAAGCAATGTTATCATTTATGTTTGTAGCTTTCAGTTCCTGAATATTTTCCGCCTGCTCTGAGTTTATTATTATTTGTACTTAGTATGCTTTATCTTCATGCAGTAATAAATCACAATCATATATATTTGCAGCATCTTTAATAAATACTTGAGGCTCCGTCCATCCAGTACCATCATTGTATACATAATAGACATTATCCGGCTTAACATTATTACCGATAGAAGTCATTCCCGTATTGTTAACCCATGTTGATATAACCCTGCCATTTTTTGTTGCTATTTTGGGAAGTTTTTTCAAGCCCTCAGTCTTTTCGAACAATACATTATGCCATTTATTTTTTATTGCATCGTATTTAGCTATTGAAACTCCCATTTCCCCAAGTATATTTTTGTTAAAATCCTCCATTGTTATGGTTGTTATTTCTCCTATTGGTTTTGACATATCAAGCCAAGCTGCATATATATCCTTCCCATCAGCACTCAAACTCGGGAATGCATCTCCAGTACCATCATTCTCTATTTGTACTGGCTGAGACCATTTTCCATCACAGAATACTGAAGAATAGACAGAAGTTCTATTGCTGTCACTTCTCTCTTTATCATCACCTACATAAACCATAATCAGATCGCCTATTTCATTATCTATTCCTGCTATTTGAGCATCAGAGTTGGGGTATGCATATTGCATTATTTCTTCTTTACCTATCCACCTTTGATTTTTCAAGTAGTCACGCGGAGCATTAACAAAAACTACTTCTTTGTCTTCATTATTCATACTGTAAAACACCTCATGCTCCTCCGATATACTCTGAGCCTTAACATCCCCTTCTCCTTCTTCATCGTTTTCTTTCTTTCCAATATCGCCGGCCTCAACCTCATCGCCAATGAGTCCCCATACAAATGTGTAATCTAATCCATAGGTTAGATAAAAGTCAGCCTCCCAAGAAGGGACATCTACACAAAAATTCCCCTTGATAAATAAATCTGCCCCAACTAAACCCTTTAGTGCCTCTATTCCGATTGCTCCTTTTACGTATACGAAAATGTGAGATTTTATCCGGGCTACTAAATCTCCAATACCATCCAATTCTGAAATATTTGGAATACTTACCTCTGAAAATACGTTAATCTCTCCTCCAAATTCAACAAGTATGTATCCTGAAAAACCATATTTTAACGGAATAGGGAACTTAACAGGAAAATTTCCGATAACTCCAAACTCATTTTCAATATTAATTGATTCTAGTCCCCATTTAAGGTCAGCATCATCATACACTATCACCAGATTTAGTTTTGCCTGAATAGTTGACTCAACTTCAACATTTACTTCTTGTCCATTTTTTATGTGAAATATAGTCTTTTTACTATTTCTCCCAATTTCTTCTGCATATCCTGCACTTTCTTTACCTGCAATAGCAGTAATCGTTGCTTTTGCATTATAAAAATCATAATCAATAATAAAATCAAACTCACGATTAGCTGATTCAATCCAATAATACTTAAATATTTCAATTTCTTTAGGAAAATCTATCTTTTCGCCTTTTTTATCTTCACGATATTTTATAAATCCAGTAATACTATCTCTAATGTTTTTAATATAATTACCAGGACGATATTCTTCAACTTCTTTCATAATATCAACTACCCAGTTAATTCCATTTAAGAGTTTTAATTCCTTTGCCATGACTAATTTGGAATCCACATATTTTGTTATATAATCTCCATAGTAATCACTCTTTGTTTGTACTGCAAACAGCAATCTATCACCTGGCAACATTAAATTCTTAATATTCTTAATATCCACAAAATTCCATTCACTTTCTCCATGATATTTAACATTACCATTTCTATCTTCTATCTTATAAAGATACTTTATAACTTCTCCATCACCTTTTAAATCTGTTTCTATAAAGAAATAAATGGTATCTGGAATAATATTTACAGGTATAATAGAAGACCTCTTATTTTTGCTGCTGGAATAATGCGACCGAACCTCTGTTATCTCAGGTAATATGCTTAAGTCTATTTTTACAAAACTACCATCACTCAATTCTACCTTTTCAACCTTTTCTGGAAAACCGTTTGCTCTAACTGTTATTTTATCACTATCCAGCATAATGTCTTTGAATTCAAATAATCCTTTTTCCCCCGTTAAAGTTGTAGCAGAACCTATAATAACTTCAGCTCCTATAACAGGTTGATTGTTATCTTTGTTCCATACATATCCGGAAACATTACCAAAAACCTCCTTTGGCAAAAGGTTCTGATCAATTATTCGTACCTTTTGATAGTCGGTAATCCCCATGTCAGCTGATACCTCAATTGTGTATGTTTCGACTCCTGGATATTCTATTTTAACATTGTCAATACTTCCACCTTTGTAGATATATTCCCCATTTGCATCTGTCAATACTATTTTGGTAACATTAAAAACCCTGTCAACTATTTTTATTTCACAAACTTCCTGTACTTCTACTCCATCAGATATGCCCCTACTTGTCTTAATTTTAAGATCAGGCATTATATCATTTTCTTTCGATCTATACCTTATAAGATCCAAGGAAATGCATTCATACTCTATTCCTGTAACAGGATCAATTACATATATCCTAGGTTTTATCCTCCCGAATGTACCATATTCAACTGGTCTAATCTCTATAGGCAAATCCTCATTTCCTAGTGCCTCAGCTGCATACTCTACCAATTGGAGTGATTTATTATTCAAGCCATTAAAAACATTTGGATTTACATAAAACTCACTCCAGATTATTTCCTTGCTTTTTAATACCTCAAGAGAAGTATTTTTCAGTGACATATCTTCTGTTGTTTTGTACCTTCTAATAAGTGTAGAGTTTTGCATTGATATATTGGGCATATTTACATCTGATTTTCTTTCATTCTTAAGCCCAACTCTGTAAAGCAGTTTATCGTTGACATACTTCTGGCTTTCCACTTCGATTATTACCCTAAGTCCAGATTCTTCCTCTACCACTATAGGATTTTTAGAAGTAAATGTGGCAGAAATCTGCTCATCAAAAGGCTGCAACACTCCACTGAAATCTGCAGATAAGTTATAACTTCCCTTCTTGTCTCCACGTACTATCCATGATGAATTGCCCTTGCTGCCTCCGGGTATGTCTTTCGGTGTGAGGTTTTGCTCTGCATTTCCTTTTACTATAGTAAGCCCTGAAGGTACATTCAGCTTTGCTTTAGCATCCTCTATTACAAATTCCTTATCCTCCGCAAGGTTCTTAACCCTGAGATTAACCATAAAGAATTCCTTTAACATACTGACATCGCCCGGTAATTCTATATACACTATTGTTGGAGGTCTTTTAACGTCCTTAGACGGTATGGCATTTACATATACATTCGTAGTCTTATTTGAATTTGTAGTCGAATCATATTCCCTAATAGTATAAGTAGAATTATTCGCAATTTGACCAAAGCTATTACATACTACAGTATATCCAAGATGAATATTGAAGCTGTAAACATACTGGTTTTCAGGAGCCTTGATATCAAGACCGGCAGCCTTGACTTCATCGAGGGTCATTCTCCTAAATGTTAGCTCTCCTTCAACAAGTTTATCTTTTACAATTCTTATGACTACATTATTGGAAACACCTGCTGAGACCTGAATCTCTTTTTTAGCAGGCCTGTATCCGGTTGTAAAGGCATATACCGTCAAATTCCCAATGTCTTGTTCATTTGTAAAAGGAATCAATAAATATATAAAACCACTTTCATCTGTAATAAAGCTCTCCTCGGAGCCATCAGGCATCTTAACAATCACATCGGCATTACTCAAACCCAAAGCTGTCGAATCATCGATAACCTGAATATTTACTTTACTCGTCAGAGCACTATCATATATCCGGATGACATGCTGTGTTGTAGAATAATTTCTCGCAGAGTCATATACAGCAAGACTAACCGTGTAGTCTCCAGGTTCGGAATACTTATGATATGCTTTCCATTCGGTTGATTGCGTACCGTCCCCAAAATCCCATAAAACATCTTCAACTTTATGGTTATCTATTGAAGCGGTTGAATCAAATAAAATATAAGTATTTGTTGTGGAAAATCTGTCTGCCTTAATAACTGCTACCGGTTTTTCATCATCATCTTCAGTCGGAATCCCGCTGACAATATTACTTCTTGATTTATTCAAATATTTGTCCACTGACTCTACAACATAATAGTAGGTAGTGCCCGCCTCAACTTTCGTATCTATATATGAAGTATTAGTGGTCTTGCCAATAAGAACAAATTCTCCGTCATATGCATTTCCTCTCAATATATGATATCCAGCTAAATCAGGCTCTGTATTTTTATCCCACTGAAGTTCTATTTTCCAGCCTGAAGGTACAGCCTTTAATACAGTGGCTTTAGGAGGCATAATATTAAGATTGTAAGTTACTTTGTATTCATCACTTTCAAGCCCGTTGATATCTTTTGCAATGAATACAACTTCATAGTTGCCATCAGTTAGCTCATCAGTGTTCCAGAGAAATTCAACAACACTGCTGTATGAATTTATTCCTTTAATAATATCTCCAACAATCCACTCCTCCGAAGAATCAGCCCTTCTATATTTCATTCTGACACTTTCTAGCAGATAGTTATCCTCAGCAAGCACAGAAATCTTTGGATTTGCCGGAAGTGTTGAATTATTTTTGTAGGAAACACTATGTATCTGAGGCTTAGTACTATCCTTAGGCAATATCACAGTTGATGTTTCATATGCTTCACTTTCATTACCTGAAATATCAACTGCAGTTATTCTGTATTTATACGACAAGTTTGCTTGTACATTTCTATCAGTATAATCCAAATATCCATATCCTGTTTGTATCACTGAATATGGTCCATTGTTAACAGACCTATATATTTTATAGTTTTTAAGATCCGATTCATTCCCTCGTGTCCATCTCAAGTTAATATAACCGGCATCTGTTGTCACTTGTACATTTGACGGTTTTGCAGGAGCAGTATGATCTATGATATATTCATTAACAGGGCTACCTGAAGATTCATTACCTTTGGTATCTCTCGCCAAACATCTTATATAGATCTTCCCTTCCGGTAATTTCGAGACATCATAATTCCAGGAAAAACTGGAATTATTTCCAGAATTCTCGATATAGTGAATATCGGTCCAATTTACATTGTCGGTAGATACTTGAAACAATACAGATGCAATAGATGTATCGTCATATATATTGGCACTGAGCATAATACTTTGGCTATATCTGTCGGATGCAGGGCCAAGGTATCTAACAACAGGTATAGAAACATCTTCAGAAGTTCTGACACATATCTCATCGGATACCTGACCTCTGTTGCCGTAAATATCATTATGCCCTTTCAAAATCCACTTTAAGGACCAACTCATTCAAGGGCTGTCCACCCTTTATATGACTGTTTATAATGCTTGGAACCTTGTCCTTTTTAACATTGCCATAAAGAACAGGCTTTTGTCCCGGCATATTTACCTGGACAGTCGGTTCTGAATGGCAGTATCCGATACATCCCACAGTTATGACCTTTATGTTCTCGAGCCCTTGATTATTGATTTCTTCAATAAAGGCATTGAGTGTCTCCCTTGCTCCCGAAGAAATGCCGCATGTTGCCATGCCTATAAGTATTTCAATTTTTTCTTCAGAGTTATCTCCGGTTTGCCTTAAGCTAACCTTGCTTTTGTGCTCGTCTCTTATTTTACGAAGCTCTTCCATTGATTTTATACTCATCGTACACCGTCCTGTCCTAACATCTCTTTTTTCCTACATCTCTTATTTTCTGTAGCTTTCCAGTATACTGTCTAAATCTTCTTCCTTAACACGTCCATAGACCTTATCATCAATCATCATTACGGGTGCTAAGCCGCATGCACCCACACACCTGATATCCTTCAATGTAAAAAGTCCATCTTCCGTTATCTCGTTAGACTCTATTTTAAGTTTCTCCTTAAGCCGTTCCATTATCTTATCCGCTCCTTTAACAAAGCATGCGGTTCCCATGCATACACTTATGGTATGCTTGCCCCTAGGCTTTGTCGTAAAGTACGAGTAAAAGCTGACAACACCGAAAACCTCCGCTCCGGGAATCCCCAGCTTCCTTGCGACAAAGAGCTGTACATCCCTTGGCAGGTAACCGAACAAGCTTTGTGCCTTATGCAATATTTCTATCAATGCACCCTTTGTAGTTCCCAATCCATCAATAAAAGCTTCCAGTTCATCAAACTTTTCACGTGGCAATTCCTGTTCCGCCGGTGCTGTAACACTTATTTCATGTGCTTTTGTCATTGTATCAACCACTACCTCTTAATAATTTTTTAATAATATTAAATATTTTCTACACTATAATTTGCCTTGGAAACCCATTTTTTATACCCATAAAAAATCATAACTTTTCATCTCTTTACAAGTTGTAGCAATATTCCAAAACATGTTATAATGAAATATAAATTTTAAGTAATATAAATTTAAATAACACAGGGTGTGGCAAATGATTATTAAGAAGATAGAAATAGCAGGCTTTAAAAATGTACCTTTTCATCAACCGAAAACTTTTAACTTTTATTCCAATACTTTAATTCAGGGAGAAAATTACTCCGGAAAGACATCGCTTGGCGATGCACTATGCTGGGTTTTCTGCGGATGCAGTGCTACAGGCATTACTGCCGAGTACCTTCTTCGCAACAATGACAGTTCAAAAACCGTTGTCCAGGTATTTTTTGAAGACAACTCAGGAAATGAACATTCCTTGCTTAGAGAGCAGAGTGCTGAAACAGGAAAGCATCACAGGCTTATTTTAGACGGAATGCCTGTAAAAGAATCGGATTTGGCTCCCTATATCATGAATAAAGACATTTTTCTTTCAACATTTATGATAGGTTATTTCACCAGATTAAATTCAAAGGTTGCCAGCGAGCTTTTAATGAGCATTCTGCCGTTTCCTTCAACACAATCAATTATAAAAAAAGTGGATTCGGATTTACGTGAGTATCTTCCTAAAGAAGAGGACTTTGATTCCAATGCATTTCTTAAGAAGATGCGAGCTGAACTTAAAACTGTTGAAGATGAAATAAAGATTTTAAAAGAAAAACAAAGGCAGGCAGAAGAACAAATCAAAATAGTTCCTTCGGGTGAAATTGTTGATGAATCTCAAATAAAATCGAGACTAAGCATGCTTGAGGCACGAAAGGAAAATCTTATTAGAGCGTCGGTTCAGAATAATGCTCTAAGTTTTTTGCAGAGCAAGCTTTCCATATGCAGGCTTGAAATACAGTCCCTTAATAATCGAATAAATAAGAGTACTCCTCATTTTGACAGGAACTGCCCAACATGCGGACAACCTATACCTGAGGCGGAAATACGCATGATGATGGAAAAAATAGAAGGAGAAAATGAACTTCTTAAATCCAATCTGGAAAGTTTAAAAAGAAATGAAGCTGACCTTTTGAAACAAATTGAAGAAGAGGAAAGCAAAACCAACGAAACTGATGCCATCAAGGAAGAGCTTGATTCAGTCTCAAAAGAGTTAGAAAGCGTAAAAGCTGAATATGATAAAATTATAAGGCAGAATGAAGCTATAATATCACAAAAGAAATTATACGAGAATGCATTAGAGTCACTTGAAGCAACAAAGCAAAGCTTAGAAAAGCTCTCTGCAAAGCGTTATCAGATAAACAGATCAATAACGGCCATATCACTGTACAACTCCAAAAAGGCCGATATGCAATACGATACCATTCGTGGAAGCCTTAAAAATGTTACTATTCGTCTGCAGAGGGTTACACCGGGCACAAATGAACTTCGGGATTGCTTTGAAATACTATACAAGGGTCGTGAGCTGCATGTCATAAGCACCTCAGAATCAATTCGTGCAGGACTTGAAATTTCTGCATTGATTAATTCCAGAACAAACCTTAAGCTTCCTATATTTATCGATAATGCAGAAAGCATTACCCATTATGAAAAGCCCCCATATCAGGTTTTTGAAGCTAAGGTTGCAAAGGATATGGACATAACTGTATCACCATTATAAACAACAGCAAATATATTTTACCAATTTATGTTAAACAACGCATTTAATATAAATTCCAACCTCACCCGGTTTTTTTTCCTCTTGTAAAAAACCGCTTTATATTAACCACTCCTCTTATAATGCCAAGGAGCGGTCCGCTCCACCATGGCTCCATTTCTTTTCTCAATATTTTAAGATTCTCCCTTATCTTTATATGCTGTGGGCATGCCTTTTCACATTTACCGCAATCTACACATTTTGAAGCCAGAGAGTTTGCGCCTCCGGTAGCACCACCGCCAAACATAAGATACTGAAGCCGAGCATGCTTATTTTTAAACAAGTGCATAGTGTTATAGTAGCTGAAGCAAAAGGGTATATTGACCCCTGCCGGACATGGTAAGCAGTATGCGCAGCCTGTGCACCCTACTTTCATCAATCTGAGGTAAGCCTCCTTTACCTCCTTGTATATTCTGTGTTCATTCTCGGTTATTGTTCCAGGCTTTATCTCACATGCAAGCCTTATATTTTCATCTATATGACTTTCTTCATTCATGCCTGACAACACAACTCCTACTTCAGGCTGGTTCCAAAGCCACCTCAATGCCCAATCCACATACGACCGATTAACTCCAGCTTTATCCCATATTTTTTTGATTTCTTCGGGCATTTTTCCGACAAGACTTCCTCCTCTAAGAGGCTCCATAACAACAACGCCTATTCCCTTAGAGTGGGCATACTTAAGGCCTTCCATCCCTGCCTGGTTTGTTTCGTCGATATAATTATACTGTATTTGACAAAAATCCCAGTTATAATCATCTATCAATACCTTGAAATCGTTTTTATCTCCGTGGTATGAAAAACCAATATTTCTTATAGTGCCCTTCGCCTTCATTTCCTCAAGGAAATCCATAAGTCCGCTGGCTTTAGCCTTTTCCCATCCCTTTATATCCTGCACCGCATGAAGGAGATAATAGTCTATATAATCTGTCTTAAGCCTTTCAAGCTGGGTATTGAGAATGCTTTCCATATCCTTTCTGCTGTTGACAAGATATGGAGGAATTTTGGTAGCAATCATAACTTTATCGCGAACACCGTTTTTGTGTAGTATGGCACCTAATGCAGCCTCATTTCCAATATACAGATATGCAGTATCAAAATAGTTGACACCTCTTTCAATGGCCGACATAATCTGCTTTTCCGTTCTTACCATATCTATCTTTCCGTTTTTAACAGGAAATCTCATGCATCCATATCCTAAAATGGACGCTTCATTTCCATTTTTGCCAACTCTTCTATACTGCACTCAATCACTCCTAAGCCTTATTCTAATGAAAGATTAGCTACATCTAATTTTAACTTATCAATATTTTCATTCAATATATCCAGAATGTAAAATTTTACATTTCCGCTATCAGTACTGATAGTGATATCTTGTCCCTTGCCATATTTTTCAAAACTCTTAAATTTAGAAATGATACCATATGTTTTATTGTCATACTCCCATATCAATTTCAAATCCTTTTTAGAAGAACTATTATACTCACTTATAGCTTTTTTATTGGCATTAAATATCTCATGAACCTCCATAATCTGAAATGGCAGTTGATCGCTAAAGGCCATTATTTTTTTATTGCCGAAATCATGCAGGAATAAATGAGTAATTGCATAGCCCGTGCCCTGACATAACAATGTATCATACTTGCTGCTCACAGAAAGACCTGTATTGAGCTCATTCCACCTCATCTTGGTTGATGGATTTTCCACCCCTGCAACAAGATCCTTCATATATCGTGCAACCTCAACATCCTTATGAGGAAGAAGTCTTAATGAATTTTTATCCGATGCCATTTTATATATATAGCTGACACTTGAGTATAGACCTAATGAAGCAACTATTACACAGGCAGCAAGTGCGACATAACCCAATTTATATTTCTCCAATTTCTTGTAATCATTGAGCTTATACGCACCGCTTAAGGCACATGCAACCAGTATCACCCAAAAAGATGCACCGTGCAAAACCCTATAATCCGATGATCCTGCCACAAAAGCCCCTACAGCAGGAAGGATTGCCAATACTACAATGGTATAATACCTTCTTCTTAAGGCAATTATTATTCCGGGAATAATTAATAAATAGTATGCCAGCGGAATTGCAGTAAAGCCCGGTATAAACCACTTAACCCCCGTATCTTTATTAAAAAAAGTTCCGAGCAGAAGCTCAATATATTCCCTGAATTCGATTGAAGCTTTATCTTGATTAATTGTTTTGCTTATAACTGCAAATGGCATTTTTACATATCCAATGGCCCCGTCTTCTTCTAAATTTATGTCTAAACTCCTTATAAACTCTTTGGTCATATTCTTTTCATGGTTAAAATAAACGGGATTAAATATAACATATACAATAAGGGGCATCATACAAATAACCAATGCCATTGTATAATATATAGCCTTATTTACTATCTTTCTTTTTAAATAAGTTTTTCGATGAAAAATTACCAACAGTACAGTACCGATAATTAAGCCATATAAATACTGTTTGCCCATAACAGCACTATCAACAGCAAGTGCTGCAAATAATGCTCCTAAGGTAAGCCTCATCTTGCTTTTCATGCTGAACCCGGTATATGAAAAATACACCGATGCCATTATCATTGGTGCCGCCATGGCATATCTATGCCCGGCATACATATGCATATAGTGAAGCGGGAAAAAATTCATCACTATGGCAGTAAATATAGTAACGGAATTTTTCTTAAAAAGCCTTTCTGCAAGCATAGTTGTAAATATAAATGTAATATAGCCTAGAATTGTTAATGAAATATTGAAAATCAATAAATTATACCCAAAAAGCTTGAAGAAGAATGTTATGTAATAATGAAATACCACCTCTCTTGATATGAGACCCACTTCATCAAAAAACGCTGCTTGAAAGGGCTGATCGGTGAAAATACGTTCCTTTGCAAAGTAAATATCCCATGCACCATCGTCAAACAGCCCTTTATCACTCCATGGTAAATTGTTGAAATCCCAAAGGTGAGTAATAAAGAATCCAAATGCGAGTACAAGGTATAGAAGCAGCCTTTTACTCCTTAACACTTTTAGATCAAACTTTATGCTGCCCGGTTCCCTTGAATATAAAAAGAGTAATCCCACACTTAATAGCCAGGAAGACCACATAAGAAAGTTTCCCTCTGCCTTTTTAGTATAATGAAGGGATGTACTTATAAGGCAAATAATTGAGAAAAATATCGCCAAAATAAAGTAATATGTTTTAAATCGATTGGCACCGTTTATTTTTGTTCTTAAATCATTAATATTCATTGGTATAAATCACTTTCCTTTTCATGTAATTATTATAATGGCAAATCAAAATTTATATTGTAAAACGTGTATAACAAGATTATAGCAAAAAAACTAAAGCCACACAAGACAGACATTAAATCTCTAATCCCGCTATATTATAATAATTATTTCATAATAATTATTTCCATTTCTGCTGTTAAACTTGTTTTCCAGACATCTTGTTCAAATCATACATTATCTTCATCATCACTCTGCTGCCTTAAAGTTGTAAATCGGCTTAATTATATCAACTATATCAACCGTATCCCTTATATTTTCTATTATTTCATCCATTGGTTTATATGCAAAGGCACACTCATCCAATGTAGAGCTGTTAACTGTAGTGGAATAAATGCCTTCCATGGACTTTTGAAAATCCTCAAGGCTTATCACTTCTTTAGCTTTACTTCTGCTCATAAGCCTTCCCGCCCCATGGGGTGCCGAGTAATTCCAGTCCTTATTGCCTTTTCCAATACAAACAAGGCTTCCGTCCCTCATATTGATTGGTATCAATACCTTCTCACCGTTTTGAGCAGATATTGCTCCTTTTCGCAAAATCATATTATCAAGATCTATATAATTATGTATTGTAGTAAACTGCTCCAATATTTGAAAACCCATTCTTTTGACTATTTCATCCACTATAGCCTTTCGGTTCAATACTGCAAACCTCTGTACAATTTTCATATCGGAAAGATAATCGTCATAGCTCTTCCCATGTACATAAGCAAGATGCTTGCTTATGTAAGTCTTTTTTATCTTCTCTATTTCCTTCTGTATTTCCTGCTGTCTTCCATCTTTTTTTAACTTATTCACTATATCGGATATTACTTCACTCTTCTTTACCAATTCTTTATACCCAAGCTCCTGATAATGCTGTGCCACCTGCTTTCCAAGATGCCTGCTGCCTGAATGCACAACAAGATATATATCTCCATTTTTGTCTTTGTTTAATTCAATAAAATGATTGCCTCCACCTAAAGTGCCAATGCTTAATCTAGCCCTGTTTAAATCAACATGGTTTTTGCAAGCAAGATCATTAAGTTCCAATTCATTGGAGTATTCATGGGGTTTCTTTCTTATGTCAAAGCCGGATGGGATATATTCATGGATAACTTTATCCAACTTTTCAAGATCGACGGATTGGTCTTTTAGTTTTATTGTTTCCATCCCACATCCGATATCAACACCGACAAGATTAGGAACTATTTTATCGGTTATGGTCATTGTTGTCCCGATGGTACACCCTGCACCTGCATGTGTATCCGGCATAATCCTTATAACACTATCCCTGACAAACTCCTGATTGCATAGCTCCATTATCTGTTCAGCTGCTTTGTCCTCAATATTATCTGTAAATACCTTTGCAGTATTAAACTTTCCTTTTATCTCAATCATAAACTCACCTAATTTTCATATTCTTATATATTCTACCATAACCTTAAACTTTGGTACGCAATCAAAATTTAAGTTCATTAAATACTGCTTTAAATATCTTGGTTATGTTCTTTGCATCATCAATTCCCCTGTGATGTATACCATCAACCTTTAAGCTCACATTCTGTTTTAATTTGCTTTTTATCATAGAATCCCCACGAGCAAAGTACCACATCAAGATTATCCGATATAATCCATTCTTCAAACTCCTTTATAATATCGTTAAAAGCTTTTGCTTCATTAACATCCTCTTGCTTTATAGTTGTAAGCTCAGTGCAAAACTCTGACAAAACAGGATTTATTGTAGGTTTTATGAACCTGCAAAAAGTACCTGTGACCTCCAGCTTTTCATTAAGCTTAACTGCTCCAATCTCTATGATCTCACTGGTTTTGCTTTTATCATTATCCCAGCAGGTAGCCTCCAGGTCAAATATAATATAGTTCATTTTATCTCATCTCCTTTTTTCTTATTTAAGCTATTTTAACACACACGATGTTATTCTGTTTTGATAATTCCAAAATACTACTTTTTTTGCTATAATTACAAATATAAATTATATTGTTTCGATTACATAAATATTTCTTGATTCTTAGGTTTAGTAAATCAACTTATAGATACTAAATATCGGATTATAAAAATTGATTTTATTAAATAAAAGGGGAAATTATACTGGGGAGTGGTTTATTATGGAGGGTACTGTTAAGATGGTGCATTAGCTTCTAAGATAGCAGAGATATTCAATGAGCTTAGAAGTCAATTCCCGACTGCTGACAAGTTAGCTATAGATAATATGGCTAAAGAAATACTTAAAAGAGTAGAACAATCAAAGGAAGCATACAAGAGGGCTGAGAAGATTGCTAAACAAAGTGAGTATTATGATAAAACTGTAGCATCAAATGGAAAGATAACATTGAGTGGATTTGATGGAAAAACTAAAATTTCTGGACAATGGGGTAGAAGGAAGTTTTTTTGCTTGTCATGCAGAGAAACAGTTATCTCTTTTAACCTCTGAACCAATCGGAATCTCTAGAGATATGTGCAATGATTGCATAGCATATTTTCAAAAGCATTCAACAGCTACACAAAAGTTATTGGTAGCAACTGATCCAAAAGTAACAAGAATATTCTTCCCAAGCGGGAAAATTATTGAGATATAGGAGTGAAAATTATATGAATAAAGAACTGTTCCAATTGATAGAATATGCAAAAAACGAGTTAAACAATAATGCAAAAGGCGAGCTTACTTTGTCCATTAGAAGAAAAATATACAAGTTAATGGGAGAATATAAAAGAGATTCAGAAAAACATGCATTAATTTCGGATGGATTTATAAGAAGACTAAAACTTGCACGTTTATCTGTAGAATATGTATTGCATATTTGGGAAGAGGCAGCTCCAGAAGATAAAACACCCATAGAATTACTTAATAGTATTGACTTATATATTGACGGTAAAATAGATTGGGATTCTTTATGGTCAATGAAAAATAGCTTTTGGACAGTTGTAGAGAATTATTCAGTGGAAGATAGATTTTTAGTAGCAGCATATGTGGGCTTTGCATCCATAAAGGCAACATCAACAGCACTTTTTGATGAAAACGAGGAAATCGAAGTAGATGATGAAGGAAACGAACTGCTTGATGAAGATCTGGACCCTTATACCTGGGATACTGCCTTTTACTCATCTCTTGCATACTCAGAATATAATTCTGAGAGCGAGGATGCAGCTATAGAGAAAAAAAGAGAGTTTTGGAGATGGTATTTGAATGTTGCCGTGCCAACTGCATATGAAATTATTAAAGATAAATAAGTGAGTAAATAAAAATGGAGCTGTTGCAATTTCATATTTAATCACATAATCATAAAATTGTACATTCCATGCAACAGCCCATTTATTTTATAACCTTACAGTTTAGAGAATTAATATGGGTACAGATACTAATACCAATAACCGGGGTAGCCGTAGTAGCCGGGATAACCGGGGTAGAACGGACGTCTTCTACGAATCAAACTTCCTATTAATAAAGCTCCAATAAAGTCTCTGAGCACACGCCTTCCACTGCCGTAAAACTGTCTTTCGCCTTCTGTGGCACCTTCTTTTGTTGCCGCCTCAACATCTTTTTCTACCTTTTTGTATATTTCATCTATCATAGATTCCAACTGCTTGCGATTGGGGGTAAACATATGTCCATAATTATTAGCCATCATATCGCAGGTGTTTTCAACAACCGGTTGTATAATATTGTATGTTGTAGGATACATTTCTTCAAGCTGTTCCTGTGGCATTGCAGCAACTTGTGTATAATGAGTAGGCATTGCAGCCATTTGCGGATACTGATTAGTAGGCATTGCAGCAGCCATTTGCATATAATTGCGATCAAAATAGTACATATATAATCCTCCTAAATACGAAATTTGCTAAAATCTTTTTTTACTTTATTTTATGAATTTCAAATCAATAAGGTTACAATAATTATTTTATGTTAACGTGATTTTGCAAAATATGAATTTAGGAAAATGATTTCAGTATTTATTATTTGAATAGTGAAACAATATTTATGACGGTTAATTTGGTATTAACATTAATTAACCTGTCAATGAATGTTTCAATAACAATAAGTTGAATTAATGATATCCCATAAAAATACTTGAATAATGGTATTTGGGAATATATTCTTACTTTATTTTATGATTAAATAATGAATCATTGGGAGGATATTATATGTCAGTAAAAAAAATGAATCATCCAAACAGTGGAATTAAATGTGTAGTAAATACATGTCATTATTATATGTCCGGAGATCACTGTGCTGCTGAAAGGATAGAAGTACAGCCTAAAAATGCAGTAGACTCTCAGCAAACAGACTGTGCAACATTTATACCTGAAACAAAAGCTTAAGTAGGTAAAAAGTTAATAGATTAACATTTATCACATTAAACTTTTATTTGTTTTCTGGGGGAATACAGTCCCCCAGAAAACAAATGCCTTATTTAAAGTATTCACCCTTATAAAATGTATTTCCACTAATATCTGTATTTTCAAAAACCACTGAATCCTTATCTTTAGCCAGATATACACATTTATTTTTATTTATCTTTGAATCTCTTACAATAACATTTTTACTTAGATTTACGTTAAACAAAGAGTAATCAAAAAAATCATATATCGGCTCATATGCGGTGTAGTTATTGGTAATACTACATTTATCAAATAATATATTACCGCTATTGTCAACATTTATAAGGTCAAATTCACGATTTTCTACAAAGCTTGAATTTATAAATTTGATGTCCTTACAATTTTTAACTGTCATAATGTTATAGGTACAATCATAAATCTTCGAATCAGCAAACGTTAACTTCTCTACACCTTCTATGTTAAGCCCTTCTGTTCCACAGCCGTATAACTCGGATTTGTTTATTTCAATATCTGCAGAGTTTATAAATCTGTAAACTCCACCTGAACAAGTCCCTTCCTCTGTGTGACCTGCTTTAATGTTATTTATTTTAATATTCTCAGCATTTATAAAGCTCAGTACATATGCATATCTAGGCTCGATTAAGATTTGTGAAGGTTCTTCGCCAATACCTTCAATGGTTAAATTGAAAACATCCTTTACAACCAGTTCGTTTCCATCCAATACTTTCTGCCAAAAAACATGTTTATCTTCACTGTAAGTTTGCTTTATCTTCGAAAGATTATATATGCCTGGCTTTAGCAGTATTTTCTTATTGGATCCAATTTCTTTCACCAACTCTTCCGATGTGCCGACAGTGACTTCCTTTGCATCCTTTACTTCTTTAGTTTCGTTAGCCTCCTGTTCAGGCTTATTGCCCACATAGACGCTATTGGTTTCGCCATCCCAGCTGACAGTTTTGCCAAGTGCTTCAGATACTGCTCTTATAGGTAAATAAGTAGTTCCATTGTATATAAACGGATCAACATCATTTCCCTTTGCATCTTTAGGCTTTACTAGCTTTCCGTCAACATAAAGCTTTATATTGTTATATACTGCATTAATAGCCTTTTCAACAGGCTCTGCAAAGACGGTAAAAACTGCTGCAAATATAAAAGCTGTTGTCACCACCCCTGTTATAAATCCTTTAAGTTCCTTTTTCATAAATTATTCTCCTATATATTATCTAATTTATTTCAATGGCAATTCTAACCATTGTAATATTTATTTTATTATTAACACCAAAAAATGGCAATAGTATTTTTTGGTTATATATTTATATATATTAAAAACGTTTTAATATAACGGGGTAAGCAATTATTATATAAAAATTGTTTTAAGTATTGCATATATACTAGGACCTAGGCCTTCTGCAGCTTCAGTATTTGGAATTGAAACAGTAAATCTGAATAAATAATCGCCAATTCTCTTAAGAATTATATTTTTTGACAAAGTACTACTAGAAGCATGCAGAAAAAAGATTACATTTCTGAAGAAAGGATCAAAAATCTCTTCTCCCTTCATTTCTATGGGTGTACCAACATATTGCAACTCAAACATTGAATTTTTTCGGATTTCGTCTATATTTACATTAAGCGGAAGCATCTGAATCCTCGCATCGAAACTGTTGTCAAAGTTCGAGAACACCAAATCACTTCCCGGTTCCTCACCTGTAAATGTAAAATTATCAAGGACATATATATAATATCCCTGATCGCTTCTATATAATCTGGCCTCTCTATACTCCGTCTGACCTTCAACAAAAACGGGAATATTTTGGGTAATAAGCAAAGTTCCTGCAACATATGGAATGCATATCCTTTGTCCTATCATAAGCCTGTATGGATTTATTCCCGGATTGGCACTTAAAAGGGTTTCAAGGGGCAAACCTACTAAATCTGCTATTTCATACAGCGTATCACCCCGGCGTATTGTATAAGCATAACTAACGGCATCACATTCATATATTTGCCCTCCTACAGGTATACATATTTTTGGGCCTATTAATAATCGGATGGGGTTTATACCGGGATTCAAATTGTATATTGCAGCAACAGTTGTATCATAACGCCTTGCAATGCTGTATAAAGTATCACCTGCTTTTATGGTATAAGACACCGAGCCTGGAGGGCATTGTCTATAATTATGTTCTAGCATAGCTTTTAACCTCACAAACAAACATATATAGTTAATATATTAAAATCATTATAATTATGTTACCTATGATTCTAAGCTTTGCTACGTCTCCTTTTTCTTGTTCTGGCTATAAGGAGCAATACAATGGTCATTGCAAATGTAACAGTCCATGCCCAATTCCTAAAATATTCCACTTCCAGTTTGACTGCATCTATCAGATTGCTCGGCAGAAAACTTATAGTCATTATAAGGATTGCAAAAGGAAGAATAAGCGGTTTATAATATTCCAGCTTAAATGTCTTTTTAAAAGTATAAAGTATAAAATAAAAGTTCACAGTTACAAAAAGCATTGATGCTGCAGCCCAAATAATAATGAACACCGACTCAATTCTTTGAAAAAACCTTCCATAGTTGATAAGTCTGGCAAGATGAAATAAGGGAATAGTCCTTTCATATGCCACCGGAACGGGCAGGACGGTAACATATACAAATACCGACATAAAGAAAAATAATGTTGCAAGGCCTATAGCCCAATAGCCTGAAAATTTTAAATTCTTGTTTGTTTTTATATATGGTGCCATAAAAAATAACAGTAGAAGTTCCGCAAAAACCGACACTTTCAATGCCCCAGAGAGAAAAATCTTCGAAGGACCATTTCCCATAATAGGAAAAAGTCCTGAAAAATCTACATAATTAGAAGCCCCCAACAGTATAACAATAAAGCCTATTGCTATAATAGGCACTGCCAGAGCATGAAGCCGTACAATAGCTTCCAATCCCATGTAAGCACCTGCTATCATGCATACAAGGAAAAAAAGCTCTACAAAGCTAAGAGGTGAATTGGTCAGTGCCACTAGTTTCATATCCTCACTAAATGTACGAAGATATACAGTTGTAAAATATGTCAGGAAAATTAGCACAATAGTTCCTACCAATATTCTAAGTATGCCTCCCCCGACATATTCCCCGATATCAATAAGATCCATGCCTTCTACATGCTTATACAATTTTTGTATTATATAAAACCCTATAAATGCCAATAGAGAAATATATAGGCTGAAAATCCATCCTGCACTTCCTCCTTGCTCTGTAGCCATTCTAGGGTAGTTTAAAAAAACTTTTGTGTATAGTGCATTAATTAATACTGTAATTGCTTCCCGATTACCAAAAACTATCTTCTTTTCCATTAAAAATCTCCTACACTTTTAATTTATCCATAAACTCAACCTTCTCGAATTAACAATGTATACATCGGAAGGACTACTGTAGCCAATGCAACAAGAAAAATCATGGCAGCACCAAGTTTGTTTTTTCTCTTCCATGTCCATCTGGCGAAGCTTATTGTATAAATAGCTATCCATAATAATGGAATTAATAAAATAATTTTATTTGTTATTAGCATTCTTCAATTCCTCCACATATTCCATGTCAGTCGACGGGAAAGTTTTTAAAATTAGACCCGGTCTTCTCAATTTAAAATTTACATCTACGTTAAAAGTGGCATCCTTATATCTTGATTTCCAGCCATACTTTTCCCATTCTTCCCATGTTAGAAAGTACTTTTTGGCGTATCTCCCAAAACCGCATATGTCCGCACCAAACTCCTTCGATGTTTTTTGCAAAAATCTAATCATCTCTTCTCTAATTAGTTCTTCAACATACTTTTCAAGAAAATCCGTCAATTCTCCCTGTTCGTAATCTATTGTACTCTGAATAGCTAAAACATCAGCTTCAAGAACAATTTTTACATCAATCTGAGGTTTCCCGTCAACAAGCGTCACTTTATGGTTAGGTCTTCTGCTTTGCTTAATATCTAAAAGAATATATTTATCCTCTTCTTTAGGATCCTTTAATGACCAGTACGCATGTCCGTAATCGCCTGTAGCCAGCAGCAGGTATTTTGAATCCGTTCCATCCATTTCACCTACCATTTTATCGCCTGAAAACACTGCAACGCCCATATTCTCAGCTTTAATGCCACCTACTTTCGGAATATCTCCTCCAAAAAAGTCTCCTCCAACCGGGGTATTTCGCCCTCTCTCCCTAAATGTTGAATTATCCACATCAAATTCATCCGATGACTTAAATCTGCCTACCCCTCCTAATACCGCTACCGGATCTTTGCATAAAGACTCGGAATCCATATAAAAGTCATGAAACTGTACATTAGGGATAAGTCCTGTATAGCTGTAGCTTTGAAAAGCAAGTTCATAAAATTTTGACGGTTTTAATGCCAGTTCAGGCTGTACATTATTTAGATATTCTTCAGCAGAACACTTTGAAACAACCATATGCACACTAGGCCTAAACTCCCTTCCCCTCAATAAAGGATGAAGATATGGCTCCACTCCTTCTTTTGCAAGCTCCTCAGAAAACACCACAAGCTTGTTATGTGACAAATTCAACTGCTTACTAACAAATGTATTCACCATATTTATTCCTGAATATATAGTAGGTGTCTCAACAGTAACAGAACTAGAGTTAGGTCCACCTCCACCTCCGCCTTCCTCACCTCCTGCTTCGGGCTTTGCTATTTGAAAAGTCAACCTTAAGTAATTGTTTTTACCCTTGTCAAGTCCCATTGCGATGACATAACCAAGCTCATCCACCTCTTTTTTATCAAAGCAACCTGTCATAAGTCCGCAAAGCAAGGTCAAAACGATGATAAGACATATGGCTCTTTTTGCATTCATCATTCTTCCTCCTCTTTATCAGTCTTCTCTTCTTTTTTATCCCAAGCCCTACTGTACTTTGGTTGTGCTTCTCTTTTCTTTGTATTCATAAAATCTGGTCGTTTTTCTTCTTTCCAAATGGGTGTCTTCAAAACGCCTTCAAAAAAACTGTCCTCTGTACGTGGTCCAAAAGGTGATAAATAAGGTACTCCAAAGGATTTTGCATTGGCAAACCATAATGCAAGAAGGAATAAA
>Ga0116165_1000661_pt1 | contig 28899 bp, 35 predicted proteins | sample AD_JPNMR1_MetaG_FD_89885 | JGI IMG/M metagenome (GOLD analysis project Ga0116165, IMG submission 89885) | Active sludge microbial communities of municipal wastewater-treating anaerobic digesters from Japan - AD_JPNMR1_MetaG | ecosystem: Engineered > Bioreactor > Anaerobic > Digestate | place...
GTTATCGCACTCGTTAATGTCGTCTTACCATGATCTACATGCCCTATCGTACCTACATTCACATGCGGCTTCGTCCTTATAAATTTCTCCTTCGCCATTTATCTCCTCCTTTTTAGGTTTTTTGAATTATTAAAACCCATTCAGCTGCTGATGGGATTTGAACCCATGACCCCGTCCTTACCAAGGACGTGCTCTACCCCTGAGCCACAGCAGCAATTTTCTTTCAAAAGTTGAATTAAAAATATAATACAATAAAACAAAATAAAAGTCAAGAGCGGGAAACGGGATTCGAACCCGCGACTTCGACCTTGGCAAGGTCGCACTCTACCGCTGAGTTATTCCCGCTTTTGTCATTATTAAGTTTTTTATAATTATAATCTCACACTTTGAAAATGTCAATAGCACTTTTGTGGTATAATAATTTTAAAAGGAGAAGAATAAAATGAAAAAAATAAAAAAATTATTCTTTTTGTGGTTAATATTCTTTTCTGTAAGTTTTTCAGACGAAGTTATTGAACAATTTTTTTCTCAAATAAAAAATTTAAAAGAAAAATCAAAAACTGTGAGAATTGAAACTATGGAAAATCAAATCTCCGGTGAAATAAATTTTTCAGATGAATCATATAACCTGATAAAAATCCCATTTCAGCAAATATTTCAGAAAAATTTACCCAAAAAATTAAAATTTGATGGATATATGAGAGGCAAATTCTCATCTGAATCAGATAAACTTGAATTTGAATATCTTTATATGTATTTATCCACTGAGATAGATAATTTTGTTTTTTCTCAGATAAAAAATAAAATTCAAATTCTTATACCATCCCTTGGGATAATCCTGAAAGATACAAAAGAAAATATGGAAAACTTTGGAAAGATGCAACAAAAAGAAAACAATCAGCAGAATAATTTTTTACCTGTAAATTTTCTTGGAATAATATTTTCATATTTAACAGAGAAAGAAGACGAAATTAAATCAAAAATTCAATTTATAAAGGAAGGAGAAAGAGAAAATATAAAGACCTTTTTTTATAACTATCGATTTCCTGATGGAAACATGACTTTTGAAATATTTGATAATTTTTACACTTTTAGCAGCATAGAAATTCTCAATAATAAAGACCAGACAAGTGTAATTTTAAATTATAAGGTCCCTGAAAAAGGAGTAAAAATTTGGTCCTATCTTCCAGATGGAATTAAGTTAAGGAGCGAAAAAGATAAAAATTTAGTAATTATTAATCTAACGGATATAAAATATAATAAGTTGTTTTCTGAATCTGATTTTAAAATCAAAGAGATGACTTTTCCAGAATTAATAAGTTCTATTTTTTTAAAAGTTTCAAAGTAAATTATCTCTTGACACATTTTTTTAAAAAGGGTATAATATTTAATCAAGTTAATAAACAAATTAATAAAACAAAAAACAAAAATTCCAAAATAAAAATTTCTTTTTAACCCAAAAAGGAGGTGAAGAATGGCTGCTAAATTTAAAATTAGACCGCTTGGCGATAGAGTTGTAGTTGAACCGCTTGAAGCAGAAGAAAAAACAAAAGGTGGAATAATTCTTCCAGACACTGCAAAAGAAAAACCACAGGAAGGAAAAGTTGTTGCTGTTGGAAAAGGTAAACTTAACGATAAAGGAGAATTAACTCCACTTGAAGTTAAAGTAGGAGACAAAGTTTTATATGGTAAGTATTCAGGAACAGAAGTAACTGTTGATAATAAACAGTATATAATTTTAAGAGAAGAAGATATTCTTGCTATTGTTGAAGAAAAAGAAAAATAAAAAGGAGGTGAAAGATGGCAAAACAAATATTACTTGGTGAAGAAGCAAGAAGAAAGATACTTGAAGGAATGGAAATAATGGCATCTTCTTTAAAACCAACTCTCGGTCCAAAAGGAAGATGTGCAGTTTTGGAGAAAAAATTTGGATCTCCAACAGTTATAAATGATGGAGTAACAATTGCAAAAGAAATTGAACTTGAAGACCCATATTTAAATCTTGGGGCTCAACTTTTAAGAGAAGTTGCATCAAAAACAAACGATGTTGCAGGAGATGGAACAACAACTGCATCTTTACTTGCTGTTACGATTGCTAAAGAAGGGTTTAAAAATGTTGCAGCAGGAGCTAATCCTGTTCATTTAAGAAGGGGTATTGAAAAAGCAGTAAAAGCAATCGTTGCAAAGTTAAAAATGATGAGCAAACCAGTAAAAGATAAACATGAAATTCAGCAGGTAGCAACAATAGCAGCAGCAAATGATACAGAAATAGGTAAGATTATAGCAGAAGCAATGGATAAAGTCGGAAAAGAAGGAGTTATAACTGTTGAAGAAGCAAAGGGAACTGAAACAGAACTTAAAGTTGTTGAAGGTATGCAATTTGATAGAGGATATCTCTCTCCTTATTTTATAACCGACCCTGAGAGAATGGAATGTGTCCTTGAAGATGTTTATATTTTAATTCATGACAAAAAAATCTCATCTGTTAAAGATATTCTCCCACTTCTTGAAAAGATTGCTCAATCAGGGAGACCTTTACTTATAATTGCAGAAGAAGTTGAAGGAGAGGCACTCGCAACTTTAGTTGTTAACAAACTGAGAGGAACATTACAGTGCTGTGCAGTTAAAGCACCTGGATTTGGAGAAAGAAGAAAAGCAATGCTTGAAGATATAGCGATTTTAACCGGTGGTCAGGCAATTATGGAAGAACTTGGACTTAAACTTGAAAATGTTGACCTTTCAATGCTTGGAAGAGCAAAAAGAGTTATAGTTGACAAAGAAAATACTACAATTGTTGAAGGTGCTGGTTCTGCTTCAAAAATACAAGGAAGAATCAATCAGATAAAAAGTGAAATTGAAAAAACAACATCTGATTATGACAGAGAAAAATTACAGGAAAGACTTGCAAAACTTGCAGGAGGAGTTGCTGTTATCAATGTTGGAGCACCAACAGAAACAGATATGAAAGAAAGGAAAGCAAGAGTTGAGGATGCTTTAAGCGCAACAAGAGCAGCAGTTGAAGAAGGAGTTGTCCCTGGTGGAGGAGTTGCATTAATCAGATGTCAGGATGAAATAGATAAAATAAAATTTGATGACCCTGATGAAAAAACAGGAGCAATGATTGTTAAAAAAGCACTTGAAGCACCTTTAAGACAGATAGCAGAAAATTCAGGACTTGATGGAGCGGTTGTTGTGCAGAAAGTAAGAGAAAGTGATAATCCTAACTTTGGATTTAATGCTGAAAAAGATGATTTTGAAGACCTTGTAGAAGCAGGAATTATTGACCCAACAAAGGTTGTAAGAAGTGCTCTTGAAAATGCTTCAAGTATGGCTGCATTACTTCTAACAACTGAATCACTGATTACAGAAATACCTGAAAAGAAAGAAAAAACAGCAACCCCACCTCCTTACCCTGAATATTAATGAAGGAAGCCCGCCACTTAATTGTGGCGGGCTTTTTTATTTTAAAATGAAAAGGTATCATCTATATGTAAAAGGTATAGTCCAGGGAGTTGGATTCAGATGGTATGCACAGAGAATAGGAAATTCTATTGGAGTAAGTGGATGGGTGAAGAATTTACCAGATGGTTCTGTTGAAATAGTTGTGGAAGGAGAAAAAGAAAAAATAGAGATATTCATAGAGGAAATGAAAAACGGGTATCTTGGAAAAAACATAACAGAAATAGAGAAAATTGAGGAGGATTTTAAAGGAGAGTTTAAAGGTTTTGAAATAAGGTTCTAAAAATGAAAAATTATAAAGATGTAGCCAAAGAAGGACTTGATGCAGAATTACCTGAAATTGAGTGTTTTGAAAATCAATTCCCATCCTATACAATTACAATTATAATTCCAGAATATACCTCTCTATGTCCGAAAACCGGCCAACCTGATTTTGGAACAATAACAATTGAATATGAACCCGATAAAAAAGTTATTGAATTGAAATCATTAAAAATCTATATTCAGGCATACAGAAACCTTGGAATTTTTTATGAAAATGCTGTCAATAGAATTTTAAGAGATATAGTAAAAGCTGTAAATCCAAAATGGGTAAGAGTTAAAGGTGAATTTAATCCAAGAGGTGGAATAAAATCAATAATTGAGGCAAAATATCCATAACCTATAATATATGAAAAAAAATGAATTGCCTCGTAAAGTTATTATAGGAACAATTATAAAAAGTTTCTGGGAAGAATATCCAGGAATTGAAAAGAGGTTGTCACAACTTTCCCAAATTATAGATGAAATAAACCTGACTTCTTTAAAAATATATAATCGTAATGTTGATATTATTGTGCTTCCAGAAGCAGCAGTAACAGGTGGGAGAAAAGGCAGAGCACTTGAAAGGTCTTTACCTTTTAAAGGAAAAATTCAGCTAACTTTTTCTTTTTTAGCAAAAAAATATCAGTGTTATATTACTGTACCTATGGAATTAATTGAAGATGAAGAAAGGAAAATATGTTATAATGCATGTATTCTAATAGATAGAAATGGGATGACAATGGGTATTTACAGAAAACTTCATCCTGCAATAATATTTGGAAGTGAAGATATGGAAGGTGGAATTACTCCTGGAAAAGAAGTTCCTGTTTTTGAATGCGATTTTGGAAAAGTTGGAATTCAAATATGCTTTGATATGGAATTTGATTACGGATGGAAGGAAATGGCAAAAAAGGGAGTAGAACTTGTTCTATGGCCAACACAATCTCCTCAAACAAGTCATCCTGTTTTTAGAGCCATGCAGTACAGAATTTATATTGTTTCAAGCACATGGAGAAATAATGCATCAATTTTTGAACCAACAGGGAAAATAACTGCTCAGATAAAAGAACCGGAGAAAATACTTGTAAAAGAAATTGATTTGAGTTATGTTATTCTACCATGGGCTCCTCAATTAAAAAATGGTGAAGCATTAAGAGAAAAATTTGGAGATAAAATCGGATTTAGATATTATGAAGATGAGGATTGTGGCATTTTCTGGTCTAATGATTTTTCTTTACCTGTAAGTAAAATGGTAAATGAAATTGGATTGGGTGACTGGAGTTTAGAAAAAAAACGTTTAATAAAGTTTTTTAATAAAATAAGAACTAGGAGGTATTAATGAAGATATTTAAGGAATTTTTCTTATTTTCAGTTTTATTTATTTTTGCTGGGCAGATGAAAGTAATTTCTCAATCAGTAATTAATCCAATGGATGAATACCTTAAAAAATGGGAAATATACATAATTAATGTAAGCAAATCAAGATATTGTGATAAAGAAATGGGAGAGGAAATAGGATGGCTGGTAAGTCCTTTTTTAAATGGTTTTTATTACGGATATATGGCAACAGAAGATACAAAATGGATTGATATGCTTATTGACTGGACTGATTCTCTGCTTAAAAGAGCGATCAAAGAACCTGATGGATATATAGGATGGCCTAAAAAGGGTTCAGGAGGTAGTTATGCTGGAAAATTTTATACTGATAGTTTATTAGGTGAAGCCATGGTTTTCTGTCCTGTAGTTAAAATGTCAAAAGTAATCCTTGAAACTCCTTTGTTGAAAGAAAAATATGGGAAAAAAGCAGAAGAATATATAAAACTTGCAGAAAAAATTTTTGAAAAGTGGGATAAAAGAGGTTGCTGGAGAGAAACAAAAGCAGGTGGTGTATGGGTTGTTCCTCCTTTCGGTATAGATGAAACAACAGGGAAATGGACAGAGGGATATGAAAGAAAAGAAAAAGATGGTTTTACAAATCCAGCAAATAAACAGAATTACATTGCTCAATATTTGATTGCATTATACGACTGCACAGGAAAACCCGTTTATAAAGAAAGAGCAGAAAAATGGTTTAAAGAAATGAAATCAAGGATGAAATTAAGAGAAGGAAAATATTATGTGTGGAATTACTGGGATCCTGCTGGTGAATGGGATTATAATCCTGATGGCTCACCAAAACACTGGATAGGTGTTCATCCGAATGGTGGATATTATTCTATTGATGTTGAAGGTATTGTAACTGCTTATGAACACGGAATCGTATTTACAAAAGAAGATATTGATATTTTAATTGCAACAAACCGCGATTTTATGTGGAATGGTGAAATAAAAGGAGCAAAATTTAAAAGAATTGATGGTGGTAAGCCAGACCCGAGATGGCCGGATACACCTGGAGTTCTATGGACATCTTTAATTTTCTATGATGAGACATTAAGAAAAATTTTTGAAGCAAATCATAAACCTGATAGTTGGAGTGGTTTAAAAATAACTCCATGGTATTTCACAAAATTGAAAGAACTTCAGAAATAACTTCCTATTTTTTTCAAAAAAACGCAGGTTACTGCAACAATATAAAATTCAAATGGAATATTTATAAAAACATAAATGAGGTCAAGCAATTTTGAATTAAAAAATAATTGAATGAATTTTAGAAGAAAATTTAGGCAGTAAATGATAAAAAAATAAATAATTATTAAAACTCTGTAATCCCTCAAAAACTCAAAGTTTCTCTTGAATGCCTGTTGCCACTCTAAATTTTCAATTACAATAAGAGGTGGGACAAAAAAGAAAAAAATTAAAATCGCATGAAAAAATTTAGCCATATATATCGTAAATTTTGTATAAGGTAAAAAAATTGAAAAGATATATAATGGAGCAAGTAAAATCAACTTAATTAAAAAAATTGACCTTGTAAATTTTAATGCATGAAAATCAAATATCTCCTTTTCTTCCTCTGAACTCAACAGATAGAAAATGTAACTGTTAAGAACTGCTGATAATAAAGTAAATGAATATAAAGCAAACGGTATTGTTATAAAAGACCAAACAATTAAATTTTTATTAAAAATTAACTGTGAAAGTTTTTTAATGTAAAAAGGGGATAAAGTTATTAAACATGCAATCAAAAAAGGAAAAAAATTTTTTAATAGAAAAATCTTTGTTGTTTTTAAATCTTCAGGAAAATCATCAGAAATTTTACGCCATATTTTAAAACTGAAAACAAGGAATAGAATAACTGTAATATTATATGGAACTGAAACAGAACAGATGGAAAAAGGAAGTTGGCCAGTACTTGAAATGAATTCTTTCTTAAAAGTTATCCATAAACTTCTAAACTCAATTTCGGTAAAAAATTTTAAAAAAGAGGTAGAAATTAAGGGTTTGTAATGGTAAAAGTAAGAAATCAAAATGCTAAAAAAATTTTCAAAGATAAACAGAAGAATAAAAATACTAAGAATTCTTTGTTTAGATTTTAATATTTTGAATCCATCTTTAAAAACTTCAATAAAAAATTCAGTTTTTAAGATAGTTTTTCCCATTATTTTATAAGTTCTTTGTATTCATAATCAGGAATGGCACCCCTTTTTGATGTAACAAAAGCACCGAGTTTATTCGCAATTTTAAGTATTTCTTCAGGCGCAAGTTTCTCAATATATCCCTTTATAAAACCAGCAGAAAAAGCATCTCCTGCTCCAACAGTATCAACAACCTCTACTTTAATTCCTTCCTCTTTAAAAAATTTATAATCCCAAAACATTATTGCTCCATTTTCTCCAAGTGTTGTACATATAACCTCAATATTAAATTTTTCTGATAGTTTACTCATTATTTCCTCATAACTCCCTTTTATACCAAACATTTCGCCTGTTTCTTTCAGTTCATTTTCATTTAATTTCAGAATATCACTTATTTTTAAAAGATTTTCAACCAGTTCCTTATTATAAAATGGCTTTCTGAAATTTATATCGCAGAATTTTTTACAATTTTTAAGAACTGAATTTAACCTAAAAAATGTATTCTTTGTTTTATCACTTCTTAAAGCAAGCGAACCAAAACAAAACATTTCTATTTTTTTATTCTGCAACTTTCTTATTTTTTCTTCTTCCAGTTCTATAAAATCCCATGCACCTGGATATACAATTTCAAATTCAGGTTGATTTTTATTCAATTTTACATTCACAATCCCTGTTGGTACATCATCTATTATCTTTATAAATTCACTTGAAAGATTAAATTTTTCCATCGCTTTTAAAATTTTTTCTCCTCTTTCATCCTTACCAACAGCAGAAATAAAAATAACATCCATACCAATTTTTTTCAGATGACATGCAAGATTAAAAGGTGCACCGCCAAGATATTCATTACCCTCAATTAAATCAAAAAGAACTTCTCCAAAAACAAGTACTTTTCCCATTTAACTTACGAGATATTTTGCAAAAATATCAATTTCTATATTAACAGAATCTCCAACTTCCCTGTACTTTATATTCGTATTTTCAAAAGTGTACGGTATTAAAAAAATTAAAATCTCATCTCTTATAATTTCTGCAATAGTTAAAGATATTCCATCAACTCCAATTGAACCCCTTTTAACAAAATATTTTCTGTATTCTTCTGGAATTTTTATTTTCATTAAATAAAATTCACCCTCTTTTCTCAATAAAGAAATCCTTGTTTTAAAATCAATATGTCCTGTAATAAAATGTCCACCTATTCTATCTCCTATTTTCAATGCCCTTTCAAGATTCACATATTCACCAACTTTTACTTCACCAAGATTTGTTTGTTTTTTCGTTTGAGAACTTATAGATACAAAAAAAGTATTTTTTTCTATTCTTTCAACTGTCAGACATACTCCATTTACAGCAATACTATCTCCAATTTTTAAATCTTCAAAAACCTTATTCCCTTCAATTAAAATTTCAAATCCATTCCCTTTACCTCTTTTACCTTTAATTTTTCCAGTTTCTTCAATTATTCCTGTAAACATATTCTCCCCTTTATTAAAATATCGTCTTCAATCCTTTCTATTTCTATCTTTTCAAGTTCAACTGCTTCATTTATATTTTCTTTATCTTTTCCACCAATAATAGACAAAGAATTTTCTCCACCAAGTATTTTATTCCCTATAAATGCCCATATCTCATCAAAAATCCTGTTTTCAAAAAAAGAAGTTAGTGTATATTTTCCGCCTTCAACCAAAAGAATTCCAATATTTTTTTCAATAAGCAATTTTTCAAGCAGTTTATTTATATCAAATTTTCCATTCTCAAATGGTATTTTAATATAATCAAAATTTGTCTTAATTTTAAATTTTTCAATTTTTTCATCTTCAATTTTCTCATCAAAAACAATCAAAACTTTTGATTTCTCATTTTCCCATATTTTTGCATCAAAAGGAATTTTTCCTTCAGGGTCAAGAATAATTTTAAAATATCTTTTCCTATCTATTATCTCCTTTTTTGTTTGAAATTCAGGTGCTATATAATCTAAAGAAGGGTTGTCTTTTAAAATAGTATTAATTCCTATAAGAATTCCATCAACTTCAAACCTTTTTTTCTTTAAATATTCTCTTGTTTTTTCTCCTGTTATCCATTTAGAAGAACCATTATACGTTGCTATTTTCCCATCAATTGTTTGAGCCCATTTCAAAATTACATAAGGTCTTTTTTTTGTTATATTTGTTATGTAAAATCTGTTAAATTCCCGTGCCTCTTCTTCTAAAAATCCATATCTTACTTTTATTCCATTCTCTTCAAGTATCTTAAAACCATTTCCATTTACAAGAGGATTCGGGTCTATCATACATGCAATAACTTCTTTTATTCCTGATTTAATAATTGCATCTGTACAGGGTGGAGTTTTTCCCCAGTGGCAGCATGGTTCAAGATTTACGTATAAAGTTACTCCTTTTGCTTTATCCTTTGCTTTATTCAATGCTTCAATCTCTGCATGTAAAAGTCCAAAACCTTTATGATATCCTTCCGCTATTATTCTTGAACCTTTTGCTATTACTGCACCAACAAGAGGATTTGGACTAACAAGACCTTTCCCTTTTTCAGCGAGTTGAAAACATTTTTTAAGAAACTTTTTATGTTCAATCATTTATTTTCACCACAATTTTAAGTGCATCTCCTGTCCTTACATTTTTTATTCCCTCAACTATTTTTTCAAGCGGAATTACATCTGTTATAAATTTTTTTGCATCTATTTTACCTGTTGAAACTAAATCAGCACCTTTTATATAGTCATTCCTGTTTGAAGCAAAGGCACCGAATACAGATATTTCTTTATAGTGAATTATATTTGAATCAATCTGAATAATTGAATCATCCTTTGGTAGTCCTCCAAAAAAACTTATCCTTCCTTTTGAACCTATTATTTCAAGAGCATCCATCTGTGCTTTTTTAGCAGGACATGCAGTAATAACAACATCTGCTCCAAAACCATCTGTCATTTTCATAACATCTTCCTTCAAGTTTATTTTATTCGGGTTCCATAAAATTATATCCGGAAAATTTTTACCGAATTTCAATAACCTCTCATAAGCAGGGTCAACAATTACAACATTTTTACAACCAACTGCTTTTGCAAGAGATGCATGCATAAATCCAATTGGTCCACCTCCAAAAATTAAAACAAAATCATCTTTTTTTACATTCAAATAATTCTGTCCATTTATACAACAAGAAAGTGGCTCAATAATTGTTCCTTCAAGTAATGAAACATTTTCAGGTAATTTTAAAACCGCTTTCTGTTTAACTGCATCTTCAGGAATAATTAAATATTCAGCAAATCCACCTTTATAATAATAACCAATTGCCTTTGTATCAGGACATAAATTATAAAAACCTTCTTTGCAAATCTTACACTTTCCACAACCAATTGAAGTAACAACTGTAACCTTATCACCAACTTTTATTTCAGGATAACCAACATTTTTCCCTATTTCTGCAACTATACCTGTTATTTCATGTCCTATTATGGCAGGTGGTATTACTTTTTTATGCCCTGAATAAAAAATCCTTACATCAGTTCCACATATAGCACAATAGGAAACTTTTATCTTTATTTCATTTTCCTTACATACAGGTTCTTCTACATTTTCAACCCTTATATCCTCAATCCCATAAAAAACCGCTGCTTTCATTTTTTTCTCCTTTCATTTTTTCTCAACTTTTATTTTTTCTCCACTTTTTACATTTTCAAGTATTTTTAGGTCTGATTTTATTTTTCCTATTATCTCAACAGAACTTGCTGGAATTATTTTATCTCCTTTACTTATTGGAGTTGGACCAAAAAATAAACACATACATTTCCCATCAGGCCAGTATCCTATATCTCCTTTTTCAACTTCATTTTTTGGGTTTTTAATTTCAGAAGATACAGGAATTTCAAAATATATCTCTTTACCCCATAATCTTGCTTTTGAAGAAAAAGGAAGTGCATCAATTATTTTTTTCCCAAGTTCTGTTTCAAAAATTTCACATTCAATTTCTTCTCTTTCAAACTTAATTTTTACTTCCATACCTTCCTCCTTTTATTTTTATTTTAACATTTTTTTGTGATATGATATAAAAACCAAAAAAGGAGAAAAAATGGTAAAAATAGGAATAATAGGTTGTGGTGGAATGGGAAGGTATCACGCAAATATTTTAAAGAAATTTGAAGATGTCAAAATTATTTCTGCTTCTGATGTAAATTTAGATACTTTGAATTCTTTTAAAAATGAGTTTGGAGTTGAAGAAATATATGATGATTTTAATGATTTAATTAAAAAGTCAGATGTTAATGCAATAATCTGTGCCACTCCAACAAATCTACATTATAAAATAGTTGTAAAAGCAGCAAAAGCAAAAAAACATATATTCTGTGAAAAACCAATATCTGTAACTTTAAAACAGGCAGAAAAAATGATTGAAGAATGTGAAAAAAATAAAGTAATTCTTCAGATTGGATATGTGAGGAGATTTGATGATGAGTGGTTAAAATTTAAAGAATTGATGGATAAAAAAATTATTGGAAGACCAGTTGTATGGCATCAGATATCAGGTGGTTATGGTCCTTCACCTGAATGGTTTTATGATATTAAAAATGGGATGGGTCCTTTTGTTGATGGAGCTGTTCATTCTTACGATTTTGCTATTTTTACATTTGGAAAGGTTAAGAAAGTAAAAAGTTCATTAACAAAATTTAAAAAATTTACCTCTCCTGACACTGGTATTGTTTCTGTTGAATTTGAAAGCGGAGATATTCTTGTTTTATGCTGGAGTTGGGGACTTCCTAAAAATACTACTTGCCAGCATATTCATCAGGCACTTGGACCTTATGGAGTTTTAATTTTTGATGGTTTCAGAGATGATAAAGGAAGATATTTTGTAATAAAAAAAGAAAATGAAGAGGAAAAAATAGGTCCAATTCCTTTAAATTCTCTTGGTATAGGATTTGAAAAGCAGATGGAACATTTTATTGATTGTGTAAAAAATAATAAAAAACCAATTGTAGATGGAATTGCTGGTTATGAATCATTAAAAGTCGGTCTTGAGGCAATAAAAAACTGGAAATGAATTTTAATCTTCCATAATACTCTTCAAATTACTGCTTTCGGTCAGAAATTCATCAACATCCATTTCTTTAATAAAAACAACTCCTCTGCTTGCTCTAATTCTTGCATACTCACTTCCACCAAAAAAATCCCTTCCAAGAATTACTTTAATAAATCCACCCTGTTGTACCATTATCTTTACAGCGAGTTCAGAAAAAGGTCCATCATATTCATAACTTGGGAAAGAAGCACTTCTCTGTGAACCAAAACATATATCAAAAGCACTTTTCATAATAGCAATTGAATTCATTGAAACAGGAACATAAATATTTGCTTCAGAAGGATGAAATCTATCCCATATATTTCTGTATCCCCATATTTTTATATTTTTATTTACCTCTGAAACATATTTTTTTACAGATTGAGCAATTATTTGAAGAACTTTGTAGTGAGTATCAGGTCCTGTTCCTTCAGGGTCAAAAGCAACCGTAAGAACATCCGGCTTAATTCTTTTTAAAATCTCAAGAAATGGTTTTACATCTCTTTCCCATTCAGGTTGAGGTGTGAAAATTTCTCCTGTATAAAATCCAAGTCGTAAATGAAAAATATTATTACAACTGAACCCAAGATGTGCCCATAAAAGTTCCTCTTCCCATTCCCTTATCATTCCTTTTAACTTTTGAATATCAGGAATATCTTTTTTCCCTGGATATGCTTTTAAAATTTCTTTTTTAAGAAACAAAACTTTATCTAAAACTTCTTCTGGTTTATCATTTTTTATTATCTCAACTATATTGCGGTACATTCTCCTTGCTTCTGCCTCTCTCCTTATTTCTTCATTTTGAGCAGCAACTCCATCAAGGTATCTGTATATATCTCTATTCCTTCCAGTAATATTATCCTTTGAAAAGTATTTCTTCTCTGAAATCAACCTCTTTAATTTTCCATTTTTTATAAATTTTTCAAGATTTTCAAGTTGTTCAAACAGATAATTATTTGTTACTGATGTAAAACCACTCGTTAATGTTGCAAAAAAATGATAGTTTGTTGGTTTTCTTACAAGATGAAGTATATATGGTAAGTATCCAAGCATTATGTCATCGTGATGTGGTGCAGTATGTAAAAATGTAGTATTTTCAATTTCCTGAATTCCTCTCTGTATTCTCTTTTTAAAATTACTTTCTATTTCCAGAATTATTTTTTTTAAATTTCTTATTTCTCCTTTTTCTATCAGAACAGAACCATAGATATCATTTTTTATATCATTCATAGTTAAATCTGTAATCTTCTTATCCAATCTGTAGGATATATCCACAAGTATTTTTTCCTTTTCAGAATAAGGAATAGATTTATATTTTTTAAGATTCTCAATTTTTCTTCCTTTCAAAAGAGATGCGGCTCCGGATGTTAAATAAAATCTTGCACCTACCAATTTCTGAAGTGAAGTTGCAGGATAAAGTATATCAGGTTCATTTTCAATAGCATCTCTTACAACAGATGCCTTACTTTCACCAGCAGCCATAATAATTGCAGTAGTAGTAGGATTTTTGGTAATGGTTAAAAGTCCAATAGTCATAACTGCTTTATCTCTTGAATTTTCAATTCCTCCAAGGTCAGTTGCAGCAGCTGCCGCTGTTTCATAATTAATTTTTAAAACTCTTGTTGTAGAATTGTGGTCAGACCCTCTTATATTGAATGCTATATGTCCATCAGGTCCTATTCCGCCAAGAAAAAATCCAATTCCACCAAGTTCCTCAATTTTCCTTTCATATTCCATCGCATATCTATCAATTTCATAAATTGCTTCCTGTTGTTTTTTTTCTAATTCATTTTTTGGCATTCTATATCTTAGAGTAAGGTCAACTTTTCCATCAGGAAAAATATAAGAAAGATTTTTTTCTCCTTTCACTCCGATAGTCCATGTATTCATAAGAATTGTCTTTTCAGAATTAAATCCAAAACCTTCAATATAAAACTTTTTTATATAATAATTAAAACTGTTTTCTCTTTTTGGGTCCATTGGATAAAATTCATCCATTTGAACGAACCAGTAATTTTTCAAATCAGGTTTATTTTTAACATCAATTCCCCATGAATTTAACTCTTTTTTTACTTCCAGTTCTTTCCAGTTTTTTAAATAAAATTTTGTCCATTTTATAAAATATTCAGGAGTTTTTCCTGTTGGAAGAGATATAACTCCTTCTGGGTTTAATTGTAGCCACTCAATAAATCTTAATGAAACAACTTTGCCAAGTAAAGGGAAATTAGGAACCTGAAGAACTTTTATTTTCTCATATCCATAAAGAGGTTTTTTTTCAAATTTTTCAATTGCTATTTCTTCTAATTTTGATTTAAAATTATAATTTTTCATATTTCACATTCTAATCGCGTATTTAAATATAAACTACTTACTTTTTAATCCCAAAAAATACCCTCTTAAAGTTAACTTGCCATCAATAAATAATTCTATTTTTACAGTATAGGAATGTGGAACTTTGGATATTTTTTGATTTTTCAGAGTGATGATAGATGTCATAAATTAAAAAGATGAGAAATATAATAATTAAAAAAGTAATAATTATGGACCATAATATAATAAACGGAGTATCTCCTGCAGGATGTGTCCACAAAGAACTTTTACAATAAGGACATTTTATCCACATTCTTAAAAAACAGAATAAAAACAATGTTTTTTTACTTATCAAAAATTCTTTTTTACATTTAAAACAATAAACTTGTTGCCACCTTACTTCTTTTAATTTGTCTATTAGATTCATTTCAATAATTTTAAAATCATTTATTTTAAAACATATTTACACTTTCATCTATCATAAACTGTTTGTCTCTAATTTGGTCATAACCTTTCTTAATCATCCTGGCATTTTCTCAAGTACTTTGTTTATTAATTCTCTTGTCTTTTCTCCTTCTGATTTTATTAATGTGCCTAAAAACCTCAATGTATCATCCATCTTCTCCATTCTCGCATCCATCCTTTCAAGCATTTCTCTGTGGGCTATATTCATCCTCTCTATCATCTCCTGTGTTCTTTTGTTCCCTTCTTCTATCATCTTTTGTGTCTCTTTAATTAATTCTTGTGCCCTCTGGTTTCCTTCATCTATAATTTTCTTTGCTCTCTCATCTTCTGTCCTTACTAATTTATTCGTATTATAACTTAAAACAAATGCCATAACTACACTCAAAAACCCAAGAAAAAAACTTAAAAACATTAATGCCTTTTCCATTTTCTTCCCCTTTCTTTTTATTATACTCCTCTTTTATCCCATTTGGCAAGTGTTTCTCTATTAAATTTCCCAAATTGGTAAATTTAATTAAAATAATAATTAAATAAAATTCTGATTATATAACATGCGTTAAAAAATGAAAATTTAAACTTTCCAAATCCAATCTATTTTCCAAAAGTTGTTAAACTCTCAATTTGATTTTGTTTTTATTTGTTAACTTCTTTTATCAAAATTTGCTTTATCTTTTATAATCTTTAACTTTTAATTGTATAAATTTTAAACTTGTGCCTAAAAAACCACCAATTACAATACTTAAAAATATTACAAGAAGAGAGGTAAATAGACCTAAAAATAGCGAAGTTTTAACTTCTAAAAATTTTGCCTTGAAGGTAAGTTTCAAAATATCAACAGCGAAAAAAGAATATATTTGAATTAAAGCACTTGCTGGAAATATTAAAAATATAGAATATATCCATCCCTTCTCTCCTATAAAATAAGCCATTATTAAACTACCTATCATAAAGGTTAAAAAAGAACTAATTAAATGCTTTTGACAAAGAGAAAAACTAAAGTATATAACTAAAGTATCTAATAGTTGAGTGGGATATGTAGTTAAAAATTTTCGTTGTTCATCCAAAAATTTAGATATTAAAAGCCTTCTCATTATTTCATTTACAACAATTATACTTATCCATCCATAGAAAAAAGACTTTAAAACCCGATATCTTTTCTCTTCCTTATTCATTTTTATCAAATTTATCAAAATAATTCAATCAATCTCCAAGGAATATAATCTATCAAGGGTAATAAACGAAACCACCAGGGTAATGGAGACATTTGAATTTGTGGATTATATGGTCCCGGTGGACCATTTCTACATTTAGCCCATTCATCACAATCTTTTTTATTTGCAACTGCTTGACCAATGCATTTAAGATATTCAGGATTAACAAAAAATCTACTTCCATATAGTAATTTACAATAATTCAATTGTTCTTCATACTTTTTTGACAAAGTTCACTCCTTATATCTTCATTTTGTAAACCTTCTGGATCTATACTATTCACTCCATTATTCCCTACATACTCATACAAATTCAAACCACCTCTCTCACCTATCGGATCTCTACTTACAAACCTACCTACTTCTGCATCATACCACCTCTGACCTAATAAATACAAACCTAAATCTTCCTCCTTATAATAACCATACTCTCCTACATATTGATACGGCTGACTTAAACTACCTGAACTACTTACTAAATTACCCCAAGCATCATAAACATACTCACTAACTACATTTCCACTACCATCACTCATAAATCTAACACTACCTAACCTGTCATAATACTTCTTCACGGCATCTTCTCAAGTACTTTGTTTATTAGTTCCCTTGTCTTTTCGCCTTCTGATTTTATTAATGTACCTAAAAACCTCAATGTGTCATCCATCCGTTCAAGCATTTCTCTGTGGGCTATATTCATCCTCTCTATCATCTTTTGTGTCTCACTTATTAAACTTTTTGCTCTCTCGTCTTCTGTCCTTATTAATTCATCTGTCCTTCTTCCTAGAACTATGGGTAAAACAATAGCAACTACTACACTCAAAAACCCAAGAAAAAAACTCAAAAACATCATCGCCTTTTCCATTTTCTTCCCCTTTTCTTTTATTATACTGTTCTTTTATCCTTTTTGGCAAGTTCATGAATTCCTGATTAAGTGAAAAAGCACAGCGCTTGTAATGAAATTTTTATCTGTTATACCTCCTTTTCATACTTCTATCCCACAAAGAGTTTTATCGATTTTAATAGTTAAGTTCGGTTATAAAACACAATACAGAAACTATCTTGAAAATCTTGAAAAACTTGTTCCTGAAATATTACCATCTTTACCACTTGACCCATTCACAGGAAAAGAATATGTTTATAAGAAAAAAGGAAATGGGTTTTTAATTTACAGTTTAGGAAAAAATCAAAAAAATGATAATGGAATATATAATTTAAAAAAGAGAGCCGATGATATTGGTTTTGAAATTCTGTTCTGAAATTTTTTATTTTAATTCTTTCTCACTGAAAACCTCTGCCTGAAAAATATAAAGTTCTGTCTTCGGGTCTTTCCATGCATCAGGTGGAAGTCCTGCTTTATGAGAGCATAGATAACTTAAAAATTCTTCTTTTGTCCAGCCTGTTTCTTCTGCAACCTGAGGCAAAAATACACCCTGATTAAATCCTCTTTTAACAATAACTCCATCCCTTCCAAGAACAATCTCACCTGCACTTTTTACTTTTTGAGGAACCGTAAGTACTGAAATTTCAATCTCTATATCCTTCAGTTCTTCATATTTTACAGGTTCAAATCTTGGGTCTTGAGTTGCTGAATGTATAGCCATAGTCCTTACCGCCTTATAAAGTGGTTCAACGCCTTCTATATATCCAATACAGCCCCTTAAATTTCCTCCTTTTTTCAGTGTCACAAATACACCTCTTTTTTCAACTAAAACAGGGTCATCCACTTTTAATTCAGGCAATTTTTTCCCTGATAAATAATTTTCAAGTGTTTCTCTTGCTATTTTTAAAAGTAGTTTTTTCTGGTTTTCTGTAAGCATATTTCCTCCTTTTTTATCCTTTTTCAAAATTGCAATTGCTCCATATCCAACAACTCTGCTTTTATCACCACTTGTATCTCCTGAATTTGCATAATTTAATATCTTGACTTCATAATCAGGATATTTTTCAGCAATTTTAAATAAAGTTAAAACAGCGGCATCCGCACACATTTCAACTTTTCTTGTTGAAAGATATGAGTAAAGTAGATTTAAATTTTTTGTCTTTAGTGTCTCAAGTAATAATCCGTCTTTTTGCTTTGCTGTTTCATAGGGATAATAATGGGATAAATCTGTACTTGCAACTATAATCCAGTTTTTTTTATCTTTCAAAATTTCATATATATCATCTGCAATTTTCTTAATATTTTCTTTTGATGAATCTCCAAGTAAAATCGGAAAAATTTTAAAATTTTTCAGAACAACCTGTAAAAATGGAACTTCAACTTCAAGAGAATGTTCATAATCAAGTAATACTTTATTTACTGAAAAATTTTTCTTTTTATAAAGTTTATCAAAAATCTCTTTATCTATTTCAACTTTTCCCAAAGGCATTTCCCATCCTTCCCTGTCATCAATCACTCCCCCTTTAAAATGACTATTATGACTTCTTCCAATTAAAATAACAGTTTTTATATCCATGCCTTCAAGTAATTTAAATGAGTAAGCAGCAACAGGCCCTGAATAAATATAACCGGCATGTGGAGCAATAATACCAATAATTTCCCCTTTTTCAATTTTTTCTTTATAATTTACATTTTTTAAAAAGTTATCAATCATGTTTTTCAATTCTTCTTTGTTTGAAGGATAAAATGAGCCAGAAAAAGCAGGTTGTCTGTAGGCAGGAAGTAAAATAGAGGCAAAAAGTAAAAACAAAATCAGAAACTTTCTCATTTCCATACTCCTTCTATTTTTTCTCCACAGAATTTACATTTTCCATTTACAACATTATTTTCAAGAACAGAAAATCCATATCTTTTTATCAATAGTTTACCACATTTGGGACAGTATGTATTCTCATATTCAGAACCTTCAACATTTCCTATGTAGACATATTTCAATCCAGAATTTTTTGCAATTTTAACAGCCATCTGAAGTGTCTCAACAGGGGTTGAAGGAATATGAAGCATTAAATACATTGGATGAAATCTTGAAAAATGTAATGGTGTCTCCGGTCCAAGATTATCCTTTATCCATAAACACATATTTTTTATTTCTTCTGGTTTATCATTATATCCGGGAACAATTAAATTTGTTATTTCAATCCAGATTTTATTTTTCTTAAGAATTTTTAATGTATTTAAAACAACATCAAGTTCTCCCTCACAAACATTTCTGTAATAATCCTTATTAAAACCTTTAAGGTCAACATTAACAGCATCAAGATATTTACACAATTTTTCAAGTGGCTCTGGATTAATGAAACCGGCAGTATGTACAATATTTTTTATTCCTTTTTCTTTTGCTATTTTTGCTGTATCAAACATATATTCATAAAAATTTACCGGTTCAGAATAAGTATAGGCAATTGAGGGACATTTATATTTTATTGCATATTCAACAACTTTTTCAGGTGGTAAATAAATATTTCTTGTTTCTTCAGGTGAATACTGTGATATTTCCCAGTTCTGACAGAATTTACATCTTAAAGAACAGCCAGCAGATGCAATTGAAAATGTAGAAGTAGAAGGTAAAAAATGAAAAAAGGGTTTCTTTTCAATAGGGTCAACTGCAACAGAACATGGATTTGAATAGCCCATTGAGTACAAAGTCCCATTTATATTCTTTCTTGCTCTACAAAAACCATATTTACTAGGTGAAATAATGCATATCTTAGGACATAGAAAACACTGAACAAGTTTATTATCAAGTTTTTTATAAAAAGATGCCTCTTTTAAATTCTGTGCAAAAAGTGTAGAAGACAGAAATAAAAGTATTATAAATTTTTTAATCTTTCCCTTATATATCTGCAATGGTCTCCCTCCCAATAAATTTTATTACATTTTACGCATATTGCAAACTCCTCTTTATTATTATACACAAATTCAGGGACCAAATTCTTAACTTTTTCTTTTTCTATTTTTTCAAGTTTTGTATTACATAAAGAGCATATTTTAAATAGATTTTCTTCTTTTATTTCAAGTTTAAATTTTTTAACAACCTCTTCAAACTGCTTTTCTGTATTTTCTCCTTCTATATAAAAAACAATTTCTGGATAGGCATTTACAAGTTTTTTATCTTTTGTCAGTACAATTCTATTTTCTTTTTCAGCAGTTCTTATAATTTCAATTTTTCTTGGAGTGTTGAAGTATAATGTGTCATAACCAATCAATCTCAACCACCTTGCAAGACCACCACACATCCCGTCTGTTATGAATTTAATCATATTTGTGGCGGGATGGGGATTTGAACCCCAGACATACCGGGTATGAGCCGGCTGCTCTGCCACTGAGCTACCCCGCCAATTTATTTATTTTACCTCTTTTCTTCCTTTTTAATCAAATATTCCTTTAACTTCAAAAATGCTTTTGTTCTATGACTTATCTTATTTTTTTCTTCCAAACTCAATTCTGCAAATGTTTTTCCTGTTTCAGGAATTTCAAACACAGGGTCATATCCAAAACCATTTGAACCTCTTGGAGTAAAAGTTATATATCCTTCTATTTCTCCTTTAAAAAATTTTTTTTCTCCTTTACCAACAAGGCATGCGACCGTTATAAATTTTGCTTTTCTATCTTCTTTATTTTTTAATTCTTCCATCATTTTAAGGAGTTTTTCTATATTTTTTTTATCATCTCTTTCACCTGAAAATCTTGCTGAATTAACTCCTGGAAGACCATTTAATTTTTCAACAAAAAGTCCAGAATCCTCTCCAACAACATACTCATCCTTTATAACTTTACTCAAATATTCTGCTTTTAAATAAGCATTTTCTTCAAGCGTATTTCCTGTTTCTTCAGGAAATCCCAAAAAATCAGGTGGCAAAAGGACTTCTATTTCGTTTTCAACTATATTTTTTATTTCTCTTACTTTATTTTTATTTTTAGTGGCCAAGTAAAAATATAATTTCATTTTTAAGCACTTCTTTTTCTATTTCAATTATCTTACTTATGCCCTTTTCTGCAAGCGTTAAAAGATGGTCAAGTTGTTTTTTTGTAAATGGATAACCTTCCGCAGTTCCCTGTATTTCAATAAACTCACCACTTCCTGTCATAACTACATTTAAATCAACAGAAGCAAGAGAATCTTCTGAATAATCAAGGTCAAGCAAAATATTATTATGAACAATCCCGACACTCACAGCACCAATATAATCCTTTAAAACAGGTACACTTATTAAACCAGAATTTTTTAATTTATTCAAGCAATCCACAAGTGCTATAAATCCACCAATAACTCCAGCCACTCTTGTTCCTCCATCTGCCTGAATCACATCACAATCAACCCAGAAAGTTCTTTCTCCAATTCTCTTTAAATCAACCACTCCCCTTAAAGACCTTCCTATCATCCTCTGAATTTCATGAGTCCTTCCTGAAGATAAAGTACTTCTAGGTATTCTTTCCTGAGTGGAAGAGGGCAAAAGTGAATATTCAGCAGTAATCCATCCATTTCCTGTATCCTTCAACCATTGAGGAACTTTATCTTCATAACTAACAGCACATATAACCTTTGTATCTCCCATTTCTATTAAACACGAACCAGCAGCATATTTTAAAAAACCCTTTGTAATTTTAATTTCTCTTAATTCATCATACGGTCTATTTCCTTTTCTTCTTATTTCCATTTTTCAAACCTCCTTTGCCAGTTATTTTCAAAAAATATAGATGGAACAACAAAAACATAAAATGCCTTATTTTCTATGTCTTTTACAAATCTGAAATCTATCACAAAACAGTGTATCTTTTTCCATAATTCATATGTTTGACTTATTAAATCTTTTGAATCAAAATCATAAAAAACCCCAATTCTAAAATTCCAGTCATTTTTTAAAGATTGCTGATACCATGTTTCAAGCCCAAAAATATCTGATTCGTCATCAACTCTGGTTCCTATTGAAAATTTATATTTTTCTGCTTCATAAGAAACTGTATTTACTCCGAAATTATAATAACTGCTATTTTCTCTTAAAATCCATTCATTATCTCCTTCTATCTTAAAACTTTTAAAAGCAAGTTCATATTTTAAAGAAATATCTTCAAACTTATTCTTATCAAAATTATAATCATTTTCTACCCTGAAATTTCCGGTAAGTCCTTTATACAGATTTATGTTCCATAGTAAAGAAGAAGAAAGAAATATACCACTGTTTTTTTCTTCAAACTCATCAAATTTAATTAACTGTTCTGGATTATATCTTGTTTCCCTTTTAAAAAAAGAAATTGATGGAACAAAAACCACATCTGAAAACTTACTGTAAAAATTTGTTGAAAAATTTATCCCACCTTCTCCAATATAATTAAACTTGTAAAGGTCCATATCAGGATAATTCAAGGAAGAAAAGGAAATATATGGTTTTACTGTAAAATAAGGTAAGTCCTTTTTATACATTAAATCAATTTTGTTAAGGATTCTCAAACAGTTTTCACCTTCTTTATGGAAATTCGTAAATCTGAAATCATAGGTTAAAAATAAAGGTATATCTGAAAAATTAAAATATGGAAGAAAATATCTAATTTCCGGTATTTTTTCAACTTTCAAAACATCTTCCTGTGCATTTTCTCTTATTGTAAAACCTAAAATTCCTTTTCCCAGATAGTCAGTAATTGAAAAATAGTTGAACATTTTTGATTTTCTTAAATATTCATCTCTAAAAAAGTCAATAAAAAATTCATTGTTATCCATCCATCTCCAGTCAACTAAAAAATCTAAATTTTTAAAATTTCTCTGAATTTCAAGATATCCACCGGGTAAAATCTCTCCATCATATTTTTTAAGAAAAAATGAGTTAAAATTTATATTTTTCTCTTCGGAAGAAAAACCAAGACCCACTCCAATCCTCTTTTCTCCAATCAATATTTTTTCATTCATTAAATAATCCTTCTTTTCACTAAATCTATTTGTAAAATTGAAAGTTAAAGAAGCACCTGTTCTTGTCTTATATTCAAAAGAAGGAAGAAAAAATGTTTTTTTTGCTTTCAAATCAAGTGAAAATACTGGAAGATAAAAGAAATTGAAATTCTTTCCAAAAACAATTTTTACTTTTTCTAATCTCAAATAATCTTTTTGTTTCCAGTACTCAATTTTTCCTGCCTGTAATCTGTAATGAGGTTTTTCTTCAAGGTCACATGTTGTAATATATCCATTTTCAAATTTAAAAAATTCCCCTTTTCTTTCTGATATCTCACTTTTTCCATAAAACGACTCAAAATTAAACTTTGCATTATATATAATCCCTTTTTCTTCTTCCAAATTATATTTAACTTTTTCAGCATAAAATCTACCAGAAGAAGAAAAAATTTCAACACCTTCTTCACATTCTATAAAATTATCCTTTTTATCAAATACTGCTCTGTTTGTTTTAATCGTAATATCCTTGTAAACAATCACAACATTTCCTTCCATCTCAATTCTTTCTATTTCATCTTCTTTACCAAAAAAAACTTTAATATTATCCCCTTTATATTTTATTTCTTCAGAAAGAACTGAAAATGAAAAAAGGAGAAAAAATATCAAAAAAGTTTTAAATTTCATAACCGAATTCTTTCGCAAATTTTACAAGGTCTTCCCAGTTTTTAATACCCGCAGTTGTTCCTATTGCTGTTGTTATTTTAGCACCTACAATATTGGCAAGAAGACCGCACTTTTTAAATTCAAATTTTTCAGTAATTCCCTTTATAAACCCTGCAACATATCCATCTCCTGCACCTGTAGTATCAATCACATTTACTTTTAATGCAGGGAAATAATAACTCTCTTTTTCATTTGCTATATATGAACCCTTTTCACCCATTTTTAAACACACATTTTTCACATTATGAAAAAGGAAAAAATCACATATATCTTCTTTATCTTCCTTTTTAGAAATCATCTTTGCTTCTTCAAAACTTGTAAATAAATAATCTATATAAGGGAGAGCATCTTCTATTCCTTTAAACCAGTTTCCAAAAGCATCCCATACAGTATCAAGACAGGTAATAAGTCCTTCTTCCTTTGCCTTTTTCATTACTTCAGAAAGACCTTTTTTTAAAAATTTTGGCATAAGAAATGGTCCTGCAATATGTAAAATTGAAAAGTTTTTTAGTAAAGAGAAATCAAAATCCCCCAAACCAAAATCAGCATTTGCACCTATTGAATGAATAAAAGACCTTTCACCATCTGAATGAACAAGAACAGAAGTTCCTGAAGTTGTAAATTTATCTGAAATTTTTATGTAATCTGTATTTATTCCTTCTTCTTTCAGTTTATTTATTATAAATTTACCGAGATTATCATTTCCAACTTTACCAACAATTGCAACATCAACACCAAGTTTTTTTAAAACAATACCAGTATTTGTAGCACAACCACCTATGTGTAATTCAGTTTTTTCAACAAGAGTTAATTTTCCTCTTTCCGGCATATCTTCAACTGGCTTTACGAGAAAATCACCAACAATTATACCAAGACATAAAACTCTCTCTTTCATCCAGCCTCCTTTTTTCCATTATCTTACCATATATTGATACAAAATAGAAGTGAAAAAATTTGAAAATTTTTTAATTTTATGGTATATTATATATTAAACAGAAACCAAAAATGCGATTTTATATACAATTCATTTCAAATAAAGAAGTAAAAGTTCCTTCAAACATAAGAAGTTTTTTCATCTCATTCATAAAAAAAGTTTTTGAAAATACTGATAAACTTCTCTACTCTTCTCTTTTCAACTCTAAAAAAGCAAAACCGTATGTATTTTCTCCTTATTTTGGTGAAGAATTTAAAGAAGGTAAAATTGGCAAGGATATTTCATTTATTTTTTCAAGTGGTGATTTTTCTTTAATTTCAAGTTTCTGGAATGGAATTTTATTATTAAAAGAAAAAAAACTTGATTATATTGAGATTGAAGGAGAAAAGTTTAATTTAAACAATATTAAACTTCTGCCAAACAAAAAAATAATCGGAAATGAAGTTATATTTAAAACAATTGGAATTTCAGTTCTTACAGACCCTGAAGTTTCAGCAAAAGATTTTAAAAACTGGTATATAATTCCTGAGAAAGATAAGATTGAGAGATTTAAAGATGTTTTGAGAAAAAGAACAGAAGAAAGAATTAAATACATAAAAGGGATAGAGAAAAAAATTGAACTTGAGTTTTCAATTCCAGAAGAAGCAACAAATTCCGATACAGTTGTTCCACATTATGATGGTTATGTAAGGGGCTTTAGGGGGATTTTTTGTTTAAAAGGAGAACCAGAGATACTTCAATTTTTATATGATTATGGATTTGGAGTAAGGACAGGTCAGGGATTTGGGCTACTTGAAATTGTAAAACAGATATAAAAATGAAAACTTCAGGAAAAATAGAAAGAGTAAAAATTAAATATAAACAGAAAGTACCTATCCCACCTGAATACAAATCTTTTTTCTGGGACTGTCAGAATGAGGTTATTCTTGAAAAGTTTATTTTGAGGGTTTTAAATTATGGAAATATTGAAGATATAGAAGAAATTTACAAAAAATATCCTGAAGAGACATATGATATTGCTTTCAGATACCCTGAAATAAAAAGAGGGATAAAATTCTGGCTAAAACTATGGAAAGAGGAAAAATTGAAAAAATGAAAAAACTTGCTGTTGAAATCCAAAAAATCTTTAAAAATTTTTATCTTGCTGGTGGAACAGTTTTAATGTTTAAATATAATCATAGAATAAGTGAAGACCTTGATTTCCTTTCAGAAAAAGAGTTTTCATTTTTGAGATTATCATCAAAAGTCAGAAAAATCTTTAATCCAGAAAAAGAAGAAAGATTTGTTGATAATATTGATTTCATAATAGATGGTATTAAAACTTCATTTGTCTTTTTCCCATTTAAAAATATAAATCTAATTGAAAAATATGAAAAGATAAAAATTGTATCTGATTATGATATATTTCTCAATAAGATTTATTGCTCTGGAAGGAGAATTGAGACGAAGGATTTAATTGATTTTGCATTTTTATATGAGAAATATGGATGGGAAAAAGAAAAAGTTAAAAAAGATTTTGAAAAGAAATTCCCTTTACAAAATTTTGAAATATATTTGGGTGCAATACTTTCAGTAGAAGATTATCCCGATGCTGATACTAAAACTTTGAAAATAATAAAGGAAGTAAAAAAAAGATGGGGGATAGAAAGTTAAATTTATGGAAAATACTTATATTAAAAAGAAATTAAAAAATTCGCTCTCAAGCTATAATCTTGATAAAATTTCTTTTAAGAGAGACAAAAGATTAATTATTGAAAATGTTTTAAATCACGGAGGAGATGAAGAAATACTTTGGGTTTTGAAGAATTATAAAAAAAAGGATATTGTCTCTGTTTTAAAAAATCCATCAAGAGGGTTCTGGAATAAAAAATCATTAAATTTCTGGTTAGCAATATTTGGGGTAAAAATCGGAAAAGATAAATATGAAAGAGCAATTAGAGAAATCTTTATTAAATCCGATACACACTGAAATTTTAAGTAAGGAGCAAAAAGAAATTTTAAAGGAATTAAAATTTACAAAAAAGATGAATTTTTATCTTGCTGATGGAACAGGGCTTGCTTTATATCTTGGCCATAGAACATCTATTGATTTTGACTTCTATTCACAGCAACAATTTAAAACACTTTCTGTTTATTTTAAGAATGGTGAGATAGTTAATGACACAGAAGATACATTTGAAATAATTGTTAAAAATACACATTTATCTTTTTTTTATTACCCTTACAAACTTATAAGAAAACCAGTGGAAATGGAAAATATACTTGTTGCATCAATAGAAGATATATCTGCAATGAAAATAATTTCTATTGTTCAGAGGGGAAATTACAGGGATTTTATTGATATATATTTTTTAATGAAAATTTTTGGAATAAAAAAACTTATTAATTGGCTTAAAGAAAAATATTTAAACTATTCAACTTTTTTGATTTTGAAAGGACTTATTTATTTTGAAGATGCTGACAAAACTGTTAAAGAGGATAAAGAAAGAATAAGAATGATTGAAAAAATAGAATGGAAACAAGTAAAGAAGTTTATTAAAAAAGAGGTAGAAAAATTTGTTAAAAATTATTCAATATGATAAAATATAAATAGGGGAAAAAATGATTTTGTTTTGGAAATAATAAAAGATAAAATTGGGTTTCAATCTGCCAAAGAGGAATTTAAACCTAGAATTACAAGATTTAGCAAAAGATTTCTTTACTCAGAGTTTCAATCTGCCAAAGAGGAATTTAATTTCCCACCTTTAAGGTGGGCTTGGAGAAAGAAGGAAAGACAAGGGATTTAGAGGCCTATTTTTTAATGAGGCAATTTTAAATGTTGACTTTTTGAAGGGATACCCTTATAATTTATTTATTGAAAATGGGGGATTAGCTCAGTTGGGAGAGCACCAGGCTGGCAGTCTGGGGGTCAAGGGTTCAAATCCCTTATCCTCCATTGGTTTTTCTCTTTGATGCTTGGGTAATACTAACGCAGAAAAGATAAACATAAAAACTCTGAAAATACTAAATTTATCTGAATTAATGAAACCTAAAAAACTTTTATTATATATTTTTCATTTAAAATTTCTCACTTAAAAAAATAGAGGAAAAGGGGAATAGTTATAAGAGAAAAAAGATGTGTTAAAAGGACTGTTTCTGCTGCAAATTTACTATCACCTTCAAATGCTTCACTTAAAACAATACTTGCAATTGCGCATGGCATAATAGTTACAACAATTAAAACTCTTCTTATTTCATAGGGGAAAGAAAAAATATAGAATAAAAAGATACAGGTTAAAGGAATTAATATCAATCTTAAAATTGCAAGAAACAATGATTTAAATATAAAAATGTCCTTCAATTCAATTTCTCCCATTTTTGCACCTGCAATAAATAAAGCAACAGGTATGGTAGCATTCCCCAGAAGGGTTATAACATTTAAAATTGATTTTCCACTTTCAATAATTACTTGATTTTCTATAGTTATTACATTTTCTAAAAATATCAATATAACAGAAAAAATTATTGAAATCATAGGGATACTTAATAAATTCTTTAATGCTTTTTTTTCAAATCTGTTTCCTGTTAATGATAGAATTCCAATTGTCCAGACAGAAATTTCAGAACCAAATGTTGAAAGTATAAGTTTTGGTATATCTTTTTCTCCATATAAAAAAAGGATAATGGGTAAGGGCAAAAATGAGTAATTATTTATTGTACATTGAAAGTGAAAGGTGTTTTTTTCTTTTTCATTATTGAATCTAATAAATTTTGTAAAAATTATTCCGTATAGGTAACCTACAAACATAATAAGAATTGTTCCAAGTGGCAGAATATAATTATTTATAATGTCTTCTGATGTAAAATTTCTTAAAAATGAAGAGAATATAAGAGAGGGATAGAAAACTTTTGTTATAATTACAGACATTTCTTTGATTGTCAAAGATGAAATAAGTCCTTTTTTTCTGACAATTATTCCTGCGATAATTATTAAAAAAACCGAAAAAATTTTAATTACAAGCATTTTTTTATTTTATTAGATATTTTTGAAAAAGAAAAATTATTAAAATAAGAACGCCTGAGAAAATAAATCCATTAAATATTCCA
>Ga0116165_1000678_pt1 | contig 28556 bp, 15 predicted proteins | sample AD_JPNMR1_MetaG_FD_89885 | JGI IMG/M metagenome (GOLD analysis project Ga0116165, IMG submission 89885) | Active sludge microbial communities of municipal wastewater-treating anaerobic digesters from Japan - AD_JPNMR1_MetaG | ecosystem: Engineered > Bioreactor > Anaerobic > Digestate | place...
AACAAAAATTAATTTATCGGATGAAGAAAAAAATCTACGCAGTATTACAATTATTTAAAATGCAGTTTAGTTAACTCGGGCTTTTCGTTCGCAGCAAACTGCGACCTAAAAGACACTCAGCGCCAGCGCCGAGCGTCAAAAAGTCGTGTCTGATAGGCGAAATGTCGCTTTGCTTGAACGCCTTTGGCGTTCACATTTTCTTATCGGGCTCGGGGCTACTCCCTGTGACAGGTTCGTGACAGGCGACTTTGCATAACACAGCATTAAAAGGTTCGTGCCTTAAGGCACTCCTCCAAATTTTTGCTTCGCAAAAACTTCTTTTATGCTGAGCCCGATATATGAAATCTTTTTATAGAGGAGTAATATTATGAATCTTATTATGTATTTTTTATTTTTATTATCTGGAACAGCAAGTCTAATTTATCAAATTTTATGGAAGCGGGAATTAGGATTAATATTTGGCAATACAACATACGCTACCGGGACAGTTTTAGCTGCTTTTATGGGAGGTTTAGGCTTAGGTTCATATATATTGGGAAAAAAATATAATAATGCTAAAAATCCAGTAAAAGTGTACGCAATATTAGAACTAATTATTGGTATTTATATTCTTGTTTCTCCTTTTATTTTTGATTTGTGTTTACCTGTATATGCTTATTTTTACAATAATATTTCATCAAATTTTTTTATTATAACCATATTAAGATTATTTATTTCATTCGCTATTCTGTTTATACCAACTTTTATGATGGGTGGAACGCTTCCGATTTTAAGTAAATACTTTATCGATAATGTGGAAAATGCAAGTTTAAAACTTGGGACATTGTATGCCGTGAATACTTTTGGCGCTTGCCTTGGCGCAGTTATATCGACATTCTTACTTATTGGCAGTATAGGAGTTAATAATACAAGATATATCGCAGTTTTTATTAATATTATTGTTGGATTTATTGGATTATACTTATCTGCTAAATTGCCTTGTAAAATTATAGTTCAAAATGATAATTCCCTCGATGATAAAAAAATATTAGATTCAAATAAAATTATTTTATTAGTTTTATTTTCTTTATCTGGCTTCACTTCTTTTGGTTATGAAGTAATTTGGACAAGATTGTTTATTCCATTTTTAGGAACTTCAATATATAGTTTTACTTTGATGCTATTAACAGTTTTGATTGGGATAGCGTTTGGTAGTTATATTTATAGATTATTAGGACATAAAATTTCTGATGCGTTATTCGTTTTTTGCATATTAGAATTATGTATTGCTTTAATGGCAATTTTTAATATTAATATTTGCGGATATCTGGATGATTTTTATTATTACCTAACTGAACAGAAAATTATAACTTCTTGGATAATTTCAAAATCAATTATTTTATTAGCACTATTCTTTTTTTTATTGCCAATAACTCTTATATTTGGCTTTATTTTTCCTTTATTCAGTAACATAATTTTGAAAAAAATAAAAAATGTCAGTAAGGATATTGGACAGTTGTATGCAATAAATACTATAGGCAATATTTTAGGAAGTATATTCTGCGGATTTGTTTCCATCCAGTTTTTCGGGATTATAAATACTATTATATTTTTAGCGTTATTGAATTTAATTATTGGACTTACGATTTTGGCTAAATATTATTTTGTTACATTAGAAATATTTAGATTGAATTTAAAGAAAATATTATTTTGTTTACTAATTATAATATGTTTTTTAACAATTTTAGTTAGTTCATACAAAAAAAATCATAATCCCAAAGATATGTTTTACTCCTTATTCCCGGGAAAATTAAAAGGAATTTACCCATGGAATACGCAAATATTTTATTACAAAGAGGATGTTGATGCCACTATTGCTGCTTATCAGGATAATAAAACAAAACGTAAAGGACTTTTAGTAAACGGAGTTGGAATAACGGTTTTAGTAGTGGACACAAAATTATTATCTCATTTACCGATTTGGATTCATGGAGAACCGAAATCTTTTTTAAATATTTGTTTTGGTATGGGGACTACATTTTGCTCTACAAAATCATATCCGAATCTTAAAGTTGATACTGTTGAAATTATTAAAAGCGTTTATGATACATTTAAATATTTTCATCCTGAAAATGAAAAATATTTGTATGACGGCAAGGTTAATACTTATTACGGGGACGGCGTAAATTATTTAAAACTCACAAATAAAAAATATGATATAATTTCATTAGATCCCGCTCCGCCGTTGTATGCTTTTGGGACAGTGCATTTATATACAAAAGAATTTTACGAATTATGTAAAAAACATTTAAATACAAATGGAATAATGTGTCAATGGATATGCTATGGCGGAATATCGCTAAATACATATAAAATGTTATTGAAAACTTTTTTGGAAGTTTGGCCTAATGCAGTTGTAATTAATTCACCGAATAATATTGGCACTTATGTAATAGGCAGCGATAAAAAAATTGATTATAATAATATTCCATTTGCAAAATATTTAGAAAACGAAAATATTCTAAAAGATTTGAATCAATTATATTTATGGAATCCAACAGAAAATTATTTTAAATCACTTTTTATATTTGATGCAGAAAAAGCTCATAAATTTACTTTGAATGCCAAAGTTGTTACCGAAGAATACCCGTATCTTGAATTTCCGTTAAATAATTATATGGAAATAAAAAAAATGTTTCTTATAATGATTTGTTAGAATTCAAAAATAATAAAAAATAACGACTTCATATATCTCGGACTTTTTGCTCATGCTTCTCGCAATCATCGGACACTCAGCATCATCGCTGAGCGTAAAAAAAACGTGTCTGTTATACGAAATGCCGTGCTTGATATTAAATTATAGGTGGGGAAATGAGAACTAATCTATTTGATAACTTAAAAACTTTACTTCAGAAAAATGAGCGTTTGGTTAGCCAAGTCGATTTTTTGAAGAATAAAATTATTGAACTCGCTTTAAAGTTGGACAGGGATTTAATAAAACTTCTTTTGTCGGATAAAAATATGAAAGAAGAATTTTTTGTTGATGTGGAAGGAACACTTGTTTTTGACAAAGATAAATTTATTCGGTTTGTTTCCAATAAACAATTTTTGCAAGATTCTTATACTGCTTTTAAAAATAAAATTGGTTTAGTTGATGAAAAAGGAGAGTTTATAAGCGAGAAAAAAGAAGTTGTTTTATCTTGGGTCCTATAAGTATTGTGTTTTGGAAGGCGGAATGACCAGGGAAGAAAAAAACGCGATGAAATTTTCTGGAATGAAACTTTAGCCCCGTATGAAATCAGCCGCTTGCTTGACCCCAAGTTTTTTAATAATGCGAAAAGAATTGACAAGAATGTGAACATAAATTTGACAGATTTAGAACTGGCGAAAAAGGAGATATTAAAGATAACTTAATTATTAAAGGCAACAATCTTTTGGCCCTTCACTCTCTTAAAAAACGCTTTACCGGAATGGTAAAACTGATTTATATTGACCTCCCGTATAATAGTGGGATTGATAGTTTTAAATATAACGATAGTTTTAATCATTCCTGCTGGTTGGTTTTTATGAAGAACCTTAGAGTGCAAAATAATGAGTGGAAAAGAACAAACAGATGATTGCACAGCAAAAATAGCAAAGTTAAATATACTAAGTAAGAATAGATAAACACGCAAAAGATTTTGAGGATTTATCTATTGAAGACCAGAAAAGATTTTTATATGAGTGCTTAGATAAAAACCATTTGTATGTGAATTATAGCGAAATTGATGATGAAACTTACCAAGTGTCGGGAGAAGATAAAATATTAAATAAGGAATTTTATGGGAAATATTATGGATAAAGAATTACATTTACCATGGGACAATAATTCACTTGAGAAATTGCTTCTCAAGATTGTTCAAACTGGCGAAACAGCTAAGGTTGATTTTAAGCAAACATTAAATTTTGATACTGCCGAGCAAAAAGCAGAGTTACTTAAAGATATTTCTGCTTTTGCAAATACTTATGACGATGCTTATTATGATCACGGATTTATTATTGTTGGGGTAAAACAAAATCAATTGATAGGCACAGCATTTCCACAAAAAGATGACAATATACAATCTCAAATTGATGAACTTATAAAAAATTATATTGGACCTTTTATTAAGACACATGTTAGAATATTTAATACTGAGAATAAAACATGGGGAGTTATTGTAATTCCACCCACGAGAAATGCTCCTCATGTTTTTATAAGAGACATTCATAATAAACACCGTGGCGATATTTATATTCGCAGAGGAACTGTAACTGACAAAGCCTTGCCAGATGATTTTACTCGATTCTTTAGGCACCATTTTGATGAATACACCTATGAACTACGACAAGAAATAAAAAATATTCAGTCTAAACTTGAGGAAATAACAAAAGATTTAATTGTTAGAGAAACTAATAAGTCTTCAGTGACGCCCGGAAAAGATGCCGACAAAGTCATTGGTTTATTAGAACAAAAAGGAACATTGCACAGAAAAAAAACTACTACTTTATTGCATGAAATTGAAAATGCTTTTGTTTCCGAAGAAGATCCGGTAAAAGATGGCTTAATAAAAGAGGCGAGAAAAGTACAGTTTTTTCTTGAGTCTAATTCTATACCATGGGATCTTCAGGTACGGTCAAAAGAAGAAGGTCAGAAACTTTTTTCTGCTATCGAAAAAGAGACAGAAACATACTGGATGGCTTTATCAAAAATTCTTCTCAGGGATGATAAAGAAAAATACGATGAGGCGATTATTCGGTCAATAGGCTGTCTTGCCCGTTATTATGAAGCACCAAATAGTATAACCTATACCAATTTAGGCGAAAATATTCGTTACTATCCACTAATTGTAAGTTTATACATTATTTTCATGATTTGTGCATTTAAAAAGAAACAATCGCTTTTAAAAGCAATAACTGGCATTGAATTATTGAGACGGTCGCTTTATGAAGAATCCTATCCCATTGCTTACTCTCTGTTTTTTATCCGGCGGGCTGGAGAAGTTTTTCAAACGCAGCACGAAAATTATCCTAACTCTCAATGGTGCGACTCAGTAGCTAGTTATATAAAAAACCTACTTGAGCGAAAAATTCATATTGATGATTGCCTCTGGCATAAAGATGCGAATTTTTATATTGGAGAATTTCTTTTAAGTCTATTACCATTAGATATAGTAGATAAAAACACCGGCACACCGGCTATTGGTCACCCTTCGTCTGGACTTTTTATTTATATAAGTGATTCTATACCAGTTATTCGTAGATTTTTGAAGTATGAATGTAATTGGATCGCTAAAATTTTTCATCGTCCTTTTGAAAATATTCTAAGAGAATTTGATGAAACTGCAAAAAAGCTGGCAACTGGCTTATGTAGGGCTAGAGGATTTGTATCTGGTTCATTTGAAAGTGCTTTTTCAGAAAAAACAAAATGAGATGAAGTAAAAAGTCATAAAGTTATGCTCTACAAAACTTTTAATTCAATAAAAGAAGCGCAGAGAGAGAATTATTAAAAATATGTTAAAGAAAGATTTTAAAAAAGGTGAAGTTGTAATTTATAAAACCAAAGAAGGACCAAAAATAGATGTGCGTTTGGAAGAAGAAACCGTCTGGCTTACTCAAAAGCAGATGGCATTACTTTTTGATAAAGGTGTTCCAACTATCAATGAACACATAAGAAATATTTTTAAAGAAGGTGAATTATAAGAAAATTAGTTATTCGGAAATTCCGAATAACTGCCGCTGATGGCAAAACCTACGAAACAAATTTTTAAAATCTTGATGTTATTATATCTGTTGGCTACAGAGTAAAATCATTACAAGGTCCCAATTTCGTATCTGGGAACTAAAACATTAAAAGAACATTTAATTAAGGGCTATACAATAAATGAAAAACGACTTCTACAAGGAAAAATCAATTAAAAGAATTACAAAATGTTATTACTTTTTTGCAGGAAAAATTCAATGAGAAAAGAAAATTAACGATAAAAAATTTAACTGAAATAAAAACAAGTAAAATTAATGAACTAAACTTAAATCATTGGAAAGAGTATGATGATATTTTAACTGAAAGTTTATGGGTTCTAAAAAAAGAGATAAAAATTTAGAAAAAAAAATATGTTAAAAAAAAGATAGAAAATATTATTTATATTTATAAAAAAATGAGGTAATGAGGTAACGGCTGGTCCCAATAAAGTCCCAAATGAATATCCCCAATAAAACCAGTCTCAGATAAAGTTACCAGAAAATTCAGATTAGAAAGGAAAATGTAATGAAAATAGTATTTGCGTCTGATTTACATTTGAATAAAGAAAAAGGTTGGACATTAAATGTACTTAAAGAACTTGTTGAAAAAGCAAAAGAATTTTCTAATATTCTTATTTTAGGTGGAGATGTTTTTGATAGTTTTTATGACCTTAAAGTTCTTAAAGATTTTTTTGTATCGACAATCAATGATTCATCACTTGAAAAAGTATTTTTTGTGCCTGGAAATCATGATATTTATGGCAGTTCACTTAAAGATTTAGCAAAGATAAATTTTGGCAATAAGATATTTACCTTTACACAAACTCCTTATTCTATCGTTACTTTTGAAAAAGAAGAATTAGAATTTTTAATAATTCCTTTTCAAAAAGATCTTTCATCTCTATATAATAAAGATATCGAATTTTCAAAAAATTTTAGAATAGTTATTGGTCATGGAAGTTTAATTGATTTTAACTTCAATGAGGAAGAAGAAAATTCATTTTTCGATTATGAGTTTTTTAATCTTGTAAATGCTAAAATTGTATTTTTAGGTCATATTCATAATTCGAATTTAAATGATATTAATATTGAACAAAAGATTATATATCCTGGTTCTGCAAGGATATGGAGAAAAGGCGAAGATGGTAAACATGGCTTTATTGTTTATGATACAAAAACAAACGAAATTATATTCAATAAACTGGAAAATGGCGGTGAATACATACGAATAAATATAGAGTTAGATGGTGATAAGTTTTTTATTGATAAGACAGTTTTCGAAAATCTTCCTTTGAATTGCTTTTTAGAAATTATTTTCAAAGGGATAGTTTATAGTGATAATTCTATTGAAAATATAAAAATGAAGATCAAACAATTATTAAAAGAAAAATCAATAATTAACAAAGATGAAGCTTCTCTTTTCAATACTGATAATGTTATAAATGCAACCAATTATTATAATTTAGAAATATTTAAAGTTTTTATGAAAAAATGGAAAAAATTTTATTCTAATGAAACTGATGAAAAAGAAAGAGAAAATTATCTACTTGCAAGAAAATTATTTATTGAAGAATTAGGTCAATTTTTAGTAGGGGGTGGAGAAGATTGATAAAAAGGCTTACTTTAATAAACTTCGGAAAATTTAAAAATCAGGTTTTTGATTTTGATAAAATAACCGTATTTTACGGAAAAAACGAATCCGGCAAAACAACTATATTTGATAGTTTATTTATTAAGATGACGGATATCGGTAAAATAAGCGAATTAAGAAGATATCAGGGTTATGATAGAAAAAAAGATATTATTTTAAAAACTGATGATGAAAATCTACCAATACCCTCTACCATTTTTAAAAATATTCTGGCTATACGAGCTGGCGAAATAGTATTTGAACTTAAAGAAGAAAATTTTTCTGACCAGATTTTTGAAAAGATTATGGCAAGTGAAGTAAATCTTACAAAAATGAAAGCAAAAATTGATTTAAAGGCTTCTGCGAAAAGAAGTTGCAATCTTAATAAAGAAAAAGAATCATTAATTGAAAAAATAAATGAATTATCTCTCCAAAAAAATACGCTTCTTAATAAAATTAAGGAATTTCGAAGAACTCAAAAAAATATATCTGAATCTCATAATTTACTTTTAAAAAAAGAAAAAGAATTAGAAGTGAAAAAGGAAAAATTAAAAAAAATAGAAGAAGAAATTCAGATTATTAATAAAAAGAAAGAATATAAGATAATTAAAGAAAAACTTGATAATATTATCAAATACAATGAACTTGAAAAAGAAATAAAAAATTTTAAGCAAGTTGAAGATAGAACTATTGATTATTATATAAAAAAAGAAAAGGAACTTTTAAGCCTAAACAAAGAATTGGATTTTAAAAAACAGGAACTTGAAAATACCAGAAATGAAATAAAGTCTATCGAAGAAAAGATAAGTAAATTAAAAAGAGAGCAGATATTACCTTCTGAAATTGATGATATTATAACAGATTTTAATTTAATAAAGAAGAATAATAAACTGAACAAAATATTTATTTTTTCTTTTCTTGTTTTTTTAGTTGCTTCAGTAACAACATTTTTAATAAACTTACTTCCAGTTAGTATTATTTTACTTGTTTTAGGTATCTTATTTTTCTTTATCTATTTTTTTAATAATAAAAATCTTTCAATCTTAAAAGCAAAGATTTTAAAAAGATTTCCTGACTTAAATGTAAATAATAATGATGAGTTAGAAAAATTTATTTTAAGATATGATGTGGAAATTAAAGTCAGAATGACACCTTTTGAAGAATTAGAACAAAAATGCAAAGAATTAAAATTCAAAGAAGATGAATTATTAAAAAATATTGACATAATAATTAACCAGATAAATGAATTAGAAAAGCAGATAAAAGAGTTTTTATTTCAAAATGGTGTTAGAAGCATAAATGAACTGAGTGCAAAATCAGGCGAGCAGAAAAGGATAATAAATGAAAAAGAAGAATTAAAAGAAAAGATATTAAAAAGTTTACCAGATGAAGATTCAATTGAAAATATAAAGAGGGAATTGTTAATCAAATTAGAAAAACTTGAATATGAAGGTATATCAGATGACAACTATAATAATTCGGTTTTAAATAAACTTAATTCAGATAAAAAAAGGTTAGAAGAAGAAGTATTTTTATTATCAGAAGAGATAAACAGAATAAAGAATAATATTGAACATAGCAAGGGTCAGGTAAGTAGTGTGATAACTTTTCTTGAGGAATATTCAAAAATCGAAGAAGCGATAAACAAAATGGAGAGAAACTTAGAGGAAATAAGACAAAAGCAAAAAGCCTATGACAAGATTTCTATGATACTTTCAAAAATAATGGAAGATACATCCCACAAATTTAGCATAATATCAAATGAAATATCAGGTGAATTTGGTGAATTTTTCCCTCATTTTAAAAATGTTGAAATAAGATCTTTTAAAAATTCGAATGATTTACTTTTAAGTGATGCCTATGGCGAATTAAGAGAAATAGAAAAACTTTCGACAGGAACAAAGAATCTTTTTTTGCTTTCTTTCAGGCTTTTACTTGCAACAAAATTTAATATTGCAAAATTTTTAATTTTTGATGAACCATTTTTGACACTTGATAATGATAGGATAAATACTATGCTTCAAATTATTAAAAAATTTTATATTGATTATGATTGGCAATTAATATTTTTGACAAAAGATAATTTTGTAAAAGAAAAAATTATTGAGACTTTTGGCAATAATACAAAGGTAGTGGAACTTGATTAAAGAATGTTTTATTATCCATATTCTTAATTTTTCAAGTAATGAAATTATTTGACAATAAAAATATACTTTTATAAATTTTTTATAAAAAGAAAAATATTTATCTGATGGATTATGGGAGAAAAGGAAGCGAAAGCAAGGATAAAAATAAATAAACTTCTCGAAGAAGCGGGTTGGAGATTTTTTGATACAGAAGAGGGAAGGGCAAATGTTCTACTTGAAAATAATGTAAAAATAACAGAACAAAAATTAAATGAATTTGGTGAAAATTTCGAATCTACATCAAATGGTTATATAGACTTTTTACTACTTGATGAAAATAACTATCCTATAGTTGTGCTGGAAGCGAAATCAGAAGATAAAAATCCACTATTTGGAAAGGAACAGGCAAGGAGATATGCACAGGCTCAAAGTTGCAGGTTTGTCATACTTTCAAATGGAAACACACATTATTTCTGGGATCTTGAAAGGGGAAATCCACATTTAATAAGCAAATTTCCTTCTTTAAAGGCTATAAAAGGATATATCGAATTTAAACCTGATAAAAATAGGCTAATAAATGAAATAGTTGATGAAGATTATATTGTATTAACTCAAAAACCAGATTATAAAAATGATCCTTCTTATAAAAATGAAGAAACAAGAAATAGATTTATTTTAGAAAATAAACTTAGATTTCTTAGAAAATATCAATTGATGGCTATTAAATCAATTCAAAATGCTGTTAAAGAAGGCAAGGACAGATTCCTTTTCGAAATGGCAACAGGGACAGGGAAAACTCTTGTTTCTGCAGCAATCATCAAGTTATTTCTGCGAACTGGAAATGCAAGGCGGGTTCTATTTTTAGTGGATAGACTTGAGCTTGAAAATCAGGCATACAAAGCTTTCCGTGAGTATTTGAAAAATGACTATACCACTGTTATTTATAAAGAAAATCGGGATGATTGGAGAAAAGCTGAAATTGTTGTTACAACCATTCAGACCTTTCTTGCAAAAAATAGGTATAAAAGAGTCTTTTCTCCTGATGATTTTGAGCTGGTGATATCGGATGAAGCTCATAGGAGCATTGGAGGAAATAGTCGTTCTGTATTTGATTATTTTATTGGATATAAGCTTGGGCTTACAGCTACTCCTAAAAATTATCTTAAAAATATAGATATCTCTCAACTTGGCGAAAATGACCCCCGTCAGCTCGAAAGAAGGCTGCTTTTAGATACATATAAAACCTTTGGTTGTGAAAATGGAGAGCCAACTTTCAGGTATTCACTTATCGATGGAGTAAAAGATGGGTATTTAGTAAATCCGATAGTAGTAGATGCTCGGACCGAGATTACAACACAACTACTTTCAGATGAAGGATATGCTGTTGTTATTAAGAATGAAGAGGGCGAGGAGAAAGAAGAGATATATATACATAAGGATTTTGAAAGAAGATTCTTCTCAGAAAGTACAAATAGGGCATTTTGTGAAGTGTTTATGAATAATGCTTTAAGAGATCCAATAAGTGGAGAAATTGGTAAGACTATAGTTTTCTGTGTTTCCCAAAATCACGCTGCTAAAATTACTCAGATTTTAAATGAAATAGCAAGTCAGATCTTTCCTGGCAAATACAACTCTGACTTTGCAATGCAGGTAACATCAAGTATTGCTGATGCTAAACAATTTACAATTAATTTTACAAACAATAATCTTTCTGGTTCCTGTAATTTTGATCTTGCTTATAAGACAAGCAAAACCAGGGTATGTGTTACAGTTGGTATGATGACAACTGGATATGATTGTCCCGATATTCTTAACCTTTGCCTGATGCGACCAATATTTTCACCAACAGAGTTTATTCAAATAAAAGGAAGAGGAACAAGAAAATACAATTTTGCCAATGACATAACCGACTTAAAGCGAAAAGAAGAAATTGGAGAAAAAAATAAAGAAAATTTTAAACTTTTTGATTTCTTTGCAAATTGTGAATATTTTGAAGAAAAGTTCAATTATGATGAAGTGATTCAGCTTCCAAAAGTTAGTGAAAGAAGTTTATATCAAGAAAATTTAAATAATTTGATAGATTCCCAAAATGAAACCTATGAATATCATAGTAATAAAAATGATCGGATACAGACCCTTGATCATAAAACAATAGGTTTAGAGGGAATGAAAGTCGATAGAATGTATTTTGAGAAATTTGAAAGGAAAATTGTTGAAATTCCTTTTATTAAACAAAAAGCTGAAGAAGGGAAATGGGATGAATTAATTGATCATATAGAGAAAAATGTTCTTAATAAGCCCGAAGAATATTTTACTCTTGAGAAATTGAGGAAGGCTATTCATATAGATCGACGAATAACAATGAAAGAGATCATCGAAAAAATATTAGGAATAATACCTTATTTCAAGACAAAAGACGAACTTCTTGAAGAAGAGTTTGATAAATTTGATAGCAGATATTTACCAGAGGAAGAGTATTTTGAATATGCAAAGACTGTATTCAAAGCATATATCAGTGATTCTGAATTCAGGCAGATTATAGATAGTGGAAATTTTGCGATTCTAAATATTTCGCCATATGGAGAGGCATTTAAGAAATTGCCACAGGATCTTAGAAAGATAATACCAGAGTATATAAAGGATAATGTGCCACTAAATAAATTTGTGGCATAAGGAGAAAAATAAAAATGAGTGGTTTAAATATGTTGCCTCCATCTTTTGATGTTGAGACCAAAGCGATTCTTAAACAGCTTTCTCAAACATATCGTTTTCTGGCTGAGTTAAAAGGAATTTCAAAAACAATTCCCAACGAAGCTATTCTGATAAATACATTACCCTTACTTGAAGCTAAAGATAGCTCCGCAATTGAGAATATTATAACGACTCATGATGAAGTTTATAAGGAAGGTCTTTACGAAAATTTTATATCAAATCCCAATGCAAAAGAAGTTCAAAACTACGCTAAAGCTTTGAAAACGGGGTACGATGCTCTAAAAAATAAACAACTTCTTACTAATAGTATCATCTTAAATATTCAGAAAATTATAGTTTCTAACAACGCAGGATATAGGAGGCTTCCTGGGACAGAACTTAAAAATACATCCACAGGTGAAACTGTATATGTTCCCCCTCATGATTATGATACAATTGTCAAACTGATGGAAAATCTGGAAGAATACATAAATGATGATAATCTTCATCCAGTTGATCCTTTAATTAAAATGGCAATAATTCATTTTCAATTCGAATCAATCCATCCCTTTTATGATGGTAATGGAAGAACAGGAAGAATAATTAATATTCTTTATCTTGTCCAGAAAGGTTTGCTTGATTTACCAATACTTTACTTAAGTAGTTACATCATTAAAACAAAAGCTGATTATTATCGCTTGCTTCAGGAAGTAAGAGATAAAGGAAATTGGGAATATTGGATTTTATATATGCTTAAAGGCATAGAAATTACATCGAAAGGTACAATTTATCTTATCAACGAGATATCAAAACTAATGAAGGAATACAAACATAAAATCAAAAGTAACTATCAATTCTATTCTCAGGATTTACTCAATAACCTTTTTAAACATCCTTATACAAAGATTGAATATTTGCAGAAAGATTTGAATATTCATCGACAAACTGCCGCGAGTTATCTGGATGAATTGGCAAAAGATGGACTACTAAAAAAAGAAAAAGTAGGGAGAAACAACTATTTTATTAACGAGTCTTTATTTCTTTTATTTAAAAATTTTGATTTAATTTCTGAAGTGTAATTATCTTTGAGAGAATATGTCGAAAAAAGTGAAATAGTTCGACACATTTTTTGAATATGTCGAAAAAAGTGAAAATTTTCGACATGTTTTTTGAATATGTCGAAAGAACTGATTTATTTATGATAAAAAGGAGAAACCATGCTTGATGCAGAAACCAAAAGGCGAATCGACACCGCCCGGGATATACTGGTAGGAAAGGTACCTGATCCAAAGAGTCAGGTGGAGCAGATTACCATTGCTCTCATTTACAAATTTATGGACGATATGGACAGAGAGTCCGTTGAGATGGGTGGTAAAAGAAGCTTTTTCATAGATGAATATGAAAAATACAGCTGGAGCAACATATTTAACCCCCGTCTGGGTGGCTATGAAATGCTGAATCTCTATGCAGAAGCCATCACCAGAATGAGCCAGAACCCAAACTTGCCCGAACTTTTCCGCAATATCTTCAAAAACGCCTATCTGCCATATCGCGACCCTGAAACGCTCAAACTCTTTCTTAAAACCATAAACGAATTTACCTACGACCATTCCGAGCGTCTGGGGGATGCTTTTGAGTACCTTCTTTCTGTTCTTGGTAGTCAGGGTGATGCAGGACAATTTAGAACACCCCGTCATATCATAGATTTTATGGTGCAAATTGTCAGCCCAAAGAAAAACGAACTAATCCTTGACCCTGCCTGTGGTACTGCCGGATTTTTGATTTCAGCATATAAATATATAATGCGTGAAAATACTTCCGAAAAATACCGCTCCAGCAATGGTAATGGCATAGGCGACCTGCTTACGCCAGAGGAACGAAAAAAGCTACTCACCAATTTTAAAGGCTATGATATTTCGCCAGATATGGTAAGACTTTCTCTTGTTAATATGTATCTTCATGGTTTTGTTCAGCCACAGATATTTGAATATGATACACTGACAAGTGAAGACAGGTGGAACGAATATGCAGATGTAATCCTCGCAAATCCACCTTTTATGTCTCCAAAGGGAGGGATAAAACCACATAAAAGATTTAGTGTCCAAAGTAACCGTAGCGAGGTACTTTTTGTTGATTATATAGCTGAGCATCTTACTCCCACCGGAAGGGCTGCGGTAATTGTGCCTGAAGGAATCATCTTTCAAGGTGCCAATGCATATAAGCAGCTTCGAAAGATGCTGGTTGAAAATTATCTTTATGCTGTAGTCTCACTACCTGCAGGAGTTTTTCAACCTTATTCAGGGGTGAAGACTTCAATCCTGCTTATGGATAAGGTGTTGGCAAAAAAGACCGATAGCATTCTGTTTGTAAAGATTGAAAACGATGGATTTGACCTTGGAGCACAGCGCCGCCCAATTGACAAAAACGACCTGCCAGATGCTCTGCAGGTGATCCGTGAATATATAGAGAAAGTAAGGAATGGAAAGCAGAAAAATTTTAAAACAGACGAAAAACCCTGTTCTGCTCTGCTGGTGAAGAAAGAAAAACTTGCTGAAAACGGCGAATACAACCTCACGGGCGATAGATACCGGGTGGTAGAAAAACGCAAACACCAGAAATGGCAAATGGTGAAGCTGGGGGAAGTGTGTGAGATTGAAACTGGTTCACGTCAAAAAGGTGGTGCTGTTGAAGAAGGCATTTATAGTATTGGTGGAGAACAAATATCAGAAGATGGATCAATAAAATTCGATAAAATGAAATATATCACAGAAGAATATTTCAAAGAAATGAAAAAAGGCATCCTTCAAAATGGGGATGTATTAATGGTAAAAGATGGTGCTACTACTGGTAAAATTGGTTATTGGAGATACAATTATAAAGCGGCTGTCAACGAGCATGTTTATATATTTAGAGCCAATAAAGATATCGAGAAACAATTTCTTTTTAGAATATTACAATCAAACAAATTTAAAAAAGTATTGCAACCTTATATAAAAGGAATAATTGGAGGTGTAAGTTTAGAAATTAAAAATATTTTTATCCCCCTTCCGCCGTTGGAAGTGCAGCAGGAGATAGTGGCAGAGATAGAAGGCTACCAGAAGCTTATCGACGGCTGCAGGCAGGTGATAGATGCCTGGAAGCCCGATGTAGAAACCTACCTGGAAGAAGAACTCAAAACCTACCTTGCCGAGCATCCCGAGAAGCAGGAAGAACTCTCAGAAGGTCACCGCCCTGAGCCTGTCGAAGGGTGGCCAATGGTGAAGCTGGGGGAGGTGTGTGAGATAAATCCAAAAAAATCTGAGGTTGCCAACCTTAATGGCGACATAACAGTTTCATTTTTGCCAATGGAAGATATAGGTACTGTACAGAATATATTACCTAAAAATGAAAAAAAACTTTCAGAAGTATACAAAGGCTATACATATTTCAAAGAAAACGACGTTTTAGTTGCCAAAGTTACTCCTTGTTTTGAAAATGGCAAGTCAGGGATTGCACGTAATTTAAAAAATGGAATAGGCTTTGGTTCAAGTGAGCTTCATGTTTTAAGACCGATTAAAGAAAAAATTATTTCTGAATATATTTATCCATATATTTCGTCTAATAGATTTTTAAAAGAAGGTGCTAAAATGATGACAGGTACGGGTGGATTACAGAGAGTACCAACTTTTTTTATACAGGAATATCAAATCCCCCTCCCGCCCCTTGAAGTGCAGCAGCGTATTGTCGAAAAAATCGAAGCCGAGCGAAAGGTGATAAACAGCCTGCGGCAGATGGTGAAGACTTACGAGGAAAAAATAAAGCGGGTGATCGACAGGGTGTGGCGGGAGTAAAGAATAATATTGTATTTTTTTTGAAGATTATAATAAATGTGAAAAAACACAAAAAGTTGTAAGGAAATAAAATCAGGAGATAATATGATAAAAAAAATTGATACAATTAAAAATTTCGGAATCTATTTAGATTTTAGTTCCGATAACAACAATATTAATTCTTGCCAAGACTTTAAAAAATATAATTTTTTTTATGGATGGAATTATTCTGGTAAAACTACTCTTTCAAGATTATTCCGCTTTATAGAACAAAAAAACTTACATAGTGATTACCAAAATATAGAGTTTAAAATTGATTTATATGATGGAAATAAATTAACACATAAGGACTTAGAGGGGAATGATTTAAAAGTTAGAGTGTTTAATGAAGACTATGTAAACGATAATTTCAGTTGGAATAATGAAAAACATAGTATAGCTCCTGTTCTTATTCTGGGAGAAGAAAATATTAAATTGCAGAAAGAATCAAAGAAGATGAAAGATAAACAACAAGATTTAAGTAAGAAAATAAATGAAAAAGAATCATGCAAAAGTAATTTAGATAAGACTCTATCAAAACAATTACAAGATAAAGCAAGCAGTATAAGGAATATTTTAGGAATAACGAATCCCAAGGAATTTGATAAAAGTGCTTTATCAGAAAAAATCACTAAATTAAAAGAAGATAATTATAAGAATAAATTATTGACTCAAGACAAGCTAAAAAGCAACCTTAATGTCTATCTCAATCAAAGGAACTATGAGCGAATATATTCGGTAAAAATAGAAAATAAAATAGATGTATTAATACAGCAAACAAATCAAATACTTACGCAAAAAATTAGCCCCCAGCAGATAATTGAAAATCTAAAAAATAATCCAGAATTAAATGAATGGGTAAGAAAAGGTATTGACTTACATCAAAACGAAACAAATTGTCAATTCTGTGGAAATCCTTTACCACATGGTTTTTTTGAGCGTTTAGAGAAACATTTTACAAAGGAATTTGATAGTTTAATGAAAAATATCGATGAAATCTTCAAGAAGTCAAATAATTACAAAGATAATCTAGAAAAAATTCAACTTCCAGATAAGGCACGATTTTATGAGGAATTTCAAAATAATTATGAAGAAAATAAAATAAAATTGACAGAAGTTATTAAGAAAATCATTGATAAATTAAGTTCACTTAGAGAAAATTTAGAAAACAAAAAAAAGAAACCTTTTGATGTATTAGAGAAAATAGACAGCGAAAATTTAAAAAGTGAACTTGAAGACGCTATTAATAAGATAAATAGCATAATAACGGAGAATAATAAAAAAATAGAAAATTTATCCAAGGAGAAAGAACAGATTAAAAATCAACTTCTAGAACATTACTCTGCAAAAGCAATTGATGAAATTACTATTGATTTTGAAAATCAAAGATTAAACTATTTTCAAATTAAAGAAAAAATAGATTTCTTAAGTAAAGAAATTGATGATATTGAAAAACAACTTGATGAATTGAATAGTGAAATTATGAATATTGAAAAAAAGATAAGTCAAAGTAACAAAGGCGCACAAAAAATTAATGAATATTTAAAAACTTTTTTTGCAGACGATCAGATACAATTAAAACTACTTGAAGATGGAAGTTATCAGATATATAGAAATGGATCGATAGCAAAAAATCTTAGTACGGGAGAAAGAAATATAATATCTCTAGTTTATTTCATTACAAAATTAGAAGAAGACAATTTTCCTAAAAATAACGCGGTTGTTTTCATAGATGACCCAGTTTCAAGCTTAGATAGTAATCATATTTTTAAGATATATGGCTTTTTACAGGAAAAAGTTTTAGATTGCGGACAACTTTTTATCACGACTCATAATTTCGATTTTTTTAACCTTATAAAAGATTTACATACTGATAAAGAGAAGACTAAGTATTTTCTAGTTCAAAAATCCATGTATAAAGGCGTTAAACAATCAACAATTAAGAATTTACCAGAAGTATTACGCAAGTTTAAAAGTGAATACAATTTTTTGTTTAGTATTTTAAAAGATTTCAATGATTCAAAAATAAAATCGAATTTTGATTTATTATATGTGCTACCAAACATTACTAGACGCTTTCTTGAAGCATATCTCTTTCAGAAATATCCAGATGGTAAGAAATTTAAAGAAAAGTGCAAAAAATTCTTTGAGGGAGTTGATAGTAATAAACTTCAAAGCACTCTCAAATTACTAGATGAATATTCTCATGAAGAAAATTCAGAACACGCTCATAAATTTCCTGATATAAACGAGATTGAACAATCGGTTTCACTTATACTTGAAACAATTAAAAATAAAGATCAAGATCATTATGATGCGTTATGTGAGAGTATTAATAAATAAGAAATAATCTGCCGCCTTCCGCCCCTTGAGGTCCAGAGCCGCATAGTTGATAAAATCGAATCCGAGCAAAAGGTGATAGACAGCCTGCGGCAGATGGTGAAGACCTACGAGGAGAAGATAAAAAGAGTGATTGACAGGGTGTGTGGGGAGTGAAACGCTGCGTTACTCTATACCCTCTGTGGTTAAAAATTTTTCTCACCACAGAAAACACGGAGAGACACGGAGAGAGGTGAGGATCTAGGAGAGAATATAAAGCAATAATACAAAAGGTGATGAACTATGTTAAAGAAAATTAAACTATCAAATGTTGCAACTTTTTCTAACGCAATCGAAATTAATGATTTAAGAAAGATTAATTTCTTTTATGGTTCAAATGGAACCGGGAAAACTACCATTTCAAAAGTATTGGCTAATCCTGAAAATTTTCGTGATTGTAATTTAGAGTGGGAGAACAATAGAAAAATCAAAACTATTGTTTTTAACGAAGAGTTTATAAGAAATTATTTTTATGAAAAAGATGTTTTGAATGGTATATACACAATAGGAGAAGGGGCAAGTGAGGTAGAAAATAAAATTAATCAGAAAAAAGATGAGTTAAATAAAGTAAGTAATAAAATTCAAGAATTAAACGCTTCAAAAGAATATAAAGAAAAAGAAAAATCTAAAAATTATAATGATTTTAAAGAAAATTGTTGGGCAAAAGGTTATTTAAGTTTACTGGATGATTTTGATTTATTTTTTACTGGTTATAAAAAAGATAAAGAAAAATTTGCAAATAAAATATTAGAAGAAAAAAAAAATGATGCAAACCTATTAAGTAAAGATAAACTTAAAAATAGATATGATTTAATCTATGGTAGCGATGTTTCTAAAATTGATGAAATTTCATTAATACCAACTGCTCAAATTCAAAAAATAGAAACCGAACAAGAAATCCTTAAAACTGCAATAATAGGAAAAAAAGATGTTGATATTACCGCAATGATCGAAAAATTGCATAATCACGATTGGGTTAAACAAGGTAAAGAGTATTATGATAAAAATTATGATGAAAAAATAAAATCTTATATATGTCCTTTTTGTCAGCAACCAACTTCAGAAAATTTTAGAAAACAGCTTGAAGAATACTTTGATGAAACTTATCAGAATAATATTGAAAAACTTAACTCATTTTTAAATAAATATCAGCAATTTTCTCAAAAAATTATTAATCAATTAGAACAAATATTAATGATTAATAATCAATACATCAAAGAATATAGCGAAAAAATTAAAGATAAAAAGAAAATTATTAATAGTTTATTAAATGAAAATATTCAGTTATTAAAAGATAAAGAAAAAAATCCCAGTAAAAAAATAGAGATAAAATCTATTTTAACGGAATTAAATGAGATTAATTTAATAAGTAATGAAGTTAATCAGAAAATAAAAGAACACAATAGATTGATTGATAATAAGCAATCTGAAAAACCAAACTTAGAAAAAGAAATTTGGAAATACATTGTTGATCAATTAAGTAATGAAATACAAACATATGAAAATAATAACATAAATATTGAAAAAGCTTTAAAAAACATAAAGGAACAAATAAAAAACAATGAACAAAAACAAGGAGAATTAACAAAAGAAATCGGCGAATTAGAAAAGCAGATTAAAAGTGTAAAACCAACGGTTGACAAGATTAATAAAATACTTGAAAGTTTTGGTTTTCGTGGTTTTAAACTCAAACCATCTGATGATGAAAGACACTATCAAATTATACGGAATGATGGTTCCGATGCAAAAAAAACTTTAAGCGAAGGAGAACGCAATTTTTTAGTTTTCTTATATTTTTATTATTTTATATACGGAGTTGAAAGTCCTGAGGAAAATATTAACCAAGATAAAATACTAATAATTGATGATCCTGTTTCAAGTCTTGATTCTGATGTCTTATTTATTGTTTCAACACTCATTAGATGTATCTTAGATAAAGTAAGAAAAAACCAAGATACTGTAAAGCAGATTTTTATTTTTACACACAATGCCTATTTCTTTAAAGAAGTAACCTTTATTTCTTCAAGAGAATCTTGCTATAACAGGAGAAATGACACATTATATTTTATTGTAATTAAAAAAGATAATATTAGTTCTATTGAAAAATACCATACTTGTCCAATAAAAACTAGTTATCAATTATTGTGGGATGATATCAAAAAATCTGAAGTGGATTGTATTTCTTTACAAAACTCTATGAGAAGAATTATTGAGTTTTATTTTAAATTTTTGGCAAACTTAAATGAAAAAGATCTTATAGACAAATTTAATGATAATGAAAAAAATATTTGTATAAGTTTAATAGCATGGTTTAATACTGGCTCCCATGAAATTATTGATGATTTCAATGTGACAATATCTAATGAACAGATAGAAATATTTAAAAATGTTTTTAAGAAGATTTTTGAATATACCGGTCATATCGAACATTACAATATGATGATGGGAGTTAATAAGGAAAATACAACACCTACCCCACCCTCCACTTGAAGTCCAGCAGGGCATTATTGATAAACTCGCAGCCGGGCGAAGTTGATAGACCGCTGGCGGCAGAGGGTGAAGACCAAATGTTGAAAAAAACTACAGAGAAAAAAAATAAAAATTTATGTGTTTTAAAAATTGACATTATTTAAAATATAAATTAAACTTTTTCTATCTGGTGTGTTCTTTAAAAAATATATTTAAAAAAATATAAAGGAAAATAAAATTGAGGTTGTTTTATGAGTAAAGAAGAAAAATTTTATAAAGCATTGCAGGATGTATTTATTGGTGCAAAGATAGAGGGAACTGGTGGTTTTATTAATTTGATGAAAATAAAATCAAATTACTATTCTAAAATAAAAAGTTCGCTTAAGGCAGATATAGAAAAAGCATTGAAAAGATATTCTTCTTTCAGAGACGAACTTTTTGATAAACTCTATTCATTTTTTAGCCGCTATTTTACAGAAAGCGGTTCTATTTATTTTAATTCAACTCCATTTCACAATAATATCTATGAAAAAGTTTATACAGATGAAAAGGATGTCGTTCTTTTCTGGAAAACACAGATGCTTTATTATGTTAAAACAGATAGAATCTTTATGAGTTTACCGGTTGAGTTTGATGGATTAAAATTCTACTTTGGCGCTTCAAAAATAGAAAGCAAAAAATCTAACGAAAAACACTCTCTGGTTTTTAAGTTAGATAAAGTCAAAGAAGACAGCACAATTGTTTTGGTGTTCAATATTCCGAAAGAGGTACAAAGACAAAACAAGATGAGATATTAAAAGCATTAAAGAAAAAAGGCATGGCGATTACCGAACAACAATCAGAACAAGCTCTTAGAGTTTTTGAAAAACGAAGTGAAGTTAGCTGAATAAAAAAGGAAGTATTTTTTTAAGATGTGATTACAATGGAGACTAAACATATGACCAATACTGACTTAACCTTTATCACAAACGAAGAACAGAAGAACCTCAAATCAAGGTTTCAAGCTCTTATCAAGGATACCAGATTCTTTGACTGCTTAGTTGGTTATTTTTATACAAGCGGTTTTCACGCCATTTATAAGTCGCTAGAAAATACTGAAAAAATCAGAATTTTGATTGGCATAAGCACCGACAGACAGACCTATGAACTGATGACTGAAGCCAAAAATAACCAGCAACAAGCGCTGCAATTTTCCCATGCTGAAACAAAGCAGGCATACGAAAAACTGGTTGAACAGGAGATGGAGGATTCGGAGGATAAACGGGAAGTCGAAGAAGGCGTTGCTAAATTCATCGAATGGATTAATAACAATAAACTGGAAATTAGAGCCTATCCTTCGCAGAATATCCACGCCAAGCTTTACATTATGACTTTTATGGAGGGCGACAGAGACGTCGGCAGGGTGATTACAGGTTCAAGCAATTTTACCTACTCAGGTTTAGTGGAAAATCTTGAGTTCAATGTGGAGTTGAAAAATCGCGCTGATTATGATTTTGCCAAAGAAAGATTTGAGGAGCTTTGGAAAGATGCAGTCGACATCAGCGAAAAATACATTCAGACGATTCAGGAAAAAACCTGGCTAAACCCGAATGTAACCCCCTATGAGCTATACCTAAAATTTCTGTACGAATATTTTAAAGACGAGTTAAGCCAGACTGATGAAATGTTTTTTCAATACTTACCCCAGGACTTCATGAAACTTGAATATCAGGAGCAGGCGGTTTTAAACGCCAAAAAAATCCTCGAGGAATACGGTGGAGTATTCATTTCGGATGTTGTGGGTTTGGGAAAGACTTACATCTCAGCCATGCTTGCTGGTCAACTTGACGGCAGAACGCTGGTAATCGCTCCGCCGGTTTTGCTTGAAAAAACAAATCCCGGCTCATGGCCAAATGTGTTTTCCGATTTTCGGATTCCGGCAGACTTTGAGTCCATTGGAAAATTAGACGATATACTTCGCAGAGGAACAGAAAAATACAAGAACATTATTATAGATGAGGCCCATCGATTCCGCACGGAAACCAACATCACCTACGAAAAATTAGCAGAAATCTGTCGAGGCAAGCGAGTGATTTTGGTCACAGCCACACCATACAACAATTCCCCAAAAGACATCTTAAGCCAGATAAAGCTGTTCCAAAAGGCAAGGAGAAGCATGATCCCCAATCTGCCCGATCTGGAAGGCTTCTTTAATAGATTGGAAAGAAAACTCAAAAAGCTGGACAGGCAAAACGATTATAACGAATACATCAGAATCGTTAAAGAGAATGCAAGAGAAATTCGCGAGAAGGTGCTCAAGTATTTGATGGTGCGTCGCACCAGAACCGAAATCTCAAAATACTTTGCTGATGATTTGGCCAAGCAAAATCTCAAGTTCCCGGATTTCGATGACCCCAAACCTCTGTATTACCAGCTTAACGAAGAAGAAGACAAAATATTCAATGCAACTATTGAGTTGATTACCAAAAAATTTACTTACGCTCGTTATACGCCTTTTTTGCCAAAATACTACAAAGGTACAATCGATCAGCTTGAGGAACAATCCCAGAGGAACATGGGTAGATTCATGAAAATTCTTTTGGTTAAAAGGCTTGAGAGCAGCTTTTTTGCTTTCAAGAAATCAATCGACCGCTTTATCCAATCTTATGAGATGTTTATCAAAGAGTTCAAAAACGGACATGTTTATATCAGTAAAAAATACGCGAACAAGATTTTTGAATATCTGGAAAATGACGATGACTCAGCCATCCAGATGCTGATAGATGAGGGTAAAGTCGAAAGATACGACAGCAAGGATTTTAACGAAGACTTTATCAAAGATCTGGAAAACGATCTCAATATATTGAACACTATCCGATTTCTCTGGCAAAAGATTAGACGGGATCCCAAGCTACTCACTTTTCTGAACGAACTTTCAACAAATAAAATACTCAAAAATAAGCTCATCGTTTTTACCGAATCAAAAGAAACCGCCGAATATCTGGCAACAAATATCAATAAGAAATTTGGAGACATAACGCTTTGCTTTACCGGCGGATCAGGAGAAGCCACCCGCGACAAAGTGATCGACAATTTTGATGCAAAAGTTCGCCGCCCCAAAGACGATTATCGCATACTGGTTTCAACCGAGGTCTTGTCAGAGGGCGTCAACCTGCATCGCTCCAATGTGGTCGTAAATTATGACATACCCTGGAATCCAACCCGCATGATGCAAAGGGTCGGACGAATCAACAGGGTCGATACGACATTCAACAAAATCTATACGCTTAATTTTTTCCCAACCAAACAATCGAATGACCAGATCAAACTCAAAGAAGTGGCAGAGGCTAAAATCAATGCTTTCCTTACATTGCTCGGCGGCGATGCAGCGCTGTTAACCGAAGGCGAACCGGTCGGTTCACATGAGCTTTTCAATCAATTGATTTCCAAAAAGACCCTGAGTGGCGAAGATGAAACCGAAGAAAGCGAGCTTAAATATTTACATGTGATTAAAGATATTCGGGATAAAAATCCTGACCTATTTGAAAAAATCAAGCGTTTGCCCAAGAAAGCCCGGACAGCAAAAACCGATGTTGAACACCAAAATTCACTGGTAACCTATTTCAGGCGCGGCAAGTTACAGAAATTTTTTATAGCCGATGAAAGCCTGTTTGCCAGAGAACTTGATTTTATGAGCACTGCAAGTATCCTTGAAAGTGCCAGTGATGAGAAAAAACAAAAACTGCCGGAAAAGTTTTTTGACCTTCTGGATAAAAATAAAGAGGCTTTTGTTCTTGCCACTATCGAAGAGATGGCAGAACCCATAAAAAGACGTGGTCAGGACAGCGCCACACAATTGCTTAAAATTCTTAAAGCCACGCTAAAGAATACACAACAGTTCACAGACGAACAAGAGCAGTATCTCAAACAGGTCATCGTCCAGTTGGAGGAAGGCGGTTTACCCAGGCAAACAGTCAAAGAAACCCTCAAGGCGCTGAATGCACTCAAGCAGGATTTAATTAACCAGTTTAAAGTGCTGGCTACACTGCAAAGCCACATCCCCGAGCGATTTTTGCAACAGCACTATGCAGAACAGAATCCGCGTTCGTCCGGCAAACGGGAAGTGATTCTATCAATGTATTTAACAGGAGAATAATATGGACAGACAACAAGCTCAAAAGCTGATTAAAGAAACCTTTGAAAATCCTTTTGATAAAGTCAAATTTGCCAGTTTTATAAAAAATCTCCTCAACCAGGTTGAAGACGCCCCCTTCACTTACCAGGGTAATTATATCCCCGATGCTTACAAATCTTACATTTCATCGTTGGAGCGTCTTTACAAATATTCAGACAGCGAACACGAGATTGATATACTTGTCGTACAATTGAAAAAACAAACATCGCTGGAACGCGCCCGCACCATGCAGCGCAATTTCATTGCCTGGTACTTAAACGGCAGCCGCGGCGGTAAGATGAAAGATGCCGCGCTGGTTGCTTTTATTTCTCCCGGTGAATCTGACTGGCGTTTTTCCCTGGTTAAAATGGACTACCGCTTTGAAGAAACAAAAGACGGAAAAGTAAAAGTCAAAGAAGAGCTAACTCCTGCAAAGCGCTGGTCGTTTTTGGTGGGAAGCAACGAAGCCAGCCACACCGCCCAGAGCCGACTGGTGAACATTCTTGCCGATGATGAGCATAATCCTACCTTGAAGCAATTGGAAGAAGCCTTTAATATTGAAACCGTCACCAAAGAGTTCTTCTTTAAATACCGAGAGCTATTTATCCGTACGAAGGAAGCGTTGGATAAAGTTGTAGCACAAGATGCCAAAGTCAAAGCCGATTTCGATGCCAAAGGCATTGACACGGTAAACTTTGCCAAAAAGCTGCTCGGCCAAATCGTCTTTCTCTATTTCCTGCAGAAGAAGGGCTGGTTTGGCGTAAAGCGCGATGCTGAATGGGGCACGGGCTCTAAACATTTTTTACGAGAGCTTTTCGAAGGCAAACATGGCAGCTATAATAATTTTTTCAATGATATTCTCGAACCCCTCTTTTATGAGGCGCTGCGCATCGACCGCAGTCACGACGACCATTATTATAGTCGTTTTAATTGCAAGATTCCATTTCTGAACGGCGGGCTGTTTGATCCCATCGGCAATTATGACTGGGTGCACACGGACATCAATATACCGAACGAGCTTTTTTCCAACTCAGTAAAAACCAAAGAAGGCGATATTGGTAACGGCATTTTAGATATCTTTGACCGCTATAATTTTACGGTCAAGGAAGACGAGCCTCTTGAAAAAGAGGTCGCCATCGATCCGGAGCTTTTGGGTAAAGCGTATGAAAAATTCAATGCCATCCGGCCGGATAATTTTGAAGAATACAAGGCGGCTTTAAAAAGCGGGCAAAAGGACGCTGAAAACAAGTTCAACAAGACATTTGGTGTTTACTACACCCCACGTGAAATCGTGCATTACATGTGCAAGCAGAGCCTGATCAATTATCTATATACCCGGGCGGAGGAAGCCGGGCTTTCTAATGATATTAAAAAGCAAGACATCGAAGACCTAATCGAAGTCGGTGAGATGATTACCGAACACGAGGCCACCGCTTTTATCAAACAGGAAAAGATTAAAAACGGCATACAGAAATCCACGGAATACGTGGGGCTATTGTCCAACAGTATTTGGGAAAATGCTGAAACCATCGACAACTGGCTGGCTGACATTACCGTGTGCGACCCTGCAGTGGGCTCCGGCGCTTTTCCGGTGGGTATGATGCATGAAATTGTCAAAGCTCGTAATCTCCTTTCCACATTTATTAAAGACCCCAACCGCACCACTTATACCTTCAAACGCGAATGCATCGAAAAATCCCTCTACGGCGTGGACATAGACCCCGGCGCGGTGGAGATCGCCAAGTTTAGACTCTGGCTGTCGCTGGTGGTGGATGAGGACGACATCAGCAATATCAAGCCCCTGCCGAATCTGGATTATAAAATTGTGTGCGGCGATTCATTGCTGGGTGTGGAGAAGAATTTGTTTAACGATGAATTGTTTGTTGAACTGGAGCGGCTGAAACCGCTTTACTTCGATGAAACCAATCCCACCAAAAAGCAGGAATACAAAAAGCAGATTAATGACTTGATTAGCCAAATTACCAGCGGACATACGGAATTTGATTTTAAGATCTATTTTTCCGAGGTGTTTCATAAGAAGGGCGGGTTTGATGTGGTGATTGCAAATCCGCCGTATATAGGAGAAAGCGGGCATAAGGAGTTGTTTAGAAGTACTAAGAAAGGCATTTTGAGAAAGTATTATCTTGGGAAAATGGATTATTTCTATTTCTTCTTTCATCTATCTCTTAACATAGCAAAACCACATGGAGAAATTGCTTTTATCACAACAAACTACTACTTAACTGCAACAGGAGCATTTAAACTCCGTGAGGATTTCAAGAAGCGCGGAATAATCTGTAAGCTCATTAATTTTAATGAACTTAAACTTTTTGAATCTGCTAAAGGTCAACATAATATAATTACATTATTAAGTAAGGGTTCTGCTAACACACCAGCACAAACATGCATAACAAGCAGAGTGGGAGATGCTACACCAGATATACTAGAATTGATTCTTAGTTGGAAAGATGACAAAACAAAATATTACAGAATCCCTCAATCAGAATTGTACGACGGCGAAGAAAATTACATACGGCTAAGCAGAGAGAGCGTTGATTCTGGCGAATCTTTACCAAATATTGATTCAATCTTAGCCAAAATTGCGGCCCAAGGTGTTTTGCTATCTTCAGTTGTAAATATTAACCAAGGTGTCGTCAGTGGATGCGACTATGTATCTGGAAGAAACATACATAAAATAAAAAACAAGAAGGATATAGAGATAAATGATGGAATATTCGTTTTTGATCTTAAAAACATAAGAGATGTTTCGTTAATAGATACATTTACTAATAAAGAAAAGAAATTACTCAGACCATTTTTTAAAAATTCGGACATAAAGCAATACTGGTGTGCTCATAAAGCAGAAAAACTTTTGTTATATTTGAACGAAAACCATTCCAATATTTCTATTTACCCTAACATTCAGAGACATTTAAATCGTTTCAAGGAAATATTAAATGATAGAAGGGAGGTTCAGAATGGAAGAATTAAATATCACCAGCTACAGTGGCCAAGAACGGAGGATATATTTATACATGAAAAAATAATTGTACCATATAGGACAAAGTGCAACTCTTTTGCATGGAATGATGTGGAATGGTTTTGTCGATCAGATTGTTACATTATTACGAATAATTCTAATGAATTTGCCTTGAAATATCTATTAGGGATTCTAAATTCTTCCCTGTACTTTCAGTGGCTTTATCATAAAGGGAAAAGAAAAGGGGAAACACTAGAATTATTTCAAACACCTCTTTCCGAAATACCAATTAAAAAAATACCTGAAAACGAACAAAAACCATTCATAGATATCGTCGATAAAATTCTTTCTATCACAAAGTCCGATGATTATTTAACTAATCTTGCGAAGCAGGCCAAAGTCAAAGAATACGAGCGCCAGATTGACCAGATGGTTTACCAACTCTACGGTCTGACCGAGGAGGAGATACGGATTGTGGAGGGGAATTTAAAATAAAAAGAACATATTATGGGTGCATTAATTAAATCAATAAAAATTGAAA
>Ga0116165_1000698_pt1 | contig 27951 bp, 14 predicted proteins | sample AD_JPNMR1_MetaG_FD_89885 | JGI IMG/M metagenome (GOLD analysis project Ga0116165, IMG submission 89885) | Active sludge microbial communities of municipal wastewater-treating anaerobic digesters from Japan - AD_JPNMR1_MetaG | ecosystem: Engineered > Bioreactor > Anaerobic > Digestate | place...
TACCTTTTTACCAAAAGTATACAAATGCTCTTGCTGAACCATTGAATCGATACGAATTACTTTTGCTTCCAGTGCCTCAGCAATATGAACAGCCTTTTTGAACCACTCTACTGATTTCTCAAATGATGCCATGCTAAGGTCGAACTCTGTAAGTAAGGTAGAAACAATAAGGTTTTGTTTTTGACATTCTTCTTTATATAAAAGAATTTGTTCATCTGTTTCTAATGACATTTCGCTATCAGATTCTAAATTAGCAACAGAAAAGTTGTTATTTAGCCGAAATTCAATATGATTTATATTGAGATATTTTGCTCCCTCTACAACGTTTGGAAATACCTCGAGTAGGACTGAATCACGAATGGCGATATACATAGCCTCATTCTCCTACCTATGTCTAATCGTCGTCAAACTCAAAACATTAGATGTATTATACACATTTTGGTTTGTATTTTATATATATTTGTTAGCCTATTTCCTCCCAATCCATATTAAATGCTTCAGCCACAGCCTTATATGTAATTTTACCCTTATATAAATTTATACCTTTACGGAGTGCCTTATCCTTCGCAATTGCCTTGTCAATGCCAAAATCGGCAATCATAAGACCATAACCTAATGTAACATTGGTTAATGCATAAGTTGATGTTCGAGGGACAGCACCGGGCATATTCGTTACACAATAATGTATTACATCATTTACACGATAGGTAGGGTTATCATGCGTTGTGGGTTTTGACGTTTCGATACAGCCCCCTTGGTCAATGGCTATATCAACAATTGCAGAATTTGGTTTCATGTTTTTAATCATATCCTTTGTGACCAGTCGCGGTGCTTTGGCTCCAGGAACTAATACGGAGCCGATTAACAAATCAGCCTGTGAGACTTCTTCTGCAATATTTGCACGGTTTGACATCAATGTTGTAACTCTTCCCTGCATAATGTCCTGAATATACCGTAGTCGTGCAGGATTAATATCAATAATAGTGACATGAGCACCCATACCCACAGCAATAGTGCAGGCATTGGATCCAGCAACGCCAGCACCTAAAATCACAACCTTTGCAGGTTTTACACCAGAAACACCGCCTAATAATACACCCATACCGCCGTAAGTGGCTTCTAAACAACGAGCCCCAACTTGCACAGATAGACGTCCTGCTACCTCACTCATTGGGGTCAATAAAGGAAGGGAACCGTCATCTAATTGAATAGTTTCATATGCCACACCGACTATTTGTTGTTTTAACAAACCACGGGTTAGAGCTTCATTCGATGCTAAATGAAGATATGTATATAAGATTTGTCCTGGTCGACATAATTTTATTTCATTATCTAAGGGTTCCTTTACCTTAATTATCATGTCTGCCTGTTCCCAAATTTGTTTCGCAGACGAGATAATTTTTGCCCCAGCCTTACGATAATTATCATCGGGAATCCCACTACCCAAACCTGCTCCTTTCTCCACAAGGACCTTATGACCATGTGCTACAAAAGCAGAAACACCAGATGGAACAATACCTACTCTTTTTTCGCCCGGTTTAATTTCTTTTGGGATTCCTATTATCATGTTGTTACTCCTTTATAAACATTTATTTTTATATACTAAAATTTATAGTATAAATTTATTTCTTTTATATTATTATTTTTTACACTGGAATTCAAAATTAAATAGGTTAGGCTTTTGGTTCACCCAAGTCAATCCTTCCATTTATTGTATTTGCCCATAAAAGGGATTCAATGTCGTGGATATCTTTATGAATACGTTTATCAGGAGGAGCCGTTACAGGATAAACGAAGATATCAATAAACCCACGAAAACCGAAATAGATTGCCTTTCGCTTAAAACGATGTGAGATTTCAGGATGTAGGAAAACAAAGCGACTTAGAAATGTATCTGAGTTCCCTTTCCATTTTTTATAAATATACTCAGGGTCTTGCGGATACTCATACTTCCAGATAATATAATCTTCCAAATTGTATCTTGATATTTCACCAAGCAAGGATTGACGTGCAAAAGTGAGTTTGCGATGTACCCCTTCCATCGTTTTATATTCCCATGCTTCAAATTGTCTACTGTCCATAATATGTTTTAATGATTGCAATTTGGACAAATTGATATTTCCAGACAATTCTTTTTGAGGTTTTAGTTCCATAACATTATTCGTTTCTATATTCATTGTTTTGGTTTTAGTAAGGCTGTTATTCTTCGTTAATGTCTTCGTGTGTCTCTGAAATTAATCCGTATTTTTGCAGGCGATAACGTAGTGAGCGTGGTGTTAAACCAAGAATTTTTGCAGCTTTTTTCTGGGAATATTTAGCTCGGACTAACGCCTGTTCAATCAACGATTGTTCTACATTCTCTATAAATTTTTCCAGTTCAATTCCTTCTGGGGGTAGTTTAATCTTGTCAATGGTATCTTTATCTTTGTTCCCTGATACATTGCTAAGAAGAGATTGTTTTATTGAATCAGGGACGTGTGACAAATCAATATCAGACTCATGGTACAATGCAATAATCCGCTCTATAAAATTAGAAAGTTCTCGAACATTGCCAGGCCAATAATAATCTGTAAACGCCTCTATTACCTCAGTTGTAATTTTTGGAGTTGGTAAGCCCATACGAGATGAATGAAGTTTAAGAAAATGATGAATTAAAAGGGGAATATCTTCCCTTCGTTCTCGTAGCGGAGGAACAGTAATGGGAACGACATTTAAGCGGAAAAATAGGTCTTCACGGAATAACCCTTTTTTAACCATCTCCTCTAAATTTTTGTTTGTTGCAGAAATAATACGTATATCCACCTTTATCTCTTTTGTCCCTCCCACAGGAATTACCGTATTATTATCAAGAACACGCAATAATCGAGCTTGCAAATTTGACGGCATTTCACCAATTTCATCTAAAAATACCGTCCCACCGTTAGCCACTGCTAATAATCCTTCCTTATCTTCTATTGCAACTGTGAACGCTCCACGTTTATACCCAAATAGTTCACTTTCTAATAATGTCTCTGGGATAGAGGCACAATTAATTGCAATAAATGGTTTCTCGGCACGTGGACTTAATCTGTGTATTCCTCTGGCTATTAACTCTTTGCCTACTCCACTTTCTCCATAGATAATAACCGTGCTCGGGAGTTGTGCAACTCGATAAACCGTTTTTTTTATTTGCTCAATGGCAGGGCTATTTCCCACAATTTCTTCATAAGGCTTTAGTAGAAATCGCTCTCTCTTTAACCCTTCATTTTCCTGGATAAGAGCCTGTTGTTCAATTGCCTTCTTTACCCGTAGACAAATTTCTTCATTACTCTTGAATGGCTTTTGAATATAATCCGCCGCACCTGATTGCATTGCTTCAATAGCATTTTCAACGCTTCCATGGGCTGTAACCATTAAGGTAGGTAATGAGGGAGTATTTTCTTTAATCCATTTCAGCAATTTCATCCCTGCTTTTCGATCATTATCCATAACCAAGTCTGTGACGACAGCATCAAATGAACGTTGTTTTAAGAGATGGATAGCCGATTCAACATTTTCAGCGGTTTCACAATAAAAACCTCCGCGTTGTAGAATAATAGAAATAACCTCACGCATACTTTCTTCATCATCTACTACCAATACTTGTTTTTTAGTAAGCCCCATAATCGTCATTCCTTATATGTAATATATCATGTCTTTGTATATGTTCCTATTCTATTCAGTATAGCGTGGGAGACGAATTATCATCGTTGTCCCTTTTTTCGGATTTGAGATGACACGAATAGTTCCATCATGCGAAGAGATAATACGGAGACTAATTGTGAGTCCCATTCCAACACCTTGTTTTTTCTCAGTATAGAACGGCTCGAAAATTCGTGTAATTTTGTCTGGTGGAATTCCTACTCCTTCGTCCTTGAAATGAATTTCAATAGGACCTTTCTCTGTCGGAGACATTAGCAAAATAGTTAAAGTTCCCCCATTTTTCATGGCATCAATAGCATTTTGTGCTAAATTGCGGAACACCAGTAGTAATTGTTCTTTATCTCCTTTAACTTTGCAATGTTCGGTTTTCATTATGGTACGAAGTTCAACATTGTAAGTTGGTGTTGTAGGCAAAGTTTGTTTAAATTGCTCAACAAATTCTTCCAGAAGTTCTGGTAAGGATATTACATTTTTAGTTTGTATTGGTTCCCGAGCGAAATCGAGGAATGAGGTAATAATATAATTTAATCGGTCACATTCCCGAACAGCAATATTCACCAAGCGGTTTAATACCTCTGGCTCATTTATACTATTTTGCATTTCCGCCACAGCACTCCGTATGGAGGCAACCGGGTTACGTATTTCATGGGCTAAACTTGATAATTGTTCTCCAATTGCCGCAAGACGGTCATGCCTCCGCAAGTCTTGCCGAATATGGTCTAATTCGCTTAAATCTGTACATGACGCAATCAGAGAAGCAATCCTTCCTTTTTTGTCAAACAATCGGTTAGTTGTCAGACCTATCAATTTCTGATTTCCTGAAGGGGTATAGATATAAAACTCATAACTTGTAAAATCACGATTTGATTTGAGAGCAGTCGTAATAGGACATTCAAATCCTTCAACAGTTCGTATTAACCCTTCCACATGGGCTCCAATAACATCCTTCTCTTCTACCTCAAAGATACTGCACCCCCCTTTATTTATACTGCGTATAATACCATTAGCATCTGTTATTAAAAATCCACTGTTCATATTATCAAGAATATCTTGTTGAAATTGTTTTAAAATCAAGACCCGCTGGTTCCAATAACCCGTTATAAATCCAGTGAATAAGAAGGCTATTGTCTGAATTAGAAATGGATACCAATGCTCAATCGATACTAAAGTTGAAGGTCCTTCAACGGCAAACTGAAACCCCATAAACAAAAAGGAAAAAATGGCAAATAAAAAGCCCTGATAAATACCGAGAAGAAACCCCGCCTCCATAATCACAATGACGAGAAGGAAAGTAAATGGACTATTACATCCTCGTGTAATACCGATAGTTGCACAGACAACCCCAAAATCTACAAACATTTGTGCCCATAATAAGAAACTTAATGGACGAATGCCCTTGTATATTTCAAACAAGTGCCATACACTTAGAATAAGTGCGACAATATAAATAGGAAGGAAAAAATAAATTTGCGGTTTTGTTAAATAGAAATAAAATCCTGATGTAACAACAAATAAAACAAAAATCCTGCCCATACCAACAATCCATAGCCAATGGACAGGACCTTCATATACTTGTCGTTTAGGTAGAATATCTTTACGGGATTTCACCCCGTAGCACCTCCTCGTTCAATAAGATTTAATAACCCTTCTGGATTGGGACTTCGCTTAAATGCGAGGTCTTTCGTAATAAGCCCTCTCCGATACAAACGATATAAGGATTGGTTCATGGTCATCATCCCCTCTCCTTTACCTATTTCTATCATAGAAGGGATTTGCTCTAATTTCTGTGCACGAATAAGGGAGCGGATAGCAGGATTAGGCACCATCACTTCCGTTGCAAGTACACGTCCCTGGCCATCTACACGAGGGAGTAGTTGCTGAACAACAACCCCTTCAAGAACAAACGATAACTGTGTTCGTACTTGCTCTTGTTGCTCTTGGGGGAATACGTCGACAATACGGTTTATGGTTTGTACAGCGTCATTTGTGTGTAATGTTGCAAATGTTAAGTGTCCTGTTTCTGCCACAGTCAGTGCTGCTTGAATAGTCTCAGTATCACGCATTTCACCTATTAAAATCACATCTGGGTCCTGTCGTAATACACGTTTCAGGGCACTCGCAAAGGATTTTGTGTCTACATTAACCTCACGCTGATTAATAATTGACCGCCGATGTGAATGCAGATATTCAATGGGGTCTTCGATAGTGATAATATGTACATCTCGTTCAGTGTTAATTTTATCAATAAGTGCTGCTAACGTTGTTGATTTACCACTACCTGTTGGACCACATACCAAAACAAGACCATAAGGGCGATATGCAAAATCGGCGACGACCCTTGGAATTCCTAACTGTTCAAAACTTGTTATTTCATAAGGAATAGCACGCAATGCTGCGACCACAGAACCACGGTCACGATATACATTTAACCGGAAACGACTTAACTTTTCAACCCCGAAAGACATATCTAATTCTCGTTCCTTTTCGAACTCTGCAATTTGTTCTTCATTCATCACAGAATAGATAAGTTCCTGTGTCATATCTGGGGTCAATCGTGGATAGCCTGGCATATATTCCAATCTGCCATGTATTCGAATTACAGGAGGGACGCCAACAACAATGTGTAAATCGCTGGCACCTGCTTTTATCATTTTTTCTAAAAGTTCTCGAATCCCAAATGTTAATCTCATAATATTACCTCTTTTTGTTTTTAGTTGCGTTTTTATCTATTACTATGCCCACGTTATTAATCCTACTTCGAACTTATTTGCTAAATCAATATGATATGGGAACACACGAACTGAATAACCAGCAAGACCTGTTTCTTGACAGGGGATAAACCCTTTGAACCGATAAACATTGTTTTCTAACTTCTTCTCAAAAACCATGTTTACAGCATGCCCTTCGTGTATATCGCCATTCATCCCCAAATGTCCCACATACGCCTCCACAATCACATCTTTTTCATTAAGGGAATCAAGATAAACATCAGCTTCAATTGGTATTTCTGTCCCGACAGGGACATCTCCATGTGTTTCTGATTCCACACGAACAAAGCGGACATTATTCCAAACAGAACGGATTTTTTGCTTCCATGCGGATAATTCATAAGCACTTTTCCGATTATCTTTCCGAAAAGCAATCCGTCGGACTGATAGAGGTATATAAGCTTTCTCTGCATATTCCTGAACCATTCGGTATGTATTGAAAACAGGGCATATTGTCTTTATTGCTATTTTCATTCTTCGTATCCATTCCCTCGGTAAATCGTCAGAACTACGATTATAAAACATAGGGACAATTTCTTGTTCCAGAATTTCATAAAGAGCCGAACTTTCCACGCTATCTTGTTCCTCGGTGGACTCGTATGTCTCTCCTTTTCCAATGGTCCACCCGTTGGGTCCGAGCTCTTTTGCTTCACACCACCAACCATCAGGAATACTTATGTTAAGTGCGCCGTTAGCCGCTGCTTTCATACCGCTGGTTCCACTTGCCTCCATTGGGCGACGTGGTGTATTTAGCCAGCAGTCCACACCTTGAACCATGTATCGTGCTAAATTAATATCGTAGTCTTCTAAAAACACGACATGATTTCTTACGTCTGGGTCTAAAGCAAAATGAATTATCTGACGAATAAGTTCTTTCCCTTGAATATCTTGTGGATGTGCCTTCCCTGCTATAATTAATTGCACGGGCATTTGTGGATTTAACAATATCCGTTTTAATCTTGCAGGGTCTCGGAAAAGCAATGTTACCCGTTTATATGTGGCGAATCGTCGTGCAAAGCCGATAGTAAGGCATTCAGGGTCAAGGCACTCGCTTGCCGCATGGACTCCTGAGGGTGGAACCCCACGGTTAATGAGTTGTTTTACTAACCGACGACGAGCAAAGTCCACTAAACGTTCTCGTCGTCGTTCATGGGTACGCCACAACTCCGTATCCGGAATTTCATCAACATGGTCCCAAATTGAATGGTCTTCAGGACTGTTCAGCCATCCCGGTCCTAAATAACGGTCATAAAGGTCTGCAAGGTCCCTTGATATCCATGAACGGATATGAACACCATTTGTTATTGATTTTATAGGAATTTCATGAACGGGTAAATCTTTCCAAACTCGTGACCACATTTCACGAGACACTTCACCATGTAATTTACTAACCCCATTAGCACCAGCACATAATTTTAATGCCAGAACGGTCATACAGAAGGGCTCTCGCATGTCATTTGGGTCTTGTCTTCCTAAGGCAAGAAAATCCTGAAGTGTAATTCCTACATCTTGACAATACTTGCCAAAATAACGTTCTATCAATCCAGGGTCGAACATATCATTCCCAGCTGGGACGGGTGTATGCGTTGTGAAATAGCTCCCTGCCTTTACAGTTTCAACTGCATGGTTAAATGTTAGCCCTTCATTTAAGACAAGTTCTTTAATCCGTTGTAAAACCATAAACGCTGCATGTCCCTCATTTAAATGAAAAATAGTAGGGCGAATTTTCAGGGCATGGGCTGCAATAACACCCCCCATTCCTAACATTATTTCTTGTTTAATACGCGTTTCTCGATCGCCACCATATAATTGTCCTGTTATAGAACGATCGGCAGGGGAATTATCTTCATGGTCAGTATCCAACAAATAGAGGGGGACACGGCCTACTTGACATTTCCAAATATATGCATTAACCATCCGTCCCGGATATTCAACCTGAATTACTAATGGTGTTCCATCCTCTTTCATCACTTTTCCGATAGGCATATTATAAAAATCGTTCGGTGGATATAACTCCTGTTGCCAGCCATCCGCATTTAAATACTGTCGAAAATAACCCTCTCGATATAACATCCCTAATCCAACTAACGGTAATCCTAAATCACTTGCCGCCTTCAAATGGTCTCCAGCAAGCACACCTAAGCCTCCTGAATAAATATTTATGCTTTCATGGACACCGAATTCAGCAGACATATAAAGGATACGCATTTCCTTGGGGGCATGGAGATTCCGCTCAAAATAGGTATTTGTTTTCATGTAATCTTGAAGGCGTGAATACACACGGTCCATGTGTGTAAGAAAACTATCATTCTTTGCCAGTTCATCTAATTTCTTCTGCTTTATTTTCCCTAAAAGTAATCGTGGATTTTGACCACATTCTACCCAAAGGTCTCTATCCATACGGAAAAACAAATCTATCGCCTCTGGGTTCCAACACCACCACAAGTTATTGGCTATTTCTAACAACTTCCCAAGTCGTTCGGGAAGATTGGGAATAACGTTGAACTTAAAAATATTACGCACTAATATTACTCCGTCCTTTTATAAATTTGTTTTTTATTTATGTAATATTAAATATGTTAATATATGGTAAAGGATAAAATATCATAACAAAAATCACACTTAAAAGTATAGAAGGAATTAAATATGAAAGAACAACATAATCACACCAATCACACATCTAATTGCAGTTGCTGTGGTATTTCCCGCAGATGTTTTCTCGCTTCAAGTACCGCTATGGGTTTGGCAGTCCCATTATTGTCCTCCGCACAAATGGAATTTCCAACGGATAGTGAATTGAAGCAACCATTAAACTTAGGTGATTTTCGTCCAAAACCACCTGTGCGTATTGTAGGTGTCGTTATCCGTGAAAAACTACCTTATTGGTTAGGTTGGCCTGGTACTTCGTATGATGTCGAAGGAAAACGTAAAGAATTTGAGCAAGCCTTTATTAATTCTGCAAGCAAAGTTGGTGTACAATTCGAAATGTTGCCAGACCCCATTGAGGATGACAATGCATTAGAAAAGTTTATCAATCAAATGGCTACAGAGAAGCCAGATGCTATCCTTGTTCATGTTCAGCATTTGTATGAATGGGGTAGAGTAGATAAAATGCGTACCGCAAAGGTTCCAATGATTATTTGGGCTCCCCTTGGTACAGTATTTACAACCCAGGTTCATGAATTGGCACGTCGCGAAGGTGTTTGTTTATTGTCAACACTGGATACAAGTTGCCTTGAACAGGCAATGCGTATGGTGCGGGCAAAAAAACAGTTTGAAAATACCCGTATATTAGTTGTACATGGAAACGAACGAAAAGATGAAGTTATTGACCGATTTGGGACAAAGGTTCGTCATGTACCACGTGAAATGATGGAGAAAATGTTCGAACGGGTACCAGTAACAGAGGAAGTGAAAGAAGTTGCAGAAAGCATGAAGAAAAAAGCCCAGAAAATTGTGGAACCTACAGATGAAGATATGATTAATGCAGCTCGGAGTTATGTTGCGGCGAAGCATTTATTGCGGATGGAGGATGCTAATGCCATAACAACCGATTGCCTTGGCATGGTTACAATGAAAACAGTTCCTACGCCTCCATGCCTCGGTGCGTGTATCTTTCAGGATGAAGGTGTAACTTACGGCTGTGAAGCGGATATCTATGGGGCAATGTCGTTAATGTTTACCAGCTACCTCTTTGATAAACCTGGATTTATGAATGACCCAGTACCTGAAACGATAAAGAACGAATTGATTACAGCACACTGTGTCTGTGGAACGAAGCTCAATGGCTTTGATAAACCTTCAGAACCTTTTATTATTCGTTCCCATTCTGAATCAGCCCTCGGTGTTTCTTTGCAGGTGCTATGGAAAATTGGGCAACCAGCTACACTTGTTCGTGTACAAAATCCTAATGAACTTATCCTTGATAATGGAACCGTTACTGCAAATATTGATACTCCACCTGCGGGTGGGTGTAGAACCCATTTGTCGCTGAAAATGGATTATATTGAAGAGGCTAAAGATACACTCGGTTTCCATCAGGTCGTGTTTTATGGTAATCATCGGAGAGATGTGAAAAACTTCTGCCAGATGTATGGTATTAGGGTTATTCATTCGCCAGCTCAGGCAAATCCCATGATTCCAATGGAAGCATAAATTAGACAAATTAAAAACGTTCAATAATAGAGGTGGTTTATGCCACCTCTATTATTCTTGTTTATCTTAAAGGCTTGTGATAGTTTATGGACAATGAGAAAAAAAGTCGGTTTGGATATAATGAGCTACTATTATTATGTTTTTCTATCCTATTTGTCCTTGCTATCCTTTTTATTATCGATAAAATCTTATCGTTCCATTTAGTTCGTTCATTCTTACTGAATTACCATGGCAAAATTGCTCTAATATTTCCACCCCATTCCCAAGAAGAATTTATAACTACGGATTTTCACTATACTGTGCAAACAAATTCCATCGGTATTCGTGATAAAGAAATATCTATACCAAAACGTAATGATACATTCCGTATCCTTGTTTTCGGAGATTCATATACTTATGGTTGGGGTGTAAACATAGAACAAACATGGGTACGTTTATTAGAAAAAAAACTGAATGTAAAGCGACATAAAGTAGAAACGGTCAATTTGGGGAAACCAGGGGCTGACCCTTGGTTTTATTTAGAACTGGCACAAACAGCCATTTCTATTCTCGAACCCGACCTAATACTTATAGGACTACTACAAGGTGATGATTTATTGGCTACTTGTGCTAATAATTTCCAAACCAGAAAACCTAATCCCATTCCATTTGTTACATATCTTTATCCAAACATCACTCAACAAATAGAAAAATACATTTTGCAATATAAATTAATTCAACAGTCAAAACAATATTCTCCCCTACTAAATAATGCAGATAAAAACAAACAAGCATCTGTTAATTCCGCAAAGGAAATCCTATCACAATTGAATAGCGACGAACGCACAAGATTTGAGCAACTTGATAGTGATATACGCAATGCTTTTCTGGATGGATTAATCAATCCGTTTCTAATCTCTGTGGCTGTCAAGTATCCAGATTTAATTATGAACCCATTGAAAGAAAGTTCAGACCCATCAATAAAGCCTTGCATCGATAATCTTGTAAAAATTTTGCAAGAAATTCACCTTATAGCCAAGAAATCTGGTTCACCTATCATCGTTATTAGCGTTCCGCAAGGATTTTATGTAAATCAGCATAGTCTAAAAACAGCCGAGAGACTTCATTTTAAACTTTCACCTGAAGTACTTACCTCAAAAAACATAGATAACCATTTCCAAATTGCCTGCCAGGAATTGCAATTACCCCTTATTACATTAACAGATGAATTTCGTGCACAAAAGGATAACTCAGCACTTTTCTTTCCTATTGATGGCCACCTAACTGCAGAGGGACATAAGTTCTTTGCTGATATCTTGTCAAATAAACTTCAAAAATGGTTGGATAAAAATATTAACACAAACGAGTAATCTCACCTATATGTGAATCTATCATCTACTCCAAATTAATAACAGCAATATCATAAATTTGAATTTGAGGGACAACAATCTGGTACTCTTCCTGCTCCTGAATAATGTCTAATGGAATTTGTGATGGGACCAGATAACACGTTGCTATCTTTTTATCTGAAGGAATATACCTTTTGGGTATATGCAACCTGATTCCCTGGATAATAGGGACACTTTCAACCATGTGCCGTTCGGAACTCAAATACCCATTTACCCCACGATTGACAAGGTTGAGTAAGATTTGATTTTCCCGCTGTCTTGTGGTTAATTCCACATACCACGGGGACTCACGCATAATTAGAAGTTTGTTGGTACCAAATTCTCGCAACCAGAATTCCAGAAGTTGGCGATATCCAGGAACCGGATGAGATGCATAATATTTGAAAAATGGTCCATATATAGCCATAACAGCACCAGTGCCGACCTCCTTTATTGTTACAGATGGAAATCCAATCTCGTCTCTACCTTGCTCTTGATTATTCATTAAAGATGAAATTCCTTTCGCATTTATAACTCGTACCTTCTCATATTCTCCTGCAGTTGGCACAGCGGTTCCATCCGGTACTGGTAACCAACCCTTAACCTTCTCGCCAGTGCCTTCCACGCCTAACCAGTCTCCACATCGCTCAGCAAGGAAAGAACCCGAGATAATTAGTTTACCTCCATTTTCTGTGTATTGTTTTACAGCATCCATAACCGTATCTGGAACATGGGCTCGTTCCGGAATAACCACTATTGGATACTGAGAGATAACCTTTACTAATGTATCCTCATTCACAATATCGACAGAATATCCTAATTCCAGAAGTATTGTAACTGCCCCTTCAACAGGCTGAATGACTGAGCCATACTTTTGGTATAACGGCTCGTTCTCTTTGTAATAAGTTGTCTCACTATGAAGAACTGCTATTTGTGGTAATGTTTTTGTCTTAAAGCACCAGTTTTTCCGTTCCTTACAAAATTCGCCTGTTTTCGCTAATAAATCGGTATGCCAATCCACAAGCCGACCGGAACGTTTCGGATTATCATAAATAAATACAGACCCACCTTGGGACAAAACCTCTGATAGTTCCTGACACAAATGCGGAACTGTTTTCATAACTTTTCCGATACTCGAAGAATGAATGAAACTCCATGCCATTAAATCCCAAGGTTTACCTCGTGAAGCAAGAAAACGGGCCTCAAAACATGCCTCCTTTGCTCCGAATGAAGGCGTAAAATCACCGCTGAGATAATCTACATTTGCCTCAATTGCTTCCGGTTGACGCATAGTGTAAAGCCAATTGCTACAAACCATACAGGATGGTTTAACCTTATGAACAGACTCAACAATTTGTTGAACATGTTTCGTAAATAAACCTCTATGAAAGGTAACCCATGCTTCCCAATTCACATCATCTTTCTTCTTTGGTATTTCCTTTATTCCTGTTGCCTCTGTAAACTTCTGCTGACAACGTTCACACCAACACGGATAACTTGCCCAGTTCTCACCATCAATCCACATCCCATCAATATCGTATTCCTGTATAACTTCAAGCAACTGAGGTATCATTAGTTGAGTATCATAATCACTTGTTCGGCATGTATTATTGGTATCTAATGTTCCATCCTGCTTTCTACGTCCCCATTCCGGATGTAATTCTATGGCTCGTGTATCCCATACCCCAGAATAGTGTATTGATAAAGGGATACCCATCTCTTTTGTAACATTTCTCCATACACGCAAAGCATCATTGACAATACCCGGCGATGGTGAACCTACCTTTGTCGGATACCCTGTGTAACCCGGATGACCTTTGCAATCATATTGAACGTAGTCCGGTTTAACCTTCTCCAAAAAAGAACGTATCTGTTCTGCATCAACCTCTCTACCCAACTCTTTATCATTGGCATTTGGATGTAAATCAAAATGAATCCCGAAAAAAGCATCCTCATGCCAATTAGGTGTTTGAGACAATAAAAAACTCGTGGTTAATAGCAGAGAACATAATACCCAGTTACCCATAATTCATATCCCTTTCTTAATATAGTTATCTTGAAATTTACAAAAAAAAATATAAGTCATAAGTTTAAATCGTATTATAAATAAGGAAAAAGTGAAAATAAAAAACTGGCAAATAACACAAAGAAAATTCAACCACATTGGATTTGTGCCAAATTATTTAATACCCAGTTAAAAATTTAGATGATAATTAAATGTGAGACCTCTGAACAAGAGGAGTAAGTTTATTTTTATATGGTGATATAATATATTGAAAGTATTATTTAATAAACTTAATTTTTGAAGGATATAAGATATGCGTTGTCCATGTTACTTAGTATCTATTAGTCTTCTATCTATTTTCCTTAATGTTTGCTATGCGGGTCCTTTAGAAGATTACGTGAATATGCCAGACTCGTCATACACTTATTCAATAACAGCACAGGAAAGTTCTATTACTCATACATATTATGTGGTTGACCTTACTTCTCAAACATGGCGAAGTTCTTCAGAAGTGAATAGAACTTTATGGAAACACTGGCTAACAATTATTGTCCCTGCCACCATAACAAAAACAAAGGGATTATTAATAATATCTGGGGGAAACAACGGCTCCTCCGCTACTAACCTTAGGGATTATGCTCAGTATGTTGCTCTTATTACTGGTGCTCCAGTGGCACTACTGGAACAGGTGCCAAATCAACCACTTCGTTTCAAAGATGAAAGTTTCTCCCGCACCGAAGATGAGATTATTGCATATACCTTCGACAAATACCTGCAAACCTACGATGCTGGTAATCCTGATCCCTACTGGCCAGTGCTCTTACCTATGGTCAAAAGTGCTGTGAGAGCAATGGATACGATTCAGGAAATAGTTTTGGACAATCACAGTAAAAACATTACAGGCTTTGTAGTCAGTGGCGCGTCTAAGCGGGGTTGGACTACATGGCTTACCTCCGCAGTAGATTCGAGGGTTATCTCCGCAGTTCCAATGGTGATAGATGTACTCAGGATGGATGTTCAAATGGAGCACCACTATAAATGTTATGGTTTCTTTTCGGAAACTCTTGAACCTTACAACGAACTACATATATTCGAGCGAATGAATACCCCCGGTGGCTCTGCACTGCGAGCTATCGTTGACCCTATATCTTACCTTGAGCAATATACAATGCCTAAGTTTATCATTAACTCCAGCGGAGACGAATTTTTCCTGCCCGATTCATCTCGATTCTACTACCATCTACTTCCCGGTGAAAAAAGAATCAGATATGTGCCCAATACAGGACATAGTTTAGGTGATAACATAGATTTACAAACTGTATACCCATTAATCGTTTACTTTAACTCAGTTGCAGGTACAGGTTCCAGGCCATCATATTCTTGGGAGTTCTTGCCTGACGGCAATATCCAGGTGAAGGTAGTAACGACTCCAACATCTGTTACGCTATGGCAAGCGGAAAATCCAACTGCAAGAGACTTTAGATATTATGATGGTGCAGGTCCGCAATGGACATCCTCTACACTCAGTGAGACTACCCCAGGCTCAAAAACATACATTACCCAGATTACTCCACCCACATCCGGCTGGAAAGCATACTTTGTTGAATTGAACTTCAGTAATGGTTCATATATTTTCACAACGGATGTTGGTGTAATGCCGTATATGAGACCCTACGATGACCTCGACGAAGATGGAATTATGGACCCGGATGACATCGATGATGACTGCGATTGGATTCTGGATGAAGAAGACCCATATCCATGGGATAGCGATAACGATGGTATACCCAACTATTTGGACGAGGTAGACGACAGAGATCCATCGGAAATTCCGGATGATTGCTTAAATATCCCTGAGGATGTCATGGTCCCGTCGGTAATTGGAATGGATTTAGTTGAAGCAAACACTGCAATAATAGAAGCAAGATTGACAGTTGGAACTATTAACTACACTTGTGATGATCTGGTTCCCAGTGGACATGTGATTAGTCAAGAACCTGAAGCGGGGACAACAATTCGTGAAGGTAGCCCTGTAAATCTGTTCGTATCAGAAGGTCCCTGCCCGACGGAAGGCGAAGGTGTAGTAGAGGGAGAAGGAATGATAGAAGGCACTCCGGAGGGAGAGGGTATATCCGAAGGCGAAGGTGTTGTAGAAGGGACTCCTGAGGGTGAAGGTACCGTAGAAGGAATTCCAGAAGGCGAAGGTATTCCCGAAGGTGAGGGGATTATAGAAGGAACTCCCGAGGGCGAAGGTGTTGTAGAAGGGACTCCTGAAGGGGAAGGGATTATAGAGGGCGAAGGTATTATAGAAGGGACTACTGAGGGTGAAGGTATTGTAGAAGGAACCCCCGAAGGCGAAGGTGTTGTTGAAGGGACTCCTGAAGGTGAAGGTATTATAGAAGGCGAAGGTACTATGGAGGGCGAGGGGATTATAGAAGGAACTGTTGAAGGCGAAGGCATTATGGAGGGCGAAGGTATTATAGAAGGAATTCCGGAAGGCGAAGGTATTCCCGAAGGTGAGGGTATTATAGAAGGAACCCCCGAAGGCGAAGGCATTATAGAAGGGACTCCTGAAGGTGAAGGTACCGTAGAAGGAATTCCGGAAGGCGAAGGTATTCCCGAAGGTGAGGGGATTATAGAAGGAACTGTTGAAGGTGAAGGCATTACCGAAGGTGAAGGCGTTGTAGAAGGCTCATCAGAAGGGATGCAAGAAGGAATCGTAGAAGGCGAAGGTACAACCGAAGGAATTCCAGAAGGAACTCCTGAAGGGATTCCAGAAGGAGTAATTGAAGGTGAAATTCCGCCTTCACCACATAGTGCAGACCAAAATGCTGATTGGAAAATAAACCTATCAGAACTTCTTAGGGTGATACAGCTTTTCAATTTCGGTGGGTATCATTGTGCTTTACCTGGAGAAGAATCGGAGGATGGATATATCCCTGGGTTTGATGGAGATAAAAATTGTACTCAACATGCATCTGATTATAATCCACGAGATTGGAAAATTGATTTAAGCGAGTTACTCCGTGTAATCCAGTTCTTTAATATAGGTGGGTATTACCCATGTCCAGATAACCCAGAGAGTGAAGATGGTTATTGTCCCGGTTCTGGAGCCTCTGCATAATTAAAGACCATACAACAATAGTAAAGTAGAAAACTAATACCACGTTTCTACAAATATTACAAAAAACTATAGTTAGTTGAAGCACCATAATTATCTTGGAAACATGTTTTTGGCAAATTTATGATATATAGCAAAACGGATGTATATTAATTGTATTTTACTTATTGATTATCCTATAAATAGGGTAGGAATTTCTGGTCTTTCAACTTGCAAATTTAGTGATTAATAAGGAGCAAAAATATGAAGAAGGTACAGAATTGTTTTTTAGCATGCCTAATTATTATTTATCCTTTTATTCCATCTTATACATCTTCTTTGTGTGAAACTAATATTTTTGTTTCTGCTTGGAAAATGGATACTCCTATTATTATTCATTCTCATGATACGGATGTGAGCACATATTCTCTGGAAATACCTCCTTTTGAGATTAAGAAAGATATGATTCTGGTTATGAAATTTAAAGTACGTTTGCATACGGACACACCAGCAGGCTGGAATGAATATTTGGGAATTGAGGTGAACGGACAAGAGCTGGACAAACGAACGTCTTTTTCGGAGCAGGCAAGTGGGTATAATCGTCTTATTAACCGTGGAAGTCCATTAAAAACAACCCTTGGCGAAAAAGCATGGTGGAGTATAAGAAATGATGTTCCCGTACTTTTGGTATATTTTGGAGATGGAAATACATTAGATGAGCGAATATTGAATTATCAAGAAGAGGGATACTGGTATCTATTAAATATTTCGGATGTTGCTCATTATATTGAAGTAGGTGCAGACGAGAGAATTGAAAAGGCAGAAAAGAATCAAATCAATTTTATCAATACGTATATTAACAAAAATGTCCCAGATAAAAATATAGATATGGTCATTGAAAACCTTGAGATAGGATATCTGCCAAAAGAATTCGTAGAAAAATATTCAAAACCAGAGATGATGGCATATACGAACATAAATACTAAAGAAAGTATTTCTGTAAAAAATTATACTGTTAATATAGGACAAGATGGTGAAACAGAAATTAAAACAGCAGAGGGAAAGTATAAACTTGTCAGTACTTATTCATATCCATCCGAGAAAATAGGTTTCAGTTATTTTGATTCTACACATGAGAATCCTCCCGATTGGAAAATAGATATTCATAAAATCACTGATAACTCGGTATCCATCGAAGCCTCAGGGAAAGACTATTTAATAATGCGTAAAATCGAAGTACAAAATGAAAAAATAAGTATTAAAGAAACTATCACAAACAAGAATGATGAACCTATTGGAATTATTATCGCACATCAAATTATCTTAGAAGATATGCCTGTTCGATATCGGATTGCAGGTATTGAAGATACGGAGAGATTAGCAGGAGTAGCAGAAAATCCAACTATCTTTATGGCTTATAGAAACACCTCTTTAGGCTTTCTGGCAGAAGATAATTTACTACGTGCACAAGGTGAGATAACAAAGAAGAGTAATATGTTCCAATATTCCACAAAACATTTTGGTTTGGATAAGGGCAAAAGTTATACCTTCCAATTTTCATTGTATCCCTCACAGGGAGGTGATTACTTTACCTTTATTAACCAGGTACGGAATGAATGGCATGTTAATTATACTATTGAGGGACCTTTTGCTTTTTCGGACCAGATTATTCCAGGTCGAAAAATTAAAATATATACAGTCGGACCTTGGTTAGATTATTACAGTTTAAATCCTGAGACAGGCAAGGTATATACACGAGAAGATTATAAGAAACAAATCAAATCTATTATCGAGAGAATCAAGCAATCTCAACCTGATGCTTTAATATTAGGTCTTACAGAAACTAATTTATATACCATTGACAAACGAGATATCAAAGGTGGAGAAATACTTCCCGGAGGTTCTAACCCTCGCTCCGGAAAATATGGCTACATACTTGATAAAAAACAAAGTGAAGTCCTAAAAACAGGTATTAATGGCTGGGTAGATTCTATCTTACAAACAGAGGATGGCAGAGTTATTGTAGATACCTATTATCCAGATAGCCCAAACACATTAAATCTCATGTTATATCTGGAAAAAGAAAATTACCGCTACAAGTTCTTTAAGAATCAGATAGATTTTCTGATGGATGAGGTCGGCTTAGATGGTGTTTATATTGACCAATTTACCCTAAACTGGGGACCCATTGGAAGGGCTGATAGACATACTTATGAAAAATGGGATGGCTATACAGTTGATATTGATGAAGTAACGGGAAAAATTGCGAGAAAGTATACCGATTGTGGGGTCATCGGAGCAGAAGCAAGAAAAGATATTCTTAACTATATTGTGTCCAAAGGAGGTATATCAGTAATTAACAGTTTTCCAAGTGCAAATGAAGAACAAAATATCCCGAATGTATTTCGATTTGCTGAATTTGAAAATGACCCTGTAAATCCACTGACCTACATGGACAAAAAACCACCGTTAACTGTTTACTGTGCCAAAGGACACTTATCAACTCCTATTATCTTGGGTATTCGACCACAACGATTTGATGAGGAAGGGAAGAAAAAGTGTGCAGAAATTATTATGAAATCGGTAATCACTGCATTAAGAAATGGTTTACTATACTACTATTATGGCGATATTATTCCATCTGAAGGTGAAGGCTCTGGTGAATATGGACCCATAAATCACATGTTCCCATTCACGCCTGTTGAAATTAACGAAGGCTACATAATTGGGAAAGAACGAATCATCACTACTGTCTCAAAAACCTTCAACTGGCATAAAGAACCTGTTATTTGCCTTTTTGACTTAAAAGGAAAACAAATCGCTCATCATATTAAAGTTACAAAGAAAGAAACGTTTTATCTTATTGAAATCGTCCTTAATGACTGGAACCAAATCGCTATAGTAAAATAATATGTTCTTAAAACTACTCTTTTCATTTTGACTTTGTCGAAAGACTTTACTACCTCCTAAACGTCCCTTATTGCATCTATACGTATCTCATATAACGCTGTTTAGTTACATAAAATTATACAAACATGCATCTTTTAACCGTGTAAAAACGATACTATCAACTTTTATATAATGAAATAATAAGTTGGTTTTATTGTACAACCTAATAAATTATATGATTAAAAGATAAAAGTATGAATTGACAAGGAATTAAAAGTGGATAAGGTGATTTATTGGATACCACGAATATTATCTGTTTTTTTTATTTTATTTCTGGCAATGTTTTCACTGGACATTTTTGAAATGAATCTTGATTTTTGGGACACATTATTAGGTTTGTTTATGCATAATATCCCTTCGATTATCTTATCAATCATTTTAGTAATTTCATGGAAGTATGAGATTGTTGGCGGTATCGCATATATCCTTGCTGGACTGCTCTACATAGCATTACTTGTAAAAGCATCTATAACCTCTGGTTTCCAAATTTATTACCTTATATGGATAGTGATGATTTCTGGTCCTGCTTTTGTTGTTGGTTTCTTTTTTATTCTCTGCCGGTTTTCTAAAAAAGGTCAACTAAAAAGTATAAAAAAATGAATATATACTTTCCAAAAACTTTTAAAAATGATTAACCATCCTCACCACTTTCAAAATATACACTAAGATTTTTAAGTAAACTTTTTAAAAACGATAAACACAATTCGTAAGGGTTGTTAAAAACCCTTATTCTTTTCTCCTTTGCATACCGCTCATAGCAAGTACCAACATTCCGAATAATACAAAGTCTAATAAATATTTGAGCCAGTTATCATTATTTAATGATTTCTGTCCGAAACAGCCACAACCTTTTGTCTCTTCCTCTATACCAGCCTCAGTCTTGCTAATCTTACCATCGCCATTACTATCTAACGAATCAAATACATCCTTCGTTAGATTTGGATATTTACTGCTTGCTTCTTCCCAGCTCACCGAGCCGTCGCCATTTGTATCTAATCCAGCAAAATTTGTCTTTAATCCATTTATTAATTGATCTTTTGTTGTCGTTTCACCTTCTTTTGTTCCTTCACCTTCTTTTGTTCCTTCACCTTCTTTTGTTCCTTCACCTTCTTTCGTTCCTTCTGTCGTTGGACACGGTCCTGTTGAAACAACAACACTTACTACTGAACCATAGGTTAAGGACTCACCGGCTTCTGGCTGTTGACTTATCACATTCCCTTTTGGAATCTTATCATCACACTTGGAACTAACGATAGCAAAAATTAGACCCACATCCGTTAACAGTCTTTGTGCCTCTTCCTTCGTCTTTCCTGTTACATCCGGTACTCTTACAGGACATGGACCATCTGATACCACCAAATTTACTTCTGTTCCAGGGCTTACTTCTTCGCCTGAAGGTGGATCTTGACGTATCACTTTTCCTGCCGATATCGTATTATTGCATTCCTTGGTTATTGTGCCTGTTGTTAAGCCTGCTGTTGTTATCATATTCTTCGCATCATTTTCCGTTTTCCCTTTTATATTCGGTACTTTTACAGGACATAATCCAGATGAAAGAACAATATTTACTGCACTTCCAACACTTATTTGGTCACCTGCTGTTGGATTCTGTCGTATTACTTTTCCAACTGCTATTGTATCACTGCACTCTGAACTTACTGTTCCAAGTGATAAACCTACCCCTGTTAATAGATTCTGCGCTTCTGCCTCTGTTTTATCCACTAAATTCGGAACTGCAACGGGACATGAACCTGTGGATACAACCAAGTTTACTTGTGTCCCAACATTTGCTTGTTGTCCTGCTTCTGGATTTTGACGTATCACTTTTCCCGCAGATATTGTGTTACTGCACTCTTGAGTTATTACCCCTACTACTAAGCCTACTGCTGTTATCTGGCTCCGCGCATCACTCTCAGATTTATTTAATACATCGGGTACCGTCACAGGACATGGTCCAGTAGAAATAACTAAATCTACTGTGCTACCAAATAATAATTGTTGTCCCCCTGGAGTACTCTGACTTATCACTTTTCCTGATGCGATTACATTATCACAACTTGTAGAGACGGTTCCTACGTTTAATCCTACAGATGTTAATAAATTCCTTGCATCACTCTCTATCTTACCCACAACATCAGGAACTGTCACAGGGCACGGTCCACTTGAGACTACCAAATTTACAGTAGTCCCAACCTTTACTATTTGTCCAGCAGAGGGCTCCTGGTTTATCACGTTCCCTGATGCTATTGTATTGCTACACTCTTGTTTAACTGTACCGACTGTCAAGCCAGTTTCTACAATTAAACTACGTGCTTCACTTTCGGGCTTGTTAAATAAATTTGGAACAGTTGAACATGGACCAGGAATGGCTATTACTATGTTAACAGGAGCCCCAGGACCAATAGGTGTCCCTGCTTCCGGATTTTGGCGAATTACATTACCTTCAACCACTGTATCGCTACACTCCTGAGTTACCGTACCAAGTACTAAACCTGCTTGAGTAATTATATCGCGTGCTTCATTCTCTGTCTTATTTATCACATCTGGAACAGATATTGGACATGGCCCCTGTGAAACAAATATATTAACCACACTTCCTACCGGTACCATTTGTCCTACGATGGGATCCTGACGTATTACATTACCTGCAGGGAACGTATTATTACATTCATAATTCACGGTTACGTTTAGACCTGCCTGAGTTATTAAATTACGTGCTTCACTTTCTGTTTTAGCTACAACATTCGGAACAGATACAGGGCAAGGTCCAGAAGAGACAACTAAGTATATAGGTTTGTTAGAAGATATTTGAACCCCTTCACTTGGTTCTTGTGTGATAACAAGAGTGGCAGGTATATTATTATCACATTTCTCTGTGAAGACTCCATATAATCCTGTCGCAGTAAGAATTGCTTCTGCAGTAACCCTATCCAATCCAACAAAATTAGGCACTATTATCATTATTTCTTGCCAACGGAAGTATGGATAGGTTTGTCCTTCTATAATTGCCCATATCGAGGAAAAATCCCAATCTGTGAATGTTTCATATTGTTTCATTTGTTCTGTTGTTTTGCCTTCGCCACCTTCAGAAATTGTTAATTGACTTGTTTCTATATTCCAATAGCTATTGGTTACTGTTCCTATTGTGTAGTCTATATCTTCCAAATATCCTATTAATCCGCCGATATAGGATTCCCCATTCACTGAACCTATTGAATAACAGTTTTCTATTGTAGATTGTATATCGATAGTCGGGTCTAATCCTGGGAAATCAGTTGCTCTATGGTATCCAACTAAACCGCCAACAATGCAGTCGCCTACAACAGAACTTCCGGAATAGCTGTTTGTTATATCACTAATCCAGTTATATCCTACAAGTCCTCCAATATAAAACTTATCACCTAAAACACTCCCTAATGAATAGCATTGGTCGACAGTACCATACCAATTGAAACCGATTAGACCACCCACAGAAAAAATTCCCGCGACTATTACTGTAGAATAAGATTTATTAACTTTAAATCCATTTTGCCCTATCAAACCACCAATCTCTTTATCACCTTTTACTAATATACTATCGCGGTCATCGCATGGATTTACAAAACTTTCACTGACAATGCCACCGTTGTTACCAACGAGACCTCCTACCGATGTAATTCCTACAACATTGTTATCAGCATTGCATAAAGTATAACTTCTGAGTATGTTTCCACCAAAGGCATTTTCACCGACAAGTCCTCCGATGTTTGTATTTCCATCAACATAACAAAATGAATAACATTTCCTAATATCACCAATATTAGACCCTACTAATCCTCCATAGGCGAAACCCATTTCTGTAGTAGCAGGTCCTGTTACTCTTGAGAGTAGTGTGAAAGATTCTTCAATTGTTCCTGCATTACCACCTACTAAAACACCCACGTTTGATATACCTTGCACCCCAACACGATAGGCATTACATTGGACAATTCTACCACCTTGATTATAGCCGGCTAAAGCACCAACGTAGCTAATTCCGTTTACAGTTGCATTCTCTATCCCTACCCTTTCTATATACGCTCCTTGACCAACAAAGCCGAATAAACCAGTGAAACTATATGAAGAATTAATAAACAAGTTTACTATTTTATTATCATTTCCATAAAATCTACCTGTAAACGGATTTCTTCTCGTTCCGATGGGTTTAAAGCCAGCTCCACTGTTCATTACAGCTGTGCTTTGAGCGTCAATATCTCGAGCAAGCATATATGTTCCGTTCAGTGGATATTCGTAAACATTTCCTATCATAGTTAATTGTTCAATTGTCCATATCATTATGACGTCATCTACAATTTTTTCTCCGGGCAGAAAGATATCCTCCTGACCCAATAAAAGTTTGGGATAATAAATTGTTTCTTTCCAGACAAAATCGAAATCCCAATCTATATAAATCTGAGTCCCAAACATTTCTTGAGTTGTTTTGCCTACACCATCAGCAGAAACTAATAATCCGGATGTTTCTGTATTCCAAAAACTTGATATAACACTTCCAGAATTTATACCTACTAAACCGCCAGCTCCTGTTGTTCCTGTTACCAAACCTATAGCATAAGTTCTTAAAATGGAGCCACTATTCCAACCTACTAAACCTCCAACTACGCTTGTCCCTTTTACAGGACCTTGACTAAAACAGTCAATAATGGAACCTTTATTCGAACCCACTAATCCCCCTGAAATTGAGACACCACTTACTGAACTATCACTTTGGCATTCAATAATATTTCCTTCGCTTTCGTTAAATCCTACTAGACCACCCGTGCTCCCGTTATTACCAATTATTTGACTTCCTTCTGATGTAACACACCACTTAATTAGTCCCTCATTTCCTCCAGTTATTCCACCGATATTATCATTACCTCTAACCAAGGCAGATGAAGAAGTTTTTCCGATTATGCCTTTGTTCCCTCCTACCACACCCCCTATAGAATTATTCCCTTTTACTTCTGTGCCTATATAACATACTACACCTAATATTAATGAGTTTGTCCCACTATAGCCAACTAAACTTCCAACAAAATCCCTCCCTTCAATTTTGCTTGCGACAAAACAAAAACGAATTTTTGAATTTTCCATATAACCAGCATACGTACCAACATAATCTCTACCTATAATTTTATAATCAGTGCTATTTTCAATAGTTACATCATAAACGTCAGCAACTTTTATAGACTCATTACTTCCTAATTGGCTGAATAGCCCAATATAATCATCATCTTTTCGATTAATATATAAATTTTTTATTACTTTTTTCTTACCATTAAATGTTCCTATGAAGGGGCGTCTATTAGGGTTTGTATCAGTTGGCGCACCTATTGGTAAGAAGCCTTTTCCATCATTCCAATTTATTGTGTCGCTTGCATCAATATCATTTGCTAATTCATAGTCACCATCTAAGGGATATGAAGGGTCATTCCCAATTTTTTGCAACTCTTCTATTGTTTTTATTTGTATGGCTCCATAACTTGATAGAGAAAGGAAGATGCATATTAGAAAGATAAAAATAAACTTTTTTTCTGAATTTATCATGTGTTTAATGACTCTCCAAAATTTTTGAGATACTTTTTTTGTATTCATATATACTTCCCTTTTATTAGTTTAAAAATTATTAGTTTAAAAAAATACACAACTTCAACGTAAAATATACACTAAAAAACATATAAACATCAAACAAAAATTAGGGTTATTATAAAGCAGAGCCACCACAGGGAAAAAGGAAGAAACATAATAACAAAAAAGGAATAGGGAAAAAGTAAAGGGAAAATCTTACTATCTGAATTCTTTGTTATATGATGAATTGTAAAAAGGAGAAGATGGTCTCGAAGATTTTCTATAGATGGATGTTTTGAATAATTCGGATAAGACGCTACGGAAATACTTCTATTTCATTGACGAAGTATGATTATAAAACGGGGAAAATAGGTAGTAGGTTATGAGGTGGAGTGAAGATAGGTATGGATTAATTTAAATGAAGAGCAACACAATGTAAAGCTGTTTTAGTGTTGCTTAATTGTAAAGTTGGTTATTTGAAGGTTTAATGTAAGGAAGACATTTAGAGTTGTAGATATATGGGTTTATTGATAATGGTTTTTGATGGCTTTATTAGTCGAGAGCATTTTTGAGGTCGGAGAGAAGGTCGTTAATGTCTTCAATGCCGATACTGAGACGGACAAGGGTTGGTATAACTCCTAATTTTTGTTTTTTCTCTTCGGATAAACCCGCATGGGTCATGTAATAAGGAACACAAAACAAGGATTCAACAGCTCCTAAACTTTCTGCAAGGGTAAATATTTTTACCCGCTGGTAGAAGTTCTCCAGTGTTTTCATATCTTTCAGTTCGATAGTTATCATTCCACCGAAGCGGAGCATTTGTTTTTGGGCAATATCCAAAATGGGTGGTTTTTCCAGTCCAGGATAGTAAACCTTTTTGATTTTAGGATGATGAATGAGATATTGAACAATTTTTTCTGCATTATCGCAATGGCGTTCCATTCGCACATGTAAGGTTTTTATCCCTCGCATTAGAAGATAACAATCAAATGGAGAAGGAACGGCTCCGATACTGTTTTGAATAAACTGAATTGGCTTTATATCTTCAAGATTTTTAACCGTAACAGCACCACCAAGCACATCCGAATGCCCTCCTAAATATTTTGTGCTACTATGAACCACATAATCCGCCCCTAAAAGCAAAGGCTTTTGTAGATAGGGTGTAGCAAAAGTATTATCCACCGCAAGTTTAAGGCCCTCTTTATGCGCTATATTAGCAATGGAATTTATATCTACAATGTTTAATAAAGGGTTGGTTGGAGATTCTATCCATACAAGTCGAGGATTTTTTAATTTCTGAATAGCCTGCTCAAAAGATGACGGGTGATTATCCTCCGCATAAACAACCTCAATACCCCATTGCGAATATATCTTATCCAATAAGCGGACTGTCCCTCCATATAGGTCATGTCCCGCTACAATACCATCGCCTGGAGATAGTGTCTGTATTATTGCGGATATTGCAGAGACACCGGAAGCGAAACATGCAGTTGCGGAACCCTCTTCGAGTTGAGTAATACATTCTTCTAAACTTTTCCGTGTCGGATTTAGTGTGCGTGTATATTCAAATCCTTTATGTTTGCCGGGAGCATCTTGTTGAAAAGTTGTAGCAAGATGAATAGGAGTAACTACTGCTCCAGTTAAGGGGTCGGGCTCCTGTCCAGCATGAATAGCTCGAGTTGCAAATTGCATTATCTTATTCCTTTCCCTGTATGTATTTACCTTGTTTACTTCCGTAATTCATAAAAGTATATCAAATCAGTTCGGGTTATAATCCCTATGAGACGATTATTCTGTCGGATAACAACCGCTGGGTTGCCAGCTAAAAGAAGACGATATACTTCTTCTGTCTTTGTATCCGCATCAAGTACGGGTAAAGGGCGAGCCATTACCTCAGAAAGCGGGGTCGTAGATGGTTTTCCCTGGTGTAAAGCATGCATGATAGTAATCTCTTCAACCGAACCCACAACCTCTTCTCCTTCAACAATAGGTATCTGGGATATTCCCTTTTCACGGAATAATTGTATCGCAGTTTCCAGGTTTTGCTCTTTATTCAAAGTCCAGATATGCCCTTCCCTCCCAATGATTTCAAGGACTTTACCAATATGTGTTTGGTCAGGGGATATATCCGTAAAGCCATTTTTGAACATCCATTCATCATCATACGCTTTACTCAAATAATTTCTACCCGTATCAGGACACATAATAACAATTAAGTCATTATCCGAACAACGCTGAGCATATTTTAATCCTGCATAGATTGCTGTTCCACTGGAACCTCCCAACATAATTCCCTCTTCTCGTGCTAACCTACGAACTGTGTGAAACGATTCCGCATCA
>Ga0116165_1000699_pt1 | contig 27946 bp, 26 predicted proteins | sample AD_JPNMR1_MetaG_FD_89885 | JGI IMG/M metagenome (GOLD analysis project Ga0116165, IMG submission 89885) | Active sludge microbial communities of municipal wastewater-treating anaerobic digesters from Japan - AD_JPNMR1_MetaG | ecosystem: Engineered > Bioreactor > Anaerobic > Digestate | place...
AAAAGTTATTGTAGCCCCCCAAACCACCACAAATTATGTTTGTGTATAATGTATTATATCAATAAAATTAATAAACTCCCATATTATAATGTATTATATCAATAAAACTAATAAACTCCCATATTATATTGTATAGTATATATCTTTTTCTATTACCGCCATATTATATCATATGCTACCGAATTATAAACACCATCTTAAAGGGAAGTGTATCCCTTCAAAACACTTACATACATACACTTTTACTAAGTCATTGTTTCTCAATGACTTAACTTTTCAAAAATGTGTATGTATGTAAGCCCATTTTAATTTAAAGTTAAAACAAAAATTTCCTATCTCTGCCATACTGTATGCTAGACAGTCTGCTATACTGTAGCAGAGAGTGGAACGGCTTAAACTTAAATTAAATTTGGGTTTTAACTTAAGTTTAAGTCAAAACAAAAGGAGGAAAAGACATGAGAGATGAAGTTCTTAACTATCTTATTAATGGTATTGCGGTGTGGGTTTCATACGAAACCTACACCAAACTTCAAAAGGTTATGGAAATGGACATTTCCTATAAGGATATAGATCCAAAAGGAAATGTCCTCTTGGATCTAAATATTAATTTACTTGATGAGGATAATAAATTTAAGTTATGGACTAAAATTAGTAATGTAGTCTTTGACTACATTACTAATTTAGTTTTTGAGAAAAGCGAAATGGTAAGTAGAGAAGAGATCGTAGTAGGCAATGAAGACATAATTGCCTACTACAATAATGAATCTGGTAGACCTGATTTTTTTGTTTCGGAGAAGGTCTATAAGATTTTGAAGGATAAGTTAGATGCGTTTAATGTTACCATCGTTGTTGATGATGATGATGTTGATAACATAATCTATGCTGTTTATCTAAACTCCCTTAATAATAGGGATCTATATCTAATGGGAAGTAAATTTACTAACACAGTTCTGACTTTCAGTCAGTTCTGCGATAACACTCTTATCCCAAAAGATAATGATATTCGTGAGATTTATATTAGTGATTATGCAGAATATATTATAAGTTTAATCTACGACTATATCTGGCGTTACGTGGATTAAAACTTTAAATTTAATTTCAGTTTAACCTAAAACTGTATTACGAAAGGAGATAAAACTCAAATGGAAAATACAGGCATTGTTAGAAACACAATATTTTACAAATGCAACGTTAACTGCGAAAACATTGTTTTCGATAACTGCGCATTTGTCAATGTATCTCAATTCATAAATTGTCGTAACACTTTATTTATGAATTGTAGGTTCATTGATAGTCCAAACGATCAATCATCTGATTATCCAAACATAATTACAGGTGTAATTACACCAAATTCTTCATTTGGATGGAAAAGATGGTTGACATTTGAAACTCATTTAATATCAATAGTAGAAAATCTTTATAGTACAGATATTACTGTCTGGGATTTAAATGATCTTTCAGCGATGGATTACGAGATCGCTGCAACTATTGCTAATGTATTTCTTTGTAATGGTTGCATAAGCGATAAGTTAAAACCATTTTTGAGCAAAAAAGACGCAGCAGTTTTAACTGCTCGTCAAAAGATCATTGATTATTTAAGAGAAACAATAAACGAAACTATAAACAGAATGGAGGATTAAGTTATGAGCAACAAACTAAAAACTATTGAGTATGAGTTAATTACTGGTAAGGACTTTAGTAAAAAGCGAGTAGAAAACGTAGTTTTCAAGTACTGTAGTTTTTATCTTTGTGATTTCAGTTTTGCCTTAATACAAAACTCTAGTTTTGAGTTTTGTATAGTAGAATTTTGTGATTTCGCAGGCACAAAAATAAAGGATTCTGTATTTATTGTAAATGCAGATAATACTTACTTTTCACTTGAAACAGATAATGTAGCCATAGAATTTCTGGGAGACGCAATCCCAGATACAATTTTAGAAAATGTTTACTTTAGAGAAAGTTATAATTATACCGTTTCAATTTATAGAGATTTTGTACGTAAATATACAGATCTCTATAACTTTACGGTTAAAGATTATGTTTATGTACCAACCTTTACATCCATTATGGATGAAGATTTAAGGGCTTCTTGTATCAATCATTTTGTTAGAACCGCAGTTCTAAATGGTTGTTGTAATGATGGTATAGTAAGCCTTTACACTGACAATGACACTCAAGAATTAGTTAAAAAGTATGTAGATCATTTAAGAAACAAGTATGATTCTCTTACATCAAAGTTTAATGTTGCGGTTAAACTATAATTACCGCAACATTAAACTTTTAGGTAACAAATGAAAGGAGAAATACAATGGAACGTTTTGTAATCTCTAAAAACACAACTTTAGCAAATAAGTGTATACGTTTTTCAGAATTGTATAGCAATGAAGAACAAAATAAGACAATAAGTCATGTTTATTTTAAGGATTGTATTCTGCATCTATGCAACATTTCAAGTAGAACATTTGAAAACTGCGTGTTTGAAAATGTAGTTTTCAAATGTTGCAGTCTTAAAGGAGTGATTTTTACAGAATGTTGCATTAACAACGTAACTGTATCTAATAATCGATTACAAGTAACAATTAAACAATCGATTATTGATCAATTTTATACAGACATTGATATTACAGTTTCAGTCTTAAATACATTGTGGAAAGATTGGAGAAATTACGCTTTATACTTAAAGCGTGAATATTTACTACATAAGTGTATGGATGCAGATTATACTTACATAGCAAACAATATTGTATATTTAGTTCCTATTGAAGTGGAAGGTGATTACAGAGATTATCTTAAGTATTTTGGCGATGCTGTATATTATGATTTAGAAGAGTTTAAAGATAGAAAACAACAATTAATTAACAAATGTCTTAACAAGTAACAATTAAACAAAAGAAAGGATAGAATTATGATTACCTTTACTGAACGAAACAAATTTATTGCTGAAACTTATGTTGGTGAACAAATGCAATCTATGTTAGTAGTTGGATGTAACTTTAATTGTTGTGATTTTAGTTACACTTTAATTAAAGATTGCGTATTTAAAGATTGTATATTTACAAATTGTAAGTTTGAAGATACGATAATTAAGAATAGTTATTTGCATGGATGTGTAGTTAATTGTGTTCTCCTCTATCTTAAAACACAAGATGTAGGTTTCGATTTAAGCGGTAATTCTGTTTTGGAATCTATTCCAAAACATATTGTATGGAATAGTAGTAATATACTTAAGCGTCGTATCTATCATGAATTTTTAGAATCGGTTGCACCATATTACAACATCACACTTGATTCTTATGATTATGATCCATTATTTACTGCTATTTCAAACAAGGATGATAGATACAATTGTATTAGAGAATATAGTATTACACTTATTATGAGTGGATGTGTTGATCCAGAATTAAGTAAGCATTGTGATCATGATCCAAATTTGTCTGCCTTTTACAAGGCAAATGTAGATTTCTACAATAAAGTACAAAACATGTATAACACAAAGTAAGTACAAAAGAAAGGAGCAACTTATGTTTTCAACATTAATATTAGATGGAAAAGAATTTAGAAACAATCGTTTTTATCAAGTACGATTGAATTCTAATTCTCAACCTTTACTCCTCTTTGAAGGTAAACGATTCATATATTGTAGATTTACTTTATGCGATTTGTCTTGTGTAACATTCAATTACTGTATATTCGAAAATGTAGTTTTTGATTGTTGTGATATGCATGCAGTAACTTTTAACAATTGTTATCTTGAAGAAGTAGAAGCGAAACATACTCGCTTTTATGTTGAGATTAATGATTCAGTTATAAAGAGCATGTATACTCATACTGGTGTTGCACCTCAACTTAACAATACATATTGGTATAAGTGGGATAATTATCTTTTAGATGCAAAACATTATTTCTTGTGTAAATATTATCCTACACGATATGTACCACGTAAAGATTTAGCAAATGGAAACTATAAGTTTCCTCAACCGTTACAATATCGTTTTGATTCTTATATTAAACTGTGGTTAATGGTAACAAGTGAAACAGAACCTTTAGCAAGATTAAGGAGTCAAACTATATGGAATACTTACGAAAAACTTTAAACTTAGCAAAGGATGAGTTTGACGATTTACTCTTGTATTTAGAGTATCTTCATTGTTTAAGGTATAGACGATATAGTGATGAATATTCTTATTACAAGACTAGTGCTGAACGTCTTTTAGAAAAACATAATTTACGTCTTAAAATCTTATCTCCGATAAGATTTTTAATCGAAGATGATAAAGGAAATTCATGGAGGATTTAATATATGAATTTAGTAGAGGCTCTAATTATAGTAAACAATCCTCTCTTAAATTTAAATCAAATTCTAGAGTTAGTTGAAAATGCTCAACAAAATAAAAAGTTAGAAGTTCTCATCCATCAAGGACGATATATTTATATCGTTCATAACTTATCTTCAAAAGAATAACATAATTAAAATTCATGGGAGGAAGAAAATTCCTCCCATGAATTTATTTTTTATTTTTACTTTAATCTTTAGTTTTGACTTTCTATCCTTGCCTTACTTTCCTCGAATAGACGTGGTAGTATATCCTCGAAGAGAAAGGAGGCGACTACATATGGCATTATTAGAAGAGATAGGAAAACGAGCAGAACGAGTGGAGACCTATGCTGATTTACTTGACGTACCTATGGAAGAGATTTATAAAATGTTGTATGAACTTTTAGAACCATTTATGGAATTACGTAAAGAGAGGATGAATGTAAACGATGGAAATATTTGATGAAGATGAACTTGAAGAGGATTTAGATTTCATTATAAATGAATTTTATCCTCATTTAAGCATTAAAATGCTTAAGTATGTTTTTTATTGGTTGAATGTACTCGAGTATTTAGAGTACAATCATTTAACAAGAGAATTTGTACTAAATTTTGAAAGGAGCAAGAGAAATGGAACGAGTAAAAGCCATACTTCAATTAACGAAACCTAATGTTCTTTCTGAACGTCTAGATGGATTAGAAGCACAGCACATACATACAAACATACACCTCATATTCGATATTACTATACAAGAACTACTAGATCATTTTGTGTATCCTACTATCATGGGATACAGAATACTTCCTCGTGTAAGGAAAACAAATGAGACAGTAGTTAAATTATCTTCTTTGATTCCATCTAAACCTTCATATTCAAAAGGAGAATTATTTAAGCGTATAGTAGATAACAGAATTACTACATCATCAGTGCCAGAAGAACTAAAAAAGATGGTACTTGATCGTACTCCTTCATATTATGAAGAAGTGTTCTCTAATCCAAAAACAGAAGAAGAACGTGAATTTGTAAACCAGCACAAAGATATTTGGAATTCTATTAACGCATAAACTTTAACTAAAAAGGAGGATATACTCATGTTTACATTATCTTATGAGGATGTTATTGATTACAGTGATTGCGGTCCACGTTGTAATATATGTGGAGATGATAGTGAAAGAGAAATAGGAATTTGTGAAGCCTGCATTCGAGATAAGTTTATTGAAAAGTTTAGAGAACTTTTCAAAAAATATTACGGATATGATTATCTCGTAATTCCTATTATTGAAGAAGATGAAGTAGGTAACACATATGTCTTATTTAAAGAGAAACGTAATTCATTACGTTTGTATGGAATGGAGATTACACCAAATCGAGCAAACCTAATTGATCAATTTTATAAACTAGATGATTGAAAGGAGTCACTATGCTACGTGTAGTAGAAACATCGCTAACTGTAAAAGTAGAAGTTCAATTACCTGAATGTCTCTATCGTGTATGGTTGCGTAAACCATCTGATTCTTTAGAATCAGACATTCAAATTAATGGTAAAATTTATACTATGAGTCTTCTTTTAGAGGGACGTACAGTAGAAGCCTACATTAATGATGGAAAAGAACGAAAACGATTAGTTGCAACACCAACAAATAAGTATCCAAAATAACATAAGGAGAATTAACATGACACCTTTTCAAGTTTATACAAAATACTACAATATAATGCAGCAAGCCTATGCAAGTTATCTTGCGAACTTAATGTCATTATGGGATGGAAAATATCCATTGCAGTACTCTATACATGCAAGAGCATTTGAATCTACAACCAATAATAACTTATTGTTTGGTCCATGCATTTATGATTTTATGAATACACTTCATTCTAGTCATGATGCAACAAGTGTGCTAGAATATAATACTGTAAGACATATCATTTTGAATTCACAAACAGTGACATATCCAATTAATTTGGTTGTAGATATACGAAATACTCCTACTCCAGTAATCTTTCTTGTAGAAGAATACAATAAATTTCTTATTAACTTGGCTTGTATTGGATCATCTACCATAATCTTATATGGTAATCCTAATACGAGTACCATTTATTATGCATTTCCTGATCCAGGATATACCGAATTTTATAGAAGCATTGTTGAAAGTGAGTAACAATAGTGTAAACATTTAAACGAAAGAAAGGAACTGAACTATGTTTACAAAATTCAGCAAAGACGATTTGGTTTCTTACTACAAAAGAAATAACATTGAGTATGAAACACCTACTATTCCTTGTGAAGTTTGTGGAAAAACTTTAGTACATGTAGATGATGTAGTTTGTGAATCGTGTATGCGATGGGAATTACAAGAAGTATTTCAACGTATGGTAGAGGATGTCAATTTGAATGTACGAATATTTGTAGATAATCCTAAATTAACACAAGGAAAAGAAGTGATTAGGGTACGTAATCAAAGTGATGAACTATTAGTACGATGGAATGGTTGGTGGATTGATGAAGATCGTATTGCAGAATTACAAAGTATTCTTTATGAAAGAGATAAAGGTAATAGTGGTTTGGGGGGCTACGAAGAATAAAAAACTTATCGGAGAACATAACCATGTTATATTGTGTATTAGTTGAGCAAGGCTTTGAATCTGACTGTAAAGTTTACTGCGAGTTTGTCGGATCGAAGAAAAAAGCGGAGGAGGTTTTTAATGAAACACAGAAATGTTGTGAAAAATCAAATGGCAATGTTGTACGCCTCTATAGTTTGAATGAGGCGCTACAGTGTGAACGAGTAGCGAAAGCAGTGGAAGAGTGGATAGATTGGCTATATTGTGAATATACGAAGTTGTATGATGAATGGTGTTCACCATACTAGACTATAGCATATCAGTTGACAACGCTGTATATCTCGGGTACATTGTGGTTAGAGTTTACGAAGAATGAAAAAAGGAATGCGAAACACATTAACTGGATATGATTTTAGGTATGATAAACCTTTGACACGTACACAAGCCATTAAAATGAAATGTCTAGAATGTATGTGTTGGAGTGCAAAAGCGATAAGAGAGTGTACAATTTATGATTGTGCACTCTATCCTTATCGTACTAGAAGAAGGAAGTCTAAAGGTGAACAAAAAAATACTTGAGCAGTTGAGGCAAAACATATTATTATTAGAGGAGTTCTTTGATGAAGACTATTATAATCGAATCACGGATACCATTAGACTTATTGGGAAGCGCTATTCAACATTACAAAACTATAGGAAACTCAAAGGCATACAAGACAAAGAGCAGTCTCATTAGAACGATAGTTGAAGAGTGGGTGAAGTTATTAGACATTCCCATATTATCATCTGCTGAAGCAACACAAGAGTTGTTAATGGCATATGGTGATGATGTAGTATCGGATGTTTTATATGCATTGAAGGGTATACAAGAGAAAGGAGAACTGGATGAGTAAAGTGTTTGTAACAAATGCGTGGGGTCATGATGTAGCACCAGATATTCTGGTAAGTAATGTCTCTAAACCTATTGAAGTAGACGAGGTCATTCCGATTACGAAAGGAATGATTGATAAGTATGATGCAGCATTTATGCTTGAATGTTGTAATGAAGTATTATCATCTGCTAAAGCAGAAGACTTTTTAATACTTACGGGTCCTGCATTACTTCAATGTTTTGCAGTATCCTACATGTTAAATAAATTTGGTGAGGTTCATATACTTCAATTTGTAAAAGGAAAATATAAAGTACGTGATTTGGTACCAACAAAAACAAATGAATTAGTAATTCAATAGTTAATTATACAACAGAAAGGATATACTAATTATGAAACCTAACAACGTAATTGATACTACAAAGATAACAACGTATATGGAGTGTCCTCGCAAATATTATTTGCGTCATATTAAAGGCATTACTCCAACGTATCTCAAGTTTGACCTTGAGTTTGGATTAGCAGTTCATAGTACGTTTGAATACATTCATAAGAAACTTTTAGAAACCAATGAAGGTATTCTTATGCCTTCAGAGGAATTAATAAATGAAGCCTATACGGATGTATTCATTCCTGCATATGAACCTATTGAAGAGTATGCTAGAAAGTATAAGACAAAAGAAAACTTTCTTACATGCCTTCAAGATTATTGGAAGAAATATTCTTCCGAACATATGTGTGTTCGATATGCAGAAATATGTGGAACAATTCTAATTGATGAAAAGCCATTTGTATTTCGTTCTGATTCTGTTTATCAAAATCTAAAAACGGGTGCATATTACATTAATGAAATTAAGACATCTTCAATGGATTCAGAACGATGGAGTGCACAATGGCAATTATCTCCTCAATTAATTGCAAACTATTTTGGTTTGCAATGTCTTTATGGAATTGAAGCAGATGCTGTATACGTATCAGGTCTATTCTTTACTAGTAGTGGTTGTTATGCTGCACGATTACCTATTCGATATAGTGATTTACTTATAGACGAATGGATTCACATGGTGCAACCGATTCTAAAATATGTATTACAGCATGATGATGTAAGGGATTATCCTATGCATATGGGATATGGAAGATGTGTTACCTTTTCTACATGTCCTTATTTTCATTTATGTGCTGGTGGTATTACAAAACGTTCTGATCTTACAGAGTTAATTGAATGTGATGAAGATTTCAAGATAGAGTTTTGGAATCCACTGGAAGCGTAATTTATTTACAAACAAGTAAAGGAGGACTAACATGACAAACCCGATTTTAGGCACAGTAAAAGCAAGAGAATTAAATTTATCTACGGACAAGATTAACATTATTGTGTATGGTGATCCTGGTGTCGGAAAGACATGTTTGATTGAAACATGTCCTACACCAGTTCTTATTCACAATTTTGATACGGGTGGTTTATTATCTATTAAAGACTGGATTGCTTGCAATCCAGATACAGTAATTGCAGAAGATTTTAGTTACGATGATCCTACTCGTCCTACAGCGTGGAGAGATTTTGAGAAACGTTTAACAGAATTAAAGAAAGGTGGTGTATTTGAACGAATAAAGTTTTATTGTGTAGATAGTCTTACAGGATTTGGTGATGCTTGTCTCAACCAAATTCTATATGATAATGGAATGATAGGTAAGAAACCTACATTAGCACAATATCAAGACCTTCAAATTGCTTTACGTTTTCGTTTGCAAGAAATTCTTTCATTACCGTGTAATGTATTATTTACAGCACATTGTGGATATATGAAGAACGATATTACGGGTGATGTACGTACAATGATTTTCATTAGTGGGCAAATGGAACTTCGAGTTCCTATGATGTTTGATGAACTCTACCACATGCAAGCCTTTGAAACATCTAAAGGCATAAATCGTACATTGCTTATTAAGAGCAATGGTACGATTAAAGCACGTAGTAGATTAGGTAGAGTTATTGAGGATGCTCGAGTTCCTGCCAATATAACAGAGTTGATGGTGAAACTAGGAGCATTAAAAAAGGAGGATCAACCTATGAAGTAAAATGAGGAACGAGAAGTAAGTGTAAGTATGTAGGTAAGATATTAATGTAACGTAACAAGAAAGGAATGAACCATGATTATTTTCAATCTGTTTGAAGACGATGGAGAAACCTTGTTGCCTTCTGGTCTCTATGATTTGGTAATTAAGAAAGCAGAAGAGCGTGTCTCTAAACAAGGAAATCCTTATCTGAATTTGAGACTTGCTCCAACAAATCCTGATTACCAAGAAGTAGATGACCTTTATCATGTTATTATGCTTCCTTCTCCTTCTATGGGAAAGAAACAGCAAAAAATCGCAGTAAAGCAATTGAAAGCATTGCTAAATGCTGCTGGTATTTTGCCTGTTCTTGCACCAGGAGAAGAAGAAGTAAAACTTGATCCTTCTGTTTTAGAAGGTAAAGTAGTGAAGGCAATGGTGGATACAGTCTTGCAACAAACAGAACTTGGTTCTGTAACAAAGAATCGCATTACACGATTCGTAATTGAACAGTAAATGTAATTAGTAGCCCCCCACCCCCACATACATATATATCTATGCATCTATGATGCATGTGGGGGTTTGGGGGGCTACAAAATTCTTAAACTAAACCTTTGTTTTATGGAGTATGTTATTATGATGAGCAAAATTACGATACCAATTGAGAAAGAAGACAAGGATGCATTGAAACGTTTAGTCTCGTGGGGAAATGGTACGCATTTTTTTCCTCGTATAATGAAGGCTTTAGTAGAAGCATTACGTCAAGACAAGTCTTTGGTTTACAAGGAACACATTACAATAAAAGGAGAATCTAAAGATGACAGAAGGTGATCTTTTTAATTGTTCTTTAATTATTGTTGGAGAATCTCCAGGAAGGACAGAGATAGAGAAAGGTAGACCATTTGTAGGACCAGCAGGAAATGTGCTTAATAAAGTTCTTATGCATGCTGGTATTAATAGGAAGGATTGTTATTTAACGAATGTATTACCTTTCTTTGTACAATTAATCGAAACGGTCATTTCGTTTAATAGTAGAGCACAAATGGCTACATTTACACCAGAATTTGAGTATCATAGACGTGCTCTTATAGAGATGTTAAAAGCATCTCCATGTTCTCGTATTGTAGCATTAGGTAATGTAGCCATGTATGCTCTTACTGGTAAGATAGGTATAATGGAATGGAGAGGAACATATCTTACAAATCCAGAATTACCTGGTAAATGGATAGTACCAACTATTCATCCTTCTGCAGTATTACGTGCTATTAAAACGGATGATGCATCATCAGATGCCTTTACAGGAAAAGCCATGACATATGTCATGATTCATGATTTTATGAAGGCTATGGAAGGATTAGAGGTAGAGAAAGAGCAAATAAATTATATTCTTGATCCTGATGAATCTACTATTAAAGCATATATTGAAACGTGTTATAGTTCAGAAGTTATATCATTAGATTTAGAAACACATAGGAAAAGCGGTGAAATTACAGTCATTGGTGTTAGTGCAAACAAACAATCTGCTTTATCATGTAGGGCAGAATTTTTACCTCTTTTTAAACCTATTCTAGAGAATCCTGCTATTGTAAAACTAGGTCATAATCTCGTAACATTTGATGCTATTAAACTACTTGATTATGGGATTAAAATGCAACCTATTGAAGATACAATGGTAGCAAGTAGAATTGCTTTACCTGATCTTCCTGCATCGTTGCAATTTATTACGTCCCTATATACTAGGTTTCCGTATTATAAATACTTACGTAAAGTAGAAGGATTAACGGAAGAGTACTTTTGGTATAATGCACAAGATGCTTTAATGCCTCATTATTGTATGCCAAAGATAAAAGCCATTATTAAAGAATTAGGTAATCTTAGCATTTATAATCATATTACTAGACTAATTCCTTTCTTTATTGAGATGGGTACTAGAGGAATGCGATTAGATGTAGATGGGCTATATAAAATGAAAACAGAATTAGAAGAAGAAGTGAATAATCTCAAACTTCAGTTTGAATCATTATGTGGACAACCTATTAATCCTAATAGTCCTAAACAAGTAGCAACCTATTTCTTCGGTAAATTAGGATTAACTCCTTATAAAAGTGGTAGTGTAGATGCTGTAGTTTTGAAACGATTAAGTAGAAAAGGCATAAAAGAAGCAACTATTTTACTAGAATATAGAAAGAAAAGCAAACTGTTAAGTACATATCTAAATGAAGCATTTCATGAAGATGGTAGATTACGATGCATTTATGATCCTGTTGGGGCTACTACTGGTAGAATATCAAGCAAAAAAACTTTGGACGGTAAAGGATTAAACTTCCAAAATTTACCAAAAGAATTTAAGAAGTTTGTAATACCTGATGAAGGCTATAAATTATATGAATTAGATTTAAAACAAGCAGAAAACAAAATTGTTGCTTATATTGCACCAGAACCTAAAATGATCCATGCCTTTGAAACAGGTTGTGATCTACATAGCCTTACAGGAAGTTTCATTAGTGGTTTATCTTATGAAGAAGTTGTTGAACAACATAAGAATGGAGTTCTTGCTCCTATTGGTATAGGAAATAAGACATGGAGACAATGGGGAAAACAAGTTAATCATGCACTTAACTATGGATTAGGATATAAAAAGTTTGCATTACAACAAGAACTAGACGAGAAACGTGCAAAAGAATTACATGAAGCAGCACATAGTGAATATACAGGAATTCGAATGTATCATAAATGGGTAAAACAAGCATTAGATACTACAGGAAAACTTACAAATTTAATGGGAAGAACTAGATATTTCCTAGATGATACTATGACAAAAGCCTATGCATATATACCACAATCTTCTATTGCAGATATTATTAACATACGTGGATTACGATTTATCCAAGAACGATATGCTAATAAAGTTATTGTGTTAAATCAAATTCACGATGCAATTTTATTGCAATTGAAAGAAGAAGATGAATACATCATCGATGAAACGATCTATAGTTTAGAACAACCTCTTCACTGGAAAAATGTATCGTTTATTATTAATGTGGATGTGAAAAGAGGATTAACAACATGGGGAGAAGATTAGAGTCTTGGCTAGATTCCTATCTAGTTTATACAGAACATAGTGAACCTTGTGTATTATTTCGTTTATGGTGCGGTATTTCTGGAATTGCTAGTTGCCTACAACGTAAATGCTGGTTGGAATGGCAATACGGAGAACAAATATATCCTAATTGCTATGTGTTACTAGTAGGTAGTAGCGGTTCTAGAAAAGGTACTGCTATGAGACAAGTCAAGCAATTGCTCGATGAAGTAGGTATCATATATTGTGCAGAAAGTATGACTCGTGAGGCATTTATAAGAAGATTTGCAGAATCTAGAACGGAGGATATTATCGATGATGTACCTTATGTGCATAGTTCTCTAACTATATTTGCTCAAGAATTTGTAGTATTTATAGGTAAAGAAAATTATAGATTAATTTATGATTTAACTGATATTTATGATTCAGATAAGACTTGGACTTATGAAACAAAACATCAAAATACAGATATTGTTGTAGGTCCTTATTTGAATATCTTAGGTGCAATTACTCCTAGCCTATTACAAACATCTCTTCCACATGAAGCCATAGGTGGTGGATTAACAGGAAGAATGATACTTGTTTATGGTGAAAGAGGAAAGAAAATACCTGATCCATTTCTTACTCCAGAAATGGAAAGAATGCGAGAAGATTTAATTTATGACCTTCATAGTATTTATGCTATGAAAGGTAAATTTAGGTATACTAAAGATTTTATCGAAAAACATACAGAATGGTATATGAAAGATGATTCAGTAGGATTACATGATCAATATTTTGAAGGATATATTGAAAGAAGGTCACTACACTTAAGAAAATTAAGTATGATTGTTAGTGCTTCTAGAAGTAGCGAACGTATCATTACAGGAGAAGATTTTGATAAAGCATTGGCTATCTTAACAGAAACAGAAAAACGAATGAACGATATCTTCTATGGTAAAGGTCAAAGCAGAACTGCATCTGTTACTACACGTATGCTAAAGTATATTATTAGTAAGAAACAAGTTAGTTTAGATGAAATTGCTAACAAATTTTGGGCAGATGTTAACGGAAAAACAGAATTAGATAATATACTTTCGCTACTAGTAAGTATGAAAATTATAAGTGTAGTAATGGATCATGAAGGAAACAGATGGTATACCTATAGGGGTAATAAAAGTTAATGTAATTGTAGCCCCCCACCCCCACAAATTTAATACATTATACACAAACTATGTTTGTGGGTGGTTTGGGGGGCTACTTTATTTTATTCCCATTCTTCATGTGGTGTATTTGTTTTTCTTCTTGTTATATAACTTACTGGATTTTCTATTGCTTTTTGAACTTGTTGTATTCTGATTTCAGGATATTGTGCTATAAATATTTTTCTTGCATATTCTTTTGCCTTATCTAATAGTCTATCTACTACAATTAACTTTTGTTCGTATCCTAATTGTCTATATTTTGGACTATTTATTAAATTACCCATAAATTTCATTATGAGATTACCATACGTTAAGCATAGGGAACGATATTGTTCTTCTGTTAAATCTACTTTTTGACCATAGAATACGCTGTATTTACTAGGAATAGATGGATAAATTCCGAGATTAAAGAATTCTTTATCTACAGGACTTACTTGTTCTGGAGCAATAGATTTACCTAACCAGAACCATTCAAGAGGTAATTTGAATCCCATAATATCTGCTACCAAATGGCTTCGTTCGTAACTTTTTCCATAAATGGTGAATCGTTCTGGAATACCTTTCTCAAATCCAGGAATAAATTGACCAAACATGGCTACTAAATTTTCACCATATGTATCTCCTAATGCTGCACGTGCAATTTTTGAAGGATCATTGAATACATCTCTGATTGTATAATCAATTTCTACAGATCTTTGAATTCCATTTTGTATTCTCATAGTTTGATTAAGAAAACGGAAGAAAGAAGATGCTGGAAGTAGTGATTGGGCCATACGTCCAATACGTAATCCCTTTAATGGATCGGATAGACCAAAGTTAAACGCTAGCAGATCACCAAATGCAGTATTATCGATAAGTGATTTATAGGTATTATAATACAATTTGCGCAACAAATTGATGTGTTCTGTAGAACCAATTACTAAATCTGGTTTACGCATAATGTAATAAATCTGATCGATAATTGGAATTAAAGCACTATTAAAAGGTTCTGGTATCGATATGTAAATTGGATTACCTGCTGGGTCTTTTACTACAAAAGAATATGGACGAATACCTAGATTTCTCCAAATTTCTTTTTCTTCTTCTGTTTCTGGTGGAGGTCCAGTAATCCATCCTGCTTGTAATAGCCATCCAAATATATAGGATAGGAAAGCACCAATTAATTGATTAGTGGCAATAGTTACCCAATTATCACCAAATAGTGCTTTTGCTCCGAATACTCCTGTTATTGCACCTATTGGATTAAATCCAATACCAAATGGAGATAATACGGCTATTGGTTGTAAACGCATAGCAAATTTTGCAAGATTAAAGGGAATTGCAATGAATGGATACATTAATCTACCTAATGGAATAGGTAATCCAGTTACGTTGGCAATACTTTCATCTAATGTATCTCGTAATGATATTAAGCCACGTATAACACCTTTTGCAGGTTCTTGAAATACTACTTGGTTTGCAAAGGCTTCAATGGGTCCTGTAAATGCTGCATAAGGATTTTCTTTTAATGCATTAAACACTTCTTTGTATTCTGCATTTGTAGGTGTTTTGTTATTTCGTAAGAATATATCATCGGTTAATAATTTAACAAATTCTTCTTTAGACATTTTCTTTTTATCTATATGGTATTGTAAAGAAGTTTCCATATTTATACGAGCATAATTTAGTGCACAAGATTTAACTACTACGTCTATTGCAGAAAGAAGACGAGGAACAAAGGATAAGCCATATCCTAATCCTTTTACAAATGGATTAGAACCATATTTGGCTAATAATTCACTACCTAGTACAAGTGAATTTAATTCTCTCATCCATTTTGTATTAAAGTGTTCTCTATCGATCTTGAAAGTAGCATAAAGCCAACCATTAATAAGACCTTCCTTTAATCCAATAAATGGATTTGTTGCAAGGTCTTTTACAAAATATTTACGAAGATAAGGTTTACCACGAGCATTATAAATTTTTTCTGCTAAACTATCGAATATAATTTGACCTACTCGTTTAGGATATACATTCCATAGAAGACTTAAGAAGTTACTAACAAAATCTACTTTACGTCCTTCAGGATTAGATAATTGATTTGTAAGTAAATAAGCAGTTATGTATCCTAGTCTACGTTTATTACGATTAAGGGCATAAAGGGCTTCTGCTAAATCCTGTGTAGATATTTTACCACCTTTATTAAAGATAGTAGTAAGAATACGTTTTTCTAATTTATCTAAAGGTTGATTTTGACGTAATCGTGTTTCAATAGTTGCTTGTAACTGTTTTGCTAATTTACCAATAGTGGCTAATGCTCTTTCAGATTTAGCATTTTCGATAATTTCTTGAGAGATATCAATTACTTTTTGTGTAAGATTTGGGTCAACCGCAATTAATTGAGGAATAATAGTTTTGTTGTTTTTTGACATCTTAAATCCTTTTGGTGGTTCATTTATTGCTTCGGTTATTGAGGAATATAAAGAACCGATATTTAGAGCAAGTAAATCCTTAAATGTACGTAATCCAAAACCAAAATAACTTCCTAAATCTGCTTCATATTGTTGTAATGTCTCTAAATCTTGATCTATAAGATTTGCTAATGCGATATTACCAGATTGTGTTGCTTCTACACGTTCTGCTGTTTTCTTTAATAGAAGTGCATGTACATCCATTAAATGTTTTAGAGAAGGACTTTGCACTCCTTTAGTCATTTTATCTAAAAGGTCTTCAAGATATTTTGCATTTTCAATTCGTTTTAATGCCTTATTTAATTCAACACTAATAATACCAGATAATGGAGAAACTTCCTTAAGTACTGTTTTCTTGACATCTTCTACAGAAACATCTGTAGAAGTAGGTATTTTAGGAGGTTCTTCTTTTTCAGATTCTGCAAGAATGGTTGCAATTTCAGGTGCTTCTGTAGTATCTAATGGTTCTAATGAGGCTATAATCTCATCCATTACTTCTTTACGTTTACGTTTTGGTTTTTCTACTTTTGTAGGTTTGCTTTTATGTACCTGTGTTTCAATAATTTTTCTAGGTATATGCTGTATACTTTCTTTTACTTCTTCTTCACTATGTAATCTACGTTGGATTGAATTAAGTGGAGTTAGAGCAGGTACAGCAATAACTCCTCTTACTTTTGGTTTAGAGGATTCAGTGGGCTTTTGACGCTTTATAGACATCTTAAATCCTTCTTTCATACTTTTCTTTAGTACTAAAGAAGCAAGGACTCTACGAGCAGTAGTAGGATCAGGTGCAGGACGTTCAGTACCATCTTCATATACAAAATAGTAATTACCATCTTTAATAATTACGTTTTGAATATTACCTTTTGGCTTCTTCGCTTTAATTTTTGCTTCTCTTATTTGTTGTTCATATATGGGTACTTCTTCTTTAGTAATAGGTTTTTCACTATTATCTGAATAAATAACTACGTAATCACCTGATAATGTTTGCATAACATCTGTAGGTACAACTTCTTTTACTTTTCGTGTTTGTGCTTTTATCTTTTCTTTTAGTGTTTTTGGAGTAATTTCTGTTTCTTCAGAAATAGAAATACCTTCTGTTTCTACTTCAGATTTGGCTTTTGTTAAAGGAAGTTCTATACGGAAATAAACAGGTATCTTTACTTTTCTTCCAATTAGAAAAGATAGGTCTACATCACTTATTTGTTGTATCTTTTTAAAATAATCTCTTACTAACTCAGCCTTTACGATTTGTTCTACAGATAATTTCTTATCTTGAGTAATATCTATATCACAGAGATAAGGACCAATATAACCATTTTCCGTCATATTTTCATGGATTATATATCCAAGTACACGAGAAACCATTCCTTTTATTTGTGCCATTCGAGTACGTAATTCTTCAAGAGTTTCTTCTGAAAGATTTTTGCTTAATTGTTCCTTGTATAATTCTTCTTGTGCTCGTAAATCTTCTACTAATGTTTGATAATACATATCAATTGTACTATCTTCTGGTATGTTTGATACTACATTTTTGTAATAATTTAATGTGTCTATTAAATCATTTTCTAGTTTCTCACGTGATTTACTTATTTCTTCGAACTTTGCTCGTGCTTGTCTAAGTGCACCTTCTATCTTCATTTTCTTTCTTGTAAGCATTTCTAATCTTTGTTGATTATCTGGAGTAGTATAATTTATTTCACGATTAATAGCCTTAAGTCTTCCTAAAAGATATTTCACATCTTCTTGAGCAGTTTTGAACTCTGATGTATAAGGTAAAGCCATTTCATAAGCCATTTCAAAGGCTCTATGTAAATCAGTTACATATTTCATTAATGTAACACGAGAAGGATCTACTGCAAAAGTTCCTTTAATAGTCCTATAGATAGTTTCACTATCAAATACTTGTTGTAATTCAGAAATAGAAGTTGCTTCAAGAAGAAGAAGTCTTGTATTTTCCTTTCGTTTAACTTTAATAATACCGTTTATATACAGTTCCAAAATTTCAAATAAAGCACTTGGATTTGGAATTTTATTTCCATTTTCATCAAGTACATATTTGTTATTTCCATAAGTTTCATAGAGATTTCTATCACTTACGTAAAGTGTATCTTCAATAAAAACAAACCCACGTTCACGCAAAGCCTCTATTTCAGACGGTTCAAAATGTATTCCAGATGTATTTGGAATAATGACTTTATTTTTCCAAATATGTTCATCTGGAATTATTTGAACATAGGTAGAATATAAAATAGCAAACAATTCTGGATGTATCATTTTTTGGCTAGATAGGAATAGCAATCCTTTCTTTTCATCAGGTAATGTATTGTAATTTGTTCGGATTGCTGAAAGAAGACGAACAGGTTTATTTGATGTATATAATAAAGGAATTCTATCTGTACCTATAAAGTTTACAGGTAATGGCATTAATTCAGGATTATCTACTAAATCTGCTGTAAGAAGTAATTGCCTTATAAGTTCTGTATCATATTGGTGAAAATCAAATGAAATTAGAGGTTTTTCAGGTATACGATAACTAGGAAGTTGATTGGGATCACTAAAATCTATATCAAGATAATGATGTTTTCTAGGAAGTTTAAAAATGTCCGATACTGCTTTCAATATTTTTTGCTTATTATACATTGGAAGTAGGTTTGATTGAGAAGGTATACTACCTCTTTCAAACTTAAGTACATATCCATTTCCATGCACAAATTCTTCTCGTGTTAGAGTAACAGAAGATGGAATAGAAGTATGTACTAAGTCATTAATAATAAAATCTGTATTGGTATATAAATCAATAAAAGCAATAAAACTATTAGAAAGAAGGTCTAATACATGTTCAGGATCAAGTGTATTAATATACATCTTCTCTATTTCATCTTCTGTATACAAAGTAATTGTACTGTTTTCAGCACTATCTGCTCTATTTCTAGAATTAAGAATAGCAAAATATCTTGTAGCACCAATTTCTATAGGAACAGTTTCATAAGTATTTTGTATAATTCGTTTAATCTTATTTATTCTTTTTGTATTGATAGATACTTCATTCATAATACCTGTTTGTAGTTGTGCTAGTTCATTTGCATAAATATAGTCATAAATACCACGTATAAATGCTTTACCATTAGTAAGTGAACTTAAAGCCTTAAGTACAGATTCTTCGATAGTTAAATCTTCTAAGGATTTAAATGCAAATTCTTGTTGATCTTCTTTTAATTTTTGTATGATGGTAGTTAATTCACTAGATATTAAAGAATATAATGTAGCATCATCCGTTATAGGATAGGCTATATATTTGTTAACAATTTCGTATATTTTATGTGCAGGTACATTCAACATTATGTCGTCTAATTGTACAGCAACTTTTGTTGCTACAATAAGCAATTTTGCTGGAAGAGGAAGTTTGTTTAAAGTAGTTGGGTCCATCAAATAAGATTGAATAGGGCTCTCTTCAATACTTTTATCAACTTCAATATCATTTGCTTCTAAATCATTAGCATCTATTACAAATGAAAACTCATCTTTTTCCAATAATTCCAATAGTTTTTTATACCGATACTCAATAAATTTTTGAGTAAATGCTGATTTAATTGAAGTCAAAAATGTCTTTTTAGTAGAACCTGCTTTTACATCAAATGTACCTTCTCTTCTAGAAAGAATACGTCCCTTTATACGAAAACGTTCTCCTCTAGCAACTGAGAATCCTTGTACTTCTATAGGTTTCTTTAACCCTTTTCTAATATTAGTTTTTTCTGAAGCATATATTCCTGCTTTTGCTAACATACTTTCTGTAGTAAGTAAATCAGTATAATAATCTGTTCTAGGTACAATACGATTACGAAGAGTTCGTAATCTTCTAATTAGTTCTTCTATATTTGGTACTATAGCCTCTATTTGAATATGTGTATTTTCATGCGTTATATTTGTTATTTCGTAATGATAATAATTGCGTAAAATATTAATAGCCGTCTCTAAATTTTCATCTACCCATTTATACGGGTCTACATCATGTGGAATTTCTACAAAGGGTCGAATTAATTCCACAATTTCAGGTGTATTAATAGTACGATTACCTTTAAAATCATACCCCATTGATAAGTATTGATTAACAAATTCTTCTTCATATTGTGCTAGTAAATCACTTAATGCTTTTGAATATTGTTTATCTAGTAATTCAGCATCTGTTAGTTTCATTTGAATAAATCTTGCAAATTCTGTAGCACCAAAATCATTTGCAATTTCCATTAATTCTTCTAGTTCTGATTGATGAAACTCATATTCATCAATCCATTCCTGAATTATATTAGGTAATACTCGGTTAAGTAATTCTTCACTTATTTTCTTCTCAATTGGAGCACGTATATGTCTATCAACAGAATCAATAATTTGTATTAACGCTTTACCTAATTCTAAAGCACTTGTTGGACGACTAGAATAGGCAAATTTTTGTAATTGTTTTGATGCTTTTTCAGAAACAAATACACCAGTAAGGTTAACTTTATCTATAAGTTTGAATAATAATTCACGTCTTTTTTCATCCCATTCTTTACTAATAGCCCTATATGTAGTTTTAAATAGCACGTTTAATCTTTCAAAATCCGTAGTAGTACCCTTATCTTCAAGAATTGCTGATAATATACGATTTATTGGAATAGAATCTAATCCTTTCGCTTTCAAGAATTTTTTAAGATCAGGATGTTTATCAAATAATTTATTGACTCTATCTTTATAAAGATTACGCATACTTTCGTAATGTACTAAAGATTTTAATAACTCATCTATATGTGGTAATGTATAGTACAAAGGAATCAATCTATGATATAGTCTAAAATCAGTACGACTAAAGTTAGTATTGAAAATCGAGTTTATATTAGCAATCATTCGGTCTATTTCTTCATTAGAAAGATTATTATTATCTGTAATTAATGCAAGTTTGCGTAAGAACGGTTCGTAATTACCAGCAAGGTCTAATAGATTATAAGGAACGTTTTTTGTATAAGTTAAAAATTTTTTGTATTCTTCAATTTTCTCTTTAGTAGAATAATTTTTACCAGTAATTACTCTGGTTAATTCATGAATTCTTCTTTGCATTACTTTATGATTAAAGAGGGCGAATTTAGCAGTATATCGTACAAATTCCCTCGCTCTTTCCTCATAATCCTGCAGTACTTTATTTATTCCTTTATTAAACTTTTCTTCTAACTCTTTTATTGTAATCTTTTCATCTTTTTCTGTAAATTTACTTTCTTGTATTTCTCTGAATATGCTGTCATATAATTTCCTATCAACATTTTCATGAGGAAATGTTTCAAAATGTTGTGTTACATCACGATATAATTCTTCTACACCTTTCATTAATATAGAATATTCTGCTTCATATCCTGCATTATTCTTTCTTGCTTTATCTAATTCTTTTTTGATTGTATTTACTTTACTTAAAAAAGATGCCTTAAACTTTTTGAATAATCTTTGATACTTAAATGTAAGTGTAACAGTTAGATACTTATGCTTTCTGTACATATTCAGAAATAACTTCATATTTTTAGGAGTAAGAGTCTTACGTAATTTTTCCTCTACTTCAGATACCTTATTGTTATAGTAATTAAGATAAGGCATCAATTTACCTATAGTATGTAATATTCTATCAAATTCCAAGATATTACGTATCTTAGGTGCACTGGTTCCCTTAACAGTTTTTGCAAATGCGTTGTATATATTAAGTACAACTTGTTCCATTTGCTCTCGTTCACGTTTTATTAAATGATCTTTATCACATTGTGATAAATACTTTCTTGCAAGTTCAGAAATAGCAGGAAAATTGCTATGAGTATAAATTATGTCAAGTAATGTATCAGCATCTAAAAAGGCTTCATCCATATTACTTCTAATTAAATTCTTAACTTTTTCATTCTGAATGTTATTACTAGCAATAACATTTTCTAAATTATTCCGAATCGCTTCATCATAACCTCTTTCTTTTAATGCATCCCAAAATTCATTCAACAAGGCATTTTCAGTAACGCCTTCAGATTTTTTAGGAATACGCATAGCAAAACCAAATGGTTTGTTAATAGCAAGTCTACCTAAATTATTTTGATAATACTTATGAGTATTCATAACCAAATGGGCTAATTTTCCAATAGAAGTAGTCATAGTTTTCGGAATAGCCGCTTCTGTTATAGGTGAAGCAGTAATAATCTCTTTTAAAGCGTTATCAACAGCAGTCTGATATTTTGCAATTTCATTCGTATTATCTTGGATATACGCAATAAATCCCTTATTTTGATCTGTTAGGTCTTGTACAGTATATCCACTTTGTTTTAACGATTGAATAACTGCTCTTGATGTATCATCAGTAACTAACTTCTCTATATCATCAAGTGATTTAATTTTATTTTGTTGTACTACATTATTATCTACTATAGTAAGATTTTTTGGTGCTTCCCAATTCTTAAGATTAGGGTCTTTACTAGTAGTAGGTCTTACAATAAATCTCGTTTGCGGTTGTATACTAATATGCTGATATAACGATAAAAGCGCAACAGTACCTCTTATATTTTTATCCTTTAAAAACGCAGTTAATAGTAATTTCGTAAGATCAACATTTTTTGGATAAGTAGCAAAATCAAATAAAGCACCTAATTCAGACAGTGATTTAGCGTTTGCTGCTGCATTTAAATCACTTAAAATTTTCAATCCATAATTATTTTTTCCACCTATAGAATCTTTTGGTCCAGTACGAATAATAGTAGAAAAGTCTTCCATCTTATTTTCTGTAGATACAGGTCTAACTAATTCAAGTTGTACATCAGTTAAGGAAACTCCAAAACGCTTAATAGAAGAAACTCCAACATTAGCAAGTATGCCATTTATAGGTACATCATTTTGTCTATTATTGAGTAAATTAATAATATTACTAAGACTATTCTTTATCGCTAAATTCGTATCACCTATTTTGTTCAACCTGTATCTCAGTTTATTTATTACCTGAGTACGATCTAACTTAATTTGTGGATTATTCATATTATCAATTAATTGCTGAACAGATTTTCCTAATTCACTGTCATGTGTTTTTATAACATTTATTAATAAATTCAATAATGCTGTTTTACCCGCTTTGTTTAAATCCGCTACAGTTTCAGGTTCCTTAAATAAACCTGGATAAGTTTTACGTATTAATGCAGCATCTCCACCTGCTTGAAATTCAATTAATGAATCATAAGCACGTACTAATTCTTTATTAGGATGAGAAAAGGTAGGAACAATTTGGTCTTTTTCTTCTGCTGTTAGACTATTTCTAAATTTCAGAAGATTCTCATAATATTCTGGGTCTAATTTGCTAATCTTATCCAAAAAGTTATCACTATTTACAACTCGATCAAGAAATCTATTTACAAATAATTCAGCATCTTCTTCAGTAAATTTAGCATGTTCTCCATAAAATGGATTTCGTTGTGCTTTAGGTAATAAGAAACGATTCTCATACGAAAAGTTTCCATATGCATGACCTAATTCATGTACTGCAAGTAATTTACCATATGTATCTACTTCCTTTTCAGTCATCGTAGAATTAATTGTTATAATTCTACCACGATGTCCTACTATATCTTCATAACCAAATGTAACTCCTAATGCATCTTCATTTTCCTTTATAAAATTATTAATAGCCGTTTCTAATGTTGCTTCTCTATCGTACATAGTACGATACACACCTTGTGTAATCACAGCATTATCATAAATCATAAATAGTCCATTATCTTCAGTTAAAAATTTAATCATAGCGTCTGAAGTAATGTCTTTACCATCAATGGTTGTATTGTAAAGTCTATAAGATGCTTTTAACATCCTATCCGTAAGTACAAGCAAATTATCTAATCTATCTACATCTAAATTGCTTAAGCGATAAAGCATACGTACTAAATCTTCTGGTAAATACTGATATTGTTTAGTTAATTGAAAGATTCTAAATTCTGGATTAGATAAAATCCTACGAAATGCTTTTGCTTCCTCTACAGAAGGTAATAATGCATTATTAGTAAATAAAACAAATTGTTCCAATAAGGAACCTAAATTTAAATCACCTTCCATAAAGGCTTTAAATATATCCAGATTCTCTAGTTCTTTGACTCCATCTTTTCCAAAAAAGTATTCTAACTGCATTCGTCTAAACTTTAACAATTCCTCCAATTTTGTAGTATCATTATTAGTACGAAACTTTTCTAATTTATCCTTATAATCTATATCTGCTTCAATACCTAATACATCACCATATTCTTTATAAAATTGATCAAGAATATCGTAAAGTTCCTTTACATCAATTGTAGACTGTTTCATTAAGTTATTAAATCGCTCAAGATAATCTTTAGCATTTACTTGCTCCATCTGTTGTTCAATACTATATCGTACTTCCTCCCTAACACCTTCAACAGGTACTTTATCCCTCGCTGCCTTCACCGATTTTACAAATTCTTCGGCTTCTTGCTCAGTCATTAAACCAACTTTTTCTGCTAACAACTTTCCACTAAATAGCGTATTTACTGTATGAAAAGCATGGAAATTAACCATACCTCCAGCAAATCCACCTAATGCTGCTTCCCAATATACAGAAGCCGATTGAAGTTCTTTATTTATAAAAACATCCTGCAAAAATTGTGTCCATACTTCTTCCTCCATCTCAATACCACTTGCTAATAACCCATTTAAAGTAAGTTTTCCTACTGTAAACGCTGGAGCAAGAAAATATTTACCCTCTTTAGAAAGATATAAACCAACTTTAGGTGAAATCATTTTTCCAAGTTTAGCAAAAGGACCAATTTTTGCTAAACCACCAGTAATCACGTCACTTATTGTTTCTATTCCACCTTCTATACTTGCCCTACCATAATCTTTGTATAAAAGAGTAAATCCTTCATTTGGACTTAATTCACTGATTTTTGTATTTATCGTTTCATTAGACATTAAACTAGAACCATAAGCAGTTCCAAATAAAAGAGAACCTGCTAATAAACTCTCTACAATAGGAGCACCTATACCTTGAGTCGCAAATAAAATTCCTGCTGCAGCAAGTGTCAATGGTGAACTTCTACTAACTGTAGGAAGTACTCTTCTAGGATTCAAAAGATGAGACGCTTTTTGAACACGTTCAGTAGAAGTAGGCATAAAAGCATAATAAGCAGGATGATCTAAATTATACGCAGGTACACTTTCTTGTAACCATTGCATATATTCTAATGTAGGAGAAGAATAAGTATTTTCAGTTCTTGTTAAATCAATCGGTCCATGCTGTTCTTCATACTTCTTTACTTTTTCTGAATTAATAGCATCTAATGAAAACTTGTCTGGAATAAACGGTTTTGAAATAAGATTACCAATTACATCTGAAGCACTTAATATACCTGCTGGTATACCATAATATAAATCTGCTGCACCTTTTCCAAAACTTCTTGCAGCAGTTGAAATCGGATCATTACTAAATCCTAATTTCTCTCGTCCAGTTAGGACAAGATGATCCGTCATCCCTAAATTAGCAATCTGTTCATACTTTTCATCATCAATACCATATACATCACGTAATTCTGGATATGCAGTAAAGATGAAATGTAATTTCTGAGCATCAGTTTTAATGGTTGGATCATCAGGAATAATATATTTTTTATCATTTACAGTAAACCACGATGGCGCCATATAATAACCTCTCCTTTATCAAATAGAATTACGTATGACTTTATTTGTAGCCCCCCAAACCCCACCCCCTCACTCTATATTCTATTACATTATCTATCTAAAACGCTTCATTGCATCTATCTTTTTTTGTCCTTTTTCATCATATTCATCAAATAAATCCATTTTATAAAATGTCTTTTGCGGTGTTACATCAAATCCAAGACTCTTTAATTTTTGTTCTACTTTAAATGGACTCATATCAACTCCTAAAACACCTCCACTACTTTCAGAACTTTTATTCTTTAGTGAATCGTAAATTATTTGATCAATAGGATCCATAGCCCTTTCTGGATCTTTATACAATGAATACAATATATTCACATATTTAACCCCATCTGGAGTTAAATAGTCTGAGGTTAAAATACCATTCTCATCTATCTGTAAATTAGGTACTAATGAAATCAAACTATCAAATGCATGTTTTGCAGTTAATGGTGTAGTAGGAGTCAGTGCTTGTTTACTATTTATATATTCTTGCAAATCTGCAGTAGATAGTTTACCACCTTTTGATACAATATCTTTTGCTCTACTTTGTATATCATTTATTTTACTTTTTGCTGCATCCATTTCTTGTAATTGTCTTTCTAATACTTGTTTTTGTAATGAAGCCGTAGCACTAGAAACGCCTAATTGTTGCCTATCTAAATCTAACTTCTGTTTATTTAGTTCGTATTCTCTATCAGCAATTTCTTTATTAAGTTGCATTTGAGACTGATGATAAGTATCTATATCAATAATACTCTTCAAGTTTATCAAATTACTAATGGTTGTATTTAGTGTATGCTGTTCTAACTCTTTTTGTCTTAAAGCAAGATCAGCCTCTTTATATTTTCCTTGTTGTGCAAGTTCCTCCTTCTTTAATCCTAATTCTTGCTCTCTTAAACCTAATTCTTTATTACGATAGGCTTCTGTCATTGCAAGTTCTTTGTCCTTTTGTTCTAATTGTTTATACATATTTACTACTTCAGGTCTTAAGAATCCATAATAATTACCTATATTATTCTCATTACTTCTTGCAAGCCTACCTAAAGCATTAATAAGTGTAGGAATTTGTGCACCAAGTTGTTTACCAAATTCTATCCATTTTCCAGTCTTCGGTACAGTGGGTGTTGTTGCATAAGGATTTGTTTCTTGTGGAACTGTTGGAGCACTTTTTACATTCATACTATCTAATAACGATTTTGCTGTACTTTCAATTTCCTTAAATTGGTTAATTAGAGGACTTGTACTTGCTTCTGCAGTTGATTTAACACCTGCTTGTACTGCTTGTTTAGCAGGTTCTGTTGTAGTAGAAGCAATTTGTTTTAATGGGTTAGTTTTATCCATAAAATCCAATAAATCAGTAGGGGCTTTACTTGTACTTGCTGCTAACATAGTATTTGAAGGAGTTACCATTGTCTTATTAGGTGCTAGTTTCTTTGCTAATTCTCCCCCTATTTTACTAAATAGGGTACTTCCTAAAGAACTTGTTGATACGTTTTTCAAGACATCTTCTAAATCATTACCACCTGCTAATCCAGTACCTGTTTTAATTGCAGCATCTAATCCAATTTTAGCAACAGGATCTAATCCAGGTATTAAAGAAGCACCAATACCAGCAATATCCCCAATTGCTCCCCATTTTTCAGCCTTTTCTTTCTTCTTTTCCATCTTTTTGGCATATTGTTGTGCAGCAGCATTTTCCGCTACTCCACGAAATGCTTCTACA